>ERZ888423.1524-NODE-1524-length-19669-cov-15.453809_pt1 | contig 19669 bp, 15 predicted proteins | sample MGYA00520523_ERZ888423 | MGnify/ENA primary metagenome ERZ888423 (study PRJEB32303, sample SAMEA104408611) | aquatic metagenome | biome: Brackish water; feature: Pelagic; material: water | place: Baltic Sea | collected 2014-06-08T10:24:00 | depth 30,27 m ...
ATGTACAATTCATTTATGGATGTATGGGAATTTGGGGAGCTGTTGAAGGGGTTTTAGCAGATTATAGTACCCACCCAAATAGGACAGTTCAGAGGATTAATAAATGTGAATTGTTAAATGAGCAAAAAGAGAAAAAAATTCAGTCAAGAAAAAGAATTGCCTAATTATACTTTCAACAGTCTGATTTGGGTTAAGCTTTCTTGGTAATTAGCAAATCCCTTTACAACTAGAATGAGATGTGTCTTGCCTTGCTTAAAACTAAAATGAGAGGGTAAAGTGTTAATTTTAGCCAGTATGTTGGTAAAGGTTTTGGCCTGGTAAAATTGCTCTCCTAAGTCATTGTTAAAGTAAAGATGTACCTCTTCTCCGTTGGTTTTTACTTTTTCGGCAAATATGTTTTGCGCTGCTATTTTAAACCGAACACTTAGAATAAGATTACTCACGACTTTGGGCAAACTACCAAATCTATCCACTATTTGAAGCGAATATTTTTCTAGCTCTTCTTCGTCATCCACCTCAGATAAGCGCGTATATATGTTTATGCGTTCGGCTACATTACTTATGAAATTTTCAGGTATTCGGGCATCAAAATCAGGTTCTACCGTGGCAGTTATGGTATAGTTTATGGCAGACTTACCTTCTTGCAATACTCCTTCAAATTCTTCTTCTTGGAGCTCTCTTATCGCTTCATCTAGTATTTTGTGGTACATACTAAATCCTATTTCAGATATAAATCCACTTTGCTCTGCGCCCAGAAGATTTCCGGCACCACGTATATCCAAATCTCGCATGGCTACATTAAATCCAGACCCTAAGTCAGAAAATTCTTCTATCGCTTGTAGCCTTCGTTTGCCATCATCTGGTAGCGAGTGTACAGGCGGCGCCAATAGATAACAATAGGCTTTTACGTTACTACGACCTACTCTACCCCGCATTTGATGTAGGTCAGATAACCCAAACATGTGGGCGTTGTTTATGATTATAGTATTGGCATTGGGGATATCGAGTCCACTTTCTATAATGGTAGTGGCCACTAGCACATCATACTCACCTTCTATAAATTGCACCATTACCTGCTCTAAGTCGTCACCTTTCATTTGTCCGTGACCTACTATTACACGAGCGTGTGGCACTAAGTTGCGTATGCGTTGCGCTACTTCTCCAATGTCTTTTACCCGATTATGAATCATAAACGCTTGACCGCCACGGGCAATCTCATTGCTTATGGATTCTTGTATGATCTCATCGTTCCATACCTGCACCTCTGTTTGTACCGGCCTTCTGTTGGGCGGAGGTGTTTGAATAATACTCAAATCTCTAGCTCCCATGAGCGAAAAATGAAGCGTTCTAGGTATAGGCGTAGCGGTAAGGGTTAGGGTATCTACATTCGCCTTAAATTCTTTGAGTCTTTCTTTTGCACTCACCCCGAATTTCTGTTCTTCGTCTATAATCAATAGGCCTAGATCATGAAATTTGGTTTTTTTACTTAGTATCTTATGGGTACCTATTATGATGTCTACCTTACCTTCTTCCAGACTCTTTAGCGTTTTTGCTTGTTGTGCGGCAGTTCTAAATCTATTGATATAATCTACATTACACGGGAAGTCTCGCAGTCTATCCCTAAAGGTATGGTAATGCTGCTGGGCTAAAATAGTGGTAGGCACTAAAATCGCAACTTGCTTACTGTCGGTTACCGCCTTAAAGGCTGCACGTACGGCTATCTCTGTTTTCCCAAATCCCACGTCTCCACAAATAAGGCGATCCATTGGGTTAGGACCTTCCATATCCTTTTTAAAATCTTCGGTGGCTTTGGCTTGATCTGGCGTGTCTTCGTATAAAAAACTAGCTTCTAGCTCTGTTTGCAGGTAGGTGTCTGGCGTAAACTGATACCCCTGTTCGGCTTTTCTCTTGGCATATAGTTTTATCAGGTCACGGGCAATGTCTTTGACTTGCGCTTTGGTTTTGCGTTTTAAATTACTCCACGCATCACTACCCAGCTTATTGATTTTGGGTTCGGTGCCGTCTTTTCCTTTGTACTTCGAAATTTTGTAAAGCGAGCCAATATTGACGTACAATAAATCGCCGTTTTTATATTCTATTCTCACGGCATCCTGCATTTTACCGCCCATTTCAAGACGTTGCAGTCCTTTAAATTGACCAATGCCGTGGTCTATATGCACGACGTAATCTCCTGGGTTAAGGTCTTGTAATTCTTTGAGAGAGATAGCACCCGAAGTAGAAACCGACTTACCCGATTTTGCAAGATAAAAACGATTAAATATTTGATGCTCGGTGTAGGCGGCTATTTTTAAATCGTGATCAATAAAACCCTCACTCAAACTTTTGTATACGGGTTGTATGGTATAGCCAGATTCTAGGTCGTCAAAAATACTCTCTAACCGCTCTATTTGCTTGGCACTTTCAGAGAAAATAAGCGTTGTGTATTTTTTAGCTTCAAGAGATTTAAGCGTATCGATGAGAAGATTAAAATTTTTATTAACAGGAGGTTGCGGTACTTGATTAAACTTAAGCTTTATGGTAGGTCTAAAGAATGTTTGACTACTAAATTCGATAACTGGCTTTTTTTGAAGCTGGTTAGCAATGGATGCCTCGTCAAAATATAAATCCGTAGGATTGTGCTCATCCGTGCTTTTTTCTTTGGCTTTTTCCCATCCTTTTTCAAGCTTGGCAAAAAGATAGGGTAGGTCATAAGCGCATACAATGGGGCGTTTGCCTAAGTATTCAAAAATGTCAGTGTGGCCGTTTTCTCTTCCGCTTTCTTGCACGTTAGGCACTACCGTAGCGCGCACCAGTTTACGTGTGCTCAGTTGACTAATAGGGTCAAACTCACGAATGCTTTCTATGGTACGACCATCTAATTCAAGTCTGAATGGCAAGTCGCTGGCGTATGAAAATAAATCAATAATACCGCCGCGTATAGAAAACTGACCGGGCTCATACACAAAGTCTTCTCTGTAAAAAGCGTATTCGTTTAAGATTTCAATCAAAAAATCCAGATCAACTTCTTCGCCTACTTTGAAGGTGATTTTACTTTTTTGAAAGGTTTCTTGCTGTACTATTTTTTCGACGAAAGCTTCCGGATACGTTACGACTATTTTTGCTTCGTCTAAGTCTGAAAGTGCGTCTAATACGCTGGCTTTACTTTGTATTTTAGTGCTTTCGGGTATGGTAAGGTCAAAACTCCTACGGAAAGAATCTTTCCATAAAAAGACATAGTTATGGTCGGTAAATACCTGCAAATCGGTGTAAACGTATTCGGCGTGTTCTTGGTCATTGCATAAAATAAGTAAGCTTCTGTCGGTATGTTTTTGCAAGTGTGCAAAGAGGACAGATTTAAAGGAACCTATACTGTTTTGTATACCAAATCGGGTTTTACCGGCCGCGAGTTCCCGCTCCAATTCTTGTAAAATCGGATATTCATTAAATTGTTGTACGAATTCTCTACTGTTCATTAGAGGGCTGCGAAATTAACTTTTTAGTGGGCTCTGACTACAGAAAGAAGTGCATAATTTCGAGGGAGTTAGCGTGAAAAATAGGGCCTTCCTTTTTTACCTAAAAAAAGGATGTCAATCCAAACCGCTTTTCTATTTTTGCCATAACATAAAATTCATGTTAAAACATTCTTATCTAAGCAATGCAGATGTAGATGCTACCGAGCATTTATACCAACAATACAAAGCAGATAAATCATCCGTAGATGAAAGCTGGCAACGGTTTTTTGAAGGTTTTGACCTAGCTTACGGCAATCTAGGACTAAATGATGGAGAAGGGTCTTCTTCAGCACAAGGTCAGACGGAAGTCTCAGGTTGGATGCTTAAGGAAATAAATGTCCTTAATCTTATCAATAACGGATATAGGACACGTGGACATTTTTTTACCAAAACAAATCCGGTAAGAGAACGTAGAACGTACACTCCTGATTTGTCTATTGAGAATTTTGGTTTAGAACAATCGGATTTAGATAAAACCTTTAATGCAGGCGTAACGCTAGGCATTGGGCCAGCTAAGCTTAAAGACATTATAGCGCACTGCGAAGCAACGTATTGTCAAAGCATAGGGGTAGAGTACATGTATATGGCTGATCCTAAGCGCATAGAATGGTTGCAAAGCCGCATGGAGCAGCGTAAAAATCAGCCTGATTTTACCATTGAACAGAAAAAACTAACCTTAGCAAAATTAAATAGAGCTGTTGCCTTTGAAAACTTCTTACATACCAAATATGTAGGTCAAAAACGATTTTCACTGGAAGGTTTAGAGACGTTGATCCCCGCTTTAGATTCTATTATTGAAGTGGGTGCTAGTCATGGTGTAGAAGAGTTTGTAATTGGTATGGCGCATAGAGGAAGACTGAATGTGCTAGCCAATATTATGCAAAAAAGTTATGCTGAAATTTTTAATGAGTTTGAAGGTAAAGCATATGCGGATTCTATTTTTGAAGGGGATGTAAAATACCACTTAGGCTATACCAGTATGGTAGAAACAAGCTTAGGCAAAAAAGTAAAACTTAACCTGTGTCCAAATCCAAGTCATCTAGAAGCGGTAAATCCCGTAGTACAGGGAATTACTAGAGCTAAACTAGATCGTAAATACGGGAATGATTTAAGTAAAATAACGCCTATTTTAATACATGGGGATGCGGCTATAGCGGGTCAAGGTATAGTATATGAGGTACTTCAAATGGCTGGTTTAGAATCGTATAATGTAGGCGGTATCGTGCATATTGTAACCAATAATCAAATTGGTTTCACGACGAATTATACAGATGGTAGAACATCTATTTACTGTACTGATGTTGCGAAGTCAACCAAGTGCCCTGTTTTTCATGTAAATGGAGACGATGTGGAGGCACTTATTTATACCATGAAGTTGGCCTTAGAATTCAGACAAACCTTTAATACGGATGTGTTTGTAGATATATTAGGCTACAGAAAATATGGACACAATGAGGGTGATGAGCCTAAGTTTACGCAACCTGCACTTTACAAAGCAATTGCTAAACACGCCAATCCACGTGAAATATATGCACAAAAATTAAGTGCGCAAGGCAGCATTGAAGCCAATCTGGCTAAAACAATGGAGCATGATTTTAAAGACCTTTTACAAAAAGACTTAGAAGATGTGCGTGCAGATGTAATTCCGATAAATAACAACTTACCTAGAAATACATGGAGTAAATTAAAGTCGGGCACTAAAGAAGACTTTGAAAAGGCAGTTAAAACAGCGATTACCGCAAAAGAGCTGCTCACTGTGGCTAAAGCAATAAGTGATATTCCAGCTAAATTTTTACCGATTAAAAAAGTAACCAAGCTTTACGAAGATCGTAGAAGAATGATTGAAGATGGCGTTTACGATTGGGCAATGGGTGAGCTTATGGCTTATGGAACATTGGTGCAAGAAGGTCATGCGGTGCGGGTAAGTGGTCAGGATGTGGAGCGCGGTACGTTCTCACACAGACATGCGGTGGTAAAAACAGAAGAAGGAGATGAAGAATACGTTCCATTAAATAATATATCCGATAAACAAGCCAAGTTTGAGATCTATAATTCGCTTCTTTCGGAATATGCAGTACTCGGTTTTGAATACGGCTATTCGATGACTTCTCCCAATGGATTAACAATTTGGGAAGCTCAGTTTGGTGATTTTAGCAACGGTTGCCAAGTGATCATAGACCAGTTTATGGCCAGTGGTGAGACCAAGTGGGGAAGATTTAGTGGTTTAACCATGTTATTGCCGCACGGATATGAAGGACAAGGACCAGAGCATAGTAGTGCCCGTTTAGAAAGGTACTTACAACTGTGTGCTGCGGCTAATATGCAGGTAATGAATATTACTACCCCTGCTAATTTATTTCATGCCTTCCGAAGACAAGTAAAAAGAGATTTCCGTAAGCCTCTGGTAATCATGAGCCCAAAGAGCTTACTTCGTCATCCATTGGCAGTAAGTACTACAGAAGATTTTACCCAGGGTGCTTTCCAAGAGTTAATAGACGATACCTACGTAGATAGTAAAAAGGTGAAACGTGTAAATATATGTACTGGTAAAATCTACTATGATCTACTAGCTAAGCAACAAGAAGATAAACGTACGGATGTGGCTGTAGTGCGTTTAGAGCAGATTTATCCTATGCCTGAGACTCAGATGGAAGCACTCTTTAAGAAATATCCAAAGGCACAATTTTGCTGGGTACAGGAAGAGCCAAAAAATATGGGAGCATGGATGCATATCTTACGCTACGACTGGGCTAGAGGTTTCAAAGAAATCACTAGAAAGAGTAGTGCAAGTCCAGCTACTGGATATGCAGCAGTTCACAAGAAAGAGCAAGAAGCGATAATCGCTGAGGCTTTTGATGTATAGAGAAGTTGCTTTTTTTGATTCTCCAGTTGATTGCTTAGGGTTAGTAATGTAAGAAGTTCATGAGTAAAGATATTTTTTTAGGATATATAAAAAAGCATATTGACTTGAATGAAAATGAAGAGTCTATCATTCTATCTAAAATTAAGGAGAGGAAATATCTGAAAAATCAATTTCTTGTCCAGCAAGGTGACGTCTGTCGATACATCTGCTTTATAGTTTCGGGGTGCGTAAGGTCTTACCACATAGACGATGACGGCAATGAGCATACGGTTTCTTTTTCGATAGAAAATTGGTGGTCATCAGACATGGGGAGTTTTATTACCCAAAAACCCGCAGATTATAATGTTGAATGCATAGAACCGACTTCCTTGATTCAGTTTGACTCAGTTCTTATGGAAGAACTATATAAGACGATTCCTAAACTAGAAAGAGTTTTTAGAATAATCACTCAAAATGCTCTCGTTTCTGCACAACGAAGAGTAGTCAATACTTTTAGCAAGACCGCTAGAGAACGTTTTGAAATATTCAGAGAAAACTATCCCGAGTTGGAGCAACGCATTCCTCAATATATGATAGCATCATACTTAGGAGTTACAAAAGAATTTTTGAGTAAAATAAAGGGGCAGATTGCAAGAGAGTAAAAGAAGTTAATTTACATTAACCCTATTTCATAATCTAGCTTATTTTTTGTTTAGCGACGTCATTACACCTTTGTGACGAACAAAATGCCAATAGGCATTTATAAAAAACAAAAAATAAAATGAAAAAATTAGTGTTATCTAGTATCGTAATAGTTGCCGCTCTGGTGCTACAAAGTTTTCAATCAAAAAGTCTGGACCTACAAGCTGGGAATAAGGAAATAACAAAAAGTCAAGTAGTATGGAAGGCGTACAAAGTAACAGGGTCTCATTCCGGTAGTGTAGGTTTGAAATCAGGTACCCTAACCTTTGATGGGAATAAACTTAGTGGAGGTAGTTTCATTATTGATATGACCACATTAGCTTGTACCGATCTTGAAGGTGATTACAAAAATAAATTAGAGGGACATCTCAAATCGGATGATTTCTTCGGAGTGGAAAAACATGGAACCTCAGCATTGAATATAACCAATGTAAAGAGTACAGGAAAGAACTCATATCAAGTAAAAGGCGACTTAAAGATTAAAGGAATTTCAAAATCAATGGATTTTCAAGTTTCAATTTATGGAAATAAAGCCTCTGCCAATTTAAAAGTGGATAGAACCGACTTTGGAATAAAGTATGGGTCAGGAAGCTATTTTGAAGATTTGCAGGATAAAATGATCTACGACGAATTTGATTTAAATATTGATCTAGAATTTTAATATTAGCTATAAATTAATTAAGATGAGTAATTTAGAAAAAACAAAGAAAATGTATGCCCAAATAGGGCAGGGACAGCTTCTAGAAGCATTTGATAGTAATTACGCTGAGAGTGTAATAATGGAAGAACCTGCTGGAAAGCGGGAAGGGAAAAAAGCATGTCGTGAGTATGAGGTGCAGTTCATCAATAGTGTAGAAGCATTCCATAATCTTGAGATTAAAGCAATCTCTGAAGATTTGGAGAAGAGTAAAGTATTTATCGAGGTATTGATGGATATTACCTTCAAAGGAGGGAACCGTGTTCAGATGGAGCAAGTGGCAGTTCAGCAGTGGGAGGCAGGCCAGATTATACACGAACGGTTTTATTATAACGTTGGTTAATTGAAGTATGGTTAGACTAGAATTGTTATAGTCACTCAAAAGCTCGCTTATCCAGCGGGCTTTTTTTGTTTGTCAATCTATTCACCTCCATATACAACCAGACTGCAGCCCAAACACCAGCTAATATTTCACCTACAGGCATAGAAAACCAAACTCCATCTAAGCCTAAGAAATTAGACATGATAAGCATTAGTGGTATCATAAATAGTCCTTGACGTGCAAGGGTAAGGACGAGTGCTGGGATAGGTTTACCAATAGCTTGAAAGTATGCACCGCCTATAAATCCAACTCCTATTAAAGGAAGTGAAATGAAGATCCATTTTAAAACTCTAGGTGTATGAGCAAGTAAATCAGTGTCTTGGGTGAAAATTCCTATTAGGAAGTCAGGGAAAAAGAATAAAATAGAGAACATCACTATGGAGATACTAAAGGTCCATTTTAGTCCTAATGTAATAGTCTCTTTTACTCTTGACCAATTTCCAGCTCCATAGTTGAAACTGATTATCGGCATTAAACCTTGCATGATACCAATAATAGGAAAGGCTATAAATAGGGTAAATCCGCGGATAAGACCATAGATGGCTATGGCATGCGAGCTGCCACTTTCTCCTAATGTAGATTTATATTCTATAGCACCCCACTTGCCGAGTTGCCAGTTGAGAACTATTGCCATGATACTAAACATGCTTAGCCCTATCTAAATCTTCGGCAAGTACATGAAGTTTTACGCCACCTATAGCGTTCGAGTAAAAATTATTAATTTGTATGGTTAGCTCATCCTGTAAACTACTCTCAATACCATGCGCATCTAATTTCCCCATGGCTAGATGTGCCTCGTGGGGATACATAAAAGTGGCTAACTGAACTAAGTTCATTATACGTTTTTAAAGTTCATCCTCTTGGTTACGTTTTTTTACCATGGTAAGAATAGTTGCCAAGGCTACCGTATCTCCGGTTTCGTCATAAACGTCTACTAAAAATTTCACAATTCCTTTTGCAACGTCATCTTCCGATTTTTTTTCTTGGTTTACTTTTTCTTTAACCGTAAACCGCACACCTATAGTTGCTCCTGGATATACGGGTTTGGTAAATCGACATTCATCTAGTCCGTAGTTTAAAAGAACAGGGCCTTTTTTAGCGTCAACAAAAAGTCCAGCAGCTTTGCTTAGTACAAAATAACCATGAGCCACACGACCTTCAAAAGTGGTCCCTTCAAGAGAGGTTTCATCCATGTGCGCGTAGAAATTATCTCCACTCACATTGGCAAAGTTTACAATGTCTGCCACGGTAATAGTGTGCTTAGCTGTGATTACCGTATCTCCAATTTCTAGATCTTCAAAATACTTACGGAAAGGATGTACGTCTTTTTCTTTATACATTCCGCCATACTGATATCGTTGGGTTATTTCGGTAAGCATGCTTGGGTGCCCTTGTAATGCAGTTCGCTGTAAGTAGTGTTTTACACTGCCTATACCGCCTAGCTCTTCTCCACCTCCAGCTCTTCCGGGTCCACCGTGCATAAGCTGTGGCATCGGAGATCCGTGACCGGTGCTTTCTGGTGCCGATGCTTCGTTCAGTATCAAAATCCTTCCATGATAAGAAGCGGCCTCTATGGCATATTCGGTGGCTATATTTACATCGGAAGTGGCAATAGTACTTACCAAAGAACCTTTCCCCATTTTGGCCAAGGTAATCGCTTCTTCAATACCAGTGTAAGGCATAAGCGTACTTACAGGGCCAAAGCATTCTATATCATGACTGTCTGTATTGATAAGCGGGTTTTCATTCAGCATAAGAATAGGTGGCAGGAAAAATCCTTTGTTGGCATCTGCACCTATTACTTCAAATTTATCTAAGTCACCAAAAACAATGGGTGTTTTTTGGGACATTTCCAAAACACGGTTACGTACAACGTCTACTTGAGATTTATTGACAATAGCGCCCATGCGAACTTTTTCATTAGCAGGGTCACCTATGGTTGTTTGCGCTAAACTTTTTCCGAGTGCAATTTGCACATCTTCCAAGTAGTTTTCAGGAACCATTATTCGGCGAATAGCGGTACATTTTTGACCCGCTTTGGTGGTCATTTCCCGACGCACTTCTTTAATAAAAATATCAAAGTTTGCGGTGCCTGGAGCAGAATCTTCCCCAAGAATGGCTGCGTTCAAACTATCGGCTTCCATGTTAAATGGAATGGAATTTTCAATGATATGAGGTAAGCTTTTTAACATTCTACCTGTTGTAGCTGAACCGGTAAACGTAACTAAATCTTGTGATCCCAATGTGTCGAGAATTCCATGTCCTTTGCCGCAGTCCAGTTGGATTGCGCCTTCGGGTACTATGCCACTCGCTATAATGTCTTCTACCATGGCTTGTGTTAGGTACGAAGTAATTTCAGAAGGTTTTACAATAGCCGGAACGCCCGCTATCAGGTTGGCACTCAGCTTTTCGAGCATACCCCATATGGGGAAGTTAAATGCATTTATATGAACCACTACACCTTGCTTGGGGCTCATAATATGCTGGCCCACAAAAGTGTTATTCATACTTATTTTGGCGGTATCTCCATCTACGTAAAACCGTTGATTACCTAGTTGACGTCGAAGACTTGCATAGGTAAAAAGGGTCCCAATTCCACCGTCTATATCTACCCAACTATCGCTTTTGGTAGCTCCAGAAAGGTAACTGATTTGGTAGTACTTCTTTTTAAGGGTATCTAAGTGTAAGGCTAATTTTTTAAGCATAAAACCACGCTCATAAAAAGTCATAGACCGTAGTGCTTTGCCACCTATTCTGCGTGCATAGTCTGTCATGGCCTCATAATCTAATCCTTCACTGCTGGCAGTACTGATAAGATCTCCAGTTATGGCGTTGTATTGTTCAAATCCAGCGCCTTTGTGTTCTACCCAACGTCCTTCGGCGTAGTTTTTTAGTTTCATAAAAATAAAATTTAGTACTCGACAAAGTTACACAAATCAAGCATTCACCACATTACCCACAATGCTATCTGTCTCTAATCTAAATTTCTTAACCTTGCACCATGTCTTATAAACTGTTGTGTACTGATATTGATGGTACACTGCTCAATGCCGAAAGAGAACTAGCTGCGGAAACCATCGCAGAGTTTAAACGAATAAAAGATACCTGCAAAATTATCTTAGCATCGTCTCGTATGCCAATGGCTATGAGGCATTTACAAGCAGAAGTAGATATAGTGAATTTACCCATGATTGCGTATAATGGCGGCTTGGTGCTAGATGGAGACCAAGTGCTGAGCAGCACAGAAGTTAGTTTAAACGATGTACGAAAAATTGTTGAACGTAGTAAAAATACCGAGATTCATATCAGTATTTACAACCACGATGATTGGTTTGTGCCTGCTATGGATTATTGGGCAAACAGGGAAGCTAACAACACCAAGGTAGTTCCTGTTGTGCAGTCTCTAGAGGATACCTTGTCAAATTATGCAAAGACAAATAAAGGTGCTCACAAAGTAATGTGTATGGGTTCGGCTGAGGAAATAGCTGTTTTATATGCTGGTTTAATAGAAGATTTGAATGATGATTTGCATGTCTATAAGTCTAAGGATACATACTTAGAAATTGCGAGCAAAAAGATTTCTAAAAAATCAGCTATTGCAACTCTCTTAACGCACAAATACAAAGACTTAGATTGGGAGCATATTATTGCCTTTGGGGATAATTACAACGATATGGAAATGCTGGAAGCCGTGGGAATGGGAGTAGCTGTGGGCAATGCAAAAGAAGAGGTATTAGCCTTAGCCGATGATATTACGGCATCTAACAAAGAGCATGGAGTAGCGCTTGCCGTTAAAAAGCATTTTATAAGTTGATATAGCTCAGCATAGCATGTTTTAAAAAATGTAGATTTGCAACATCTTTAGAATCAAAAAAATGAATACAAACACCTTCGATCTTCCTAAAATATACGATGAAGCTCAAGATTTTATGCCTCTTTTGGGGACAGACTATATCGAGTTTTATGTGAGTAATAGTAAACAAGCTGCTCACTTTTACAAGACGGCCTTTGGTTTTCAAGATTTAGCTTATGCTGGTCTTGAGACAGGTTTAACCGACAGAGAAAGTTATGTAGTGGTTCAAGATAAAATTAAGCTGGTATTAACGTCACCCTTAAAAAGTGGAACGGAGATAGGCAAGCATATCGAAGCACACGGAGATGGGGTGAAGGTAGTGGCGCTTTGGGTGCCTAATGCAACCAACGCGTATAATGAGGCTATAAAAAGAGGTGCAAAACACTATATGGCTCCCGTTACGGAGGAAGATGAAAACGGTAAGGTAGTTCGATCTGGCATATATACGTATGGCGAAACAGTTCATATTTTTGTGGAGAGAAGTGAATATAGTGGGGTTTTCTTGCCAGGATTTCGAGCCTGGAAATCTACGTATCATCCTACTCACGTAGGGTTACAGTTTGTGGATCACATGGTAGGTAATGTGGAATTAGGTGCAATGATGACCTGGTGTAATTTTTACAGAGATGTACTTGGTTTTGCTCAAATAGTTTCCTTTGATGATAAAGATATTTCTACCGAATACACAGCTTTAATGAGTAAGGTAATGAGTAATGGAAATGGTAGAATAAAATTTCCTATCAACGAGCCAGCGGATGGTAAAAAGAAATCGCAAATTGAGGAGTATTTAGATTTTTATGAAGGCCCTGGCGTGCAACATATTGCCGTAGCTACGGATGATATTATTGGCACGGTGAGAGAATTAATTTCACGCGGTATTGAATTTTTACGCGTACCAGACACCTACTATGATGTGGTACTGGATAGAGTTGGGCATATAGACGAAGACATAGCGCCATTAAGAGAACTAGGTATTCTAGTAGACCGGGATGACGAAGGGTATTTACTTCAAATATTTACTAAGCCAATAGAACCTCGTCCAACGTTGTTTTTTGAGATTATACAGCGCAAAGGAGCTACTTCATTTGGGAAAGGAAATTTTCAAGCTCTGTTTGAAGCTATAGAACGTGAGCAAGAGTTAAGAGGCACGCTATAATTGAAAAGCAATAAAAAAATATAATGTGTAAAATGGCTGAAAGAACTCTTTCGGCCATTTTTCTTAACCATAAGAAATGAATAAAGAAATACAAGAAGCTGCAAGACTGTTGTGGAATGCGCATAATCAAAAAACCACTATACCTCCGGTTAGAGAGTTGATTGGCACAGATGATTTGAATGCGGCATATGCGGTACAAGAAATTAATGTAAATCATAGAAAAGCAAATGGCGAAGTCATAACAGGTAAAAAAATAGGCTTAACCTCCTTTGCAGTTCAAGAACAATTAGGCGTAGATCAACCCGATTATGGCATTCTCTTTAATACCATGGAGGTTAAGAACCATAAATTGGCTTTTTCGGAATTGGTGCAGCCCAAAGCAGAAGCAGAAATAGCATTTGTGATGGCCGAAGATTTGGATGGTGATGTCAATATTAGTGATCTTATAGATGCAATTGAATACGCTACGGTAAGCATAGAAATAGTGGGTAGCAGAGTGGCCGATTGGAACATAAAGATTACAGATACCATTGCAGATAATGCCAGTGCAAGCCACTATATTTTAGGAACTTCTAAGGTGAGTTTGGATGATATTGATTTAGTAAATTGCCAGATGTCATTGACTAAAAATGGAACAATAGCTTCACAAGGAAGTGGGGAAGCATGTATGGACAATCCGCTCAATGCGGCCTTATGGTTAGCACAAAAAATGGTTGAACAGGGCAATCCATTAAAAAAAGGAGACATCTTGTTGTCAGGAGCGTTAGGGCCTATGGTGGTTATCGAAAAAGGAGATGAATTTGTAGCGAGTGTGGAGGGCCTAGGAGAAGTAAGATTAGCGATAATTTAAGGGAATTTTAAAGTGAAAAAAGTAGCAATAATCGGTAGCGGCAACATTGGGACGGACCTAATGATCAAGATAATTCGTACATCCAAAGTGCTTGAAATGGCGTGTTTTGTTGGAATTGATGCCGAATCTGACGGTTTAGCGCGTGCCAAACGAATGGGCGTAGAAATATGCAGTACAGGGATTGATGGCTTGCTAGAAATGCCGATATGGAATGAGATTGAAGTAATTTTTGATGCGACGAGTGCCAAGGCTCATCTCTATAATTTTGATAAAATAAAGGCTTTTCCTAACAAGAAAGTAGTAGATCTGACTCCAGCGGCGATAGGCCCATATATGGTGCCTGCAGTATCGTTTGATGCTGTATTGAGTGAAAAATTAAATTTAGCTGTTAATTTAGATTTAGGTTTAAATTTTAATATGGTTACTTGTGGTGGTCAAGCAACTATACCCATTGTAGCGGCAGTAAGCAGAGTGGCTAAAGTGCATTACGGCGAAATCGTAGCGAGTATTGCTAGTAAATCTGCAGGACCTGGTACACGCGCCAATATTGACGAGTTTACAGAAACAACAGCAGAAGCCATAGAAAAAGTAGGAGGAGCGACCAAAGGGAAAGCAATAATTATTTTGAATCCAGCGGAACCACCGTTGGTTATGCGCGATACGGTGTTTACGCTTAGCGAGCAGGCAGATAGAGAAATGATTAGAAAAAGCATCCACGAAATGGTTGCAGAAGTACAAAAATATGTACCAGGATACACCCTTCATCAAGAGGTGCAATTTGATGATATACCAGAAGACAACCCAGTATTTATTGAAGGAGTAGGTCTTAAAAGCGGACTTAAAACAACCGTATTGCTACAAGTAATTGGCGCAGGCCATTACTTACCAGCCTACGCAGGAAATTTAGATATTATGACCAGCGCAGCATTAGCGGTGGGAGAGAAAATAGTAGGTGTGACGAAATAATAGGAAGTTCAAATAGTTAAGATTTTATGCATAAAATGTACATACAAGACGTAACCCTAAGAGATGGCATGCACGCTATACGTCATCAATACGATAAAAAACAACTGAAAGAGCTTGCCATATCGCTTGACAAAGCAGGAGTCGATGCGATAGAAATAGCGCATGGAGATGGCTTAAGCGGTGGAAGTTTTAATTATGGATTTGGGGCACATACAGATTGGGAATGGTTGGAAGGTGTGGCAGAGGAGTTAAACCATGCCGTTCTTACCACCTTACTTTTACCCGGAATTGGTACTATAGAAGACCTAAAAAAAGCACATGCTCTAGGCGTAAAATCTGTTCGTATTGCAACCCACTGTACAGAAGCCGATGTCAGTAAACAGCATATAGAAGCCGCCAAAAAACTAGGAATGGATATAGGGGGTTTTTTGATGATGGCACACATGAATGAGCCCGTAAAACTTGCTCAGCAAGCCAAACTTATGGAAAGTTATGGAGCAGATTGTGTGTATGTCACAGATAGTGCAGGGGCATTACTGATGGATGATGTAGCTGATAGAATGAAGGCTTTTAAAGATGTGCTCGATAGTAGGACCGAAATTGGGATACATTGTCATCACAACCTAAGCTTGGGAGTAGCCAATACCATAGTTGCTATGCAACACGGTGCTACTAGACTCGACGCTTCACTTGCAGGAATTGGAGCAGGGGCAGGTAATTGTCCGTTGGAAGTATTAGTTGCAGTACTCAATAGAATGGGCGTAGAGCATAATTCAGATTTATATCAATTGATGGATTTGGCAGATGATGTTATTCGACCATTACAAGATCGTCCAGTTCGTGTAGATAGAGAAACACTTAGCTTGGGTTATGCAGGAGTATATTCTAGTTTTTTACTTCACAGCGAGCGGGCTGCTCAAAAATACGGACTTAACACAGCCGATATACTCAAAGAATTGGGCAAGCGTAAAATGGTAGGGGGGCAAGAAGACATGATCGTAGACGTTGCTTTGGATATGCTAAAAGGCAATTAGTCTAGGTTAATAATCCTTCTTAAGCCGTGTTAATAGTATATAAATGGAGGCACTCAAAATAGTGCCATAAATTGCAATGGCTTAGCTAAGCCAATCATTTTTATTTTTTGAAAATGATTTCCTTTATCTTTTTAGATCTTTTCGAGGATAATGGCTGTAATATAAAATACGTAAAATGCTTGTTTTTAGTGTTTTAATGTTGTGAAAAAAATCTTTACTTTTGTAAAAATTAAACCATTAAAATACATGGAAGAAACAGAATTATTACCAAAAGAAGAAACTAAATCTAAAAAAGGACCTTTATTCATTTTTATATTTTTATTCTTAGGCTCACTTGCTTTTAGTGGGTACCTATTTTTAAAGTATACAGAGAATGCTAAAAAAATTCAGAGTCAAAATGATGAACTTTCTTTAGCGTATGAGGTGCTAAACTTAAATGCGGATTCATTGAGAAATGCGCTTGATATAGCAAAGCAGGATATAGATGCTCGTATGACTGAACTTGCTAATCAAAGTAACTTACATAATGAATTGAGGTCACAACTCGAGGCCAAAAAGATATCATTAGATGCTGCGTACACTCGTATAAAAAATTTAATTACTGGCGAAGAGAAAGGTGGTGTTGCTACTGGGGCTGAACCAAAAAATCTATTGGAAGCAAAGCGAGAAATCGCTAAACTTACTAAAAGTAACAATGCGTACATGAACCAAATTGAAGGATTACAGAAAGAATACGAGATTGCCAAAACAAAATCAGCTGAATATGCTGGCATAGCTTCTACATTAAAAGTAGATAATGATAGTCTCGTAATTGTAAATGATTCCTTATCAAAGAAACTTACAGGTACGGGAAGCTTTAAGATAGGTAATTTGAATGTGGAGCCAATACGAACTAGAAATGGTAAAGTAGCAGTTGAGGATCACGCATCTAAAGTGGAGCAAATTAAGGTGTTTTTTAAAGTGCTAATTTCAGAATATGCTAAGGAAGAGGTTAGAAACATTAGGGTTAGAGTAATTACTCCTAATGGAGCGGTTCTAAGTGAAGAAAATAATGATCTTATGGATTCTGACCAGGTGAATACTATTGTAGAATCTATAATGTATGATGGCACTGAAAAAGCGGTTAGTCTTTATTACCATCAACAAGGTAAATATGCCAAAGGCGAATACGATGTTGAAATATTTGATAACAACACGCTGTTAGGAATTTACTCCTTCATTTTAATCTAAAAAACACGTTAAATCTTCGATAAAAAATCCAGTCATTACATGATTGGATTTTTTATTGCTTTTTGAACTATAAAGTTTTAATGGAGCGTGCTCTATTGGGCACTATAATCTGTGTAATCGTTAAAAAACGAAATTGTTGGATGCTAAAAAAAATGTTTACTTTGCAAAAAGCATTCTAAAGTATTTTTCAATCTTTTTAGAATGTTAAAAAAAAACAAATAAAAAATTATGCAAATATTCAAACTTAGAAATGTTACTCTTTTTTCTGTTTGCTTTTTCATTTTCTCAGCCCAGGCTCAAAAACGAGCATTGTCGGTAGGTTTTGGAATAAGTCATCTTTACGATTTAAATGAGGGCGCATTATTGCTTAAATCAAAATCCGCTACAAATCCGTATTCGGTTTCAGATATTGATTTGAAGGGGTTAAACGGGAGCAACACCCAGTTTGATTTAGGTTATGACGTTATAGCCGAATTGTCTGTTAACAAAAATCAAAGCATAGTGGCTTCGTATACGAATGGAACCGTTACAGCTCAGCAAGATAATCAATATTCGTCTAGTAAGCTTAATCTTGTTAATGTTTGCCTTAGACAATATTTAATGCCTAAAAAAATGCAACGCCAATATCTTCAACCAGCTAAGGACTATGATGGATTTTATGTAAGGCCATTTGCAGAGATAGGTGTAGGATTAACGAACTATAACGCAAACAGATACTTTGTGAAAGATCAAGGTTTATTCAGCAAAACTTCAGGAACTACATTCTCTAATACTGTTTCTCTTGGTTGTTTATTCCATATAAACTCAAAAATAAAATTTTCGGCAGCACCTAATTTTATCATTAATTATTCTGATGCTGTGGATGGTTATAAAAACAAGGGTGCAGATATTATGATGAGTAGCACCATAGGAATTCTTTTCAATCTTTAAACTAAACGAATAAACAAAAATGAAAAAACGAAATATTTGGTCAGCTTTGGCGCTTTGTTTAGCGGGAGCATTCTCAACGTATGCAGAGGTCTCTTCAACTAATTGCACCGTAACGTATTCAACTGATACTATATCATCTTGTGTAGCTTACACGTGGACGAACGGTGTGACGTATACTACGGACAATAGCACAGCTAAAGACACCTTTGTAAATGCTGGAGGTTGCGATAGTATAGTAAGCCTCGATTTAAAAATAGAGGATAAAGTAAATCCAATAGTAATTACTAAAAACATTACGGTTAGTTTAAATGCGGCGGGAACAGCCAGTATTATTGCTTCACAGATAAACAATGGTTCAACAGACAATTGTACTATCGCCTCACTGTCATTGAATAAATCTACTTTTGATTGTTCTAATTTAGGTACTAATACGATATACCTACTTGCAATCGATGCGTATGGGAATGTGGGTAGTGCCAGCGCAGTAGTTACTGTTCAGGATTTAATAAAGCCTACGGTGATTGCGAAAGATATGGTATTAAATCTCAATGCTTTTGGTCAAGCAAGTATCACGCCTGTCCAGATAGATAGTGGTTCATCAGATAATTGTAGCGTGGCATCTTTATCATTGAGTACGTCAAGTTTTAATTGTTCTAATGTTGGGCCTAATACGATTTATCTTTATGCTACAGATGCAAGCGGCAATATTGACTCTGCTATGTCAATAGTGACCATTAAAGATGATATTAAACCGGCAGTTATCACTCAAAATCTAACCCTTAGTCTTAATGCATCTGGCATAGCTAGTGCTACTGCTGCTCAGGTTGATAACGGTTCTACGGATAATTGCGCTATAAATTCGCTCACCTTAAGTAAAACCACTTTTGACTGTTCTAATTTAGGAACCAATACGATATATCTGAAGGTAGAAGACCTCTTCGGAAATATAGATTCGGCAAGCGCCATAATTACGGTTCAGGATACGACTAAGACGGTATTGATTACCAACAATATAACGGTTAATCTTGGGTCATCAGGTACGACATCCATTAATACTTCGCAAATAAACAATGGGTCAACTGGGAATTGTACAATGACCTACCAATTGACTAAATCCAATTTTAATTGCGCTGATATAGGACCGAACACTATCTATTTAATTGCAACTGATGCGGCTGGAAATGTGAATGCTGCAAGCGCAACGGTTACCGTAGTAGATGCGATTAAACCAACGGTAATTACGCAAAATCTTACAATAAGTCTAGATGCAACTGGAAATGGAAGTATCACAACTACCCAGGTAGATAATGGGTCTTTTGATAATTGCAGTATCGCGACTCTAGCATTGAGCATGTCTAGTTTTGACTGCTCAAACGTTGGCAATAACACCGTTTACTTAATCGCAACGGATGCTAACGGTAATGTAGACTCTGCTAGTGTAATAATCACAGTGCAAGATGTAATCAAACCAACGGTCATTGCACAAAACGTGACATTAAGCTTAGACGCAACAGG
>ERZ888423.1525-NODE-1525-length-19667-cov-32.225372_pt1 | contig 19667 bp, 18 predicted proteins | sample MGYA00520523_ERZ888423 | MGnify/ENA primary metagenome ERZ888423 (study PRJEB32303, sample SAMEA104408611) | aquatic metagenome | biome: Brackish water; feature: Pelagic; material: water | place: Baltic Sea | collected 2014-06-08T10:24:00 | depth 30,27 m ...
CTTAATGCAGGCGGGTGCGCGCCCGGTAGCCCCCCAGCCAGCGGTTCACGCGGGGGCGCAGCGAAGGGGGAACTTCATGGAGCAGCTGGTCGAGCTCCAGGGCACCGAGCCGCCGCAGGTCGCGGACATCGACATGCCAGAGCGCTTCCGCCTCGCGCACCAGCCGGGCCCAGGTGCGGGCCCGCTGCCAGCGGCGCAGCTGCCACCGTTTCGGCAACGGCGGCCCGGTGCCTTCAAGCAACCGGGGAATGGACATCCGATCAGCAAGCTCTCCCACCAGCTTGTGTGGGAGTGGGCCTGATTGGGCGAACCCAACAGGAGACTTCCGCTTTGCCAGGCCCATGGCTGGAAACAATCATTGGCCGGATGCCACTGAGGTGCCGCTCACGCGGCGGCGGCGTCGGTCGGGAGGTCGATCGGAGTGCCTGCTGGGTTGCCGCGGGGACTGCCGGTGAGGGGGTCCACCGGAGCCACAGGAAATCCCAGCCCCGCCGCTTCCCGCTCGCTCAGGCGCCGGGTCCAGGCTTTGGCAATGGGGTCGTTCCAGCGGAAACCGGCCTGACGGGCGCGGTGACGCTGCTCGTAGGGCAGCTGGGCCCGGTACAGGTGACGCGGCTCCAGACCTGCCACCAGCAGGGCCTCCAGCTCGTCGCAGCGGCAAAACACCTGGGCCAGGTAGATGCAGTCGGTGAGTGCCCGGTGCGCCGCCCACACCGGCACGCCGTAGGCCAGCGCCAGATCCCGCACCGACGGCGTGGCCCGCAGTTGCCGCTCCGCCGGCCAGCGCAGATCCTCCATGCTGCACAGCCAGGGTTTCGGCAGCGCGGCCAACGCGCCTTTCCCGAACCACTGGCGATCGAAGCTGGCGTTGTGGGCCACGATCACATCGGCAGCTTCCACCAACTGGCGGAAGTAGGCCAGGCCGGCCTGCCACGGCTGGATCAAGCGGCTGACGGCGGCGGAGATCCCGTTGATCGGCTCAGCTGGATTGCTTTCGCAGGGCAGCAGAAAGGACACCTGGCTGAGCACGGCGCGGCTGGGAACATGAAAAAGGATCGCCCCGACCTCGATGCAGTGGTCCTGCTCCGGGTCCAGTCCGGTGGTTTCGGTGTCGAGGATCAGCAGATGGGTGGGGCAAGCTGCTGCCACGCCGGCCGGCCGCTCTGCTGCTGCTGCGGTCTGGGGATCTGAGCCGGTGGCGGTGGACACCGCTGCCGCTGTGGGTATGGGCAAAGCTGTGGGAGCGATCGCCACGGCTGCAGCGAGATCCAGCAGGCTCACCTGTTCCCAGTTGCCGGATTCCGGCGGCCCGCCCTCGGAACCCATGGGCGCTGATGCCATCGGCGGTTTTGCCATCGGGAGGGAAGCCTCGGGAGCGGTGCCATCGAGCGATGGCCTGCGGCGGGTGATCCCGGCCATGCCCAGGGTGCTGCCATGTTCCCAGCCCACACCCGTCCCGCGCCAGTGGGCCTCGTTCCTAGGGTCGAGCTCGTTTGCGATGGCGTGCGTGGCCCGTGCCCTTCAGGTGGGTGATCCGATCCCCTTGATCGCCCTGACCGACCAGGACGGAGTGGAGCGCCGCAGCGATCAGCTCGGCGGCCAGCCACTGGTGCTGTTCTTTTATCCCAAGGACGACACGCCGGGCTGCACCGCCGAAGCCTGCGCCTTCCGCGACAGCGAGGCCGATCTGGCCGCCCTCGGAGCCGTGGTGTGGGGCGTCAGCGGTGACGACGCCGGCAGCCACAGCCGCTTCGCTGCTCGCCACCGGCTTGCCTATCCCCTGCTGGTCGATCAGGGCAACGCCCTGCGTCAGGCCTTCGGTGTGCCCGGTGCCTTGCTCAACCTTCTGCCCGGGCGTGTCACCTACGTGATCGACGGCGAGGGGGTGGTGCGGCACAGCTTCAACAACCTGCTCGATGGCGCTGCCCATGCCCGTGAGGCCCTCACGGCGCTGCGGCGGCTGACGGTGGCCTGAGTGGCTCCCCCTCCCCCTGTGCAGGCCGTGCAGCCGGAGCTGGTCGACCCATGAGCCGCTGGCAGCAACAGGGCCCGCTCTGGTGTCTTGCTCCGCCCACCGTTGAACCCTTTCCAGGTGGCGCGCAGATTCCACCCATCGGCGTGGTGGAGTTCATTGGCGGCACGGTGCTGGCTGCCACTCCCCAGCTCAGCTACCGGCGCCTGCTGGAGGCGCTGGCGCTGCGGGGCCTGCTGGTGCATGCCTGGAGCTATGTGCCCGGCTTCGATCACCAGGCGCAGGCCACCGAGGCCTGGCGCTGCTTCCGGGCGGCCCGCAACACGGCTGGTGCTGCCGCCCTGTTGCCGGTGCTGCGGCTTGGCCACAGCCTGGGCTGCAAGTTGCACGTGTTGGCGCCCGATGGTGGCCGCGGTTGCCGCGGCCTGGCGGCGATGAGCTTCAACAATTTCTCCGCCGATCGCTCCATCCCCCTGCTGGCCGACCTCGCCCCCCGCCTGGGTCTGCGCACGGAGTTCAGCCCTTCGCCGGAGGAAACCCTGCGGCTGGTGGGCCTGCATTACCGCCAGCCGCGCAACCTGCTGATCCGCTTCGGCACCGATGCGCTCGACCAGAGCCGGCGGCTGATCGGCGTGTTACAGCAACGGCCGGATGACGCCTCCACCCTGCTGGAGCGGCCCGGCGATCACCTCACCCCCGCCAGCGCCGGCCTGCGTCAGAACCTGCTGGGAGCCTGGGCCGATGATCCGGCGCGGCAGAGGCAGATCGATCGCCTGGCCGATCAGCTCAGCGGCTGGTGGCTGGGGCCGGCCAGCCAGGACGCTCGCAACTGAGCGCGCACGCGCAGCCGGTTGAACCAGGCCGGGCAACCCGTTGGCCGGCTCAGACTCTCAGGGCATCCAGCATCTGGCCGTCAGACTCGCAGGGCATCCAGCACGGAGCGGTCTTCCAGGGTGCTGGTGTCGCCGCTCACCTCTTCACCTGCCGCCAGGGCGCGCAGGATGCGGCGCATGATCTTGCCGCTGCGGGTCTTGGGCAGGGCATCGGTGAAGCGGATCTCATCGGGGCGGGCGATCGGGCCGATCTCGGCGCCCACGTGTCGCTTCAGGGTGGCGATCAGGGCGTCGTCGCCGCTGGTGCCCGCATCAAGGGTCACGAAGGCCACGATTCCTTCGCCCTTGAGGTCGTCGGGCCGGCCCACCACGGCGGCTTCGGCTACGGCCGGATGGCTCACCAGGGCAGATTCGATTTCCATCGTGCCCAGCCGGTGGCCTGACACGTTGATCACGTCATCGACCCGGCCCATCACCCAGAAATAGCCATCGGCATCGCGGCGGGCGCCGTCACCGGCGAAGTAGATCCAGCTGCCATCGGCTGGCCGGATCGCTTCCCAATAGGTATGGCGGAAGCGCTCTGGATCGCCGTGGATGGTGCGCAGCATTCCCGGCCAGGGGCGCCGTACCGCCAGGTAGCCGCCCTCATCCACGCCGGCGCTGTTGCCGTCGATGTCCACCACATCGGCCACGATGCCGGGCAGCGGCAAGGTGGCAGAGCCCGGCTTGGTGGGCGTGGCACCCGGCAGGGGGCTGATCATCACGCCGCCTGTTTCGGTCTGCCACCAGGTGTCCACCACCGGGCAGCGGCCGGCGCCGATCACCTCCCGATACCACATCCAGGCTTCCGGGTTGATCGGTTCGCCCACGGTGCCGAGGATGCGCAGGGAGCTCATGTCGTGCTGGTCGGGAACCTCGCGCCCGTTCTTCATGAAGGCCCGGATCGCGGTGGGCGCCGTGTAGAAGATCGTGACGCGGTGCTTCTGGATCACCTCCCAGAAGGCGCCGGGCTTGCTGGGCCGCGGTGCGCCCTCGTACATCACCGTGGTGGCACCGGCCGAGAGCGGCCCATACACGATGTAGCTGTGGCCCGTGATCCAGCCCACATCGGCGGTGCACCAGTGGATGTCGTCCTCGCGGAGGTCGAACATCCACTGGAAGGTGATCTGGGCCCAGAGGTTGTAACCGGCTGTGGTGTGCACGATGCCTTTCGGCTTGCCGGTGGAGCCTGAGGTGTAGAGGACAAACAGGCGGTCTTCGCTGGCCATCGGCTCGGCGCTGTGCTCGGCGCTGGCCGTCTCCACCAGGTCGTGCCACCAGTGGTCGCGGCCGGCGGCCATGGCCGTGGGGGTGCCGGTGCGCTTCACCACCAGCACGTGCTCCACGCTGGGGCAGCCTTCGGCGAGGGCCTGGTCGACTGCCGGCTTGAGCGGCACCGGCTTGTCCTTGCGGAAGCCGCCATCGGCGGTGATCACCGCTTTGGCCTGGCCATCGATCAGGCGGTCACGCAGCGCTTCGGCAGAGAAGCCGCCGAACACCACCGAATGGGGCGCGCCGATGCGGGCGCAGGCCAGCATGGCAATGGCCGCTTCCGGCACCATCGGCATGTAAAGCGCCACCAGATCGCCCTTGCCGATGCCGAGGGCCAGCAGGGCATTGGCGGCCTTGCAAACTTCGGTGTGCAGTTCGCTGTAGGTGAAGCGGCGCACATCGCCGGGTTCTCCCTCCCAGATCAGGGCCGTTTTGTGGGCGCGGGGCCCGCCGAGATGACGATCGAGGCAGTTGTAGGCCACGTTCGTGCGGCCCCCTTCAAACCAGCGGGCGAAGGGCGGGTCGCTCCAGTCGAGAACGCTCTCGAAGGGCTGGAACCAGTGCAGGGCGCCCCGGGCCTGCTCTGCCCAGAAGGCGTCCGGGTCGGTGTCCGCTGCCGCCGCCAGCTGCCGGTAGGCCTCAAGGCTGCCGAAGCGGGCGCTGGCGGCGAGAGCGGCGGGGGGCTCAAACACCCTGCCTTCCTGCAGCACCGATTCGATTGTGACCTCGCTCATCGCCTTCCGGACCGGGCTCACCATTCAAGCGGCCGCCGGTCGTGGTCTCGGATTTCCATGGTCTGCGTTTTTGTGCGCACTTCCCGGCGCCATGCCGGCTGAGGCTGGCTATTGCTGGACGCTCCAGCCGATGTGTTCGGAATGGTTGACCGCGGCGTTGGCCATCTCCAGGTGCTGCTCATGCCTGTGCTGCGGCCTGTCCGCGCCGCAACCGTTCCCCACAGCCGGTTCGGGTGGCTGGGAAGATAGCCCCATGACCCGCCCTGCGGCCTGCCTGTTCGATCTCGACGGTCTCCTGCTGGACACCGAGCCTTTGCATGCGCGGGCCTGGCGTGAGGCTGCCGCCCACTTCGGCCGCACCCTCCACTCTGAGGAATTGCTGGCCCTGCGCGGTCGCCGCCGCCTCGATTGCGCCGATCAGGTGCGTCAGTGGATCCAACAGAGCGGCGGGCCCTCTCTGAGCAGCGCCGACGTGCTGGAGGTGCGCCAACCGATCGCGGCATCCCTGTTGCCGCACGCCGCCCCGATGCCGGGTGCCCAGGAACTGGTGGAGCGTTGCCATGCCCTGGGCATCCCCATGGCCATGGCCACCAGCAGCTCCCGCGAGGCAGTGGCCCTCAAGAGTGAGCCCCATCCTTGGCTGAAGCTGATCGAGCGGCGGGTGCATGGCGATGACCCGGAGCTGCTGGCCGGCAAGCCGGCCCCCGATGTCTTTCTGCTGGCGGCACGGCGCCTTGGCGTCGACCCCACCGCCTGCTGGGCCTTTGAGGATTCCATCGCCGGCGCTCGCTCGGCGCAGGCCGCAGGTTGCCAGGTGCATGTGCTGCTGCCCGCTGATGGGGTCTGCGCCCAGTACCCGCCCGAGGTGGTGTGCCTGCAGTCGTTAGCGGAGCTCAGGCTCTGAGCCTCCGCTCGCGGACGCGATGGCTGTTCTGGCCTGTATTGCCGCCGATCAACCGGTTGCTCCGCTTCGGCGCTCCGCCCTGAGCCTCCCCCCTAGGGTGCACGTCCTTCACGCCCCACCACCATGCAAGGCTCGATGCGACCGGCCGGTGATGGCCCTGGTACCACGTTTCAGCTGCTGATCGCTGGAGCAGTGGCGCTGTTGATCCTGCTGACCCAGACGATCTTCATCGTGCCGGCCGGCAACGTCGCCGTGGTCACCACCCTCGGCAAGGTGACCGGCAACCAGCGCAACCCCGGCCCCAACCTGAAGATCCCGCTGATTCAGGCCACCTCGTTGTTTGATGTGCGCACCCAGGTGCGGCCGGAGCAGTTCTCCACCCTCACCAAAGACCTGCAGGTGATCGAGGCCACCGCCACGGTGAAGTACGCGATCAAGCCCAGCGAGGCGGCCCGCGTGTTCGAAACGATCGCCACCGACAACTCCCAGATCTATCCGCGGGTGATCCAGCCCTCGTTGCTCAAAGCTCTCAAATCGGTGTTTTCCCAGTACGAGCTGGTGACGATCGCCACTGAATGGAATGACATCTCCGCTCTGGTGCAGGAGAAGGTGGCGGAGGAACTCAGCAAGTTCAACTATGTGATCGTGCAGGGCCTCGACCTCACCGGTCTGCAGATCGCAGAGGAATACCGCGCCGCCATCGAACAGAAACAGATCGCTGAGCAGCGGCTGTTGCGCGCCCAGACCGAGGTGAAGATCGCCGATCAGGAGGCCAAGCGCTACCAGATCCTCAACTCCAGCCTCGACGACCAGGTGCTCTACAAGCTGTTCCTCGACAAGTGGGACGGTCAGACCTCCGTGGTCCCTGCCCTGCCCGGCACCGCTCCCGGCGGCGGCACTCCGGTGATCGTCAGGGGGCGCTGAAGCCCTCAGTGTCGCGGTAATCGGGAGGTCTCAGCTGTCAGCGTCGCTGTGACACAGCGGCGTGAGCCCGGGGAGCTGGAATTCCAAAAACCAGAGAAACTCCCGCGACCGCCAGCCCAGATCGAACGGAGCGGTGGCTTGCCAGTCGTGCCGCTCCAGCCCGAACGCCTCCTGCAGATAACCGGGTACCAGCGCTTCAACCTCGCTCTGGCCTGCCGCTTCCTCCTCCTCAAACAGGCGGTCGAGGTAGAGCGCGGCGAAAATGCCCTGCTCTTCATCGACCACCACCACCTCAAAGGGGCCATCGGCGGCGGGCAGGGGGTTCACTTCAAAAAATTCATCCCGTTCCAGCGGGTCGCTGGGCGCCTGTTCCATCAATGCGGTCAGGGCCTGCTTGAACCGTTCGAGGGTCATGGCGCCACCGGCTTGGGATCTTCCATCCTCAACCGCAGGCGTCCGCCCAGGGGCCACAGCCACAGGGTCACGGCCAGCCAGTGGATCAGCACCGGCGGCCAGAGCGAGCCTGTGATCAGAAAGGCGCCCGCGCACACAGCGCCAAGCCAGCTGCAGGAGAGCAGAAAGGCCGGATCACGGAACAGTTGCCTCCCCGGCCGGTACCAGGTGGCGCCGGCCACCGGGTGGTAGCCCACGAACAGCCCCACGCTCAAGGCGCCCCAGGCCAGCGACGACCACAGCCCCACCCCCTCCATCGCCAGCGCCGGCAGCAGGGCGGCGCGGAACACCGCTTCCTCCCCCAGTGCTGGCATCACCAGCAGCAGTGGCGCCTGGCGCAGCAGCGGCCCCAGCGGCCGCCAACGCCAGCCCTGCCGCAGCAGGCCGCTGCGCCGGGCCAGGGGCAAGGCCACCAGCGCGTACACCAGCATCCCCAGCGTCGCCACCAGGCCATTGCCGCCCAGCAGCGGCGTGCTCACCGCATCGGAGAGCCGCCGCAGCGGCGCCGACAACCAGGGCCACTGGCCGAGCAGCAGCGTGGGGGCCAGCGGCAACAGCTCGGGAGTGCGGCCCGGCACCTGGTTGGTGCGCTGGAACCACAGCTGCGATCCGTTCTGCAGGAACACGCGGGCGATGTCGTCGTGGCCGCGGCGGGGCAACATTGAGCGCCAGCTCAGCAGGGCATCGCGCACGCTCTGCCCGCGCACGAAGTGCTGCTCACCACTGGTGAGTGTTTCAGCGCCCGCCACCACTGCCGCATTGCGCACCCAATCGGAGCGCACCATGCCGAACGGGGTGAGCAGGTTGTCGAGGGAGCGACCCAGGGCCACCAGCTGCTCGAAGCGGCGGCTGTCGGCAGAGCGGGGGTTGGCGTGCCACCAGGCCATCAGCTCGGGATCCGCCAGCACCTGCTGGCGCAGCCGTTTCAGGGCGATGTAAAGGGTCTGGCTGGAATCCTGCACGCAGGAGGTGGCCGGCGTCACCGACGACAGGCCCGTGCCATCGCCGCTGCGGTAGCGGGCCATCATTACGTTGGCCTGCACCCCCAGTTCGTCGAGCAGCGAGAAGCGGCGAGGACTGAGCTGCACGTCGTTGAACAGATCCTGACGGATCAGCACATCGGAGATTGGCCGCAGCCACAGCCAGCCGCGCTGCAGATCGCCGCTGTAGGCACTCCAGTCCTGGGTGCCGGCCACGATGCCGTTGGGGTTATTGGCATAGATCTGGTGAAAGCGCAGCGCAAACAGCGGCTCGCCGCTGAACGGATCGCGCCCCAGCTCGGCGTCGCCGAAGGCGAAGTGGCCGGTCACGGTGCCAGCCACGATCGCTTCACCGTCGGGCCCGCCGATGCCGCCGAAGTTGTGGATCAGCAGGCCCCGCTCGCCTTGTTGCCAGCTGCCTTCTCCCCCCACCTGCACCCGTGTGAAGCGCCCCTTGCGCTCGGGGGTGCGGGCCCAGTTGCGGTGCAGCACGTAGTCGAGCCCGGCGTCGCGGCCCTGCACCAGCTGATCGGCCTGCGGTTGCAACAACGCCCGGGGCAGCAGCGCCTGGGCGGTGAACAGGCCGTTGGCATCGGGCGCGCCGTATAGCAGCCAGCCGGCGGCTCCGATCGGATCCCCCACCAGGCCATCGGGGTTGAACAACCGACGCCCATCGCGATCGGGTGGCTGGCGCGGAATCCGCACCACCTCCCGCGGGCCGCTGAAGTTCCTTTTGCTCTGGTTGAAGTGCTGCACCTCGAAGCGATCGCCGTCGGGGTTCGCAGCGGCGGCCGCCGGTTGCAGCAGCTGCACCAGGGCCACATAACGCCCGGTGATTTGCACCGGCGGCTGGGCGATCGCCAGACCCGGGCTGCCGGCGGTCCCGGTGGCGAGCTCCACCTCCTCCAACCGCACGATCACGTCGTCGTGGGGGCGGGCTCCGGCCAGCGATTGCAGTGGACCCACGGCGCGGCGGCCGTCGAGCCGCTGCGGCAGCACGTTGCCGGCGGCGATCGCCGCATGGGCTGCCGCATCGAAGCGGATGTCGGTGCTGACAGTGCGCACCATGGCCTGCAACGCCGGCCGCTCCTGCCAGCCCAGCCGCAGCCGTTGCCCCACCAGTTGTTGGTGCGGCGAGGGAGCCTGCTGCACCTCGAACCACACCCAGTCGACGCCGGAATCCGCCTCCGGCAGGATCAGCCGACCGATCCAGTCGCCGTTCGGCTTGTAGAGCGCCGGATCAGGGCGCTGATCGAGGGGGTAATGCTCCGGCCGGTTGAAGGGTTGCTCCCAGGCCAGGGCATAGCTGGACGTTGCAGTGTCCGCTTGCGCCGGTAACAGCCCCGGCAGCCTGAACGGGGCAGTCGGCAGGGCTTTCAGTAGAGCCGCCAGCAGGGCTGTCAGAAGTGCGGCCAGGCAGGCGTTACGCAGGGGCCGAAGCCGGCGCGTTCGGGGTGGCACGGCGGCAAGCGAAGGCAGCGCTGAGATTACGGGAGCCGGCCTGTGCTGAGGTGCAGTGGGATTAGCCGTTCAAGGCAGCGCCAGCTGATCCTGCCCGTGCCAATCACCACGGCCTCCCGTGCCAATCGGTGGCCATGTGCACTTGTGCAGGGCGTGATGCAGCTTGTTCTGGCTACAACAGAGGGAGGAGCTGTCTGCGCGTGGCGTTGCAATGTCCCCCTTCCCCGACTACCCAGTCCCCGTCGATGAACTGCAGCGGTTGCGTTCGTTGGAGCGCCATGACCTGCACGACCACCGCAAGGACCCGCACCTCGATCGCCTGTTGGAGCTGGCCACCGAGCTGCTCGATGCCCCGATCGGCCTGATCTCCCTGATCGATGCCGATCGGCAATGGTTTATTGCCCGCCAGGGCATCGACCTGGAGGAAACACCGCGCAAGATGGCCTTCTGTGCTCACGCCATCGCTGGCAGTGGCGTGCTGGTGGTGCCCGATGCGCTTGAAGATCCACGCTTCAACACCAATCCCCTGGTGCTCGAGGAGCCCCGGATTCGCTTCTACGCAGGCGCGCCGCTCACCTCCGAAGACGGCCACAACCTCGGCACCCTGTGTGTGATCGACCGCAAACCCCGCCAGCTGAGCGACCAGCAGATCCATCTGCTGGAGCGCATCGCTGAATTAGCAATGCGGGAAATCGAGATGCGCCGCCAATCACTGCACTGTCCGATTACGCGTCTGCTGGGGCGTCAGCTTTTTCTTCAGCTTGGAGAGCTCGAACTTGGGCATGCCAGAGAGCGCCACACGCCGTTGTCGTTGGTGATTCTTGACATCGACAACTTTCGCTCGATCAACAGCCGCTGGGGTCATCGCACGGGTGATGAGGTGTTGATGAAAGTGGCAGATCTCTGTCGTAGCAATGTCGCCAATCAGGACCTGATCGGTAGGGTCGGTGATGAAGAGGTTGCCATTCTCTTGATCAACAGTACCGATGAGCAGGCCATCTGGCTGGCGGAAACCCTGCTGGAGGGGGCCCATCACATCGGAGTGTCCTCCTTCCACAACGAGCAGCAGATCCACCTCAGCGGTGGCGTCACCACCCTCAGCGACACCGATAGCGACTTCGCCAGCTTGTTTCAGCGGGCCACCAAAGCCTCTGAATTGGCGCGGGTGAATGGACGCGACCAGATCGTGGCCATGGAACGTCAATGAGGGCAGGGGAGGGCAGGGGAGGGCAGGGCCTGATGCAGGAGGGTCATCAGAGGGCTTCGGCTGGGCTGCACGAGGGCTGCAAGGGTGCCGCAGCAGTGCCGCATGGCTGCGTATGGGTGCCGCGGCAATGTTCCAGCGGTGCTCCAGCGGTGGCTAGCTAGCTAGCTAGTGATCAGCTGACGCCTGCGGCACCTTCTTGTGCGTTGAAGGGGCTTGCCTTCAGGGGGTCTCGGCGGCCGAAGCCGGATCCGAAGCCGATGCCGGATCCGTGGGTTTGAACGTCCGCCACTGCACCTGCTCGATCGAACCGAGGCGTTGAGCTGGTTGGCCTTCCAGTTGGGCCGTCACCAGGTCAGGGCGTCCGGCCAGCACCTTGAGGCCATCGCCGAGGAGGAAACGGCGCTCGCCCTTGAAGGTGCCGCGAAAGACCACCTCTTCGCCGGCCGCGCCGCCCACCTGGCGCACCTCCAACCAGCTGGGGGAACTGCTGCTGAGCAGCAGATCACCGGGGGCAGGGGCTGGCTGAGGCATACCTGTGGGGTCTGATGCCCCTGACGCCGGCTGCGGCGGCGTTGCCTCAGTACCTGATTCAGCCGCCGCAGGTTTGGGCTGGGGAGCCGAAGGGACCGCCGGCTGGGCGGGTCGCCAGGTTTGCAGGCCAGCGCCATCAAAGCGCTGCCAGCCCCACACCAGGGCCGATCCGGTGCCCAGGATCAGTGCCACAACGGCGATCCCCTTGCCCATGCCGCCAGCCTTGTTCGGTGAAGTCCGCGGCTCCGCCTGCCGCGGCGTTGAGGCGCTTGGATCCAGGCAGCGGTGGGGTGGACCACTTTTCTGCAGGTGGCGCAGTGGCAGCAGCAGCGGCGCCACATCCAGCCCGAGCACGTTGGCTACCCGCTGCGCCTGGGCGATCACGTACACCAACTCCGGCAGAGCGGAACGGTCACCCGCCTCGAGTGCCTCCAACTGTTCCTGGCGAAAGAACAGGCGCTTGGCCAGCTCCGGCTGAGGAATGCCCTTGGCTTCCCGGCCCTGCCGGAGCTGGGCGCCCAGCACGCTCAGAGCCTTGGCCACGGCCTGATCCTGGGCGCTGGCTTCTGGCAAGGGTTGGCCGGAGGGAGTGCCCTCGCGCATGGTGCGGATCTCTGAGAAAGGGCGGTCAGACTATTTTTAGCTCGAAATGGTGCCCGTTGATGTCCATTGGAGAGTGTGCCTTGAGCTGTGATTTGTACTGGACAGAAAAACGCTTAAAACTTGAGGAAAGCTGGTGGCCTTACAGGCCTGGCCTCACTGGAACAACGCTCAAAAAGCCAGAGCCGGCTCCAGCCAGAGCCGCTTCCAGCCGGAACAACCTCCATGTGCCGACAGATCCACAGAGGCTGGCAACGGCGCCACTGCTGACTGGTTCAACAACGACGGGAGACTCAACATCGGCAGTGCTGCTGAACAGCGACCAAAAGGCCCTGCACTGATCAACTTGGTCAGTAGAGGCGGCTGAGCACGAATTCCGGCAGGGCCCTCAGGGCCTCGCTGGAGGCGGAAGGCGGCAGCCACTGGAGCGCTTCGCCGGCCTCGTGGGCAAAGCCTTCCGCCAGCGCGCGCGAACGAGGAATGGCCTCGCAACCCCGCACCAGCTCAAGCGCTTGGTCGAGATCGCCGGTCTCGCAAAGCTCACGCTCGATCAGCCCGGCTAGGGCTGGCCGCTCCTCAAGGGCGAACAGCACTGGGGCCGTGAGGTAGCCGGCGGCCAGATCACTGGCGGCAGGCTTGCCAAGCTGCTTGTCGCTGCCGGTGAAGTCAAGGATGTCGTCGACAACCTGAAAGGCCAGGCCCAACTGGCGGCCGAAGCGATACAGCTGATCGAGGCGATCGACAGGGAGTTCGCTCAAAACGCCGGCGGCACGCGCGCTGTTGGCGATCAGCGAGGCGGTTTTGCAGTAGCTCTTCTCGAGATACGTTTCGAAGCTCTGGCCCGTGTCGTAGCGGAACAGACCCTGGCGCACTTCGCCGTCGGCCAGGTCCATGATCACCCGTGACAGCAGCTTCACCACGTCGAGGTCATTGAGGTTGGCAAGGTGCCAGCTGGCCTGCGCGAAGAGAAAATCGCCTGCCAGCACTGCCAGGCGGTTGTTGAAACGGCTGTGGACGGTGTCCACCCCGCGGCGGGTGGAGGCCTCATCGACGACGTCGTCGTGGACGAGGGACGCGGTGTGGATCATTTCGGTGATCTCTGCCAACCGGCGGTGCCGGCTGGTGAGCTCGCCATCAGGGCTCAAGGCCCGTGACAACAGCAGAACCACCCCGGGGCGAATCCGTTTGCCACCGGCACTGAACAGATGCTCAGCAGCAGCTTGGAGGATCGGATGGCCGGCGCCGATCAGGCTGCGCAGATCGCTCAGCAGGGTTTCGAGGTCGTTCTCGACCGGCTGGAGCAATTGCGCGACCGTGGCCATGTCCCCTGCTCAGTTGCTGGATCCTAGAAGGCCTGGATCGGTGCTGAGAGCGCCACTTTTTCCACGACCGGCCGCCACCCCAGCCAGGGCATGGCGGCGCGGGCGAAGGCCTCCGGATCGCCGGTCACGCAGAAGCGGCTGCCGGAAGCCAGCGCGGGGGAGGGGTGCAGGCCGCAGCGCCGCAGCACCGGTGCGGGTGTTCGCCCGATGCAGGCCGACAGCCGCTCCACGGCGGCTTCAGCTGGATCCACCAGCACCACGTGATCGGGCAGCAGCTCCCGCAACAGGTCTTCGAGCAGCGGGTAGTGGGTGCAGCCCAGCACCACAGTGTCCACCTCGGCGGCCAGCAGGGGCTTGAGATAGGAATGTGCCGCCTCACGCAGTCGTGGGTCGCTGAGATCGCCCTGCTCGATCAGGGGCACGAAGGCGGGGCAACCCACTTCCAGCACCTTGGTGTGCGGCCGGACCGCGCGCAGGGCGCGCCCATAGGCTCCGCTGGCGGCGGTGGCTGGCGTCGCCAGCACGCCCACTCGCTCCCCCTGCACCACGCCGGCGGCACTGTCGATCAGACCCAGCACCGGCACCTCCCGGCCGGCGATGCCCTCCACTACATCGAGGGCCAGGGCGTGGGTGGTGTTGCAGGCCATCAGCACCACATCGACCGACTGCAGCTGCAGCCAGCCCACCACTTCGGCGGCGATCGCCCGGATCTCTGCCGCGGAGCGTTCGCCGTAGGGCACCCGTGCCGTGTCACCGAGATAGATGTAGGGCTGGTCGGGATGCCGCTCCAGCAGGCGGCGCAGCACGGTCAGGCCGCCGAGTCCACTGTCGAGCAGGCCGATGCGGCGTTGGTTCATCCGCCCCCCAGATACCGCAGGATGCCGCGGCTGATGGCCTGGGCCAGGCGCTGCCTGTGGCCGGCATCCGCCAGCCGAGGCGCATCCAGATCGCCGGTCAAGAAGCCGGTTTCCACCAGCGCGGCGGGCATCACCGTGCGGCGGATCACGAAGAAGCGGCCGGTTTTCACACCGCGATCGGGGCTGCCGGCTGAAACCCGCACCATCTCCTGCTGCAAGGCCTCCGCGAGCGCGCGCGACTCGCCACCCTGGAAAAAGAAGGTTTCGATGCCGTTCACATCCGGCCGCGCCATGCTCAGCGCGTTGGCGTGAATGCTCACGAAGGCATGGGCGCCGCTGCTGTTGGCCAGCGACACGCGTGGCGGCAGGTCGACGTCGATTTCTGAGGTGCGCGTCAGCACCACCTGCACGCCTTTGCTCTGCAGCAGCTGGGCCACCTGCAGCGAAATGTCCAGCACCACATCGGTTTCGCGCAGCCCGCCGATGCCCACCGCACCGGGATCCGGCCCGCCGTGGCCTGGATCAATCACCACCCGGAAGCGTCCGCGCGGCACCTCCGGCATGCCGCCGGTGGAAAGCGGCGGGCGGCTGCCGCCGGAGAAGGGGGCTGGCCGCACCCAACCTCCGCCAGCCACCTCCACGTTGCCTTCGCCCAGCGTGGAGGCCAGCCGGTTGCTGCCAAGGCCGGTCAGCTCGAGGCGCCAGCGGTCGCGGGCGGTGCCCACCAGGCGCATGTTGCCAGGATCGAGCTGGGTGCCGGGGGCGAACTCGAGCACAAGGCGCGTGGTGACGGGATCGGGCTTGCCGATGCGCACTTCGCGCAGAGCGCCGCTGCCGCGCAGTGTGCGGGGCCGCACCGGGGCGCCGGGGAGGTCGATCCACACCCGCGGCCCCTTGCCGTCCTTTCCCCTCTCATAAAAGGCCTGCAGCGTGATCGACGGCGAGGTGCGCAGTTCCAGCACCCCATCCCGGGTGAGGCGCCAGGCGGCCAGGGCGCTGGCGGCGTGGGCCGGTAGTGAGGCCAGCAGCAAGGCGGACGGCACCACCGCGGCAAAGGCGATCGCATGGCACGACGCCCTCAGCGTGGTCACCAGCGTGGTCAACAGTGACGGGCAGGACTTCCCCAGGGTCAGAAGAGCGAAGGACGGCGGTGGTTCAGGCTCGGCATCTGGGTGCGAACCCGTTGGCCATGATCAGGGTCGACCGGCGCCACCGCCAGCCCAGCGGAAATTCCCGCATCCGCCAGCACCGTGCCCCACGGGTCGATCACCAGGGCATGGCCATGGCTCTGGCGGCGGCCGTAGTGCAGTCCGGTCTGAGCAGGAGCCAGCACGTAGGCGGTGTTCTCGATCGCCCGCGCCTGCAGCAGCACCTGCCAGTGGTCCTTGCCGGTGAAGGCGGTGAAGGCGGCCGGAATCATGATCAACTCGGCGCCGGCACCGGCCAGGTGGCGGTAGAGCTCGGGGAAGCGCACGTCGTAGCAGATCGACAGTCCGATGCGGCAAAGCCCCGGCACATCCACCACCGGCGGCAGGGCATCGCCCGCTTTCACCGTGCCCGATTCTCGGTAGGTGTTGCCGTCCGGCAGATCGACGTCAAACAAATGGATCTTGTCGTAGCGGGCCAGTAGCTGTCCTTCGGTGCCCACCAGCTCGGCGCGGTTGAAGGTGGCTCGCTCCCCAGCCGGCACCGGAAAGCCGCCGCCCAGCAGGGTCACCTGATAGCGCCGCGCCATCGTGACCAGAAAGCGGCTGCAGCGTTCGGCCAGGCTGCCCGCCAGCTCCAGCCTCCGCTCGTCGTCGCCCATGAAGGCGAAGTTCTCCGGTAGTCCCACCAGATCGGCGCCGCGCCGGGCCGCCAGGTCGATCAGTTCCTCGGCGGCCGCGAAATTGGCCTCTGGATCGGGCGTGCTGGTGAGTTGCAGAGCAGCGGCCAGGAAGCTCGTCACCATGGAGAGAGAGGAGGTCGGCGGAACTGTAAGGGGAGGTGCCTTCTGGCGCCTGGGCAGGGCTGGAGGCCAGGCTCAGTTGGCTTTGAGCACGCCCGGCTCGGTCTGCATCGGCACGATCTGCAGGGAATCCACGGCAGCGCAGCAGCGGAAATCGGCGTCATGGTCGCCCAGGCTGATCAGACGCCGGCCATGGCTGGCGGTGCGCAGGCAGCCCTCCGGGTCGTGGCGCCACTGCTGCCACAGCGCCAGCGCTGCCACCATCTCGTCGTTGCCGGCCGCCACCGACGTGCCGCTCGCGGCCGCGGCGTCCATCGCCGCCTGGGCCACGGCGCCAGCCGCCAGGGTGTCTTCCAGCGAATAGGAGCCTTCCCAACCGCTCCCCACGATCCACACCTGCTGGCACTCCCGCTCCAGCAAGCGCGCCGCCACCGCCGCGCGGTTGGGCAGGCAGGCGGTCAGCAGCAGGGGCACATCCCGCACCTTGTCGAGCGAGCGGGTGCCATTCGTGGTGCTCATGAAGATGCGCTTGCCCGCCACCCGCTCCGGCGTGACCGCCAGGGGCGAGTTGCCGAGATCGAAACCCGCCACCCGTGCGCCGCCCCGTTCACCGGCCGTGAGCCGTTGCGGGGCAGGCCAGGCCGCAGCCGCGGCCTTGAGGCTGTCGAGATCGGCGAAGGCCTGCACGGCCTCGGCGCCGTTCTGCAGCGCCCAGGCGATCGTGGTAGTGGCGCGCAGCACGTCGATCACCACCGCCGCATCCGGGCCCGCTGCCGCCGCTGGGCCGCGATCGGGCACGTCTTCAGAGGTGTGGAAGGTATGGATCAGCACGGCGCAGGGCACGGGTCGCGTGCGTCACAGTAGGCAGCGACGCTCAGGACCCCCCTCAATGCCGGCCACGCTGCCGCGGAGTTCCACCCGTGATCTGCGGGGCTTTCTGGCGCTGCTGGAGCAGCGCGGCCAGCTGCGGCGGATCACCGCCCCCGTCGACCCCGACCAGGAACTGGCCGCCATCGCCGATCGGGTGCTGGCCCGCGGTGGCCCCGGCCTGCTGTTCGAGAATGTGATCGGCAGCCCGATGCCGGTGGCGGTGAACCTGCTCGGCACCGTGCAGCGGGTGGTGTGGAGCATGGGTCTGGAACAGGCCCAAGAGCTGGAGGATCTCGGCGCGCGGCTGGCCCTGCTGCAGCAGCCTCGGCCGCCGAAGGGGCTGCGCGAGGCGGTGCGATTCGGCGGGGTGCTCTGGGATGTGGTGAAGGCCCGCCCCGATCTCGACCTGCTGCCCCCCTGCCACCAGCAGGTGTTCAAGGGGGACGCGGTGAACCTCGACAGCCTGCCACTGCTGCGCCCCTGGCCCGGCGATGCCGGCGGGGTGATCACCCTCGGCCTGGTCATCACCAAGGACCCGGAAACGGGCGTGCCCAATGTGGGCGTCTACCGGTTGCAGCGTCAGTCGGTGAACTCAATGACGGTGCACTGGCTGAGCGTGCGTGGCGGGGCCCGCCACCTGCGCAAGGCGGCCGCACTGGGCAAGCCGCTGGAGGTGGCGGTCGCGATCGGCGTGCACCCGCTGCTGGTGATGGCCGCTGCCACCCCGATCCCGGTGCAGCTGTCCGAATGGCTGTTCGCGGGCATCTATGCCGGCGAGGGGGTGCGGCTGGCCAAGTGCAAGACCGTCGATCTGGAGGTGCCCAGCCACAGCGAGGTGGTGCTGGAGGGCACGATCACCCCCGGCGAGGAGCTGCCCGATGGGCCCTTCGGCGATCACATGGGCTTCTACGGCGGCGTTGAGGCCTCACCGCTGGTGCGCTTTCAGTGCATGACCCAGCGCCGAAACCCGCTGTTTCTCACCACCTTCAGCGGCCGCCCGCCGAAAGAGGAGGCAATGCTGGCGATTGCGCTCAACCGCATCTACACGCCGATCCTGCGGCAACAGGTGCCCGAGATCATCGATTTCTTCCTGCCCATGGAAGGGCTCAGCTACAAGCTGGCCGTGCTTTCGATCGACAAGGCCTATCCGGGCCAGGCGAAGCGGGCGGCGATGGCCTTCTGGACCATCCTCCCCCAGTTCACCTACACCAAGTTCGTGGTGGTGGTCGACAAATCGATCAACATCCGCGACCCGCGCCAGGTGATCTGGGCGATCAGCGCCCAGGTGGACCCCCAGCGGGATCTGTTCGTGCTGGAGGACACCCCGTTCGACACATTGGATTTCGCCAGCGAGCGGCTGGGACTGGGCGGCCGCCTGGCGATCGATGCCACCACCAAGGTCGGGCCGGAAAAGCGCCACGACTGGGGCGAGCCATTGCGCCGGCCGGTGGCGATCGAAGACCGCATCGATGCCCGCTGGCAGGAGTTGGGCCTGGCCGATATCGACGCCACCGAACCGGATCCCACTCTGTTCGGTTACACCCTCGAGCACGTGCTGGAGCGGCTGGCGGCGCGGCGTTGATCAAACGGCGCGGCCTGCAGGCGCTCAAGGCGCTGCTGGAGCTGGCCAAGGAGCCGGGCTCCTGGCGCTCGGTCGCCCAGATCGCCGCCGCTCAGTCGCTTCCGGCCCCGATGCTGGAGCAGCTGCTGCTCCAGCTGCGCCGCGCCGATCTGGTGGAGGCGCGTCGGGGCCGCAGTGGTGGCTATCGCCTGCGCCGATCACCGGCGGCCATCCCCCTGGCGACCGTGCTGCAGGCGGTGCAGGCCGATCCGGCGCTGGCGCCGACGACGACCATGGCCGTCGACCTGGCACTGGCGGACCGCGACCCGGCGCTGGCGGGCGAGCAGGTGGCCCAGGCCCTGGTGCGGCGCCTGCAGCGGGCGCTGGAGCGGGAACTGGCCGTGCTCACGCTTGAGGAACTGCTCTTCGATCTGCGCAGTTGGCAGGAATGCCTCAGTGAAGACGGCGGGCTGATGGTGGGGTGACGCACAGCGCGGCCTGCACCAACGCCGAACGCGGCCAGAATGGCTTGGTGTAGATCCCGTCCTGATGCCTGATCCCGCTGCCATTGAGAGCGCCGAACAGCGCCGCATGGCCGAACGGGATCAGGGGCTGGTGCCCTGGGGGCTTTGGGGTAGCTACCTGCCGGATCGTCAGTGGGGCACGGTGCGGGAGGACTACTCCGCCGACGGCGATGCCTGGCGCTCCTTCCCGCATGACCACGCCCGCTCGCGCGTGTACCGGTGGGGGGAAGACGGCCTTCTGGGCCTGTGCGACGAACATGCCCACCTCTGCTTTTCGGTGGCGCTCTGGAACGGCCTCGATCCCATTCTCAAGGAGCGGCCCTTCGGCCTGGGCAACCCCGAAGGCAACCACGGCGAAGACATCAAGGACTACACCTTTCATCTGGCCAACACCCCCACCCACAGCTTCATGCGGGGGCTCTACAAATATCCCCAGCGCTGCTTTCCCTACGACCACCTGATCCAGGAGAACGGGCGGCGCGGACGCGACAGCCCTGAATACGAGCTGGTCGACACCGGGCTGTTCGACGACGACCGTTACTTCGATGTGGAGGTGGAGTATTCCAAGGCGGCGGCCGACGACCTGCTGATCCGGCTGCGCCTCACCAACCGCGGCCCTGATCCTGCCCCGCTCACCCTCCTGCCCACCCTGTGGTTGCGCAACACCTGGAGCTG
>ERZ888423.1526-NODE-1526-length-19666-cov-14.614247_pt1 | contig 19666 bp, 17 predicted proteins | sample MGYA00520523_ERZ888423 | MGnify/ENA primary metagenome ERZ888423 (study PRJEB32303, sample SAMEA104408611) | aquatic metagenome | biome: Brackish water; feature: Pelagic; material: water | place: Baltic Sea | collected 2014-06-08T10:24:00 | depth 30,27 m ...
TGCTTACTTGTGGGTTTTGATTAACCCCCCCAAATATCACCATACTTCTGAGGTCTACATACTTGCTATAGGTCTGAATATCTTCTAGTACTTGTGCTGCTAGCTCACGCGTAGGAGTAAGTACCAATGCTCTTATTACTCTTCGTTTTTGAGGTTCTGTTTTGCATAGTAACTGTATCATTGGCATAGCAAAACCAGCTGTTTTACCAGTTCCTGTTTGAGCAGAAGCAAGGATATCCTTACCTTCTAATACTCTTGGAATTGCTTTTTCTTGAATGGGACTTGGAGTATCATACCCTTTATCGGCTACCGCTTTTAATAAGGCTTCGGAAAGGCCTAGTTCTTTGAATGTCATATTTTTTTTGTTTGAAATGACAATCGGTTAAAGACCTCACTCCTATTTTTTTAATACTGGGTGCAAAGGTAATCGCTAAAGCTGCCCCTCCTGCACATTCTGCCAGAAATGTAGTTATTATGGACGGTATTGTTTTTAGAAGATCAACTTACATTAGACCTAAATAAAATAAAACCATGATTCAACTCCATCAACGTCTCCTGCAAGGGACGTTGATACTTGAGAAGAAATAGACGGAGAAGGTGAAAAAAGATATGAGCTACTATAATAACAGAATCTCAGCACTTAGTTTTTTTTACCTAATTGATGTATCTTTACATCCTATGTCTAACTATAAAGAATCTCGACGTCAGTTTCTTAGAAACATATCTCTTACAGCAGCTGCTTTTACTTTCTCACCATTAGCATCTAGTGCACGAAGCACCGTAATCAACAAACAAAACGCCTGTGAAAAAACCACACTCGACTATTACGGCGAGGGGCCATTTTATAGCGCCAATCCTCCAACCTTAACCTCCGAAAAGTTGGCGCCAGATGCTGAGATAGGCACTCGAATAAGAATAAGCGGCAGAGTTCAAACATTAGATTGCAGTAAATTTATACCCAACACCATAGTTGACATTTGGCATGCTAACCATAACGGAGAATATGATACTATTGGTTTTAAGTTAAGAGGCAAAATAGCTAGTAATGCGCAAGGATTTTACACTTTTGAAACCATAAAACCGGGCAAATACCTGAATGGCAATAAATACCGCCCTTCACATATTCATTTAAAAATCACTCCTCCCGGATTTCCTACCATTACTACTCAACTCTATTTTCAGGGAGATACAGATATTGCTGAAGATGCTGCTGCACGTATTACCAGCGGTCAATATGACGCAACACATCGTATAATATCACTTACAGATAACGGAAATGGAATACTTGAAGGTACTTGGGATATCGCCTTGGACGGCGATGGTACTTTAGGCACAGGTGATCTCCACATTGATAAAGGAATCATTTACCATGCATCTCCTAATCCATTTACATCAAGCCTTGCTATTAATTACGGGATTTTTCATACCGCAGCAATCAGCCTTATGGTCTTTGATATGCAAGGCAGACAGGTCGCTATACTAGAGCAGAGAATACTGACTCCCGAAAAATACGAAGCATCATGGACGCCAGACGCTCAATTACCAAACGGACAATACTTTATAGCGCTTAAAATAAACGAACTACAAGTACACTACGTTAAGGTTCAATTTACCAGATAGGTATAGACTTAACTCCAGCTTGGTGTACTAATCCAAACTGGGAAGGTAAAATTTATTTCAAGCTAGCATTCAAAACGATTTTTACCGCAGAAAGAGCCTCTGAAATAGGACATGAGTCTTTAGCCGCATTTGCTAATTCTAAAAATTTAGCCTCGTCAATACCAGGTACATCTCCCACTAGATTCAATGTAATATAATCAAAATGCCAATGCACATCTTCGTTGCGCATAGTAACCACAGCCTCTGTATCTAACACCTTAGCCGGGAACCCTGCACCTGCCAGTTGAAAACTAAGCGCCATGTTAAAGCAACCTGCATGAGCAGCAGCTATTAGCTCTTCTGGATTCGTGCCTAATTTTCCATCTTCATTTTGAAAACGGGTTTTAAAGGTGTAAGGTTGTTCTTGGAAAGCTCCGCTACGGGTAGTTAGACTTCCTGTGCCATCTATACCGGCACCTTTCCATTGGGCTGTTGCTGTTCTTTTCATATTTGTAAGGTGTTTTATTAACTAACAGATTAGTTGAAGGATTTGTTTAGCTTTATATAGATGACTGTCGAGACTATTCCCCTATTTAGGTTAATATAAAGGTAAATAGTGTAAGTGAGTCCCTAATGATTATACCTTGCCACTATTGGCATACTTCTACCAAAACCAAATGCTTTGTGGCTGATACGAAGCGTTGGTGGTGCCTGAAAACGTTTATACTCATTGCGATCTACCATACGTATTATTTTGCGTATCAGTATTTCGTCTGCGCCTTCTAAATTCAAATCAACTATTTCTTGCCATCCTTTTTTCCCTTCTATGTAGTGGAATAGTATTTTGTCTAATACCGGATACGGGGGTAATGAATCAATATCTTTTTGATCTGGCCTTAACTCCGCACTTGGTTCTTTGTTTACTATTTCATAGGGTATTACCTCACCATAACGATTGATAAAGCGTGCTAACTCATACACTTGCTCCTTATATAAATCTCCTATTACAGATAATCCGCCACACATATCGCCGTATAAGGTACTATAGCCAACGGCACTTTCACTCTTGTTACTGGTATTGAGCACCATGTTGCCAAACTTATTGCTATACGCCATGAGAATAATGCCACGACTTCTAGCTTGCAAATTTTCCTCGGTTACGTTGGGCTCTGTACCTTTAAATTCATCAGCAAGTGTTTCTTCAAAAGCATCAAAAGCTTTTTTAATAGGAATTATACTAAACGGAGAACCTAGATTTTGTGCCAACTTCTGGGCATCGTCTACCGATCCAGAACTACTATACTTACTAGGCATGGTAATCGCCTTGACATTTTCCGCTCCTAAAGCTTCTGCAGCAATTGCATGAACCACTGCGCTATCTATACCTCCACTGCTACCTAAAACTGCATTTTTAAAGCCAACTTTACTAAAATAATCACGCACTCCCATCACCAATGCATCGTGTATTAAGCCGATATCATAATCATAGTATTCTTGGTGATTGTCTTCATAGAGCGTACTGCTATCCCATTGAATGACCTTGAAGTCTTCTTTATAAAATTCACACTCTTCTACAATGTCTCCTAATCTATTGATAAACATAGAACCTCCATCAAATAGAATGTCTGTATTGCCCCCTACTTGGTTTACATAAAAAAGAGGCAAACCATAGGTTTTGGCATTGAGTTGCATTCGGGTACGGCGTTTTTCTACATGATTGTAACTGTAAGGCGAGCCACTTAAATTTATCATAACTGTAGGATTTTGTTTGATAAGCTCATCCATCGGAGTTACATGATACAGTTTTTCATCGTCTAAATTCCATAAGTCTTCGCAAATGGTAACTGCAATACGCTCACCTTTAAAATCTACGCATTCAAACACATTATTCGATTCAAAATATCTGTACTCATCAAAAATATCGTAAGTAGGAAGTAAGGTTTTATTCACCTTAGCAAGTAGTTTTTGATCAGAAAAGAAAAACGCTGAGTTATATAGTTTTTTTCCTTTTGCCAATCCACTTAACGATGGGCTACCAACAAGAACACCAATATCAATAGATGCCATTCTGATGGTATCTAAGGCATGTTCACAACGCTCTATAAAACTGGGATAATCTAGTAAATCTTTGGGTGGATACCCGCAAATAGCCAACTCAGAAAAAACGACAAGGTCGGCATTCGCTACCTTGGCAGCATCTACCTCAGCTAAGATCTTCGTTGTATTGCCCTCTATATCTCCTATGATGTAATTAAGTTGTGCTAAAGCTATATTCATAAGGTAAGTTTACCTTTTTATTATTTAAAGATTTAAAAAAGTATCCCTACCGAAAGAGACACACAGTTATTTTTAGCTAATGCCGTTTTGTCCTTCACAAACATATCTGTAAAAGAATTAGATATACGTACACCCCCTATTAAGGTTGTATTACCGGCCAATTTATACTCGACCCCACCACCTATAATTACGGGGAAACGGAACAAAAATACTTGATCATCAAAATCATACAAGGTAAATGGCTCACCTTCACTTTCATTAACCCGATAGTTAGTAGGATCTGCATCGGCTATCACCTTAGGTAGTCCAATTTCATTAATAGTTGTGCGTGCATTTATGGCAAAACCCGGTGCAAAACCAAAATTACCAGTATAGGTAACATTACCTATTTCCTTGGTCCTAAATTTTACACTTACGGGAAGTTCCAAGTATTGTAAGTTGTAGGTGTAGCGTAAGCCTATTAACGTGTCATTGGGTGCACCACGAAAAACTTGACTATTGGCTAACGTAAATTTTGTTTTAATATCGGTAATTAGCAATTCAGCTCCTATTCCATAACTACCTGATTTAAAATAGTAGTCTCCCACTACGCCATAACCAAAACCTACAGCTGCACCATCGCTATTTATCGCTTTATTTGTTCCGGTTACCCAGCCCAAATTCGCTACGCCTTTTAAGCCAAATCTAAATTCACCTTGTTTTTGTGCAAAAGATAGTTGCGTAAGTAACATCCCTAAAGTTAGTATTGTAACGTTTTTCATATTGATATTATTTAATTGATCTATTTGCAAAGGTTATGTTTAAAAAAGGAATACTTCTACACATTGTTTTAATTTTTTCGGCAGCTGCATCATTTACTGGATGTACTCAAAATAAGCATGTTAAAGATACATCAGACATTTTGATAGAGATGGAAGTAAGTCGTTTTGAGCAAGATTTATTTTCTTGCAAGAGCGTAGAACAACTTAAATTGCTACCTAAAAAATATCCTGATTTTTACGACATATACGTAACCAATATAGTAGGAGGCATGGTAAAAGGAATCAATAGCACACCTGATGATGTGTCCGTTGAACTGTATAGATACATAGCACACCGTGACATGGATTCTCTATATAAAATAACACAAGAGAAATTTGGCGACTTTGAACCTTATCGAGAAGAATTACAAGAAGCAAGCAAGTATATCGCATTGTATTTTCCTGAAGACACTATTAAAAAAGTAACTACTTTTATTTCCACTTTTCAATATGGAAGTGTGTATTTACAACAGCAAAAAGAGTTTGGAGTGGGTCTAGATATGTATCTAGGAGCCGATTTTGAAGTATATCAAATAATAAATCCAGAAAATTTCCCCGCCTATCGCGTACGTAAGTTTGAGCCCTATCGTATAGTGGCTAATTGCGTTCAGACCTATGTCGATTATAAACTAGAAGAGTTTAATGGGACTACATTTATGGATCAAGCAATTTATGAAGGCAAAAAATTGTACTTACTGGACTTATTACTTCCAGAAGCTGCTGATTCATTAAAAATAAATTACACCGAGCAACAAATGGCTTGGGTAACCGAGCAGGAAAACAATATGTGGTCTTACTTAATTGAAAAGGAAGTAATTTTCAACTCTAATAAAAACGAATTTCAAAAACACTATTTCAACGATGGCCCTTTTACCACTCCATTTGGCAACGAAAGTGCACCTCGAACTGGTGCTTGGCTAGGATGGCAAATAGTTCGAACTTACATGGAAAAAAATCCGAATATTACGGTTTATCAATTATTATCGAACAAGAACAATCAAGCCATTTTTCAAAAAAGCGGATATAGACCTTAAGTTTTGCTTAAAGCAAGTGTAAAACCTGAAATACGGCTACTTTTTAGAGAAAAAATACTCCCCTGCATTACCGATTGACATTCGAGGAAGACTTTTATTTTCTTCAAATAAATCATACCCCAATTTCAGTTGACCCCAGAATTTATGAAGCGATTCCTCTTTGTATTGCTTTTTAAGTAGGCCATAGTTTTCATCCGTAAGCCTTGCAGGATAGATATGAATAGGAATATTTACTTGGCCACTATTTCTAGCCTCTACACAAAAAACATAAAGTTCTTTTATCCATTCATCGGTAATCGGAATACAACCCACTGTCTTACAGCCTCCGTGTATAAATATCATACCACCTGGCGATGCCGTGTCTGCAAAAAACAGGTCACTCTTATTGGGATAATCTACTTTTAACGACAAGAAAAAATCACTCGCATGATTAAACTTAGAAAGCGTATACATTCCTTCAGGTATCTGATTATCGCCCTCTTTTCGCTTAGGACCTAGTTCACCTATATTCTCACAAAATTTGTAGGTCGTAACCAGAGAAAACACACTATCCTCCGTATTTTTTGCCCAAACCTCAAGATCTTCCTCAAACTTAAAACCTCGAATCAAAACATCGCAATTTGCAGGATCAACTCCAACTGCCTTTAGTTTTGCCATGGCGGCGGCACCTTTATCTTTATACGCTTCAAAAACTCGGCTATATTTAAGTTGGCTTTCCTTGAAACTTTCTTGTTGCTGAGTATGAAATGACATAAAAAATATGCAAATAAAAATTAAATAGTTAGACATTTTAGCGCAAGGCAAATGTTGTAAATTAAATTGACTTGGCATGATTTAATCATAAAGATTTTTAACCACTTTCCAAATGGCAAAGTGATACTTCATGTTAGCTCATTTAGCTAATTAGCTCAAAAACTACTTTGACATTGGATACGTGAAATTAAAAGTAGACCCACAAAATGATATAACATTATCCTATCCTTGGGGACATATAATAATCGCTATTTTTGCAAGCAGTTGAGCAGCGGAAAATTATATATAGTACCCACGCCTATTGGCAATTTGGGCGATATCACTTACAGAGCTATTGAAGTACTTAAAGAGGTGGATGCAATACTTTGTGAAGACACGCGTCAAACAAAAAAACTGATAGACCATTACGAAGTAGAAAAAAAACTTATTCCTTTTCATCAGCATAACGAGCATAAAAACTTACAAGTGGTGATCAAAAAACTACAAGATGGTGAGAGTTTTGCGCTGTGCAGTGATGCTGGAATGCCGGGTATATCTGACCCTGGCTACTTACTCATTCGCGAGGCCATTGCAAACGAGATAACTGTAATAACCCTGCCTGGTGCCGTAGCTGCAATTGTCGCTTTGGTAAACTCCGGACTTCCGTGCGACACCTTTGTTTATGAAGGATTTTTACCTCATAAGAAAGGAAAACAAACTAAAATTTTGAGTTTACTGGAAGAAAAACGAACCACCATTTTTTATGAAAGCCCACATCGTATTGTAAAGACACTCACACTTATGAAAGAGCTATTAGGTGATGATAGAAAAGTGTGTATTGGCAGAGAATTAACCAAAAAATTTGAAGAGCACGTTAGGGGAACAGTTGCTGAAGTTTTAGCTCATTTCGAAACGAACGAGCCAAGGGGAGAATTTGTATTACTTGTGGCAGGAAATGATACAAAATAGAAAAATAAAACTCACCATTTTAACGCTACTTCCAGGACTTCTTTTCTGGCTGGCTTGGCCTCCACGAGATTTTTTCTTTCTGAGTTTTTTGGCTTTTGTTCCGTTATTAATCCTTGAAAAAGAGACGAATGGCATTAAAAGAAGCGGTTGGCTAATTTACGCATCACTTCTTTTTTGGAATATTGTGGTATCGTGGTGGGTAGGACATGCTGATTTTTATTCCAGTCTATTTATGCTCGCTGCCAACTCCTGGTTAATGTACCTGCCATGGTGGGGTTACCGAAAAGCGCGAAAAATATTTGGAGACAATAAGGCAATGTGGGTACTCGCTAGCCTCTGGATATCATTTGAATACCTACATCTGACCTGGGAAATAACATGGCCATGGTTTACTTTAGGAAACATATTTGCCAAACATAATGCTGTCGTTCAATGGTATGAAGTTACGGGTACATTAGGCGGAAGTGTTTGGGTATTGGCTGCTAATATTTCTTTTTACCTAGCCTTGCAAAAAGAAAAATGGACAAAATGGATTAGGCCATCATTGGTAGTATTCACACCTATGTTCATTTCCATTCCCTTTCATATAGCAAATGACTTAGACTATTCCTTGAATGCGAATAAGAGATTTGACCAAGCAGAAGCCTTGTTGGTACAACCCAACATAGATCCATATCTCAAATTTGTACCTGGCGAAGAAGTCAAAAATTTAAACGCCATGCTATCGATGGTAGAAAAAGCCATTACGCCTAAAACGAGCTACGTCGTCCTACCTGAAACTGCGGTAGTAGAGTATGTGGATGAAGATAACCCAACACGTTTTCAAAGTATAGATATACTCCAAAATTTCACCAAAAAGCATCCACAGATTCACCTCATTACGGGAATATCTACCCATAATTGGTACGAGCCAGGCGAAAAAATGCAAGCTACCGCAAGAGAAAGTGGCGGTCAATTTTATGAAAGTTATAATACCGCCATGGAAGTGGATAGTGCTGGAAATTTAGATTTTTACCATAAATCTAAACTGGTGCCTGGTGCTGAACGGATGCCCTACCCTAAACTATTCCAGTTCTTAAATGGCCTAGCACTTGACCTAGGCGGTATCACGGGAAGTTTGGGTGTAGATCCAGAACCGAAGGCTTTTAAGGCTGGTAATCAACCAGACATTGCTCCTTTAATATGCTACGAAAGCGTTTTCCCGGGTTTTGTTGCAGGATTTACCCGAAAGGGTGCTGAAATACTGGTGGTTATAACCAATGATGGATGGTGGAGAAATACCGACGGATACAAGCAGCACATGTACTATGCTTGCCTACGTGCTATCGAGAATCGAAGAGAAGTATTACGCAGTGCAAATACAGGTATAAGCTGCCGTATTGACAAACTAGGTCGCATACAAGAACATACTGAATGGTGGAAACCTGTAGTGCTCTCAGTGAAAGTTACCCCTTTTAACAACCTAACTTTCTTTGCAAGGCACGGGGACTATATCGGGAGTTTTGGGAGTTTTATAGGGATCTTTTTCTTGCTTGGCATGTTTGTTAAAACCAGGATAAAAAAAGTATAGATAAGCCAGTGGGAAAATCAAATTTACATATTAAAAGCATAGGCCTTACAGCCTATGCTGATGCCCTATCAATACAAGAACAAGTACATGCAAAAGTGGCATCAGGAGGCCTAGATACATTAATTTTATGTGAGCACCCGCATGTTTACACCTTTGGAAAAAGTGCCGATAGATCTAACCTTTTGATTAATGCTGATTTTTTAAATCAACTACAGGCAGAAACATTTGAGACTGACAGAGGTGGAGACATTACGTATCACGGACCGGGACAACTAGTAGGATACCCCATTATTAACTTGCGCAAGCATGGTATTGGCGTTAAAAGGTATGTTGAAAGCTTAGAGGCTTCCATTATACAGGCGTTGCAAAAATTCAACATACACGCTTACCAACTGGAAAAGTTAACAGGCATATGGGTTGGAGGTGAAGGCGAGTTGAAACGTAAGATTGGAGCTATTGGGATTCGTGTAAAAAACGGAGTAAGTATGCATGGATTTGCGCTTAATGTAAATACAGATCTCTCCTACTTTCAGCATATTGTACCTTGCGGTATAGCAGACAAAGCTGTTACATCTATCTCTCAAGAAATAGGTAAAACGGATATCGCATCATTCTCAGACGAATTTGTGCGTTGCTTTGAGCGACAATGGCATAATGCAATAGCTTTGCAACCAACTTAACAACTATATGATTTTTCTTAAAAAATTAGTACTTTGGATAATCGGTATCATCGTTACAGGCACTATTCTCGTAACACTGTTTGCTCTCTACGCAAACTATAGTAGCGGTTATAACGTTGGCCGAATTATTAAAATTTCTGAGAAAGGCTACCTATTCAAAACAAACGAAGGTCAACTTAATACTGGAGGCTTTAGCGAGGGAGATACAGCTAGCGGTATATGGAATTTTTCTGTAAAGAAAGAAGATGCTGAGTTACTTGAACAAATAAAACACGCCAACAAGTCAATGGTGCGATTATACTACGATGAAAAGTTTGTCATCATTCCTTTTTTAGGAGACACCAAGTATTTCTTAACCAAGGTAGAAATAATAGAATAGCTATAAACTCCAGTTGATTGGCTTATCTAAAAACGCATTTGACTTACTAAAAGGCTTGCTGCCGAAAAATCCTGCTTTACCCCCTGCATACACTTCTGCAGCTGGATGAGGTGCTTCTATCACCAGGTGTTTAGCCGAATCAATTAGCTTCTTTTTTTGTTGAGCAAATGCTCCCCATAGTATAAAAACCACTTTTTCTTGATGCTTTGAGATGTGTTGAATAACCGCATCGGTAAACGTCTCCCACCCTTTTTGCTTATGTTTACCTGGACTTTTTTGCTCTACAGTAAGAATGGTATTGAGCAAGAAAACGCCATTATCTGCCCAGTTTGAGAGGTCTCCGCTTGTAGGCACATCGATGCCTAAATCCGATTTCAATTCCTTAAATATATTGCGCAACGACGGAGGAATTTTATGTCCGTCTCTTACTGAAAAACATAGACCATGAGCTAGTCCCTCGCCATGATATGGGTCTTGACCTAAAATTACTACTTTAACCTTATCTAAAGGCGTTAACTCAAAGGCTTTAAAAATTTCGTCCTTTGGTGGGTAAATGACGATACCTTCGGTGCTTCTTTCCGCTAAAAACAGTTCTAATTTAATAAAATAGGGCTTCTCTAATTCTGCATCAAGGAATAACTTCCATGAATTCATTATTCTTGGCCTCTTAACTTAATCTCTGTATTGTATGGACTATTGGGTTTAACATAGGTTTTAAACATCCATACTGCGGATCCAATGAAGGCTCCAATAAACAGTAAAAGTATCAGTATTTTAGTAAATTTACTCCCCAACTTTAACAAAAGGATATTCTTTACCAAAACGAATCATTTGCTCTGTATAACCTTCTTTTTCTACCTTCAAGTCTATAAAATTACCCTTAGCATCAAACTCAGGAACCAATTTAGGTTGAACAAAACCAGAATATGGTGCTAGTTTTAAACTCTCGTATCTTGCGACAACTTCTTTGTGTAACTCTTGATCTACTTTTACGCCATATCCTTCAACCAGAGCTTCTGCCGCAGCATAATCACCTTCTGATTTAATTCGTTGTATTTCTTTTAGCAAGTCACCAAAGATCACTCGTAACTTAGCATAGTCATTTATCACAAAATACGTTTTCCCTTCCATCACTTTTTTCTCAATCACATTGTCGTTTAATCCTTTTTCGTATGCCCAAGAAGCATTTAACTGTCGGTTTCGCATATGATCTTCTTCAATATTTTCACCTAAATCTAATCTGCTCAATTGAAGCATCATGCCGTTTGCGATATACGTATCAAACTCTGCCATGCCCACTTCTAAGCTTGGCATTAGACCTATTTCTACTAGTTTAGAATCATAAATATAGTAAAGAGCAACTAGGTCAGCGCGAGCCTCTTCTAGCGTGTTGCTATAGTTTTTAAGGGTTTCTTTAGGAGTTCCTACACCATCATTTATTTTACCACTAGCATGCCCAATTACTTCGTGCATAGCAGTATGCATTTTACTTCCTAGTTTTCCGTGAGCCACTATTCTGTCACGTGTAGCTTGATCATGATAAAACTCATTAAGAGAGCTACTTCCTCCAGCAGAATTGTACGCTTCAACGATATTTCCTAAGCTTATAGACTTACTACCATGTGTACTGCGTATCCAATTACTATTGGGCAAATTCACCCCAATCGGAGTAGCAGGAGCTGCGTCACCAGACTCCATAGCTGCATTGATTACACGGTAACTTACGCCTACCACATTTGCTTTTTTATGCTCTGGCATGATAGAGCTATTGTCCTCAAAATACTGTGCGTTTTTACTTAAGACTTCCATTCTTTTTGAAGCTTCTTTGTCATTTACTTGTATCACTCCTTCAAAAGCACCTTTGTAGCCTATGGCATCTCCGTACACCTCTATAAAGCCTAAAATAAAATCAATATCACCTTCGGTACTATTTACCCAATTGATATTGGTTGCATCCCATTGCTTTAAATCTCCAGTTTTAAAATACTCTATGAGCATTGCAATGTGTTTTGCTTGTGCAGGATTTTCTGCCACATCTCTGGCTTTTTTTAGCCAAAAAATCATTTGATCCATTGCCTCGCCGTAAAGACCCCCAGACTTATAAACTAAATCTATTAACTTTCCGTTTTTCTTTACCAATCTAGAGTTCAGGCCATATTCTACCGGTGTTTTCTCTCCTGGCTTACCCATTGCAGCATAATGAGCTATGGCCTCTTCTTCAGTAACGCCCTCTCCATAATAGTTATTAGCTGAAAGCGCTACCTTATCTACACCCTTATCCTTGACTACTTTTTTAGCGTCTAAATTTTCATCAAATAGCAGGTTCGCTATTCGTTCAGCAAATTGCTCTGTGGTTTCACCATTCTCTTTGGGCAAGTTAAGATTTGTGCTTTCATTTATCATTTGTCTAAGATATTCCAGTGGAAATTCAGGTACAAATTTTTTCTCAGCATAGTGGTGATGAATCCCGTTTGAAAACCAAAAACGTTTTACATAGGTATCAAAAAGCATCCACTCTCCTCCAGCTTTATCACCATTATACTTGGCGTAAATTTCTTCTAAAGTTCGTTTGATAAGAATATTATGCTTGTAGTTTTGAGCATAAATGATTTCACGACCACTTAAGGCTGCTTGACTTAGATAATAAACAAGCTCTTTCTGTTTTAAGGTCAAGCCATTTATGGAACTTGCATCGTATGTAAGTACTTTGAGATCAGCAAACACATTTGGGTCTAAATGAGTAGGAGGTGTTTCGCTCATTTCTTGTCCTGGCATACCTGTGGTATGTGGTTCTACTAATTGGGCTTTCGCAATGTGGTAAAAACCAAGAATCGATACAATTAAAAATATTTTTTTCATACTGTTTGCTAAAATTTTAAAGAGGCGAATATATGCAAAAGACTTTTATAGTACTTACACCTCAAGCAAATACACTTATCTATAGGTTGTAAAAAAAACCTGCTACGACATGGCAGATATCCTAAAAATAAAAAAAAGATCAAGATGCCGAAATACAATGTGATTTCGCAACTTGACCTTTTATTTAGGTAGAAAATAGGAGTTCTAATTTAAGAAGTCATAGTAAATACTATAATCGTCTTGATCCATTTTATAGCTTAATACTTTACCATCCGAAAGTATAAATAAACCCTCGTTTGATTTAGCATAGGGACTAAAAACCACATCTACTTTCTCGATACCGTATTCTAATTTTTTCATGGCATTTTCAGTTTTATCTGCGAATTTATCAAGGTTAGAACTCATTCTGTCTAACTTGCTAAGTGCAGAACTCCCCGCAATGAAAGCTTCTGCATCTTTATCTACCGTTTTAGTTTTTACACTAGTAAGATCAATAGACTTACCTTCAGAAAGCTCACCTGTTCCCGTATTTAGTGTACTATAAAACCCTTTCTTAGCCTTGTAATTAATAAATGAAATTATCCCATTGTCATACCCTCTAAATGGCAAAACATTAAATTTTTTGAGCAAACTGGTCATTTGAACTATTCCCATATTTTTACTTGATCCAGCCATCTCAATATTGGATGCTTCTTTTTCTAATATATTTACATTTAATAAACTACCATTAGCATCTGTATCAAACAGTATAAAATCATAAACAGTAAGTACTAATTCTCTTCCAGAGTTACCGCCAATAAGTAGCTCAGCCCCAGTAATACCACTTCCCGTAGAATAGCTTTCGCAAATGATACCATATCCCGTTTCAGTAACGGCTATTTTCTCAACCATTACATTCATCTTACCACTAAATACAAAGTCACTACGCTTGGTATTTTTCAACTTTGTTTTCATAATACTCCAATCAAATGTATTTTTAGCTTTGACAGTGCCATCGGGCTCCATTATTGTTAGAAATAATCCTTCTGTTTTTTTTGCGGTATATATTGTTCCATTTAGGTAGTATCCTGCAATTATGAGCTTACCGTTGTCATTTAAAATGTCGGATGGAAAAAAAGTTTGATCACCTGATAATGTGTACTCGCCTGAAACATTCCCGTTTAGATCGCACATTACTAGTTTTAACTCATATGCACTTTCTTTTCTATAATTGTGTTCCATCAGATAGACCATACCACCTTTAGTTGGAAAAATATTAACCAATGAGAAGGCCTTTTTATCTTCTATTTTTTCCAACCGTTTTTGAGTCACTGTTCCATTTGCTAGTATATGTATATATTCAATTCCACGTGATATTACCTTACTTCTTCCATCAGCATCAAAGCCATTCTCAGCATATCCTCGAACTAAAACCATGTTGCCATTTTGATCCATAGCAGAATTATTTATCCCATAAAAATTAAAGTTAGGCGCTGTCTCAATGGTAGTGTACACTGGGGATTCTCCTTGATTTACTTTAACTAAAGTAACCTCTTTTCTACCGTTAAAAATAATCACGCTATTGCTCGCAGAAGTTTCAACATCAAAAATATAACTCCCACTAGGTACGTCTATTTCTTGGTCAGAAACACCTTTTGTAAGAAAATGTAAGGTATACAATTGTGTTTGATCTGTTCCTCGTACTCCTTCGTTAGATAATGCTGCAGGATATTTACCAAAGTTATAAACTCCTAATACTTGCGCAGGATTGATATATTGCTTACGTGAAGCTATTTGTGCATTACCTGTAAATGCAATAGCTACACAGAAAAAAATAAGTAAAGTATTTTTCATGGCTTGATTTTATTAAAATTTAATTTTAGCAAGATTTAATGTATTTGCAGCAACATCATATTGGTACAATGTAAAGTATCCATCTAAAGATAACATGCCTTCTCTAGCAAAATAGTCTTCCATAAAAGTGGAACCAAATCCAACGTTATATGATTTACGCTGAGGAAGGACATTATAATCTGTCCCAATAGGTGTTCCCCAAAAAGTGCGCTTATCTAATTCTTCTTTGCCTTTGTTAAGATCTATAAGAGTAAAATAATTATGCATTTGACCGTAACCCCTAGAAACTATTTTACCGTTATACATTCCTTGGTAACTAAAAAGTCCATTTTGATGCATTTTTGGTCTAGCGCTGTTCGCACTGCCAAAACTCCCAAGTTCTAATTCTATCGTTCTAGGTTGTTTCCAGATTCTTTTTTGTTTTTCCAGAGGATTATCTAGATTTATTAAATAATAATCGAGTAACTCCATTTGAGTGTAATAAGTATCTATTCCTGGATTTCCTGGTGTGGTAGACGGTACATTCTGCTTCCTATCTCGTGATAAATAGCTCTCACATATCAGGTACGACTCTCCGTCTACTTGTACCACTTCGAGCATGTGTAAAGCCGGGGCTATCTGGCTATAAACGGGTTTGTCATCTGTCGTTTTATCGCCTAATTTTTGCTGTAATTCAAGGAAATCAACCAATACATCACTCTTAACAGCGCCACTCACTCCGTCTAAAGTAATTACACTCATAGCAAGAGGAATACCCTTGAACATTTCGGTACTTGTAGACCCAAAGTCTGATACCAACAAAAGATCACCATTACTTTTATACTCGAAATAATATGATGAAAACTGACCCGTCTTTTTAGGTACATCTACAAATGCTTTTTCTTGACCAGTGGAGTTTAATAAGCACAAGCCAAGATCTGCGTTCATTCCTTTTTTATATAAAATTGCCAGTTGTCCATTCTTACTTAAAACAACCTGTTCAATATCATATTTACCTTTCTCCGCTATTTTTTCATATTTCCATTGCTCCTCAAACGTTGTTGAAAATTGAGTAACTCTAAGTGCAGCGCCAACCTTAGGTATTTTTACTTCTTGTATAACCGTTATTCCTTTATCACTAATGAGTGTCTTCGAACCTTTAATCTTTTCTTCAAACGTAAGCGTATGCCTTGACGTTTCTTTCCCATCTGCATCTAGCAGGACAAATTCTCCTGTACTCATCATAAATACAGTACGTTCACCCATCATCCCAAATTTAGTAATTGTAGGTCTGTTACGATTCTGAAATTGTAACCGACTCAATTCTTCTCCCTCAAAAGACAAAATAATCAATTCACTCTGATCATAGGTCTTCTTTAATGGCGTCATTGTAAAAAGGAAATTCTTACTTGACTTAATGGCTCCAAAATAATCATAAGGGAGAGATGTTTCAAATTCAACTTGTGCTAGAGATGCACTAGAAACTAACAAAAAGAATGATAAGAGAAGACACATCTTTTGTGCTGCTTGTTTCATAATTAACCGGTTCATTGCGGGCAAATTTAACCGTTAATATGAAGTCTCTTTGTTAAAACATGATAATAATTAAAGTACTTTATTTTAACTTATAGCCAATTTATAGTCAATTCTTTACATAAACTTTCTAAGTCCTGAACTACCTTGTCATTCAGCGGAATCCCGGTTAAACTTCGTTCTTCTTCAATTAAGAATTCTTTTTCGCCTGGCACAAAAACTTCCTGAGACTCAACTATCCTTTCTGCATTTTTAAATGATTCTATCCAACGGTCCATGCTATCTTTAAATTCACTAGCAGGTCTAAAACCTTCAATCTCCATGGCGCCAACAAAATGCCCCAACCCTTTTCCAGGCAAATCAGGAAGCAAAGGTAAAAATGGCACAAATGGAGGAACCCACTTACCATAATTAGCTCCAGACAGAACGCCAGTTAGTATATCTACTAAACTTCCTAAAGCATATCCTTTGTGACTCCCTAATTCTTCTAAGCTACCCAAGGGGGTAAGCATACCTCCGTCTAGTAATTCATCAATATTTTGACTTGGATTTCCATGCTTATCTACCATCCACCCTAGCGGTATTTCTTTATTTTCTCTCTTAGCAATCTCTATTTTACCGCGTGCCACGGACGCGGTTGCCAAATCTATAACAAGAGGTTTTTGTTTTAGGGTAGGAAAGGCGTATGCAATAGGATTTGTACCTAACATTGCCTGCTTGCTATGGGTAGGAGGTATAAAGGGAGTCGCATTGGTCATAGCCATTCCAATCATGTCATGAGGAAGCGCCATCATTGCATGATACCCTGCTATCCCAAAATGATTACTATTCCCAATTGCTCCCCATCCACTGCCATATACTTTTGCCCTTTCTATGGCTATTTTCATTGCTTTAGGAGCAACCACAAGCCCTAAACCACTATCCCCGTCGATTGTAAAAGTAGACTTATGCTCCCGTATAATTTTTACTTTTGGTGACATATTAATACGTCCAGCTTTCCAAAGCGAGACATAACCAGATAGTCGAGAAACCCCGTGACTATCAATTCCCCTAATATCCGCAGTTACCAAAACATCTGCTGCCATCTCGGCATCTAGCGCATCACATCCCATGGATGTAAATACATTTATTGATAATTTCGTTAGCTGCTCTTTCGTAAATAGTTGCATTTCGGCACAAACATGCACCTTTTTTTTAGCATCCCTAAACCATAGATGTCAACTAATTAAAAATAAAGTAATTTGAATAAAAAAAATATTTCAAGACGAATGCAACATATTTGCATCGTAAGGAGTCTACCCATTGAACCAAAAAAGCCATTTTACTAAACCTAACCAATTGAATGAAGCAGATCTTATTAAAGGATGTATGGGAAATGATGTATTTTGTCAACAAAAGCTATATGAAAAGTTTTCTCCTAGGATGATGGGTGTTAGTCTACGATATTGCAACAGCAGAATGGAAGCAGAAGATGTTCTGCAAGATGCTTTTATTAAAATTTTTGACAAGATAAATACTTTTAAAGGTGAAGGATCTTTTGAAGGATGGATCAGAAAAATTGTCGTTTTTACTGCTCTTAAAAGTAATGATAAACGGATCGCGAAGTTTGAACCAGGAAATTTGGAAAACACTTCAGAACAAAGTCTTGATGCCGAAGCAATAAGTAACATGGAGACAGAAAGTCTTCTGAAAATATTACTAGAATTACCTACTGGATACCGAGCCGTTTTTAACCTTTATGCAATAGAAGGTTATAGTCATAAAGAAATAAGTGAAATTATGGGAATGTCTGAAGTTACATCCAGAACTCAATACAGTAGAGCAAAACAACATCTAATAAAACTACTTGCCAAGTATGGCATAAAGAGAATATGAACAACAAGATCGAAAATATCTTTAAGGAAAAATTAAATAGTTACGAAGCAACACCACGCGCTGATTTATTTGAGACTATTCAGTTAAAAAAGGCTAAGAATAAACGAGTCCAATGGTATTGGGTTACTGCTGGGTTAATGTCTTTTATGATTATCGCTTCTGTTATTTACGTAGCAAAATTTGAAAAAGGGATTGCTATTCAAAAACGGCACCACCCTACTGAATCTTTACTGACACAACCAACAAAAAATATTAAAAATGCTGAGTACGAAAAAAGCAATACAACAACCCATGCATTGAATAATAAAGAGGAAACGGTTAACATTAACACCAGTATAAACATACCCCAATGGGATAAAAAACAGCTTAATTCTAATGCAACGTCTAAAATTAAACAAGCTAATCCTTTACCCATTTCTCCAATAGTTAATCAAAAACTAGCAGACAAATTTGCTGAATTATACCTACAAAATAAAAACGTTGATCCTTCCAAAATTAGAATTTTTACAACTAAAGGCGAGATAAATGTTGACAAAACAAGTATTAGCACACCAAACATCGTAAGCAATCAAAGTGTAAATTCTGAAAACCAAAAAATAGCCCTAAAGGAATCAGTCGATGAGTTACCCTCTGCAAAACATGACGCTGAATCAAAAATAGACTTGGCGAAGGGAAAGAAGAAGTCTCCAAAAAAAGTTGTTAAAAAGATATCAAAATTGAAACACAGTCGAAATCGTAAGTCACAAAAATATCGATATCAGAATAATAGCTACCCAAAATATTAAGGCATTAAAAAAATATTAACTTGACAAAGAACAAATAGATAAACATAATGATCTATTAATAAATCAATAAATAACTACCATAAAATACCAGAAGATATATGATAAAAATACTACTAACTGAACCATGTTTTGGAAAAGCGATAGAATCTATTTATCTTTCCCCAGCGAAAACTAATGACATTTTTACAAACAGAAACAAAATGTTTAAATTACTTAAAAAGAGCGCTTTAGCTCTACTCTTTATTCTTCCATTTCTAGTCGGAAGCCAAAAAGCAGAAGCAACCCACTATATGGGCGCCGATATTACCTACAAGTGTATCGACTCTTTTAAATTTGAAGTTACCCTAAAATGGTACAGAGACTGTAGAGGTGTTTCTCTTAGTAACAGTCCGCTTCAAGTAAAATGTTCTAACGGTAGTTCTCAAAACGTAACACTAACCCTAATAAGTATTAGAGAAATAACTCCTATTTGTGCTACGGCTACGGGGGGGTGTTCACCCCAAAATACATACGGATCTGGAGAAGGTGTAGAAGAGCACACTTACAGAGGAACCCTAGACTTTAATACGTCTCCGCTCAGTGCCTTAAAAAATTGTACCGGCAAAATTACATTTGGTTCTGTGGGATATGCGCGTAACGGCTCCATTACAACAGGAGCTGCAAATTACAATTTATGGACAGATGCTGAGTTGGATTTAAAAAATGCGCCGTGTAATAATTCACCTACACTTACTTCTGAGCCCATCGCAATCCTTTGCTGTA
>ERZ888423.1527-NODE-1527-length-19655-cov-6.881071_pt1 | contig 19655 bp, 17 predicted proteins | sample MGYA00520523_ERZ888423 | MGnify/ENA primary metagenome ERZ888423 (study PRJEB32303, sample SAMEA104408611) | aquatic metagenome | biome: Brackish water; feature: Pelagic; material: water | place: Baltic Sea | collected 2014-06-08T10:24:00 | depth 30,27 m ...
TTGCTCTGCTATCACGTTGGCACGCAGGCAGCTCAAATCCGAATCCTGAGACTTTCGTGACAGTCCCGAACCTGTTATCGCTGAAGCTGAACTAGGGCTTAGCTGCGTTCGCTGCAGGTGAGGGAGCTAGCGCTGGGGGGATGATTGAGTAGGTGTTGAAGCACATCTCATCCTCTGTTCCCTCAGCAAAGACGATGTATCGCTTTGCACGAAGTGGGTCAGCATCTCGGTTCCAAGAACACTCAATTCTGATTTTGTCCCCCTTGGCAACATCTACTGGGGTCTGCAGTTCGTAGAGCATCTGCCAGTCGAAATTCCAGTCGGGAATATCAAGTAGCACCTTCTCCTGGGGGGTATCGGGCCACAGAGTCATCCTGAAGGACCGCCCGAGTGTGTGCATGTGGCCGAGTACCTCGATGATCTGACCATCAAAGGGAACCGCAGAGTCACAAGACGAGGAATAGGTGCCATTCAGGCCGACGGCCAATTCCTCGGCAGTCTTCTTGCATGCTCGAAGAAGTCCCTGCTCAATAAATTTACCCGAGGGCCCATAAAGTTTGACGTTGTCCTCAAGCGCAGCCGCTCGATCGCAGAGTGGCTCAGTAGCTCCTGCTGGGCAAGGGATTTCAACCGGAGCAAGCGGGTTCATAACCGTAATCTCACGCAACGGGCTGGTGCCTGGCTCGGTTTGCATAACAAAACTCGACTGGTCCGGAGTGACCGAATCCGCATAGTGGTAGTGCATCTGCAGAACCACCGTGTCGCCTGGCTGGAACAAAATGCCGGCACCCTCAAAACTTGCCGGCTCCTGACCAGGGGCCCAGCCTCCGATGAGTTTGGACCCAGCTGATTTCTCTCCAGAAGCAGAAACTGCAGCGCCAGCACCAGTCCCCGTATAACAGGACCATCCGGGCTGACCGTCAGGAACCTTAGCCAGATTCGTACCCTCTAGCTGCTGAAGGCTCGCTCGAGCGGGTGCAGCGATTTGAAACACCTGAGCGTGATGAATCTGCTTGATCTGATCTGGAATGAATTCAAAACCAGTCATGAACGTGGCCTCGGTGAGCCCGGGGTCGATTTCGAAACAGCGGTAGTCGTTCCGATTTGCAAGAGAGCCGGTGTAGGGCTTCGGCATTTCCAACGACTTGTCTTTACGAATCTTCGTTACCTTCGCCTGTGCAGATGGCCGAATCGGGGTGTCTTCGGCTACGTCAAGTGGCCCACCCGCATCTGCCCATTCAGCTAGCATCGCGATGGTTTTTTCATCAAGTGCCTTTGAGTGTGCAAGCGGAACGCCTTTGTCTGACGCGGGCCATGGAGGCATATACCTAGCCGTGGTCACCACTCCAAGGGCATGCGCATAGGTCGAGGCATCCTGTGCAGTATCGAGCTTCCAGTGATGAGAACCCATGGCATCAGTGTTGTGACACGACGCGCAATTCGTTGCCAGCACAGGCATGACTTCAGTCTTAAAAGAGGGTGCGTTCTCAAGCTTCTCGGGTGATGGGGGAGCAGTGATCTGAGTTGCTATCGAAGCCGTACTGGGATCAACCGCAACCAAATTCAGGGTGAGGGTGACCTCATCACCTGTGCGGAGCATTCCAGCTAGAGAAATTGGACCGATCTCATACTCACTCATAGCGACGGTTGTGGTTGCCGTGGCAGTCAGCTTGTTATCTGACTGGCGAGCCGTCACCTTCCAGGTTGCTGGCAGGGTGGTTGACTTGACCCGCAGGTCTCCTTGCATTTCAAACTCGTACTGCTGCCCTTGGTTTAGTTTCTGTGGCAGTCCAACAAGCTTTGCGTTGCTAAAGGTGGCCAACGGAAAGGAGTAGGACTCGAGGTAAGCGGAACGAAGCCGTGTATCGCGGAGAGAGTCGTCGGAATGCAGCTGTTCAAGGTCGACGACAATCTCGCCAACTCGAGAGTTTTCGGGGCTTGTGGCATTGATCGCAAAGTCTCCGGCGATTCCGTTGGTCGTACCCCGTGTCCGCGTAGGTTCTGAACCGGCAAAGGTCTCATCTACCTCATAGGTAGCCTCGGACTGGGAGGGATCGATCCGATACAGGGTTTCATCTGGAGAGGCCACTAGCTGTGGAGCATTTGGGGCTTCGTAGCTGATGTTGCGGAATTCTGGGGCAATAAGGGGTCGTAGCTGTGTCCACGCCGCAGCGACTCCTACAAAAATGAGCAGTAACGCAACCCCGCTAAAGAACTTATGCCGCTGCACCGCCCCGAGAATTCCAGATCTTGGGGCTGTCTCGAGGCCATTATCGACCGACTCCGATTGAGTGGCCTCAGTTTCCCCTGAACTCTCTGTCACTTATCTGCTCCCTAGGCTCAACACTTGCCAGAATCAGATTTGGCAACTAGCGAACCCTACCTGATGTCCCCCCGAATTTAGGAACGCCTAGAGGTGAACATCTGGTGGGGAAAGGCGACGCTGAATCTCGACGAAGACTGTGGTTCCAAGAATCTCTTGCAACTCCTCAGCTAGAGATTCAATGACTGGAGAATCTCCTACATACGCTTCGGGTTCTTCGGTACAGCACCATGCCATGGTGTCTCCGTCATCGCCCCAGTCGCTGCGCTTCCACGCGCGCACATGAGCAATCTCAACGCCTGATTCCTGCATTTCCCACTGAACCCTGACGGGCAACTGCCAACACACCGATGGCTTCCAGTCGAGGGCTGACTCGTCTGCTTTCTGAGCAGCTAGGTGGAGTGCGCAGCCTGCGCCTCCAACGAAGCCCGGCCGGTTCAAGAAGATACAAGCGCCGTCTATGACCCGAGTATTCGTTTGCGTCTCGTCGTTAAAGATTCCGCCCCTATTGGCCTCTTCATGAAATTGAAAGAACTCGGGGTCTAGATAGCCGGCGAGCATCGCTGTCGTAGCTGGCTCATCATCTACGAGCTCCGCTCCAACTGAGCAGCAGCCTTGGCCAAGTTCCTCGGCCGGGTGGTCGAGTATCCCTTGGCATCCCCGGCCCCAAATGCAACTCCAGTTTGACTGCAGAAACGAAGTGTCTAGATGCCACTCGACTCCGCCATCAGTGATGACCTCTATCCCTGCTTCGGATGTTCCGCTGACCTCGGTTGGGGTAGCGGGATCTTGGGTTGAGGATTTTGGGGGAGTGGGGGTCACATGGCGAGGATAGGTCAGTTACTGAAGCGAACTCTGACCTTCATGTACTCAGTTTCGCCAGCTTGGCCACTCGCTGCTCAACGTAGATTCCTCCGAAAGGAATGACCGCCGCAAGAATAACGAAAAGTGTCATTGACGTATCCCAGCGAAGTGCTCTTCGCAGCAGAAGTGCGAAGCTCAGATACACCAAAAAGATCACCCCGTGGATCGGCCCTATCTTGGGAACAAAATTCTGGGTCTGGCCAACCCTGTGCGCAAGCGAGGCCAAGACGAGCACCACATAGGACACTGCCTCAACCACTGCTACCACACGAAAAGCTAGGAGCAGTCTCTCCTGGGCGCGGCTCATTTAGATGGAAAATCAGGCGGCACTAAAATCAGGCGGCACTAAAATCAGGCGGCACTAAAATCAAGGGGCACTAGAAGGCCCCAAGGAGTTGCGGGGTGACAGTCAAGTTTGAGGTGTCGACTCCCTTATCGGCTGCCTTCTGAACGAGTTCGGCATAGAAAGCAGGATCAACGGAGGCCTCACGAGACAGGATGAACCCGCTCCTACCAGTTGCGTCGCTCACGATTGCCCATTGGTACTCAGGATCAAGGTCGACGATCCAGTAGTTGCCCGGAGGTGTCGCAGAGTTCGATCCCGAGAACGAAACATTGAGCCGAGCGTTGGTGGAATCTACGGGTACTGCAGTCCCAATAACCTGAGACTGCGGACCTGCTGCACTGAAATAACGCCCAGTGTTGACCACTTTGACGTTTCCGCTTGGCAGCAGAGAGTACTCAGCAGTTGTATTAACGAGTCCGACGGAGAAGAACTGTTTGACGCTTCCGAGTTCGTACCAGGTTCCCAAGTAGCGCCCGAGGTCAACTGACTCAACAGTGGTAGTCACTGGAGCAGGCATCGGGGCACACCCCATGAGTACCGCACCTACTGCAACTAAGGCTGGAATGATCATTTTGCGAAACATGTTCAATATTCGATCAGGAACCCCGATCTGGATGCAAATACCTACAGAAGGTGTTTGTGGATGAATGCTCCAATCACCTGCAAGCTTTGTTCTGACTCGGGGAGTATTTCCTTTGGGAAGATCTGAAATACGTGCACCATTTCGCTGTAGATGTTCAGCGTGACATCGCATCCTGCCGCCCCGACTCGTCCAGCCAATGATGCAGCATCGTCAAGAAGTGGCTCATCCTCTCCTACCTCGATCAGCATCGGTGGCATACCCGAAAGGTCATCTGCCCACAGTGGAGATGCGAGCGGAGTAGTCGGCTCTGTATCGCCAAGATAGAGAGCCGCAAGGAGATGTAAGTCTTCGGTACTCAGAATGGGATCGCTCAGGCTGTCCTCAAGACATGAGGGTGAGCTCTGCGTGAGGTCTACCCAAGGGGAGAGGCAGACGGCCGCCGCGGGCATTGGTAGCCCAGAGTCCCGAATGGCTAACAGTGTTGCAACGGCTAACCCACCTCCTGCCGAGTCACCAGCAAGACACAAGCGTGAAGGCTCAAATTCCAATTCCAGCAGCTCGACGTAGGCAGCAAGAGCATCATCAACGGCTGCGGGGAATGGGTCTTCGGGGGCGAGCCTGTAATCCAGAGAAACGGTGCGTACCCCTGCGCTCATCGCGATTCGACCAACTACATCTCGGTGGCTGTCAATCGATCCAAGGCAATACCCGCCGCCATGGAAGTACAACACTGCGGCGTCCTCGGGAACTCCCTCGGGGATCAGCCACTCAGCGGGGCGGCCGCCAAGGGAACTCGACTGCTGAGTGACTCCGTCGGGGGCTGGCATTGCCAGTGCCCCAGAAGACATAGCGGCGCGTCTCTCTTCGAGGGTGCCGGTCATGATGCCGGAATCGGCCATCAGCGCAGCAATAATTTCAACTCCGGGGTGTGACATGGGCCTGATCTCTCTGAGTCTGAATGCGTGAGTGTGCGTATTCGTAGTGCTGCAAATTTTGCCATAAGAGAGGGCACGCTGTTTCTGAGTCGTTGACGCCTTCGCTGTAGCGTTCGCAGTGGCGAATCCTTGACTAGCGAGAGAGTGCGGAATACGTGACAGAACCTCAGAACGAGTCGATCCCTGCTCGCAGCAGGTACGCAGGAGAGTTGATTACGGCCACAGACGATGAGATCTCTGAGGCCCTAGAGGATCTCAGCATTCCAACCTTGTTGATGTCGCTGGTGCACATGACTGGTGACCTGTCGTTTCTGAGTGGCCCCAATGTGCCTGCTGGCAATTACCTGAACGAGGTGCAGGGCTTTATGAGCCCGGAATCTCAGGCTGAGGTGCGAGCGGTCGCAGCACAAGTTATCTGCGAGTATCGCGATTCTGGCTGCGTACTACCTGCAGATCCGCCCGCCGAGGTCATCCATCAGATGATGAACGTCCTAGTAGCGGACACGGTTCCCGAGGAATACGTCCCCATGCTGATGGAGGAACTCGAACTCGACGGGGTGGACGCACGTGCAGCGGGCACCGTCTACTCGAACTTGGGTAGCGACGGCTCCGAATTCCATGTCGTAGTTATTGGCGCTGGGATGTCTGGAATTCTGGCCGGCATTCGTCTAGGTCGGGCAGGTATTCCCTACACGATTCTTGAGAAGAACTCAGGAGCGGGAGGTACCTGGTTTGAGAATCGCTATCCGGGTTGTCGAGTGGATGTCGGGAATCATTTCTATTGCTATTCCTTCGCACCAAATAACGAGTGGTCAGAGTTCTTTGCACAGCAGCCCGAACTTCAGAAATATTTTGAGGACTGCGCTCGAGAGTTTGATGTCGTAGATCACATCCGATTTGGGTCCGAGGTCTCTACTGCGGACTGGGATGAGGAACAGGCTCATTGGCGGATCGTCGTGCAGCAGGGTCAGGACTCAACAACTCTGACTGCCAATGCTGTGATCAGTGCCGTGGGCCAGCTCAACCGTCCCTCGCTGCCCCAGATTCCGGGTCGTGAAACCTTCACCGGGACAGCGATGCACTCAGCGCAGTGGATTCCTGGAACCGACCTGCGCAACAAGCGCGTTGCGGTAATTGGTACGGGCGCTAGTGCCTTCCAGATTGTGCCGACGATCGCAGATCAAGTTGAACACCTCAGTGTTTTTCAGCGCTCCGCACCCTGGATGTTTCCTAATCCGAATTATCACGAGCAGGTAGGTGACGGAGTGCGATGGGCGATGAGGCATCTGCCCTTCTATGGCCGTTGGTACCGATTCTTGCTGTTTTGGCCTGCCTGCGATGGTGGCCTGCCAGCTATGCGAATTGATCCTGATTACCCGCATCAAGACCGCGCTATCAGCGAAATCAACGACGCAGCTCGAGACTTCTTTACCCAATGGATGGTCGAACAGGTCGCAGATGACCCAGCGCTCGCACAGAAGGTCGTGCCGGACTACGTCTGCCTCGGCAAGCGCACGCTGCAGGACAATGGGAGTTGGCTGGCGGCCCTGATGCGACCAAATGTGGATCTGGTCACTGATCCGATTCTGCGAATTGAACCGACTGGCATCGTCACCGAGAATCGCCAAGCTTCGGGTGGCGAGTCAGCGCAGCTTGAGGGTGAGTCTCTGGCGGAGTTTGATCTCATCATCTATGCCACCGGATTTCATGCCAACAAGTACCTCTGGCCAATGGAGATCACCGGCCGTGATGGGGCGGTTCTGTCAGAGCAATGGGGTGATGAACCCACTGCCTATCTCGGCATCACTGTCCCAAACTTTCCGAACATGTTTTGTCTGTATGGGCCAGGAACCAACCTTGCCCATGGGGGAAGCCTGATCTTTCATTCCGAATGTCAGATTCGCTATGTCATGGGAGCGCTCGATGCTCTCATCGGCGGGGAGTACCGCTCCATCGAGTGCAGAAGCGAGGTCTGCGAGGAGTACACAGAGCGCACCCAGGCCGAACTCCGCACAATGGTGTGGTCGCACCCCTCGATCTCTTACAGCTGGTTCCGCAATCCCTCAGGCGAGATTTATATCCTCTCGCCTTGGAGGCTCGTTGATTACTGGAACTGGACCAAAGAGCCAAACCTGAACGAGTTTCTTCTGCAGCCCTAAGCCCCTGTTCCGGCGGCCTCGCGTCTTCGGCGCGCTAGGTTCTTGCCCTAGCTGCACATGCCACTCCCTACGTTTCGTACTAACGGTTCCCTCGCACTCAAAGGACTCTGAAATGTCAATCGATTTCACGCTCTCGCCCGAACTCGAACTGATCCGTGTGCGTGTTCGCGCCTTTATCGAGGATGTGGTTAAACCCGGCGAGGCGCTCATTGGCGATTCAGAGAAGATCGAGCGCGACGAGTACATCCGAATCCTTTTTGGCATGAGGTCCCAAGCCAAAGAGGCTGGACTCTGGTTGCCGCACATGCCTGCTGAGTGGGGAGGCATGGGCCTTGGCCACGTTGAGCTCGCAATGGTTCAGGCTGAAGCTGCAAAGTCTTATTACGGACCGTTCGTCATGAACTGTCAGGCCCCAGATGAGGGCAATATGCACACGCTGTTGCACTGGGCCACCGACGAGCAAAAGGAAAAGTACCTCAAGCCCCTGTGTGATGGCATGGCCATGAGTTGCTTTGCCATGACCGAGCCAGAAGTAGCTGGATCTGACCCCACGTTGATTCGAACCACTGCCATCCAAGATGGCGAGGAATGGGTCATCAACGGCCACAAGTGGTTTATCTCGAATGCGCAACGTGCAAGCTTTGCCATTTTGGTGGCGCGAACCGAGGACAATCCAGACCTACCCCAAGCTGCGAACTCGGCCTTCATTGTCGAGATTCCCTCGGAGGGTTGGAACCGCGTGAGGGAGGTCGAGACCATGCACGGAGGTTCTGGACATTCCGAGATTGTGATCGAAGATCTGCGCGTACCAGCAGCAAACATGCTCGGCGGCAGGGGACAAGGACACCTGCTCGGGCAATATCGACTTGGCCCTGCCCGCCTAGCTCACTGCATGCGTTGGATCGCTCAAGCAGAAACGGCCCTCGACATGATGGTTGATCGATCGCTCAATCGTTACTCACACGGGTCAATGTTGGCCGAGAAGCAAGGTATTCAGTGGATGATTGCAGACTCGACGATGGAGTTGTACCAGTCCAAACTCATGGTTCTGCACGCTGCGTATCGAATTGATAACGGCATGGAGTTTAAGAGCGAAGTATCGATGGCGAAGCACTTTGTAGCCAACATGCTCGGACGGGTTATTGATCGCTCCATTCAGGTGCACGGTGCCCTCGGTTACTCAACCGACACCCCACTCGCCCACATGTACCAGCATGCTCGATGGGCACGATTTGCCGATGGGGCAGATGAAGTCCACCAGATGAGGATTGCGCAGCGCACGATCTCGGCATACCGAGATAGCGGAAGCACCCGGGCTGCAACTGGCGACTTACCTATCTGAGGTCAATCCCAACCACTGCCGAACCAATGTGCGCAAGTTGTCGATTCCAACGTTCTTTGCCGCACTCACCCAGACAACCTCTCGCTGTTCAACTCCTGCCTTGGCTGCCAGTTCGCGCTTGCGCTTGTCACGAACAGCAGACTTCACCTTGTCATGTTTGGTAGCGACGACTGTGCAGGGCCGGTCGTAAGACTGCAACCATTCGAGCATCTGTACGTCAAGCTTGGTCGGGCCAATCTCTCCGTCCACGAGCACCAGAATCATGACTAGTTCCTCACGGCCGAGTAGGTAACCCTCGATCATCGGCTGCCAAGTTGCGCGCACCCGGGCCGGCGCGTTGGCAAAGCCGTACCCGGGAAGGTCGACAACGGCGGCTGATTCACCAAGCGAGAAGTAGTTGATGAGTTGAGTGCGACCGGGAGTCTTCGATACCCGTGCCAGGCCTTTGCGATTACTCAGGGCATTGATGAGGGAGGACTTTCCGACATTTGACCTGCCGACAACCGCAATCTCGGGGACTCCAGTCTGCGGCAACTGGCTGAATTGCGCAGCAGATGTAACGAACTGAAGCTCAAGTGGAGTGGACATGGGTCCCTATTGTCACCCAATAACCAAAACAGATGACACTTAGCGTTGTCTGCGATGAAACTTCTCTAGGTCTCGACGGTCCTTCTTGGTCGGTCGCCCAGACCCAGAATCACGAACCGCAATCTGTACCCGCAGCTCTGCAGGGGGAGCAGGTGGAGTCTGGTCTGAGTAACACTCCACCGCTACGGCTGCCCCCACTCGTTTTTCAATGATCTGCTGTACAACCAGAACCCGATGAACCTCTCGGGAATACGCTTCAACGGAGTCTCCTACGCGTACCAAACTTGAGGGTTTGGCCGCGTTCCCGTTGATCTGTACGTGACCTCCGCTACAGGCCGCAGTGGCCTGAGAGCGCGTCGAATACAACCGAACCGACCAAAGCCACTTGTCAACGCGAGTGGAGAGCATCGTGTTGGTGAGTAAGCATGTGGACAGTCTGTCCCAAATGGAACTGCCTAGCCCTATGTGATTGGGTCGAGCACGAATAGCGGGATGACCCGAGTGGTCGCCTCTTGGTAGGAATCAAAGTGAGGCCAAACTTTCATAGCAATGGCCCACCAATCAGCCTTCTCTTGGCCCTCCACTTTGCGTGCGGAGTAATCCCTAACCTCGGCACCATCTTGAAGGGAGACCAACGAGTCAGCATCGATGTTGTGCGACCAGACGGGCGCAGTTGGTGAACCACCCATAGATGCAATCACGGCATACGAACCGTTGCTCTCGGCGCGAATCAGCGGGGTCTTGCGAACCTTTCCGCTCTTGCGGCCCGTAGTCCACAAGATGATGCATGGAGCACCCTCTAGCGTGTCGCCTTCGGTACCACCGCTCGACTCGTACAGTGCTACTTGATCAGAAATTGGTTCCCATGGGCTGGGTTCGTAGTCGCCGAGAAGCGGCATATTGGGTTCCTTGCGGGGTTCTAGAGGAGAATTTTGAGGTCTCAGGAATTGGTGGTGTCTTGCTCTGACAGGGCGTTAGCAAATGGCCATCGGATCGTAAATCGCTTCAGACTTGATGCCATTTCACCCCACTACTCAGTCACTTCTATACGAGGCCAACTGTGCCCGGTATGCCTCGATGGCCAGTTTATGATCCACCATCTTCTCCGGGTAGCCGAGCAGTCTGCGAGTCTCTACATCAGGGTCGTGAATCAGGGGTGCTTCGAGCTCTGCGAGCGCAGGTAGGTATCGGCGAATATAGACACCATCAGGGTCGAATCGAACGGACTGAACAGTTGGATTGAAGATCCGATTTGGATTCGTGTCAGACCCAGTTCCTGCAGTCCACTGCCAGTTCAATTGGTTGTTGGCAACGTCGGCATCTGCGAGGAACTTCATGAAGTGAGCGGCTCCGATGCGCCAGTCCAGGTACAGGTCTTTCGTCAGGAAGGATGCAACCACCATGCGCGCCCGGTTATGCATGAATCCTTCGAGGAGAAGCTGCTGCATCGCTGCATCCACAAGTGGATACCCCGTGCGTCCTTGCCGCCAAGCCTCTGCGTCCTGCTCATCTTGACGCCAGACGTCACCGCGATTCCTGTAGTCAACCTGCGAGATCTCTGGACGAGCGGCCAGCAATTGGTGGTAGAAATCGCGCCAGCAGAGTTGACGAATAAACGGCGTTGCACCGGGTCGACCCTGTAGTCGAGCAGCTACCTCGAGGGGAGAGAGGCATCCAAAGTGGAGATAGGGCGCTATTCGAGAACTATCGTCTGCAGCGAGAGCATTGTGGTTCTCCTCGTACCGTTCCAGCGAGCTTTTCGCCCACAGCTTGAGACGTTCTAGGCCTGCTGATTCTCCGCCAGTCGCAAGATTTGGCGATACGGGAGTCACGCTTAGCTCGCCCAATGTCGGTATCGGGAGCGTTGGAATCCCTTCAAGGTGATGGATCTGCTTTGGCGGTGGAAGCACCTCCCTCCATCTCGCCTCGATCCACTTGTTGTAGTACGGGGTGAAGACTTTCCAGAAGCCGCCCGTTCCGGGGCTGTTCGTTCCTGGAGGCAACACAGTCACTCCTGAATGCACCTGAATCTTGCAAGAGGAATCGGCGAGGCTTGCTGTCAGTTGGTCAATTCGAGACCGGGCAAACGCCGAAACATCCTGCGAGAGGTGAACCGAGGAGGCTCCGGTCTCGGATACAAGGCGAGCCACCTCGACGACCCAGTTTCCCCTCCTCAGGACTAGCTCTCCGCCGAGCTCGCGAATCGAGTCCCGAAGATCACAGAGGGAATCAAGAAGAAAGCTCAATCGGTTCGGTGCACTACTCAGGGATTCAACGAGATCATCATCAAGAATGAAAGCCGTGATGACCTTGGGGGAGGCCTGCATCGCGGCCTGAAGAGCAGGCATGTCACGAATGCGGAGGTCTCGCGTGAACACAACAATGGAGCAGGAGGAGGCAGGATCCATGAATAGAAACTAGGTCAATGAAGAAGAGAGGTGGCCGCTAGGCATCTAGGAGAACTAGCTGCGATCGAAAAACGAACTAATCGCAGCAATGTTCTCTTCTGACCCAGCGAGTCGGGCCATCTCTTCGTACTCCTTGTTCAGTGCATCTTGCCAACCCTGCCTGCGACCCTCGCGAATCAGGCGAACGGTGGTGCGCATCGCGTTTGGTGGCTGCGCAGCGAAACGCTCTGCGATCGCTAACGAAGTCGACAGCAACTCTTCAGCGGGAACAATTTGGGTGGCCAGCCCATGGGCAAGGGCCTGATCTGCGCTGAGCCACTCACCAGTCAGCAAGTGCCAAGTTGCGAGTTGAGGCGTCATAACTGTTGCGAGCGACACGCTTGCCGCTGCTTCGGTGGTGACACCAAGTCCCACGAACGGTGCTTTGAATCTTGCATCTGGGCTGAGCAGACTGACCTCGCACCATGGCAGCAGAGTAAAGCCAAACCCAACAGCCATCCCGTTGACAGCGGCAATCATTGGCACCGGGACCTGCGAAACTGCCCGCATCAAACCTCGAAATCCACCGTCGGCCTCGCCGTGGCGAGGGTCAGCGAATTCCGAGAGGTCTTGACCGACGGTGAACGCCCGCCCACTTCCTGTGAAGACCACACAACGGATCCCGTCCTCGTCAACAGAATCGAGTGCGTCACGCGTGCCGTGCCACATGTCGATGGACATCGCGTTGAGCGCTTCCGGTCGAGTCCAAGAAATCAACCGGACTCCGTTGTTGTCTTGAACAGTGAGTTGATTGCTCATCAAGTTTCAGCCTTTGCTAATCATGGAGTTTGGAAGCCTGAGGGTGTGACGAGTAGCACTCCCGGATCAGAAGGATCCCAAGAAGTCTGAGTCTAGAATCTGCACGCTCTCTACAGGCAGTCGAACTCGTTCGACGACTGAAAAGGGTGCAGGTCCACCCGATTGGGAGTCAGTTTTGTATCGTCGTTTAGGTTCTTGGTGTTTCCGTCGCAGGAAGACAGTTGTGGCGCTATGGCTGCTAGTTCTTGTGGTGGGTGGCGTTGCCGCTGGCGCAGTTGGGCCTCATTTTGCGACAAATATGGAGTTGCCGAATGTAGAGAGTCGGCAAGGTCTGGACATTCTGGAAAGCCAGATGGGTGGTGCCGGGGCCGGCATTGAAGGAACGATTGTCTTTCGCTCAGAGACCGGATTCGATGATCCGGCTGTTCGTCAGCCACTGATTGACTTTCTGGCCGAGGTTGACGCCGAGAAGGGCGTTACGGTCGTTAGTCCATTTACAGATGAGGAGTTTGACCCCAGTTCACCCCTCGCCACTTGGTACCTCTCGGGTGTAGATGATCCTGCGCTACTACTGAAACTTGCTGAGGCGAATTCGAAGATCTCGACTTCGGGCCAAGAAGCAGGCAAGATCGCTGTGGCTCAGGTCGAGATCAATCGTGACAGCACGATGGACGCTGCGCAGAAGCAGGGCACGCAGATCGAGTCACTTGCACCGGATGTTCCCGGTGTGCAGATCGAATACGGCGGCCGAATCTTTGAGCACTTCGAGGCTCCCGATTCAGAGTTGCTGGGCTTGGCCTTTGCCATCGTGATTCTCATCGTGGCATTCGGTTCCGTGCTGGCAATGGGTTTGCCAATTGGGGTAGCACTCGCTGGAATCGGAGTCGGGAGCATCACGCTGGCACTGCTATCCAACCTGATCGAGATGCCAGACTTTGCGACCACTTTGGGAGTGATGATTGGTCTAGGCGTAGGCATTGATTACGCCCTGTTTATTGTGACGCGGTATCGAGAGCAACTTCACCTTGGGAATTCCGTAGAGGATTCCGTGGTCATGGCCATTGATACTTCTGGCCGGGCTGTGACTTTCGCAGGTCTGACCGTTGTCATCTCACTTTTGGGGATGCTCGTAATGGGTGTGTCCTTTGTTTCCGGCCTTGGCATCGGCGCAGCAACTGTTGTGACGGTCACGATGGTTGCATCGCTCACCCTGCTACCAGCACTCTTGGGGTTTGCAGGCGAACGCATAGAGGTCACAAAGTGGCGCGGACTCATATCCGCCGGTCTTGTAGCCGTTGGACTCATTGGCTTGGGACTGAATCTGAACCCGCTGCTAGTCGGTTTTCCGCTTGCCATCATCGTGATGATCGCCGGATTCGCGTTTGCTCCGTTGAAGAAGGAGTTCAAACGAAAAGCGCCGAAGCCCCTGAATCAAACCTCGGCCTACCGTTGGAGCCGCTTTGTGCAGGGCCACCCCTGGCCCTTGGCGCTCGGAGCGACGGCAATACTTCTAATCCTCACCATCCCGCTCTTTGGGATTCGGCTTGGGTTCTCTGACGCAGGGAACCTTCCGGTTGATAACACCGGCCGAAAAGCCTACGACCTGCTCTCAGACGGGTTCGGGGCGGGCTCCAACGGCAAGCTGTTGTTAGTCGGCGCAGTACCTGAAGGTACCGATATTTCCAATCCCAGGTCCCTCATTGAAGTCAGCCAACAGCTTGAGGAGGTTCCGGGCGTGCAGGCCGTTTCGCCTCCAATCCCATCGAATCTTCAGAGCCCAAGCGACTCAGGAGCAGTGCTATGGGTAGTGACCCCAACCACCTCACCACAGGATGAGGCCACAACCAACCTTGTTGTTGACCTGCGTGAGAATCTCTTGCCCAAGGTGGCTGCGGAAACGGGTATCGACGTGCTCGTAACTGGTCAGGTTGGCATCTCTGTTGATTTTTCTAATTACCTATCCGGTCGACTCTTTCTGTTCTTTGCTGCGGTGCTATCGCTGTCCTTCATGCTGCTGATGGTGGTGTTCCGCTCCATCTTGGTCCCGCTCAAGGCAGTCATCATGAATCTGCTGTCTATTGGTGCTGCCTACGGTGTGATCGTGGCGATCTTCCAATGGGGTTGGGCAAAGGACCTATTCGGTATCGAGCCAGCACCGATTGAGCCGTTCATTCCGATGATGTTGTTCGCGATCGTTTTCGGACTCTCGATGGACTACGAGGTTTTCTTGCTGTCCCGTGTGCGTGAGGAATGGCTTCATACGGGCGACAGCCACACGTCGGTGGCCAATGGCCTCGCAGCCACGGCCAGGGTTATTTCTGCTGCTGCTGCCATTATGGTGTTTGTGTTTGGATCGTTCCTGTTAGAGAGCGACCGAGCCATAAAGCTGTTTGGATTTGGGCTCGCATTTGCTGTTCTGATCGATGCGACCTTGGTTCGCATGTTGTTAGTTCCAGCATCTATGGAATTGCTGGGCGATAAGAACTGGTGGTTCCCGGCATGGCTTGACCGCCTGCTTCCAAGCATCAACGTGGAAGGCCCAACGGAGTTTGCCGAGGACGAGGCAGAACCGCAGAAACAAGAAGCTCTGGTCTAACCGATCGGCTCAAGCTCGTCGGTTGTCAGTCTTCTCCGAATGGCGGGCGACCCATCTGCACGCGTATCGGGATGACCTCCGGATTGGTGAGTGACCTGCGCTGCCAGTTTGCCCCATCCACTACCAGCGTGTGCCCTGAGATGAACCGGGCATAGGGAGATGCAAGAAACGTTGCGGCCCAACCAAGTTCTTGTCGTTGCCCTACGCGCATGGCAGGTTGGCAAAGGTCCTTGTCATTTGTGTTCTTCAGGTTCCCTTGAATATCGGCTGTCATGTCCTCATGGGGCATCAGACCTGGCACCAGACAGTTGACTTGAATTCCGTACGGTCCCCACTCAACTGCTAGAGATTCGGTCAGGTTTTTCACTGCAGCCTTAGCAGCCGCAGAATGCGCAAACCCAGGGCCCCCAGTCCAGGCATAGGTTGCCCCAATGTTGATGATGGAGCCCGCCACGCCGGCGCTCAACAAACGTTGGCCATACTCGCGGCACATCAAAAACGTGCCATTCAGGGTGATGTCAACAACAGTGCGCCAGGCGTTGGGGGACAGATCCTCAGTCGGCGAAGGGAAGTTCGCAGCGGCGTTATTGACTAGGACTCCAGGCAAGCCGAAGCGCTCTTCGATCTGATCGAATGCTGCAGCGATGCTGTCGGCTTCTCGAATATCGCAGGCTATGCACAGCACCTCTGCGCCAATCTCAGTTATTGCAGCCTCAGCAGCATCAAGGTGCTCTGCCTTACGGCTCAGGATTGCGAGGCGAGCACCAAGTCGGGCGAACTCTGATGCAATTGCCTTTCCAAGCCCAGTGCCTCCACCAGTAACAACTACCGTCACGCCCTCAAAGGTTCCCGAGGCCAGTGCAGTTGCACCAACTGCCGGCGGTTGTGGCAATCCAATAATCTCGCTCATAGCTAGCTGTTCCTCTGTTTACAGGTCAGGAAACTAATTCGGAGTCAGCTGCCGCTGTAACGAGGGTCACGTCCCTCGGCTTTGGCCGCTTTGAACTCCGCAAAGTCGTCGCTCTTATTCAGTGTCGTTTGATAGGTCAGTTCATCATCCATCGATGAACGAAGCGCAGGAAGTGAGAGGTGTCGAAGTACCTCTCGGTATAGCTTCACGGTGATGATCGGAGTGGAAGCGATCTGTTCGGCCATTGAGCGCACCACACCGTCAAGTTCGGACTCGGCAACCACCCGACTCACTACACCGTGTCGAAGGGCCTCTTCGGCGTCCATGACTCGGCCCGTCAACACCATGTCGTTCACAACTCCATCTCCACACATCTGATGCAATACCGCCACACCGCCCGTGTCAGGGATTACCCCATAGGTCAGTTCTGGCAACCGAAACCGGGTTCCTTCGGCGGCCACGCGAATATCACAGAGCAGTGCTCGCTGGAACGAGCCGCCCATCACCCAGCCCTTGCAGGCAACGAGCACCGGTTGGTCCATCTGCCAGAGTTGTTGGATACCCCGATGCCCCCTACGCATAAGTTCATGGTGGGTCAATTCGGTCTGTGCAACCCCTATGGATCCGACGTCTCGACCCGAAGAGAATGACTTGCCTTCTCCCCGCCAGATGACGACACGAATCTCTGGGTTCGATTGAATCTCGGCCAAAATTTCAAACAGGCGAGCATCCATTTCATCATCGAACGCATTGTGCTTCTCTGTGTTGTCATTCGTGATGGTCGCAATGCCAGCATCGATCTCGAGATGAATGGTTCCAGACATGGGAATCCCCGATTCAGAATTGCCTAGGTCGCAACCGTGGCAGATGGTTAAACATCAATGAACATACTGCTTAGCGAGCAGTCAGGTTTCGCCATGGGTGACATCAGCGGACAGGTAGGCATGAAGCGACTCGGCAGTACCGTCATGAACAACATGGCCGTCATCGAGCACGAGACCACGTTTAAATCTTGAGATCACTGCGGGGTCATGCGTGGCAACAAGCACGGTAGCGCCACCTCGCCTCGCTTCTTCGAGCAATCCGAGCAGCGCTTCGCGTCCGGCAACATCAAGCCCGACAAAGGGTTCATCGACCAACAAGAGCGTAAAGGGGCGGACTAGAGCAACTGCCGCAGCCGCCTTTTGACGCAAACCCCTGCTGAACTGCGAGGGTAGGTCGTCCTCTCTATCGGCAAGACCAAGGCGCTTGATCAAGTCATCGATAATGGGTTCATCACCTTGACCGCCGTGCATGCGAATGGTGTATTCCATGTGCTCTCGTACGCTGAGGTCGTCATAGAGCACTGGTGTGTCGGGAAGCCATGATCTGCGCTCACGGGCGTAGACCGAATCGGGCGGCTGGCCGTGTACCAGAACGGTTCCCTCCGAGGGCTCGAGCATCCCGGCAATGATGCTGAGCAGCGTTGACTTGCCTGACCCGTTGTGGCCGACCAACACGATTGCTTCTCCTGCCATGACCGAAAGGTCAACGGGAGCAAGCGCACCAACGTCTCCATACTCTTTTGCCACGCCGATCAGCCTGACAACCTCTTTTGGACTCTTCGCGTCTGAGGAAGCGGATCTGCTCATATCAGTTCAACTTTCATGTCTTGGCCCCCATAGCCTCTCCCATTGTGCGATGAAGGTCCTCACGGTATTTCACCCACATGAACACAACTCCTGCGAGCACCAATATCGGAATCGCCAAGGTCAACGCAGGAGGAATTGGATCGTTGCCCAGTCGCATTGCTCGCTGCGCCACCAGGATAGGAGTCACGCCAATCACGGCTACGAGCGGAGGCCAAAGCGTGCGGATGACGACTCTCGGACCGGTGACCTCTGGCGGCATCATTGCCGCATCGCCAGCGTCAAGCACAGCTTCAGAGACCACGCTGATCGAAGCGCCGGCCACTGCAGTAGTTGCAGCAGTGATCACCGTGATCGCACCAATGGCAATGATGTTGACCGAGGGGTGCAGCACCCAGACCAACAGCAATCCCTCACATCCAACGAGCACCATGACAACTACCGGTGCTACTAGGTGTCGCTGCAGAATCACACCAGCAGGCTCTGGGTACGAGGCCAGCATCATGGGGTGATCCACCTCTTGAGCGAGCGGCTCGATCACGTCGAGTCCAGCCACGTAAGTACAGAGCCCCGCGAGCAGAATCAGCGGGGTAGTACCGGACCAGGCGCCATAGAGACATAACGCAGCACCAAGGCCGAGCACGGTCACACGTAGAACTCGGACCCAAGGCCAACGGCCAAAACTTTGCACATCACGTGTAAACACCGGGAACCGGCCGCCAAAACGAATTGGAAGTCGGGCAAAGCGACTCTTGTTGCGAGGCCGCTCCGAGGCAAGCTGCTTTCGAAGGAGCAGCACCGACCGCAAGTCTTGCTGGGTGACTGCAAACCGCAGTTGACCCACCAGTCGGGTTCGGAGTTGAGCAAGCTCAATAGACAGCCCACCGACAATCATCAGACCCACAACAGCAAGGATGATTGCCAGACCAACCAGCAACAGCGGCAACAGGGAAAAGCTAAGTGGCCAGAAGAGAATCTGCCCAAGCAGGGTCAACGGAGCGAATGGTGAATAGCCAGCAACAGCTACGACCGAGGCAATGAGAAGGGCCCAAGCCAGAAGTTCGATCCAAGGCCTGGGCACTCTTCGAGATGCAGTAATGAGTGCCGCCCCCAGTGCTAATGCCGCTGCCGCACCGCCAAACAATGCGCCAGAAAGCAACCACTCAAAAGTACTTCCAGGGAGTCGTTGACTGCACAGCGAGCCCACTAGTGCGCCCACTGCCACTCCAGTTGCAACTCCGTAGCCAACTACGCCCACGGCTGGGCGTCGCAGCACGCGAGACCGGCTGATCGGAGCGAGCAATAGGTGATAGACGTCGGCTGATTCGAGTGCAATCGGACCAGCTCGAGTTCCAGATCGCACACCCAACAGCAACACAAGGCCTGCAAACAGGCCAGCCCATACAGGGCCAAATTTCTGGGCTGATGTCTGCGAGGCTGCGGACAATTCCGAGTCGCCAACCCAACCAGAGGCAAACACTGCAAACACCAAACACGCTAAAGCAGTGGTGTACACGCGATACGCCAAGTCTCCCCAGGCCACGTCCCCGATGCGACGCCTTCTGCGGGCACTTCGCATCTCGTCCATCGCCGTTGAACTCATTTTCGGATCTACCGAACCAAGCGCGACGTCAGCCAGAACTGCACTTTCAGCTTCGTTCAAGTCATCGCCCGGTGACGAGTCGGTGCCGAGAGGATCTGAATCCGAGATGTCAGGGGGTGTGGTATCCGGCAAGCCTCTGAGGATACTTCTCCAAGCGGCGCGAGCGGAATCCGTTCGGCCTGCGCAATGATGGGCAGAAATGTGGAACCTTGAATCTTCTCTAGTATTCACAATCCCGGTTGATTGGAGCATGTAATGAGTGGACCTGAGCGGTGCCCGGTAACAGACTGGCAAACCGACTTTGACCATACTGCGCCTGAGTACGCGGCTGACGCTCCTGCGATTTGGCAAGAGTTGCGAGAAACCTGCCCCGTGGCGCACTCTGACCGTTTCGGCGGAACTTGGCTGCCCACTCGCCATGAGGACATTTCGGCCATCGCACACGACACTGAGCACTTCACATCTCGTGGGGTCATCGTCTCGGTGCTTGAGCCCCAAGTTCCTGCGCCAGTCGGTTACGCACCTCCGATCAGCTCAGACCCGCCCTTTCATCAAGTTGCAAGAAGCCTGCT
>ERZ888423.1532-NODE-1532-length-19632-cov-12.231036_pt1 | contig 19632 bp, 15 predicted proteins | sample MGYA00520523_ERZ888423 | MGnify/ENA primary metagenome ERZ888423 (study PRJEB32303, sample SAMEA104408611) | aquatic metagenome | biome: Brackish water; feature: Pelagic; material: water | place: Baltic Sea | collected 2014-06-08T10:24:00 | depth 30,27 m ...
TTAATTTATCTATTTTTGTCTAATAATATGTATCGATTATTTAGGACTAGTCAATATTCAACAGTTTACTGTTAGAAGATATATTAGAAGCTGGATGATTATCAATATTTAATTTTTTTCCTTGTTTTGGGATAAGATATCTATTAGTCAAATTTTCTCCAAAAAATCTCATTTAAAGATTTTCTAACGAGGTTGTTGTTTTACATTGAGACCAAATCTCCAGCGATATCTTTTGAGGGGAGTTCTGATTTTCCCATTAAATAGAGATCTACTTGTCTTGCGGCTTCTCTTCCTTCAGAAATTGCCCAAACAATCAATGATTGTCCCCTTCTCATATCACCTGCAGTGAAAATATTAGGAACATTCGTTTGGTATTTTCCATAGTTAGCTTTGTAGTTTGAACGAACATCTTTTTCAATTCCTAATTTGGCAGCCAAAGTGCTTTCTGGTCCTGTAAAACCCAATGCCAATAATGCCAAATCGCAAGGCCATATTTTTTCTGAACCTTCAACTTCAACCAACTGAGGAAGTTCGCCAGGAGTCATTTTCCATTCAACATTCACAGTTTTTAAAGCGATGAGTTTATTGTTTTTGTCTTTTATAAATTCTTTTGTATTAATCAACCAATTTCTTTCAACACCTTCTTCATGCGAAGAAGAAGTTTTTAATTGTAAAGGCCAAAATGGCCATGGTGTTGCTGGCGAACGATGACCAGGAGGTTTTGGCATGATTTCAAAATTCACTACCGATTTTGCACCATGTCTGTTTGATGTTCCAATACAATCTGAACCTGTGTCTCCACCACCAATCACAATAACATCTTTTCCTGTTGCCATGATTTGGTTTTCTACTTTTTTACCAAATAATACCTTGGTTTGTTGTGTTAAGAAATCCATGGCTTGCACAACACCATCAGCGTCAATTCCTGGAGTTGGCAGACTTCTTTTTTCAGTGGCACCACCACAAAGCACAATAGCATCAAACGAATTTAAATCTTTTACGGGATAATTTTCACCAACATTAATATTGGTTTTAAATTCAATTCCTTCGGCTTTCAAAATGGCGATTCGTCTATCAATAATCTCCTTTTCCATTTTAAAATTCGGAATTCCATAGCGTAATAAACCACCAACTTCGTCATCTCTTTCAAAAACGGTTACCAAGTGTCCAGCCCTATTTAATTGTTGTGAAGCCGCTAAACCAGCAGGTCCTGAACCAATAACAGCAATTGTTTTTCCAGTTCTGGTTTTTGGTGGTTGTGGTTTAATCCATCCCTCTTTAAAAGCGATTTCAACAATATTTTTTTCTATATTTTCAATAGATACAGGTTCTTCAATCAATCCTAAAACACACGATTTTTCACAAGGTGCAGGACACAAACGTCCAGTAAATTCAGGAAAATTATTGGTAGAATGTAATATCCATGAAGCTTTTTGCCATTCTCCTTGATGAACCATGTGATTGAAATCAGGAATGAGATTTCCTAATGGACATCCACTGTGGCAAAAAGGAATTCCACAATCCATGCAACGAGATCCTTGTTTTTTTACTTCTTCATCAGAGAGAGTAACTGTGAATTCTTTGTAGTGTTTTATGCGTTCTTCAACTGGAATGTATGATTCATCTTGTCTTTCAAATTCCTTAAATCCTGTTATTTTTCCCATGACATTATGCTGTTGTTAATTCTTCAACCATTGGTTCTTCGGTTTTTAATCTTTTTAATGCGATCTTATATTCGGTTGGCATTACTTTAATAAATTTTTCAATATTCTGTTCCCAGTTTTCTAACAAATATTTTGCTCTTTGGCTATTGGTATATAAATAATGTTTTTCAATCATCATTTTTAAATCCAAAGCATCTTCGTCAATTACTGTTTCGAATTCGATACTTTCTGTATTACACAAACCATTGACAAACTTGTTTTCTGGGTCAAAAACATAGGCAATTCCACCACTCATTCCAGCAGCAAAATTTCTACCAGTTTTGCCTAAAACAACAACTTTTCCACCAGTCATATATTCACAACAATGATCTCCAACACCTTCTACAACTGCTATTGCACCTGAATTTCTAACTGCAAAACGTTCACCAGCAATTCCATTGATATACGCTTGACCATTGATGGCACCAAATAAACAAACATTTCCTACAATGATATTTTCTTCGGCGATAAAGTCCGCTTTTGCAGGTTTTTTTACAATTAGTTTTGCGCCTGACAATCCTTTTCCAAGATAATCATTAGTGTTTCCTTCTAACGTAAAAGTCAATCCGAAAGCACTAAATGCTCCAAAACTTTGTCCTGCAGAACCTGTGAAATTGATATTCAAAGTATCTTCAGGCAGGCCTAAATATCCGTAGATTTTCGAAATTTCATTAGAAACAATGGCGCCAACTGCACGATTTATATTTTTGATTGGATAGGAAAGGGTCATTTTTTCTTTTCTATAAAGCGCTCTGTGAGAGTCTTTCAGAATTGTAAAATCCAATACATTGTCTAAATTATGATTCTGTTGTTCAGTATTTCTTACAATTCGAGTTCTATATGAATAAGGTCTGTGCAAAATACTTGACAAATCCAATCCCTTTGCTTTGTAATGTTTGATGGCTTTATTAGTATTTATTTTGTGTGTTTGCCCCACCATTTCTCCTAAAGTTCTGAAACCTAATTGTGCCATAATTCCACGTAATTCTTCAGCAATGTAGAAAAAGAAATTAATGACATGTTCAGGAGTTCCTTTGAAATTTTTACGCAATTCTTTGTCTTGCGTTGCGATACCAACAGGACAGGTATTTAAATGACATTTTCGCATCATAATACATCCAGAAGCAACCAAAGGAGCTGTAGCAAATCCGAATTCTTCAGCGCCCAATAATGCAGCAATGGCAACATCTCGTCCCGTTTTTAGTTGTCCATCACATTCTACCACAATTCTACTTCTTAAATTATTAAGAACTAATGTTTGTTGTGCTTCTGCAAGTCCAAGTTCCCAAGGCAAACCCGCGTGTTTCAAAGAGGTGAGAGGAGAAGCTCCTGTTCCACCATCATAACCTGCAATTAACACAACATCTGCTTTTGCTTTTGCAACACCAGCTGCAATGGTTCCAACGCCTACTTCAGACACTAATTTCACATTGATTCTTGCTTCGCGATTGGCATTTTTTAGATCAAAAATGAGTTGCGCTAAATCTTCAATCGAATAAATATCATGATGTGGTGGAGGCGAAATCAACCCAACAAAAGGCGTTGAATTTCTGGCAGCAGCAATCCAAGGGAAAACTTTGAATCCAGGTAATTGACCCCCTTCACCAGGTTTTGCACCTTGTGCCATTTTAATCTGAATTTCTTTGGCATTTGTTAAATAATGTGAAGTCACACCAAATCGTCCAGAAGCAACTTGTTTGATTGCGGAGTTTCTGCTATCACCATTGGCATCTTTTTGAAAACGATCTCTGTTTTCTCCTCCCTCACCTGAATTGGATTTCCCGCCAATTCTGTTCATTGCAATAGCTAAATTTTCATGAGCTTCTTTAGAAATTGAACCATAAGACATGGCACCAGTTTTAAAGCGTTTCACAATTTCGGTCCAAGGCTCCACTTCTTCAAGCGGAATTGGGTCAAGATTTGCAAATTCAAACAAACCTCTAATTGTCATCAAGTTTTCAGCTTGTTCGTTGATGGTTTTTGCATAGACATCATAACTTGCTTGGTCACTCAATCTCACTGCTTGTTGTAGTTTTGAAATGGTTGTTGGATTGAATAAATGACGTTCACCATTTCTTCTCCATCTATAATCTCCACCAATATTTAATCCTAATTTTTTATCAATTGTATTATTTGGATAGGCTTGTTTGAAGCGTTCGTGAATTTCTTTTTCAATTTCATACAAACCAATTCCTTCGATTCTTGAGGTAGTGTAGGGAAAATATTTTTCAACAAATTGAGAACTGAATCCAACTATTTCAAAAATTTGAGAACCTCTGTAAGAATGTAATGTTGAAATTCCGATTTTGTTCATGATTTTCAGAATTCCTTTGCCAATAGCTTTGTTGAAATTATCAACCGCTTTTTGCTCGTTAATCCCTTTGATAAAGCCCTCTTTCACTTGCATTCTGATGATTTCATTCACCATATATGGATTGATAGCACTTGCACCATAACCAAATAAAGTCGCAAAATGATGGGGTTCACGTGGTTCTGCAGATTCAATAATGATATCAAAATAAGAACGTTTTCTCAAACGATTCAACTGATGATTTACATAAGAACAAGCCAATAAAGCTGGAATTGGTGTTAATTCTTGACAAACACCTCTATCGGACAGAATAATGATGTTTTTTTTTTGGTCTAGCGCTTTTTCAATTTGAGAGATAATATTGTCAAGAGCATCCTCTAAACCGTTTAAACCAGCTGCTTTTGGGTATAATATTTTGATAGTTTCTGCTTTAAAACTTTCGATATCAATAGTTCTGATTTTTTCTAAATCAGCGTTAGAAATTACAGGATTTTGAATGCGAAGTTTTCTACATTGACGATCTGTGATGCTAAAAATATTTCGATCTTTTCCAAGATTTAAGCTTATATCTGTTACAATTTGTTCACGAATTCCATCCAAAGGAGGATTTGTAACTTGCGCAAATAATTGTTTAAAATAATTGTAAATCAATTGAGGTCTGTCAGACAAAACCGCCAAAGGAGTGTCAGTTCCCATAGAGCCAAGTGCTTCGTTCGCGTTCTGAGCCATTGGCGTAATTACTTCTTGAATATCTTCGAAAGTATAATTGAATAATCGCTGTCTGGTTTTGATATCTATAGATTCTATTGGGCAAGTTTCGTTGGTATAAGGCACATCTCTTAAATGCAAGCGCGATTTATCTAACCATTCTTTATAAGGTCTTTCAGATACGATTTTGTTTTTTATTTCCTCATCTTCAATAATTCTACCTTCATTCATATCTACCAAAAACATTCTTCCTGGCTCTAATCTTCCGTGTTTTAAAACATCTTCAGGTTCAATATCAACCACACCAATTTCTGAGGACATGATTAGTTTTCCGCTTTTGGTTACAGTATATCTTGAGGGTCTCAATCCATTTCTGTCTAAGAGAGCTCCGACATAATCACCATCCGTAAAAGGCACAGATGCAGGACCATCCCAAGGTTCCATAATACAGCCATTATACTCATAAAAAGCCTTTTTTTCTGGAGACATGGTTTGGTGTTTTTCCCATGCCTCAGGAATCATCATCATCATAATTTCTGGCAATGAACGTCCTGTGTGAGTAAGCAATTCAACAACCATGTCCATAGAAGCTGAATCTGATTTTCCTGGCAGAATAATAGGAAATAACTTTTCAATTTGATCGCCAAAGATGTCACTTTTCATGATTTCTTCGCGCAAACGCATTCTGCTTATGTTTCCTTTTAGAGTATTAATTTCTCCGTTTTGACACAACAATCTAAACGGTTGCGCTAGTTCCCAAGTTGGCATGGTGTTCGTTGAAAAACGCTGGTGAACCAATGCTAAACGAGTTACTAAATCTATTTCTTGTAAGTCTAAATAATATGGACCAATATCTTCGGGCATAATAATTCCCTTATATATAATGGTGGTAATTGAAAAACTTGGAACATAAAAAAGTTTATTTTCAGATATTTTTGAATTTAGAACGGTATGTTCTGTTATTTTTCTGGCAGCATATAATTTTGATTTGAAAATTGCTTCAGAAATGTTGTCATTTTTGCCAACGAAAAGTTGTTCAATAACTGGTTCGGAAGCCAATGCAATTTCTCCTAAATGGGAAGAATCAACAGGTACTTTTCTCCATCCTAAGACTTTTAATCCTTGAGCATTTATTTCTTTTTCAAAAGTAGTTTTGCAAAAGTCAAATTGATTTGAGATTTTTGGTAAAAATACCATTGCAACTGCATACTCTCTTGAATTAGGGATGCTAAAATCGCAAACACGTTTAAAATAATCATGAGGAATATCTATCAATAATCCTGCACCATCACCTGTTTTTCCATCAGCACTAACCCCACCTCTATGCTCAAGTTTTACGAGTATTTCTAGGGCATCGTGAATGATTTGATTTGTTCGTTCTCCATTAAGGTTACAAATGAATCCTGCACCACAATTTTCGTGTTCAAATTCAGGTGAATATAAGCCTTGTCTCTCCATTTTAAAATTTAATTATTTGCACAAAAATATGTATTTAATTAAATAAAATGTAGTGAATTGAGTTGTTTATTGTAATTTTTACTGTGAAATGAAAATTATACTATTAAAAATATATTTTTGATAATTATGTAGGTTTATATTATCAAATTCATAAAAACAAGAGATCAACCTTAAAAAATTAATTTTAAGGTTGTCTTTAATATAAAAAAATAGCTCTTAATTCTCGTTTAAACGAAAGTCAGGATACGCACTCATTCCATGTTCATGGGCATCTAAGCCCTCTAATTCTTCTTTTTCACTAACTCTAATTCCCATGGTTTTCTTTAAGGTAAATATGATGATAAATGATGAGAGACTGCAAAAAACAGCATAAGAACCCACACCAATCAATTGACTCATGAATTGATCAAAACTAGCTAAATTTCCAAAGATTCCAACTGCTAAAGTTCCCCAAATTCCACAAATAAGGTGAACAGCAATAGCACCAACAGGATCGTCAAGTTTTAATTTGTCAATCAAACTGACAGCAAATACAATAATGACACCAGCAATTGCCCCAATTAAGATAGCGTCTGTTGGTGACATTTGATCTGCTCCTGCTGTAATTCCTACCAAACCTCCAAGAATTCCATTTAAAAACATCGTTAAATCTAAGTTTTTATATAAAATTGTTGAGAAAAGAGAGGCAACAACTCCACCAGCTGCAGCAGCCAAACAAGTAGTTACCAATGTTAATGATGTAAGTGCTGGATCTGCAGAAAGCACTGAACCTCCATTAAATCCAAACCAGCCTAACCATAAAATCAATACACCAGCAGTTGCTAAGGGGATATTATGACCAGGAATTGCTTGAATTTTTCCATTTTTGAATTTTCCAATTCTTGATCCTAACAAACAAACGGCAACCAATGCAGCCCACCCGCCTACGGAGTGAACCAAAGTAGATCCTGCAAAGTCATAAAAAGGAGTTTCTAATTGCTGTAAAAAACCACCACCCCATTTCCAAGAGCCTGCAATTGGGTAAACCAATCCGACATAAAATACAGTAAAAATTAAGAAGGGTAATATTTTCATTCTTTCGGCAACAGCTCCAGAAACAATTGTTGCTGCAGTTGCTGCAAACATCCCTTGAAACAAGAAATCTGTCCAATAGGTGTACCCCTGATTGTAGTCTAAATCTAATGTTCCAGCTTCAGTCAATGGAGCTGAGATGCCAAATTCCGAAAAACCAAATAATCCTAATGAATCCTCAGCAAAGCCAGGATACATTAAATTGAATCCAACTAGGCAATACAATAGTAAGCCAATAGTAATAATAAATATGTTTTTAAACAATATATTGAGGGTGTTTTTTTGTCTGGTTAACCCGATTTCCAAAAGAGAAAATCCAAGGTGCATAAAAAAAACGAGTGCTGTACAGATCATCATCCATACATTATTGATAGTAAGTAATTCCATTTTATTTAGTTTAGTTTAAGGTTTGACCTCCTTTATCTCCTGTTCTTATTCTGAAAGCTTCTTTGATATCGCTTACGAAAATTTTACCATCTCCAACATCTCCAGTAGACGCGGATTTTAAAATAGCATTTATTGTGATTTCTTCAAAGTTGTCATTCACAACAATTGATAAATAACGTCTTTGAATATCACTGGTGCTGTAACTTACGCCTCTATATACGTGACCTTCTTTTTCGTTACCCAAACCTGTAACGTCCCAGTAAGAGAAGAAATTTACACCAACATTGTGCAAAGCTTCTTTTACCTCCGAAAATTTCGATTTTCTTATGATTGCTTCGATTTTTTTCATGTTAATAATTATTTTAAGTATTGTTTTTTAGAAAGAATATACTGCAGCCAATGTCAATGTAGACGTGTTGTCTTTCATTGGAAAAGCTTCAATAATTCCGTCTTTTGATGAATCAAATCTTAAATCAGTGATGAATTTTAAGTTTTCTGTTAAGCTAACATTAGAAGTTAAAGTGAAAGCTGAAACATTTGAGTCAACACCTCCAGAGGTTGATGTAAAAAACTCAGGTCTTAAACCTAATGCGAATTTATCAGAAAATTTGTTTTGTAAGTATAAAGCAACACCTTTATAGCCTGCATCATCATCACTAGAATTTGCATAAGCACCATTGATTCCTAAATAAAATGTATCAGACAAATCAAATCCCCCAGTATAATCTAAAAACAACCAATCTTTCGCAGATGTTGCGTCAATAGCTCCAGAAATAAAATTCAAATATTGTCCTTTGTAGCCAATTTGAGCGCCTAATTGAGTAGCGTCAGCAAAGTTTCCATCAGAACTTGTTAGTGCATGTGCATTTGTTACTGCTAACATAAAAGATAAATCTTCTGATGCGGCATAGTTTAATTTTACACCCGTGTGTGAAAAAGGTCCTGCATTAAATAGATAAGATACTGTATAATGAAAGTTTGCAGAAGGAGAAATCACTTCATACCCTAAAAAAGTATTGAATTGACCAGCTGTAATGGTAACTTTATCACTCAAATTATAATAAACATATAATTGATTGATGGCGCCTGCTAAATTTGCATCATCTGCTCTAGGACCAAATGCCAAATCTGCAACAACTCCTGCTTTGCCTTTTTCGTAAGCAAAAATTGTATTTGCAAATCCTAAACCAAAAGCATTTGCGTTTCCTGGGTTTGCAATTAAAATACCAGGTGTGCCTGGTCCACTTGTAAAGTTGGTTGTTCCATAAACATCAACTGTACCACTCAATGTAAATGCTCCTTTGTCGTCACTTTCTTGTGCAGACAAACTTACTGTAAAGAACAGCGCTACTAAAATTTTGATTTTCCTCATAATAATGTTTCTTTTAAATTTTTAAATTGTTTTTAATTATTTTAACGGGTCAAATATATATAGTTAATCCTAAAAAACAAGGGGATCAATTTTCGAAAACGTTGTAATTTTGAAATGACCCCTCAAAAAAAAGGGGGTTAAATTAAGATAAATGTATTTTTTAATTAATGAAAGGTATAAAATAGGATGTTTGCAAAAAAGGAGGATGTTATTTTAAGATATTCATAAAAATGAGGGGTTTTTAAAAAAAAATGCAATAAATAATATTATAACCTTACGAATTATTCAATAAATTTTGATTTTGTTTGCGTTTTTTTTGATTTTAAATAACTTAAAGTCCCTGAAATCAAAAGGATTTTTAAGTTTGGAAGTTTTTGAAATTTCAGAAGTCAATTGAAATAAAAAATCCACCTTAAAAAAGGTGGATTTTATTAAAAAGTAGTAAAAAAGTGATTTTTATCCGTTAATAAGTGTTCTTGAAATGATAATTTTTTGAATTTCTGAAGTTCCTTCATAAATCTGAGTGATTTTTGCATCACGCATCAAACGTTCTATATGATACTCTTTTACAAAACCATTTCCTCCATGAATTTGAACGGCTTCAACAGTTTGCTCCATAGCGACTTTTGAGGCATATAGTTTTGCCATTGCTGATGCCAAATCATAGTTTTCTCCTTGATCTTTTAACCAAGCAGCTTTCATCACCATCATTCTTGCAGCTTCAATTTCTGTATACATATCAGCTAATTTAAAAGCAATTGCTTGATGATTGCAAATTTCAGTACCAAATGCTTTGCGTACTTTTGAGTATTTTAAAGCTAGTTCATAGCCTCCTGAAGCAATGCCAAGTGCCTGTGCAGCAATCCCTATTCTTCCTCCAGAAAGTGTTTTCATCGCAAGCTTGAATCCAAATCCATCTTCGCCAATTCTGTTTTCTTTTGGAACTTTTACTTCATTAAACTGCAACGTATGTGTGTCTGAACCTCTAATGCCCAATTTATCTTCTTTGGGGCCAATATGAAATCCTTCTATACCTTTTTCAACAATAAAAGCATTGATACCTCTATGCCCTTTGGCTCTATCAGTTTGTGCTATGACTAAATACACATCTGAACGCCCACCATTGGTAATCCAATTTTTGGTGCCATTAATCACATAATGGTCAACCATATCAATAGCTGTTGTTGCTTGCGAAGTGGCATCAGAACCTGCTTCTGGCTCGCTCAAGCAGAAAGCACCTATGAATTCGCCAGTGGCTAATTTTGTCAAGTATTTTTGTTTTTGTGCTTCTGTTCCATAAGCTTCTAAGCCATAACATACCAAAGAATTGTTCACAGAAACGATGACTGAAGCTGATGCGTCAATTTTTGAAAGTTCTTCCATAATTAAAACATACGAAATCGTATCCATGCCACTTCCTCCATATTTGGGGTCAACCATAATACCCATAAATCCGAGTTCGCCCATTTTTCTGACCAATTCTTGGGGGAACTTTTGCTCATTATCTCTTTCAATAACGCCAGGTAACAATTCAGTTTGCGCAAATTCTCTTGCTGCATCTCGAATCATGATGTGTTCTTCTGTTAAACTAAAATCCATCGATTTATATTTGTTATATTCGTAATTTAAGTACTCAAAGATATCCATTTCGTAACATTTTTTCAATAAAGTTTTGTTATTTTTACACATATGAAGAAAAATAAAATTTTCGCAATAGGAGTGATGTCAGGTTCTTCTTTAGACGGAATTGATTTGGCATTTGTCTCTTTTGAAAAAGAGAATTATCAAAATTTTGAGATTGTTTTTGCAGAAACAATTCCATATTCCAATCAATGGAAACATACTTTAAGAAACGCAATTCGCTTTTCTGCTCATGAATTAAAGGAATTATCTATCAATTATGGAGTTTTTTTAGGGGACAAAATCAATCAATTTATGAGCAAATTCAGCATTAAAAAGGTCGATTTTGTAGCTTCTCATGGACATACAATTTTTCATCAGCCAGAAAAAAGTATCACGCTTCAGATTGGTGATGGACAGACGATTGCCAATAAAACGAATCAAAAAGTAGTCTGTGATTTTCGTTCTCAAGATGTGGCTTTGGGTGGTCAAGGAGCACCTTTGGTTCCTATTGGCGATGAATTATTATTTCCAGGATTTGATTATTGCCTCAATTTAGGCGGCTTTGCCAATATATCTTACAAAGAAAACAATCAAAGAATCGCTTTTGATATTTGCCCTGTAAATGTAGTTTTAAATTTTTATGCCATCAAACTCGGAGTTGAATATGATGCAAATGGTGCTATTGCAAAATCAGGAATATATCACGAATCGTTGTTTCATCGTTTAAATTCATTGGAGTATTTTTCTCAAAAACCCCCAAAATCATTAGGAATAGAGTGGGTACAAAAAGAGGTTTTTCCAATTCTTGAGGCATCAAATGAAACACCCTCTTCTATTTTAAGAACTTATACAGATCATATTGCTTGGCAAATTGCGAAAGTCATTCCTGAAAATAAAAAAGTGTTGTGCACTGGAGGTGGCACCTATAATAGTTACCTGATTAAAAAAGTGTCATCAACTAAAAAACTCGAACTCATTATCCCTGATAAAAATTTAATTGAGTTCAAAGAAGCACTTATTTTTGCATTTTTAGGATTATTACGTATTGATAATCAGATTAATTGTTTGCAATCAGTAACGGGTGCAAAAAAAGATCATTCTTCAGGAGTCATTTTTTATCAAAACCTTTAAATAAAATAATTTGACCAATCATTTTTTTACAGTAAGTTTGTACATAAAGTGTAGAATTAATAAATTTTTTAAAAATAGACAATGAATCAACGTTAGCTTTTCCTGAGATAAAAAAATACTTAAGAAAAACAAACAATGAAAATGGAATTTTAGAAATGTCAACATGAAAGATTTATTAAAAATATACGAAAACAAACAACCAGAAATCGTTTTCCACTGGAAAGATGCTGAAACAGATGCTGAAGGTTGGACAGTCATTAACTCATTAAGAGGTGGTGCAGCAGGAGGTGGTACACGAATGCGTGAAGGTTTAGATATGAACGAAGTAGTATCGCTCGCAAAAACCATGGAAGTGAAATTTACAGTTTCTGGTCCTGCAATTGGTGGTGCAAAATCGGGCATCAATTTTAATCCTCACGATCCCAGAAAAAAAGGCGTTTTAGAACGTTGGTATAAAGCTGTGGCGCCTTTGTTAAAAAGTTACTACGGTACAGGAGGTGATCTCAATGTAGATGAAATTTACGAAGTAATTCCGATTACTGAAGAAAGTGGTGTTTGGCATCCGCAAGAAGGTGTTTTCAACGGGCATTTCAAACCTAGCGAAGCTGATAAAATCAATAGAATTGGACAGTTGCGACATGGCGTCATCAAAGTGATTGAAGATGCAAAACTGTCTCCAAATATTGCAAGAAAATATACAGTGGCGGATATGATTACTGGTTTTGGTGTCGCAGAAACAGTAAAGCATTATTACGCTATTTATGGCGGAACTGTAAAAGGAAAAAGAGCAGTTGTTCAAGGTTTTGGAAATGTTGGCTCGTCTGCAGCCTATTATTTGGCACAAATGGGCGCTAAAATAGTGGGAATTATTGACAGTGAAGGAGGCGTTATCAATGAAGAAGGTTTTACTTTCGAGGAAATCAAAGCATTTTTTCAGACTAAGAAAGTAAATGCCTTGGTGTCCGATACTATGATTCCTTTTCAAGAAATCAATGAACGTATTTGGCAAATTCCTTGTGAAATTTTTGCGCCTTGTGCAGCATCAAGATTGATAACTCAATCGCAAATTAACCAAATGATTCAATCAGGATTGGAAGTGATTTCTAGTGGGGCAAATGTTCCATTTGCAGACAAAGAAATTTTCTTTGGCTCCATCATGGAAGATACAGATAAAAAAGTAAGTTTGATTCCTGATTTTATTTCCAATTGTGGCATGGCAAGGGTTTTTGCATACTTTATGGAACGAAGAGTAGAAATGACAGACAAAGCTATTTTTGAAGATACTTCAAAAACCATCAAAAGAGCACTTCAAAAAACATTTGCAAAAAGTGCCTCAAAAACAAGAATCAGTGAAACTGCATTTGAAATAGCCTTAAAAGAATTGATTAAATTATAGACAGTATATTATGGAGTCAGTAATAGTCATGATTTTTGCAGTGGGATATTTAGCTATTACCCTCGAGCATAATTTAAAATTAGATAAATTAATTCCGGCTTTGGTGATGATGGCTGTTATTTGGGCATTAGTTTCACTCGAAATTGATTCATTTTCAGCTTGGTTTGATTCTAGCAACCATAGTTTGGTAGAAGGTTTTGGGGCTTTAATGCATGACGAAAAAGTCCATTTAGTTGAGGAAACCTTGCTGCATCATTTAGGAAAAACAGCGGAAATTTTAGTCTTTTTGATAGGCGCAATGACCATTGTTGAAATTATTGATTATTTTGATGGTTTTTCATCAATTAAAGGATATGTAGGTTTTAAAAGTAAAAAGAAATTATTGTGGACTTTTTCTGGATTGGCATTTGTTTTATCAGCAATCATTGACAATTTAACTGCTACAATTGTGTTAATTTCCATCTTACAGAAAATTGTAAAAGTTAAAGAGGAACGAATTTGGTTTGCAGGATTAATCATAATTGCTGCAAATGCGGGTGGTGCTTGGTCTCCTATTGGTGATGTTACCACAACCATGCTTTGGATTGGAAATAAAGTAAGTACCCTTAAATTAATAGAATATTTATTTTTTCCCTCATTATTGTGTATGGCTGTGCCCGCATTAATTGCTTCTTTTATGCCAGCTTTCAGGGGTGAAATTGAATTTGATGATAATGAAGAAGACAAACCGAAAAGTAAGTTTAGCGGCAAAATGCTATTCATAGGTTTAGGTGCAATTATATTTGTGCCTATTTTCAAAACCATTACTCATTTACCACCTTATGTGGGTATGATGTTGTCATTAGGAGTTGTAGCAACTTTTGCAGAAATTTTCAGTAGAAGAAAATTCTCCTTGACTGATTTTAACACATTGGAAGAATCCAATCAACATGCCACGCATGGCCCTGTGCATCACTCATTATCTAAGATCGAAATGCCAAGTATCTTGTTCTTTTTAGGTATTTTAATGGCAGTTGCCGCGCTGGAATCATTGGGAATTTTATTCAATTTTGCTTCCACCTTAAAACAAACAGTACCTATGCTAGGGTCAGAATTGCATGGTGAAGGTGTTTCTGATTTGGTGGTGATGTTGTTAGGAGTAGGTTCTGCTGTGATTGACAATGTACCTTTAGTGGCAGCAAGTTTGGGAATGTTTACAGAGCCTTTAGACAATGAATTGTGGCATTTTATTGCATTCTCTGCAGGTACAGGAGGAAGCATGTTGATCATTGGTTCCGCTGCAGGAGTGGTAGCTATGGGAATGGAAAAAATAGATTTTTTCTGGTATTTGAAAAATATTGCTTGGTTGGCATTTATAGGATTTGCGGTGGGTTCTTCAGCTTTTATGGTCACAAGAACCTTGTTTTAGAAATTTAGATATAAAAGTATACAATTTTAAGGATTAAGGGATTTTAACTATATTGCTATTAAATTATCGATTCCCTTTTTTTAAACCATATATACCAAAAACCAACAATCAACAACCCAAAATATAATTTTAAAACAGATTCATCGTTCATACATTAATATAAATCAAAAATTTCAATGATCTCATTATTTCAAGATACTATTCAACAGTTAAAAGAAGTGGCTTCCGAAGAAAAAACATTGTCTATCTATAAACTTATCGTCAGTGGTGGTTTGGGAGGGCAAATCATTATTGGAATTCTTTTTGTTTTATTGATTGTGGCTTTTTACATTTATTTTGAACGTTTTTTTGCCATCAAAGCCGCTTCAAAAGAAGATAAAAATTTCATGAATCAAATCAAAGAGTATGTTTCCAATGGAAAATTGGAAGCTGCCAATGATTTGTGTAAAAGTAAAAATACACCAATAGCAAGATTGATTGCAAAGGGAATTTCGCGAATTGGAAAACCTTTGGAAGACATCAATACCGCTATTGAAACCGCAGGAAAACTGGAAATTTATCAATTGGAAAAAAATGTAAGTGTACTAGCAACTATTTCAGGTGCGGCACCAATGATTGGATTTTTAGGAACCGTTATTGGAATGATTATTGCCATTCATGAAATTGCAAACGCAGGGGGTCAGATTGATATTAAGTTGCTTTCTGATGGTTTGTACACAGCTATGAATACCACTGTTGCAGGGTTGATTGTAGGAATTATTGCATACGTTACCTTCAATCATTTGGTCGTAAGAACAAATAAAGTGGTCTATCAAATGGAAGCAAAATCAGTGGAGTTTTTAGATTTGTTGAATGAACCAGCTTAAATAATGGAACAATGAAGCAATGTAGTAATGAATTAACGAACAGCCAATAGCCAAAAGCTAATAGCCAATAGAAAAAAAATGAACCTCAAAGGCAGAAACAAACTAGATCCAACATTTAATATGGCATCAATGACAGACATTGTGTTTTTGTTATTGATCTTTTTTATGCTTACCTCTTCTTTAGTTACTGTAAGTGCAATTGATGTGTTGTTGCCAAAAGCAGGTGGAAAAACAGAAAATAATACCTCAATATCAGTATCAATTTCTAGTGATGCCCTTTTTTATATTGACAAAACCAATGTAACCGAATCTGAATTGGAAATTGAAATACTGAAAAGTGTAGGTGAAGATAAAAAGAAAACAATCATAATCAGAGGAGATAAAGAGGCAGCTTATGAAAATGTGATGAAAGTGATTGACATTGCGAACAAAAACAAGCTAAAAATGATTTTAGCAGTCAAAGGAAATTAATGGCTATTTTAGACACTAAACACAAACGAAAATCAGCAGCAATCACAACATTACTGGTTTCTTTATTGGTGTTTGTGGTGTTTAATTTTGGTATGAATTATATAGATCCTCCTGAAGAATACGGTTTGGCAGTCAATTTAGTAGATTTAAATGTTGGTTTTGGGGAGCCAGTAATAGATAGCGAACAAAACCCGATTCCGAATGAAGAAAAAGAAACGATTGATAAGGTAGAAGAAGAGGTCAAAGAATCGTCTAAAGAAGTGATTCAAGAAAAAATAATTTCGGATGAAACTTCGAAAGAAGTCATGGTGGTTGAAAAAAAAGAAATCAAAACAGCCCCTGTAAAAGAGGTGGTGAAAAAGGAAGTTCAAAAAGAAGAACCTAAAAAACCCTCTAAAGAAGCGCAAGATGCCCTCAATAGTTTGTTGAATGCTAATTCGACAAATGGCAAGCAAAAAGGCGAAGGAGATGATACCAAAGACGGTGTCAAAGGAAATGAAAAAGGCGACCCGAATTCTAGTAAATATTATGGAAACACAGGAGTTGATGGCGGAAATTATAATTTATCAGGCAGAAAAGCATTGGAAAAGCCCAAAGAACAACCTGATTGTCAAGAAGAAGGAACTGTAGTGGTGCGAATTGAAGTAGATAAAAACGGAAAAGTAATCAATGCAACCCCAGGTGTAAAAGGTTCTACAAATACAGCAGAATGCTTGTTGAAGCCTGCCAAAGAAGCTGCATTAAGAACAGTTTGGAATGCTGATAGCAATGCACCAGCCAAGCAAATAGGAACGATTATTTATAAGTTTACTTTGTCAAAATAATCACTTATTTTTGCTCTGGTTATTGAGTGATTTTTAACTAAAATCCATGAACTATCAACAAACTTTACATTGGATGTTCGCACAACTGCCAATGTATCAGAGAATAGGGGAAAGTGCGTTTAAAAAAGACTTGACGAATACCCTCGCATTTTCGAAAGAATTGGGTTTTCCTGAGAAAAAATTCAAGTCCATTCACGTAGCAGGCACTAATGGAAAAGGCTCTACAAGCCACATGTTGGCATCTATTTTACAAGAAGCTGGCTATAAAGTGGGTTTATACACCTCTCCTCATTTAAAGAATTTCACAGAACGGATACGCATCAATGGCAAAGAAATCCCAAAACGAACAGTAACGGCTTTCATCAATCAACAAAAAGATTTTTTAGAATCGCAAAAACTTTCTTTTTTTGAAATGACTGTTGGACTTGCTTTTGACTATTTTGCAAATGAAAAAGTAGATATTGCAGTTATTGAGGTGGGTTTAGGGGGCAGATTAGATTCCACCAATATCATCACACCACAAGTTTCAGTAATTACAAATATTGGTTATGATCATATGCAGTTTTTAGGCGAAACCTTGCCCGAAATTGCAGGGGAGAAAGCGGGCATTATCAAACAACATATTCCTATAATTATTGGTGAATTTCAGTCGGAAGTTGCATATGTATTTCAAAATAAGGCAACCGAAAAAAATACGTCAATTACATTTGCATCCCAAGATACCGCCGATTACAGAACTGATTTGTTGGGTGACTATCAAAAATCAAATACCAAAACAGCTGTTGCAGTCATCAAAAAACTACCAGGGTTTTTAGTTTCTGACGAAAACATCAAAGTAGGATTGCAAAACGTAGTAAAAAACACCAGTCTTAAAGGGAGATGGCAAGTTTTACGAGAGAATCCAACCGTTATTTGCGATACAGCGCATAACAAAGAGGGGCTGCAAATCGCCATAAATCAATTAAAAAATCAAAAATTCGAACAACTACATATTCTTTTAGGCGTCGTTTCTGATAAAAAAGTAGCAGACATATTTCCTTTTTTTCCAAAAGCAGCGCACTATTATTTTTGCAAACCCAATATCCCAAGAGGGCTTTCGGAAGTCGTTTTACAACAACAAGCGGCTACTTTTGGTTTACAAGGAAACACTTTTTCTTCAGTAAAAAAAGCATTGGATGCCGCCTTAAAATCTGCAAATCAGAAAGATATCATTTATGTAGGAGGGAGCACCTTTGTAGTTGCTGAAGTAGTGTAAAATAAATTTACATTTTCTTTTGGTAAATTTAAAATCTATAGTATATTTACATCCGCTAAAGGGCAATTAGCTCAGTTGGTTCAGAGCATCTCGTTTACACCGAGAGGGTCGGGGGTTCGAATCCCTCATTGCCCACATCAATTGCAATCCTGATGATTTTTCATCAGGATTTTTTGTTTTCAAAAACCAGAATCTTGCTACGTGATTTTTTGAAAAAAAGACTGCAGGAGCGAAGCTCATGAGGATTGTATTTGCAGTAGCGGTCTCGATTAAGGGATATGTAATCCCTCATTACCCATCACAAAACCTCAACATGTTGAGGTTTTTTTATTTCTCCGCTAACCCAAAAATACCCAATCACTACACCGTTCAACCCTTCAGAGAACAATATATACAAGTAATTGTTGCCGCCGTGATTGTCGACGAATATAAAACGAAAGTGAAGACCCGCCGCCGCCGTCGGCAATTGAATCTGGGCATTACTGCTGCCGTTATCATCTATAAAAAATGTTTGGGTGCTGCCCAGCGCACTTGCACTGATGTTGCTGATGAATTTACAGCTACTACCCATCCTCCTAATACCGCATAATAAGTACCTACACTATAGGTAGGGCTTGCGTGTTAAAGTCAATGGCACCCACTGAACAAACTTTGGGAATCACTTTTAGCTGGACTACTGAATATGCTTTTTCTGTTGATTTAAACACGGAAAAAGAAGGTGAGTGGGTGAATACAGGTTTTACAGCCAAGGCTGATAACCCTCAAAATGGTGTTATTAAAAAAATCCATAATGAATGGTACTACTTTGAAAATGAAAAACTTGAACAGTGGTATCAAACAATAAGAAAAGTATTAGAATAATTTTATAAAAAAATATGTTATCTATTACTCAAAATTATAATAAGTGGCTCTGATAAAAACTTTACCCCCTCCATCAACAGCTGTTTTAATTGTGTAACTTTTATTTACACCAGATCTCTGAAAAAGTTCATATGTAATTGTACCGTAATACCATAACCCCACATTATTTTGGGCACTCTGGCCTGCTCCACCAACACTGGAACCGACAACTTGAGCCCAAGAGGTAGTGGCTGTTTCAGAACTGTCATGTCCCACTTTTGGTGTAGTTGGAAAACTATTAAATTCGCCAGATCCGTCCTTTTTTAAAGTCACTTCCATATCAAAATTTATACTAGATCCTGTGTTACTTTTCCATTCTAAATATCCATTATCGACTCTAAACTTTAGATCTCCAATTGCAAGTTCAGTTGCTGGAGTATCCCAACTATCTATTACCACTTGATTATGCGTAACACCCAATCCTCCTTCTACATAAGTTTTTATATCTGACATGAGAGCTTGCTTCATTATGTCACCATCAGAAATAACAATTCCATCGGTTCCTACTAGTGTAACAGTAGCTTGTGTCGTTGCTGAACCGTCCATGATGTTAAGCTCTGATGCTGTAGCAGTTACAGATAGATCCGATAATGAACTGACTGTTCCCGTGGGGGCATTAGTCCAACTTACCGCTCCACTTCCATTCGTCGATAAAACTTGACCACTCGTTCCATCCGTGTTTGGAATTGTAATAGCTCCAGCTGTAATAGTTCCACTTGTTTTTACATTGGTAACCGCGGTATTTCCT
>ERZ888423.1533-NODE-1533-length-19618-cov-30.592649_pt1 | contig 19618 bp, 25 predicted proteins | sample MGYA00520523_ERZ888423 | MGnify/ENA primary metagenome ERZ888423 (study PRJEB32303, sample SAMEA104408611) | aquatic metagenome | biome: Brackish water; feature: Pelagic; material: water | place: Baltic Sea | collected 2014-06-08T10:24:00 | depth 30,27 m ...
CTCGACTTGCTGTCTGTAAAAAGTCTTTTCTACCCAAGCGCCCGCCAGCGTCCGCAACGCGGCGGCGGCCAGGGCAGCACCCGGCACGCCCAGCGCGCGGCAATGCGATTTCCAGGCGGTGCTGGTCGAAGTGGGTCACAAGGGTGACCTGATCTGGAAAATCCGGAACAGCCTGATTTCGCTCCAGCGCCTGCTGGCCTTCAACTTGTCACTGGCCTCGGCGCGCAAGCCCGGCAAGGCTATCGACCACCGGATCAGGACCCTTGCGGTCTATGTCCAGGCCTTGCGTGATCATGCCGGTTTCCTGACGCAGAAGATCAGCTTCCTGCTCGATGCGACGCTCGGCATGATCAGCAGCCAGCAGACGGCGATCATCAAGATCTTCTCCTTCGCTGCGGTCGTGTTCCTGCCGCCAGCACTCATCGCGTCTGTATATGGCATGAACTAAAAGCATATGCCGGAGCTGGACCGGGCCTGTGGCTACCCCCTGGCTCTGGCGCTCATGATGATGTCGGCTGTCCTGCCCTGCCTTTTTTCCAATGGCGCGGCTGGCTCTGAAACCTACTCCGCCAGAAATTTCCGCAGCGGGACGAGTGACTGCGCGGGGTCTTCTTCCATCGGCACATGGCCGAGGGCCTTGAAGGCGACGAGGCGGCTGTCGGGCAGCAGCCTCGTATAGTCCGCCGAGTTGCTGAACGGGATCAGCCGGTCCTTGCGGCCCCAGAGCAGCAGGACCGGCGCCTTAATCTGCGGAAGGCGCGTTGCCGGATCGGTCAGCACGGTCTGCTCCATCCGCGCCAGCAGCGCGCCGCGCCCGCCCGGCGCCAGCATCAGGTCGTGATAGCGCTTGACCGCCGCTTCGGTCAGCCGCTTCGGGTCGCCGTAGCTGGCCGCGAGGTTCGGCCTGATCGCGGATTTCGGCAGCGTGAAGCGCATCGCCTTCATCACGGCGGGCACATCCGCCTTCTCGCCATAGGCAAAGCCGGGGCTCGCAAATCCGTCGGGCGAAATCAGCACGAGTTTCGAAACCCGCTCCGGATGGTCCGCCGCCATGTTCCAGGCAATCCGCCCCCCGATGGAATTGCCAACGACCGCCGCCTTGTCGATGCCGAGCTGGTCCATCAGTATAAGGATCAAGGTGACGGAGCGTGTGTCAGTATAGTCACCGGTCGTGTCTGGCGGCGAGAGGCCAGAGCCGGGCAAGTCGAGCCGCACGACGCGGTAGTCCGCCTTCAGCGCCTCGGCCCAGGGCTCGAATGTGTGCAGGCTGGAACCGAAGCCGTGCAGCAGAATGACGGCTGGCGCAGTCTTCGGCCCGTCATCGCGCACATGCAACTGGGTGCCTGCGACCGTCAGCATGTCGCCCGCCTGGCGCAGGTACATCTTTTCGAGCGCGGCGCGCGGCGTGTCCGGCGTGAACAGCCAGCAGCCACCGAGCAGCACCGCTGCCAGCGTCACGCCGAGAAGGATCGTCCCCAATTTCAACATCGCCCCGCTTCGTATCCACCTGAAACCATAGGCCGATGCTAGGGCAGCGCCAGCCGGGGCCCGCTTACGTGGTGGCTTTCACCCGCAGCGATGCCATCCGGTCGATCGCGGCTTCCGCGTCGCGCATGATGTCGCCGACGATCTCCGCCACCGGCTTCACTTCGCGCACGCCGCCGGCCGACTGGCCCATGGCGAAGCAGCTCGTGTCCGGGTTCAGCTTCGCCTCGTCGGTGATGCCGCCGATGCCGCCGATCACGCCGGTCTGGGTCGAGTGGATCGCCTGAAAAGGGAAAGGCTTGATATCCTGCGGGCGGGTTTCCCAGTCATTGATGTACGCGTTGGTGCGGCAGCGCATCGGCTTTCCCGAATAGCAGCGCGTGCGGGTCGTGTCGGTGTCGCCCGCCTCGACCACGGCGTTCTTGTACATGTTGGCGGCGTGGGCTTCGGCCGAGGCAATGAAGCGCGTGCCCATCCAGACGCCTTCTGCGCCGAGCGCGAGGGCGGCAGCGAGGCCGCGCCCGTCATAGATGCCACCAGCGGCGATGACCGGGATATTCACCGCTTCGACGGCCTGCGCCACCAGCGGCATCGTTCCGACCAGGCCGGTATGGCCGCCGCCTTCGCCGCCCTGGAGAATCACGGCGTCGCAGCCCGCTTCCTCGGCCTTGATCGCATGCTTCACGGCGCCGCCAACCACCATGACCTTCACACCGCCCGCTTTCAGCCGCGCCATGATCGGCAGCGGCACGCCGAGGCCGGCCACGAACGAATCAGCGCCGCCCTTGATGATTACATCGACCGATTCTTCGAGGCTCTCGGGGCTGGCGGCCAGCAGGTCCACGCCGAACGGCTTTCCGGGCGCGAGTTCTTTCACCTTCTTCATCTGGCCGGCGATGAAGGCAGGCGAGGTGCCGGCCATGCCGAGTACGCCGTAGCCACCTGCATTGCACATTGCGGCGCAGACTTCCGCATAGGAAACCCCGCCCATGCCTGCCAGCATGATAGGGTGGCGGACGTTCAGCAGGTCAGTCAGCCGGGTTTTCAGCGCCATGGGGTCTCTCCGTTGGGTCGGTTTCAATGCCCAATCCTTAGGCTGGCGCCGCAAGGTCAACGCAAGAGTCTTTGGCGAAATGCCTTCGATGCCGCAATTTGATCAGATTTGCCGCTTCTTTGCCGCAATCTGGCCCTGATCAAAGGGCAAGAGCGCGATCGTCCGCGGACCAGCCCGTTGGGCAGTTTGGCTAGATATAGGAACTCAAATGACGAAACTCTTTGCAAGCGCTGCCGCTGCAATTCTCTTCGCTGGTTTCGCCTATGCGGGCGAACCGGAAGTCGAAGGCGAGATCGTAGAAGTCGAAGTGGCGGGTGACGCTACAGAAACTGAAGCCGAGGCCGTAGAGGCTCCTGTCGAAGCCGAGGGCGAAGTTGCCCCGGTTGAAGCAGATGCCGATATGGGCGTTACCGAAGAAGCCGCTGCCGAGTAATCGGCGCCGGCTGGAAACTGCCCTCTTCCCCAGGCGGACGAGGGCGTCCTTCAACCGAACCGCGACGGTTCAGCAAAGCTGTAAAAATTAACTTTCGGTAATGTTGAAGTGGTGTTAAAGCTTAACCGTTCGCAAGAACATTTTAACAGGGGTACTACCATCATGAAAAAACTGATCCTCGCTGCTGCCGCTGCTTCGGCTCTCGTCCTCGCCGCTTGCGGCGCCACGGAAGAAGCCGCTCCGGCTGCTGAAGAAGCAACCGTCGAAGAAGTGGTTGTTGAAGCCGTTGAGCCAGCTGCCGAAGTCGTGACCGAAACCGTCGAAGAGACGACCGAAGTCGTGACCGAAGCCGTTGACGGCGCTGTCGAAGAAGTCACCGCGACCGAGACGACCACCGAAGCCGCTCCTGAGTAATTTCAGAGCGATCGGTTTTCCGGTCTGAAAGATGAGGCCGCTTCCTTCGGGAAGCGGCCTTTTTCTTTGCTCCGGCGTCTCGCGGAGAAGGCGAATCAGAACTTGGCGTAGCCGCCGTCGATGACCAGCGTATCGCCGGAATGGTATTTCGAGGCGTCCGAGGCGAGGTAGACCGCGATACCGCCAAAGTCAGCCGGCTCGCCCCAGCGGCGGATCGGCACGCGCGTGATGACCTTCGTCGCGAAAGCGTCATTGCCCTGCGCGCCTTCGGTCATGTCGGTCGCGATCCAGCCGGGAAGGATAGAGTTTGCGCGAATGCCATACCGTCCATACTCGACGGCGCAGGCGTTCATCATGGCGATCAGGCCGCCCTTTGTGTGTGCGTAGGCCTGGTTGCGGCCTGCGCCTTCGATACCAGCCAGAGAGGCCGTACCGACGAGGCCGCCGCCCGGGTCACCCGCCTTGGCGCGCGCCACCATCGATTTGGCCGCCTCGCGCAGCGTGAAAAACGCACCTTCGGAGTTGATGCGCTGATTGTAGCGCCAGGTGTCCAGTGTCATCGTCTCGAAGCCCAGCGAGCCACGGCCGACGCCGGCATTCGCGATGCACGTATCGATGCGCTTGAATTCTTCCTCAGCCTCTTTCATCGCTTTCACGACCTGGTCCTCCTCGCCGACATCGACGACCCAGGCCTTAACCTTGCCGGTGCCGAGCTTCGAGGCCGACTCTACGGCCGATGCATTGTCATCCGCCTTGCGGCCCCAGATCACGACATCTGCATTGGACGCCGCCAGTGCCTCCACCATGCCGAGCCCGATGCCTTTGTTGCCGCCGGTGACGACGCAGACCTTGCCGCTGAGATCGAAGGGTTTGTAGGTCATGACGAAAGTTTCTCCCTGGAAATGTTCTGGTACCGCGACCCTCTACACAGACCTGACGCTAGGGCGGGTCAAGTGGAGGATTTGGAAACCATCTCTTTTGCCGCCGCGATCACCCGCCGCGTCTCGTCCCACAGCGCCAGCTGCGCCAGACGCGGCGGAGAGATCCACTCGGCATGGTCCGCGTCATCCCCCGCAACCGGTTCGCCGGAGACCCACACCGCGGCATAGTCGAACAGCAGATAGTGGCGCGCGATGGCGCCGGTCGTGCGCGAGGTGAAGATTGCGTCGACGACATCGACGAGGCCGACGAGCCGCGCGGTCACGCCGGTCTCTTCCGCCAGCTCACGCAGCGCTGCGGCTTCAGCGCGCTCACCAAACTCGATCCGTCCGCCCGGGATCGACCAGTCGCCTGCGAGTGGCTTTGTGCCCCGGCGGATGAGCAGCACATCCTCGCCCTTCAGGCAGATAGTCCCGACGGCGGGTTGCGGTTTCCCGGTCATGGCGCGCACTCCAGCAACGCGACCGCCTCGACGTGCGCCGACCAGAGGAACTGGTCGATGGGGTGAATGCGGACAATCCGGTAACCGCCGTCCACCAGCGTACGCAGGTCTCGCGCCAGGGTGGCCGGATCGCAGGAAACATAGGCGACCTTCGGCACGCGTGACTTCGCAATTTCGGCCACTTGTGCTGACGCCCCCGCGCGCGGAGGGTCCAGCACGAGACCGTCAAGCCGCGCAAGTTCGCGGGCGGTGTAGGGATTGCGGAACAGGTCTCGCACTTCGGCGGTCACCGGCTTCAGACCATGCGCCGCGCGCACCGACGCCTTCAGCGCCTCGATCGCGGCTGCATTGCCTTCGGCGGCCAGCACGCTTGATTCGGCGGCGAGGCGCAGTGCAAATGTTCCGCACCCGGAGAACAGGTCCGCAACGCTGGCGGCGAACTTCAGGTGTTCGCGTACGATTCGTTCCATCGCCGCTTCGGCCTCGGCGCTGGCCTGAAGGAACCCGCCGGGCGGGGGAAAGAGCTGCGCTGCGCCGGCGGGAAGGCCAGGCTGGCGCTCGGTCAGTACGTCCGCGCCCTCGATGGAGACGCGCGCAAACCCCGCCCGCAATGCTGCGCTCGCGGCTTGCGTGCGGACGGGCGCCTTAACGTCCCTGGCGAGGCCGGTGACATGCAGGTCGAGGCCCGAGGCCGTTTCCGTCACCAGAATGCCGATCCCGTCCTTGCCGCTCAGCAGGTATCCGGCAATCTCCTTCAGCCGCGGCAACGCCGCCACGATCGCAGGGCGCGCCACGGGGCATTCGCTGATCGCCACCAGTTCATGGCTCTTGCGCGCATGAAAGCCGAGCAGGATCTGTTTGCCCGCGCGCTTCGCCGTGAATGCCGCCCGCCGGCGTGATCCGGGCGGCATTGTCCAGGTCTCCGCCACGTCGGCGTCCAGGCCGCGCGCGCTCAGGGCACGGAGGATCTGCTCCCGCTTGAAATTCGCGTAAGGCGCCGGCGCCATATGCTGCAGCGTGCACCCGCCGCACGTGCCGAAATGCCTGCACGCCGGCGCTGCGCGGTCCGGCGAAGGCACCAGCACCTCCAAGAGCTTAAGCCGCTCGCCCGCGCCCTCCACGCGTACGCTCTCCCCGGCCAGCGTAAAGGGCACGTTCACCCACGCGCCATTCTCCTGCGCCCGCCCGTCGCCCTGTGCGCCGAGCGATTGGATCGTCAAGCTGCGCGGGCCGGAGGCAGGCGTATCTTGCGGGGCAGGCATCCGGTCTCCGGGGGTAGCTGTGTTCTGCGCACTGCGTTAGCAGGGGCAGGCCTCGCGCGCAAAGGAGCCCCGCCATGGCCAAGGCCAATGGAAGACCCCGTCCCATCAGCCTCGCCCTGCAGGGCGGCGGCGCCCACGGCGCTTATACCTGGGGCGTGCTCGATCGCCTGACCCGCGAGGAAAGCCTGCAGATCGAAGCGATCTCGGCCACCTCCGCCGGCGCGCTCAACGCCGTCGCCTTCGCCGCAGGCCGCGCCAAGGGCGGCCCCGAAGGCGCCCGAAAGGAACTTGAATCGCTCTGGCGAAAGGTCTCGGATGCAAGCTCCGCCCTCGGCGCCTTCGGCCCGGCCGGCTTAGCCATGGCCACCGCGCTGCAATCCCTCGCCAGCCCCTACGATCTCAACCCGTTCAACTACAATCCGCTGCGCAAGCTGGTCGAAGCCGAAATCGATTTCGAAGCCGTGCACGCTTCCGGCCTCAAGCTCTTCATCTCCGCCACGAATGTCGAAAGCGGCCGGGTGCGCGTCTTCTCCAAGGATGAGATCAACGCCGACGCCGTGCTCGCCTCGGCCTGCCTCCCGCAAAGTTTCCAGGCCGTGGAAATCGAGGGCACGCCCTATTGGGACGGCGGCTACATGGGCAATCCCAGCCTCTTCCCGCTCGTCTATTCCGGCGCCCCGGCAGATGTGCTGCTGGTTATCCTCAATCCGCTGACACGGCCGGGCACACCCAAACGCGCTGCAGAAATCCAGGAGCGCCTCAACGAGATCAGCTTCAACGCCTCTCTCATCGGCGAGCTGCGCGCCATCGCCTTCGTCCAGCGCCTGATCGATGAGGGCATGCTGAAGGAGCCGGTGATTAAGAAGTACCGCAGGCTGAACATCCACGCCATAAAGGGCGGGCAGGACCTGATCGGCTACGGCCTTGCCAGCAAATCCGACACCCGCTGGCGCCTCCTCACCGAGCTGCGTGACAAGGGATTCGAGGCCGCCGACCGCTGGCTCGCCGACTGCGCGAAAGACGTCGGTACGAAAAAATCCAGCTTCGATATCCGCAAGGAGTTTCTCGAGACCTGAAAGGCATCGCCGCTGCAGGATTGTGTCACTTCGGGTCCAGCCGGTCACCGCTTCAACGCGCGAGATCAACTGGCGTAAAGTGAACGGGCAGAGCAATTTGCCGGCGCTGACCAGCGACCAGGCTTCGGCGACGCCCAGTTCGGGCTAATGCCGCCAGAAGACGGCGCCGCAGGCATGGGGTTGCCTGGCGACAAGGCAGCGCGCCCGCTCTGCGCCTTCGTGCACGAAGTCGACCTCCACACCGAAGCTCGTCCCAGGGATCGCGTTGACAATTTCCGCCACACCTTTCCGCGGATCAAACACGCACACGCGGCGCGCCAGTGGAGAGGCCGCGTCCAGCGCCGCCGGCACGGGCGGCAGGCCAACAGCCCCTGCCAGCACGGCTCTTCGGTCCATCAGCAGGCTGTGCCTGCCTATATAAAGCAGAGAGGGAACCACAATCTCCAGTCAAACAGGATCCGCGGCCGGATCACTTTCTGTTCAGGAAACACACCCGTGCCGCCCCATACTCGCGGGCATCGATCAGCGTCCAGCCCGGAAACATCAGCATCTCGTCCGCGCCCGTCTCTGCCACCACAAGCGCATCCTCCGCCAGCCATCCGCCGCCCGCAAGGCAGTCCAGCGCCGGCTGCACCAGCCCCTTGTGATAGGGCGGATCAAGGAAGGCCAGGGTGAACGGCCCGCCGACACCCGCCGGTTTCGGGCCGAGGTCGGTCGCCGATCGCCGGTGCAGGCGCGTGGCGCCGAACAGGCCGAGTGCCTCGATATTGTCGCGGATGGCGCCGCGAGCGGCCGCGTCGGTTTCCACGAACAGGCAGAAGGCCGCGCCCCGGCTCATCGCCTCCAGCCCCAGCGCGCCGGAGCCCGCAAACAGGTCGATTACCCGCGCCCCCTCGATGGCCGGCGCCCAGTCGGCATGGGCGATCACATTGAACAGGCTCTCGCGCGTACGGTCACTGGTCGGCCGCGTGCCCATCCCCTTGGGGGCAATCAGGGCCCGGCCCTTGTGCTGTCCGGCGATGATGCGCATGCAAATGTCCTCTTTCCGGCGCGCTTTATCACGCTCAGCGCGAGTTGAAAGCCTTGCGGACTTCAAAGCCCCGGCGCACTCTGCCGCAAAAGTCCGGGAGACCCATATGGCGAATGTCGAAACCGAAACCCATGGCGCCACGCGCCTTATCCGCTATGCCAACCCGCCGCGCCATTACATGACCGCTGCGGGCGCTGGCCTGATGCTGGCCGCCGTTGATGCCGCCGTCGCCGATCCCGCGATCCGCGTCCTCGTCCTGACGGGTACGGAGGATGTGTTCGTGCGCCACTATGACGTCGCCGAGATCGTCGCGGTCGGCGAAGCGGTGCAGGCGGGACAGTTGAAGCCGGAAGACTTCGAGCGGGGCGGTTTTGCCGACATGATCCGTGCGGTCTTCGAGTCCCCCAAGCCCGTCATAGCCGCCATCAACGGTGTCTGCATGGGCGGCGGCTTCGAACTCGCGCTCGCCTGCGACCTGCGCATCGCCGGCAACCAGGTGCCCCTGATCGGCCTGCCGGAAACCCGCATCGGCATTTTCCCCGGCGGCGGCGGCACCCAGCGCCTGCCGCGTATGATCGGCGAGGCGAGGGCGCTCGAGTTCGTCCTCCGGGGACAGACGGTCGACGCGCAGGGCGCTCTCGCGCTCGGCCTTGTGAACGCCGTCGCAGCAGACGCTGTCGCCGAGGCGTTGGCCATCGCGGCCGAACTGTCAGCCCGCGGCGCCGAAGGCCTGGCCCACGCCAAACGCCTTGTGCGCGGCGCGCTGACCTGGGGCCTCGTAGACGGCACCCGCGAGGAACAGCACGGCTTCCACGCCGTCCTGAAATCCGAAAGCGCCATGACCGCCATGAAGGACTTCCTCGCGAACGGCGAAGACATTACACGGTAGGTCCGCTCGACATTTGCATCACTTGATGCTATATTTGATGCACTTGGGAGAATGAGTCATGCGCACGACGGTCAATCTCGACGACGAACTCATGGCGAAAGCTGCCGAATATACCGGCATCGCCGAAACACCCGCATTGCTACGTGAAGCGCTGAAGGCCCTGATCGCGCGGGAAGCCGCGCGCCGCCTCGCGCTGTTGGCGGGCAAGGAGCCGGAGGTCAAGGCGCCGCCGCGCCGCCGGTTTCCGCCGGAAGAAGCGGCCGGATGATCCTCTTCGACACGTCCGTATGGGTGGACCATTTTGGCCCATCTACCTTTTCGCTCGCGCCTTTCCTGCAGTCTGGCCAGGTCATGATGCACGCCCTCGTGCTGGGCGAGATTGCGATGGGTTCTTTGCGCAACCGTTCCCGCACGCTTCTGGATCTTTCCTCGCTGCCGCAAGCCGGCCGCGTATCCGATGAGGAAGTCCTTGTGCTGATCGAATCCCGGCGCCTTTTTCCCCGGGGCATCGGTCTGGTCGATGTCCACCTTCTGGCGTCTGCGATCGTTACCCCCCCGGTCCAGTTGCGCACGGCTGACCGCAGGCTGGCAGAAGTCGCCGCTGAACTCGGTGTCGGCGGTCACGTCAGCGAACTCAGCACATGACCAGCCCAATGTCCCGCGCCCTCGAACTCGCCCGTCTCGCCGCCGCAGCGGGCGAAGTGCCTGTCGGCGCGGTAATCGTGGACCCCGCCAGAGGCGAGATCGTCGGCGAAGGCGCCAATGCGCCGGTCATGGCGCACGATCCCACGGCCCATGCCGAGATCATCGCGCTGCGCTCGGCGGCCGCCAGGCTCGGCAACTACCGCCTCACGGGCCTGCACCTCTACGTCACGCTGGAGCCCTGCGCGATGTGCGCCGGCGCCATCAGCTTCGCCCGCATCGGCAAGGTCATCTTCGCCGCGAGCGACCCCAAGGGCGGCGCCATCCTCCACGGCCCGCGCTTCTTCGAGCAGAAAACCTGCCTCTGGAGGCCACAGGTCGAAGAAGATGACGCCAGCGCCGCCGAGGCAGGAGACCTGCTCCGCGCTTTCTTCCGGGAACGGAGGGAGGATCCGGGACGCAGACCTCTTGCGCGGGAATGAGAACCAACCGGCTCCAGGTGATAAAAAATGAGAATGAATGAGAGGAAATCTATAGCAAACATGCACTGTTTGCATCGCGATAGCGCTCGGTGACCGCCGTCAGGAACGGAACTTGCGCCTGCAAGAACCACCCCTCCCGAAAAATAAAGTCCACCCCTCTCAAGCCTGTATAAGATTCTTCGCGCATCCTTGCGCTACACCTCCGCCCACGGAGCTGTACTCCGTGCATGGTTCCAGAAAATTTCCCGGTCTCAAGACCCTCACCGTCCATGGCTTCGCAATGGCCCCCGCCGCGCGAGCGGTGGGGGCCTTGCTTTCCCCAATGTCACGCGGTCCAGATCGCCCAAAGCTGCAGGAGCCCCCATGACCGCCACCCTCAAGATCGACAACGACATCGCCCTCATCACCATGGATGACGGCAAGGTCAATGCCATCAGCCTGACCATGCTGGACGCCGTCAACGCCGCCCTCGACGAGGCGGAAAAGTCAGCCCGCGTCATCATCCTCACCGGCCGGCCCGAGCGCTTTTCCGCCGGATTCGATCTGAAGTTCCTGGCGACCTCGGCGCCGGAAGACGTGGGCCGTCTCGTCAATGGCGGCGGCAAGCTCGCCTTGCGCCTGTTCACGTCGAAACAGCCGATCATCATCGCCGCAACCGGCCATGCCATCGCCATGGGCGCCTTCCTGCTGCTCGGCGCCGACACACGCATCGGTGCACGCGGCGCCTACAAGATCGGGGCCAACGAAACCATCAACGGCATGACGCTGCCCGGCTTTGGCGTCGAACTCCCCCGCGCCCGCCTTAACCCTATGTACCTCACCGAAGCCCTCGTGCAGGCCCGCCTCTACACGCCGGACGAGGCCGTGCCCGTCGGCTGGCTCGACAAGGTCGTAGAGCCAGGCGAGGTCCGCGCCGCTGCCATGGCCGAGGCCGAGCGCCTGAAGCCGATTGCGGGCGGCGCCTACTGGCGCAACAAGATCCTCGCCCGCCAGCCTGCGATCGACGCCATCAAGCCGACCTTGGCGGATTGAGTCGCTCGAGGTCTCTATCAGGCGAAAAGAAATTATTGCTGTACAATAATTTTTGAGCTATCTGGGCCCCTGAAAAGGGAGATTCCCCATGACCCGCTCCGAAACCGCAGCTGCTCAATCCTCCGCCCTGCGCGGCACCAGCTGGCTGTCAGTCGCCGCCATTGTCCTCATCGTGATGATGCTCGGCCCCGTCGCCGCAGACATCGCCGGCAAGGTCGGCGTCATGGTCGTCACGCAGGCCAACTGGAAGGACGTGCTGCAAGCCTTCCTCCTCGCCCTGCTGGTCAACACGCCCACCCTGATCATCATCGGCGTCCTCGGGGATTTCGCCGGCCTGTTCAGCCGTACGGGTGAGGGCGAGGTCTTCTCCTCCCGCAACCTGAAGGCTCTCCGCAATGCCGGGGGCGGCCTTATCTGGGCAGCTGCGGCCAGCTCACTCATCGTGCCCACCGTCCTCACCTGGACCACCGGCGACGGGCGCTTTTTCAGATGGCATGTCAACGACCTCGCCCTCGGCACCGCGGCGATGGGCGCCGCCATCCTCGGCCTCGGCCATGTCCTGGCCGAAGGCATCCGCCTGAAGTCCGAGAGCGACCAGATCATCTGATGGCGCGCGATATCATCGTCACGCTGGATGTCATGCTTGCCCGCCGCAAGATGAAGGCGAAGGACCTGGCGACGGCCATCGGCATCACCGAGGCGAACCTCTCCCTGCTGAAATCCGGCAAGGTGAAGGGCGTGCGCTTCGAGACGCTGGCCAAGCTCTGCGAGGCGCTGGACTGCAAGCCAGGGGACCTGCTGGACTTCGGTGAGTCCGTCTCCGGACCTGCCATTGCCCAACCTGCAGAAAGTGACGGCCTTGCCTGACCTGATTTGAGGCGCCGCTGACAGTCCGGGGCGCGGCAATCTACCTATTGTGACACGCCGGGGTGTCAGGCGAGTCCGGGCTCGCTTAGGGTGTGGATCAGGATTCCGCTGAAAGGGGCGCCGCATGGAACAAGTGATCGATCATGCCGCCGCCCATGGCCCGAGCCCGACACTGATCAAGGATCTGCTGGTCTTCCTCATCGCCGCCGGCATCCTTGTGCCGGCCATGCGATTTATCAGGATCCCGACCGTCATCGGCTTCATGCTGGCAGGCCTCGCCCTCGGCCCCTTCGCCCTTGGCCGTCTTGCCGAAGATGCCCCGGTGCTCGAGTTCTTCTCGATCTCGTCGCCCGAGGCGGCATTGCCCTTTGCCGAACTTGGCGTGCTCTTCCTGCTCTTCCTTCTGGGGGTCGAGTTTTCGTTCGAGAAACTCTGGGCCCTGCGCAAGGTTGTTGTCGGTACCGGCGGCTTGCAGGCGATTGTCAGCGCGGTCGCCATCGCCTGCGCCGGCCTCGCTTTCGGTCTCGACCTGCCGGTGGCCATGATCCTCGGCCTTGCCCTGGCGCTTTCGTCCACGGCCATCGTCATGCAGGTCCTGATCGAACAGAAACGCGCCGCCCAGCCTGTGGGCCGGGCAACCCTGGGCGTGCTGCTGTTCCAGGACATCCTTGTGGCCCCGATCCTGATCTTTGTCGGTTTCGCCAGCATGAAGGCCGATGCCAACATGGGCGGCGTCCTGATCGACGCGCTGGTTCGCGGGCTGATCGCGATTGCCGTGATCTGGGTGATCGGCCGCTATCTTCTCGGCCGGGTTTTCCGGCTTGCCGCTTCGGCGGGCGGGCGCGACTTCCTGATGGCCCTGATCCTGCTCACCGTCGTGGGTGCAGCGGCCATCACTTACAGCGCCGGACTGTCGCTTGCCCTCGGCGCCTTCCTCGCCGGGCTGCTGGTCGGCGAGACCGAGTTCAAGCACCAGACCGAAGTTGACCTTGAGCCCTTCAAGGGCCTGCTGCTCGGGCTTTTCTTCATGACCGTCGGCATGAGCCTCGACCTGCCGGTGATCGCCGGAAAGATCGGCTGGATATTGCTGGCGCTGGTCGCCCTGATCGCCGTGAAGTTCATGATCGCCTATGCTGCGTGCCGGCTGTTTGCCGGCAATCATGCCCTGTCGCTGGAGGCGGCACTGCTGCTGGCGTCCGCTGGCGAGTTCGCGTTCGTCGTCCTGACGACCGCGCGCGCCAGCGGCGCAGTTCCGGATGATGCGGTAACCTTCGCTTCCGCTGTTGCGGGTCTTTCGATGCTGCTCGCCCCGCTGCTCGGCCTGCTCGGGCGCAAGCTCGCCCGGCGCCGCAAGGCCGCGGAGGACAATCTGCCGCCGATGATGGACCTCACGCACCTGACGGACCACGTGATCCTTGCGGGCTATGGCCGCGTCGGCCAGTCGATCGCGCGGCTGCTGGTCAACGAGGATGCCGCCATCGTCGCCATCGACCGTGAGCCCGACAAGATCCGCATGGCCCGGAAAGCAGGTGTGCATGCCTATGTCGGCGACGCGGCACGGGCCGAGTTCCTTATCGCCACGGGCATCCACCGCGCCGCCATGCTGATTGTCACCGTCGACGATCCCGACCGGGCCGAGTCGATGGTGCGCAGTGCGCTGGAACTGGCGCCGGGGCTGACAATCCTCGCGCGCGCGCATGACGGCGACCACATGGTCAAGCTCAGCGCCGCCGGGGCCGGGCATGTGGTGCCAGAGGCAATTGAATCCGGCCTCCAGATGGTCGGCATCGCTTTGGAGATCTTCGGCTACGACACCGAAACCGTCCGATCCCGGATTGCCCGGGCCCGGGACGAGGAATACCGGCGGGCCTGAGCCGGGGCCTTCACATCCCCGTCGCAATGTCCCCGAACACGCCGCGCAGCCAGACCAGTGCCGGGTCCTCGGAATTTTCCCGCCGCCAGTAGGCCACGCTCGCCAGCAGCGGCGCGGGAATCGGCAGGTCGCGGACCGCGAGACCGGAGGCTTCCGCCATCGGGCGCGGCGCTACGAGGGCGAGATGCGTCTGGCGCACAGCTTCGATGGCCGGCTGGTGGTTGGGCAGGCGCAGCGCCGGCGTGATCCGCCCGCCGGCCGCGCGCGCTATTTCCTCCACCAGGCTGCGCCCCTCGCGCCGGCTGGAGACGGCGATGTGGCGCAGCGCGAAGAACCGCTCCGCCGTCAGCTTCTTGTCCGCCATCGGATGATCCGGCGCCAGCATGCAGGCATAGGGCGTCGAGAACAGGACCTCGCGTTCCAGGTTCGGGCCGCGCAATTCCGGAACGTCGATGGCGAGGTCAAGACGCCCGGAGGCGAGCTCTGTCGAGATCGCCGCGCGGTCAATCTGGCTCCATGCGATACGCAGGCCGGGCGCGGCAGCCTCAAGCTTGCGGGCCAGGGACGGCACCAGCATGTAGGCGGAGGCGTCACGCGCTGAAATGTTGAACACCCGCGTTGACCGGGCGGGGTCGAATTCTGAGCGGGGCTCCAGTCCCGCCCGCAGCCGGTCGAGCGCCTCGCGCACCGCCGGCATCAGCGCCTCGGCCATTGCGGTCGGCTTCACCCCGCGCCCCTCGCGCACAAACAGCGGGTCCTCGAAATGCAGCCTCAGGCGGGCCAGCGCATTGCTGACGGCGGGCTGCGTGATGTGCAGGCTCTCGCTCGCCCGCGTCAGGCTGCGCTCGGTATGGATAGCCTCCAGAACGGGAAGGAGGTTCAGGTCAAGACTGCGAAGGTTCATCTATGGTAAATCCTATACATCACCAGTGATGATGAGGGAGCTTCATAAAATAAAGTTGCCGAATAGTCGATACTGGGGCAGAGTAGGCCTCTGGGGAAGTGGAGTAACGCGCATGACCGCTGTGCTAAAGCCATCCCGCCGCCTTCAGCAGCATCGCCGCGCCAATCGCGGTGACGAGCCATTTCATCGCCCGCTTGAAGTCGACATTACTCATGCGCTGGAGCAGCTGGCCGCCGAGAGCCGTGCCGAGCATCGAGAGCGGGACCGCCAGGACAAAAAACCAGACGGGCGGAAAGGCCGCCTCGCCGGCAGCGGCAATTACCGGCAGGCTCCAGAACACAATCTTCACAAGATGGGCGAGCACCTGCGTTACCGCCTTGGTAGCCACGATCGCGCGCCGGTCCATCTCGGTGGTGACAAAAAAGATATCAAGCAGGGGGCCGGCAACGCCCCCCAGCGTATTCAGGGCCTGTACGGTAAAACCCGCCAGTTCCGCCTGGCCTCGCTGGAGTATGTCCAGGCGGAGCCAGCCCTTCGGCAGCCAGACGAGCATCGCGGTGAGGCCGAGGAACAGGTAGACCGCGCGCGCCTCGGGGCGCCAGGCGACCGCCAGCAGGACCAGAAAGCCCGCCAGCGCGCCGAGCGCATAGCGGCGGAAGACGCGCCAGTCGATAAACTGGCGCCAGAGGAAAGCCCGGTAACCGTTGGAGACCATCTGCACGGCGCCGTGGACGACCATCGCGGTCGCGACGGGCAGCATCGCGGCCAGCACGCCCATCAGGATCAGCCCGCCGGCCATGCCGAAGATGCCGGAAATGAACGCGCTGATCAGCACGGTGACAAGGATCACGAGAGCCGGAACGCAACTCATGCCAGGCACCTTAGCCGGGCTGCTTCGCCAGCGCGAGAACCAGAAAGAATTTGCGCCCCCCCCGGCGCGTCAGCTACCCTGAATGTAAAGACCAGCCGAAAACATGAACCTTGGGAGAGGAACCAGACCCATGCCTGATACACAACGCACCCACGACGCCGAGGCCGATCTGAACGATCTGCGCATGTCGGACGCCGTCCGGCCGCTCTACGAGCACGTGAAGAAGTTCATCACTGAAGTCGTCAATCCGATGAGCGTGGAGTTCCACCGCCTCGGCGAAGGCAATCAGAACATCTGGACCTACGCCCCCGGCCAGCTCGAATGCCTCGAGAAGGCCAAGGACGAAGCCAAGAAGCAGGGCCTCTGGAACTTCTTCCTGCCCGACGCCGAAACCGGCGAGGGCCTCTCGAACCTCGACTATGCCTATATAGCTGCCGAACTCGGCAAGAACCCGATGGCCTCCGAGACGATGAACTGCTCGGCGCCGGACACCGGCAACATGGAAGTGCTGGAACGCGTCGGCACCCCAGCCCAGAAAGAGACGTGGCTGAAGCCGCTGCTCGAAGGCAGGATCCGCTCCGCCTACGTGATGACCGAGCCGCACATGGCCTCCTCGGATGCCAAGAATGTCTCGATGAAGTGTGAGCTCGTCGGCGACGAGTATGTGCTGAACGGCGAGAAGTATTACGCTTCCGGCGCCGGCGATCCGCGTTGCCGTATCATGATCGTGATGTGCCGTTCGAACAATGGCCCGGATGTCAACCGCCAGCAGTCCCAGGTCCTCGTGCCGCTTCCCCACCCGGGCGTCACCATCGTCGGCCCGATGCATGTGTTCGGCGAACCTGACGCGCCGCACGGCCACATGCACCTGCGCTTCGAGAACGTCCGTGTACCGAAGGAAAACATGCTGCTCGGCGAAGGCCGCGGCTTCGAGATTTCGCAGCTCCGTCTCGGCCCGGGCCGTATCCACCACTGCATGCGCTCCATCGGCCAGGCCGAACGCGCTCTCGACCTGATGTGCATCCGCGGCTTAAGCCGCGAAGCCTTCGGCAGGCCACTGGCGAAACTTGGCGGCAATACCGAGATCATCTCCCGCGCCCGCATCGAGATCGAAGCGATGCGCATGATGGTTCTCAAGGCCGCAAAAGCGATGGACGTCCTTGGTAACAAGGAAGCCCGCATCTGGATCTCGATGGTGAAAGCCATGGTGCCGGAACGCGTCTGCCAGATCATCGACCAGGCGATCCAGATCCATGGCGCGACCGGTGTCTCGCAATGGACCCCGCTCGCCCGCATGTATGCCAGCCAGCGCACCCTGCGCCTCGCAGACGGGCCGGACGAAGTCCACCACATGGTCGTCGGCCGTCACGAGTTGCGCAAGTATGAAGGAGGCGTCGAAGATCCCGCGCTCGCCGCCATCTGGCGCAAGTAAGTCCGGGAACGGATTGAGACTGGAAGGCGCGCGGTGGGAAACCACCGCGCGCTTTGCTTTTCAGGAGCGCTGCCTTAAGTCTTCTGCTGCATCAGGGCGATCCGGTTGCCTTCGCTGTCTTCGATCCCGGCCACATAACCGAGATCGCCGATGTCTTTCCTGGGATAGAGTATTCCCGCGCCGGCCGCTGTCGCCCGGGTAAGGAGGTCGTCTGTCGAGGCGACGCGGAAATAGAGGATCGCTCCGGTCTTCGACGCAACACAGACATCGCCCCTGGCCAGCGCGCCGCTCGCGCCGAAGCCTATCTCGGTGATGACCAGTTCATTGGCGCCCGCGATCTAACCAGGCACCGGGCCAATCTTGTCGCCGATATCGCAAGTGAAGTGAAAGCGCTGCAGGCCAGCTTTGCGCCAGTCAGGGTGACTTTGACCGGGCTCGAGAGCCGGATCATCACGCAGCCTTCCGGGCCGCTGGGGTTGGAGTTCTCATCTCGTACAAGTTGACGCTCGAGAGCGGGGAGTAAGCTGGCGCTTGCGGCACGGCATCATTTCCGGCATCGGTTGCCCGGTACTTGAAAGGGGCCTCCCATGAACCGGCTGACGCATTTCTCCCGGCGCCTGCACAATATGCTTGGGTTGATTGTCGGCGCGCAGGTCGTGCTCTGGGTCGCGTCCGGCCTCTATTTCTCGCTGCGCCCGATCGCAGAAGTGCGGGGCGATCACCTGCGCAGTGAGGCGCATGCAATGTTTGCCGAGCTGCCGGACAGCGATGCGCCGGTGGGCGGTATTCTTGCCGCGCTGGGCGAACCCGTGATGGCGCTGAAGGTGAAGCCCTGGCTGGGCCGGCCGGTCTGGGAGGCGGAGACGCATTCGGGCAAGGTGATGTTCGACTATGCCAGTGGACAGCCGCTGTCGCCGGTATCGGAAGCGGATGCACGCCGGGTGGCGCAGGCGGCCTGGGCGGGCGAAGGCGCGCTCGCGGGCCTGACGCTCGTGGATGAGGCGCCGCCGGAAGCGGGGCGCGGGGCCGGGCGTCCGATGTGGCGCGCGGAGTTCGAAGGCGAGGATACGGCGACGTTCTGGATTGATCCGCAGGCGGGCGATGTGGCGGCGGTGCGCACCGACTGGTGGCGCACGTTCGACCTGTTCTGGGGACTTCACATCATGGACTGGACCAACCGGGAGACGATCTCGTCCTGGTGGATGAAGCTCTTCTCGTTCGGCGCGCTGATTCTGTCGCTGGCGGGCGTCTGGCTGGTCGTGGACAGGCTTCTGAAAGGCCGTATACTGAAGTAATCAGAACGGAACGTTCGGATCATCCTCGCCGGCGCCGCCGAGGCCGAGTGCAGCGAAACCGAAGACGCGCCCGTCGTGCAGGTGGCTGGGGCGCACGTTGGCTAGCGCGCGGGCCATGGTCTGGCGCACGCCCGGCTTTTTACGCTCCCACTCGTCGAGCAGGTGTTTCATCGCGACGCGCTGAAGGCCGTCCTGGCTGCCGCAGAGATTGCAAGGGATGATCGGGAAGGCCATAGCCTCAGCAAATTTTACGAGGTCCGCCTCGGCGGAGGTGATCAGGGGACGCAGGACCATCACGTCGCCTTCGTCGTTGAGCAGTTTCGGCGGCATCGCAGCGAGGCGTCCGCCATGCACCAGGTTCATCATGAAGGTCTCAAGTGCGTCGTCCCGGTGGTGGCCGAGCACGATTGCCTCGCAGCCTTCCTCGCGCGCCACGCGGTATAGGATGCCGCGCCGCAGGCGCGAGCACATCGAGCAATAGGTGCGGCCGGCTTCGACCTTTTCGGTGACGATGGAATAGGTGTCCTCGGTGATGATCCTGTGAGGAACGCCGACGCGTGCAAGCCACTCCGGCAGCACGTGCTTGGGAAAGCCCGGCTGGCCCTGGTCGAGATTGCAGGCGATCAGATCGACCGGCAGGGCGCCCTGCCATTGAAGATCCATGAGCACGGCGAGGAGGCCGTAAGAATCCTTGCCGCCGGAGAGGCAGACGAGCCATTTCGGGCGGGGCTTTTCGCCCGCCTCGATGGCGCGCCGGTCGAGCAGGCCATAGGTGTCGATGACCTCCTGGGCGCCGCGCACGAGGCGTTTTCGCAGCTTCTTGAAGCTGACCGAACCGAGCGCGCCGGCATAGAGGCTGGGGGTGGTGGAAAGGGTATCGGGCATGCGCGGGATTTGCCATGCGGGGCAGGGCGGGGCAAGAGCGGGAGGCGCCGATAGCCCCTCACCCCCCCACAACCTTCGATCTCAGGGGGTGAAGGGTTTGAGGTTGGGAGAATTCCTGGGTAATCATGCCCGGAGTATAACTCTGTGGGCGGAGGTGTGGCGGAAGGATAGGGGGAGTGTTTTACAATGGCTTGGCGCGGTTGAGGTATATTACTCACGTGGGGCGGTTCCTGCAGGCACAAGTCCGGACTCCGGGCCTTGCCCCCCTCGCCAGGAGGCGTCATTCCTTATGCAATCGATGCACACGCAAT
>ERZ888423.1534-NODE-1534-length-19618-cov-12.675254_pt1 | contig 19618 bp, 18 predicted proteins | sample MGYA00520523_ERZ888423 | MGnify/ENA primary metagenome ERZ888423 (study PRJEB32303, sample SAMEA104408611) | aquatic metagenome | biome: Brackish water; feature: Pelagic; material: water | place: Baltic Sea | collected 2014-06-08T10:24:00 | depth 30,27 m ...
TATATGCTAAAACTAGTATATTTTTCCGTGTCATCTATTTCTCGCTAACCATATGTTCTTAAGCTGAAACTGATTTTTTGATCGAAAGCTTACTGACAATGAGGCACAAATCTACAGTGATTTCTTCTCCCCACGACCCTCCTTCAGAAGCCATTGCAACAAAAATAAAAATATAAAGGGTGTCTTTAATATCGGCGACGTCAGCAGCGTTGCAACTAAAATAAAAGCCAGGATATATGCATGGTTGTATATGCGCATCGTTCTATATAAAGCGATACCAAACAAGGCCGTAAACAACAAACCTCCTTGAGCGGCTAGACCGAATATTCCATTTGTTGACCCTCTGTCTATTAGGTCATTTGCATCAAGCAAGGCTTCTACGACTCCAAGATTCTGCACTTCTTCAAGATAACGCGCATTGTCAAAGCCAACACCAACTAAAGGATTATCTAAAAAAATTCTGATCCCCGTCGTTGCGTCATATTTTCGCCCTAAACTCGAAGTACGCGAGTCCCCCTGAAACTTAGAATATAAATTTTCGGACACTACATCGTAAAATACTAGAGTGGAAGCAACAACTAACACCAAACTGCTAAAGAATGCTTTCCAACTTTTCCGAGCAAAGAGCATGAATAGCATTTGGAAGGCGCAGATAATGAAGCCAGTCGTAGAAAAGGTAGATATAATCAAAAAAATTATACCTGCTATTCTAGTCGAGCTCCTTCTAAAAACGAATATTGACAAGAACAAATATAGATTCAAATAGAATTGGAGTATTCCTGGCTCCCAAAAAATACCTTGATTCCGGTACAACCCAAGAACTTTTGACGGATTGTAGAAAACGATATCTTTGAAACTAAGCGCTCTAATAGAGATATCGTAAACAAGAGAATCTCCAACTAGAAACTGTAGTACAAAAGACATCGCCGCATGTAGACAAACCAACATCAGGGAAGCATCTATAACCTGAAGTAGAATACGCCGATTCTCTGTCAGTCCAAGCACTGTCAGTGCCAACAAAATAGAAAGACATAGATATAAATATGGCTCAAAGGCAATACTAAAGCCAAAAATCAGATAGTGAAAAGCCATCAATAAGACAAAGGCCAAGAATGCAGAAAAAAATCTGGGATGAATTTTCCACGAGAAGACTGCACCCATGCCAAAGAGCACTATCAGCATAGTAACCACCATAGTTACGCTTCTTACTACAGGAACCCCACCGCTAAGAAACAGGATCATGAACATCGCAACTACCAAAGCGATATGTTTTTGGGAAAATGAAATCTGGCTTTCTCTGAATATGTGCATTTCGAATAAACTTAGATCTCGATATTTGTTGTAGGTATGAACAGAGAATCAAATCGAGACTCCGCTCTATCGAATGCCCCTGTGAACCCGATAACGGATGAAGGAAAAACTCTGCTGATTTGATTTACCACATTATCTACGAATATATTCCTACTATTTGGCCCTTAACTAAACCTTAACTAAACCTTAACTGGCACTTAGCTCAAGATAAAAAATTTACTGAGCTGGCCAAGCTACGAAAGCTAATCTCATATGTCTCTTGGTGCTAGTCATAGAGAGATCCCTGTGATGGAGCCCGGACTAACGAAATTATAGCCTGACGGTGCAATCATAAACTCCCAACTGAACAAAACGATAGACGCTTGCAAACATTATACGTTTCGCATGAGTACCAAAAGATAAAATACAACCATGACACTAAGATACAGACTCAAGAATGGTGGCTATACTCTTTTGATAACCGTCTCGATCGAAGATCAGGCTCCTTTTGTAGGCGCAACCTGCCAAGTCAATCCAAGTATCATAATGACTAAACAGTTTCTCTATCTCTCTCGCAAGAAGTTTGACGTCAGTCGGATCGACGAGCAATCCACCCCCACCTTCCAGCAGCTCGATCGGCCCACCAAACGGCGGAGCAATTACCGGGCATGAATGGCTCATTGCCTCTAGGATCGTCATTCCAAACGACTCAACACACTGCTTTGGATTCGTCAGGTTCAAACAAAGTGCAGCACTGTTATATATTTCTGGAAGATTCTTTGGCCTAAAATATACCTCCAAGTTACTTGGTGGGGTCTCATTTGAAAAATAGAAATTGTACTCACATTTATCCGCATTAAGCACCATATGGAATGAATAGTTGCCCAACAAAGCAGCCAATCGCACCAGAGTATTGACACCTTTATACTTCTTCAATGATCCTACAAACAGGATATTTCCCTTAAGGAACCTTTCCTTAAGGTTCGCTCCAGAAGGCTTATCCTTTTTTCCTATACAATTGTAAACCACATGCTGTTTTGGCTTAACATATTTCTCTGTTAGCGAAAGATATCGTGATACAAAAATCACATCGCTAGCTGTATATTCTACGATAAACCGCAGAAAGCGCTTGAGCGGCTTGGGCTTCAAATATGTTTCATGGGAGTAAAACACTACTCGACATGAAAATATCTTCCCAGCCAAAGCCGCACTCCATGGCAAGATTGTATTAACAACAACAGTAATATTTTGTCCTCTACTTTTCAGGATAAGCAGAAGAACGGTCAAGGCAAAAAACACATAGATCGAATAGAGCGTGTATGCAATCAGAGTAAGTATTTTTCTTTGAAAATAAGCATAGGGAACGACTATACGCTTGGCAGAGCTTCCACTCAAAAAGCCAATTCCGCTATTTGTAAGTAGATAAAGATTGTAGGGTTTGAAAACAGGTGAATCCATCAACTCTCGCAACATTTTCGGGCTGCCGCTATAGTCGTTTAAGTGATGAACAAAAACACAGGAGTTATTCAAGTTTTATTTTCCTTACTACCCGGCCCGGAATTCCTGTAATTAGTCTCTGGTTGGGGTAATACCCACGCAGTACAGTTCCCGCCGCAACAACGCAATCATCACCAAGCTCGAAGACATCCAAAACAGTTACTTTGCGCCAGCCCAGCAATTCTTGCCTACGTCAATATCCTTCCGCTCGACCCCTTGGTCTTTATACAAAACATTCTCTTTTGTAAATACGTGATTTTCCAGATGACAACTAAAGTACGGCCCGATGATCGTATTTTTACCGATCACAACACCTCCGGCACCACCAATATGTGAGAATTCACCGATCCTGACACCATCCTCTATCCTAATGCCCAAGCCAATATCTAGCATCGAACCAGAAACTTTCAAAATACAAAAATCTGCGATTGATGAGCTTTTCCCTAGCTGGATGCCGTTTATTCCGGTTGCATTTAGAACCGTGTACTGCCCAATAACGTTTCCACTATCAATAGTCAGCTGCCTTCTCGAAGTGATTCTCACACCTCCCCCAATTAGCACCCATTTGTAACCGCGTAGAGAGCCTCGAACCAGGCTCACAAAAGATCGAATAATAACAAAGAGCAGTGTCATTGATGAGACTCTAACATCGATACTTATCTCGCGCTTCTTCAGCTTGAAGTACATAGTCTCAAAAAAGCGAATTATCATAGATTTGAACCTGTATACCATAAGCGAATATGGAAAATTCTTCATACTAAGACTTGTTTCAGTTAGTGAAAATAATTTTCACTATAGTCACTCCAACGAATCATTATTGCCTAGCCCCTCTGCTAAAGCCGTAACCGCAAGTCTCTGAAGGGTTTGGCAATTGTATCTGGCGCTTCAGGATCAAATATTTCATTAGCCCAGAGCGCGACGATCAACTCATCGTTACCCACATTAGTAATATCATGAGCCCAACCAGGACACGTTTCCACCGCCTCGATGAATTGATCATCTGTCACTATTTCGTAAGTCTCGCCAGTCAAAAGATTGTAGAAACAAAATTTTGCCTTTCCTCTCAGGACAATAAATTTTTCATTCTTGGTGTGATGATAATGCCCTCCCCGCGTAATGCCGGGGTCCGCGGTGAAAAAGGAAAACTGCCCCGAATGTGAAGTCTGTAGTATTTCGACAAATTTTCCCCGAGAGTCACTATTTACTCTAAGAGGGTACCTAAAATCTTCTTTCGGCAAGTAGCTAAGGTAAGTTGCATATAGCGGCCTCATCAATCCCGAGCCGACATTTGGTATGGTAGTGGAGGTTCTCGATTTTTTTATAAGTGTTAATTTTTCAGCAAGCTCGCCGACAGTAGTTTCGTAAAAATTTTCTATTTCATAGTAGCCTGATAGAGATGAGTCTGGCGTGAGCCTTCGAACAAACTCTGCACAAACATCATCGATATAGCTAAGCCTCAGCTTTGTACCCGGGTCATGGATGTCAATCGGCTGATTTTTCAGGAGTTTATCAATGAAAGTGGCTATAACGGAGTTATAATTGGGCCTCGCCCACTTACCAAACACGTTACTTAGCCGGTATATAAATACTTTAGCACCGACTTTTTTACCGAAATTCCGCAAAATATCTTCCGCCAAGGCTTTACTTCTCCCATAAGCATTATCTTGGTCTGCTTGAGTTGAAGATGCGAACAAAACTGACGGAGCAAAGCCTCGTTCCACAAGAGATTCAACGAGACTTTTCGTTAACTCGACGTTGCCTGCTTGAAACTCATCGTCGTGCAGTGGCCTATTTACACCTGCAAGGTGAAAAACAAAATCTATCGGCTCCTGTAATACCTCATCCAATGAATCACCTCTAGAGAAAGACACCACCTCTAGGGCCGACACCTCAGCTAGAAATAATGCAAGGTTTTGAGCGATAAAACCATTCGAACCAGTCAAAAGTATTTTCATGTTAGCTCCAAATTCAAGTCCCTCCCATCTAAAGCAGTTCGCACATACGGGACCTTTTCCAATAACCGAATCGTCTCATTAACATTTAGAATTTTTGTGCTTTCTGAGTTGTAGTCTAACGACTGAGTAATTCGATCATCTCCAACCTCCAAATAGCTCCCATAGTTTAGCCCACGGTCATCCGCGGGAACCCGAAAGTATTCTCCAAGGTCTTCTGCCACGGACATTTCTTCCCTACTTAGTAAGACTTCATGTCTCTTTTCCCCATGACGAGTACCGATTAGCTCTACAGAATGATTGGGTGAGCCAAAAAGAACTTTGAGCGCTTCGACCAACACCTCTATTGTTGCAGAGGGGGCCTTTTGCACAAAAATATCGCCACATTCGCCATTTTTAAATGCAAAAACAACCAAGTCTACGGCATCATCTAAGCTCATCATGAACCTTGTCATCAAAGGATCTGTAATTGTAATAGGGGAGCCGGATATAATCTGTCTAATAAACAAAGGGATCACGGAGCCTCTTGATGCCATAACATTGCCATATCTAGTTCCAACGATAACTGTATTACTATTCTCCGGAAATCTGGACTTTGAAACTACCACTTTTTCCATCATTGCCTTTGAAATTCCCATAGCATTGATTGGGTAAACCGCTTTATCTGTGCTTAAACAGACTACTCGCGAAACGCGATTTTCAATAGCCGACTCCAGCACGTTCTCCGTACCTAGAACATTAGTTTTTACCGCTTCTATCGGAAAAAAATCACATGAAGGGACTTGCTTCAGCGCTGCTGCATGAAATATATAGTCGATTCCTCGCGTAACTTTATCGGTTGCACTCCTGTCACGTACGTCTCCCAAAAAGAACCTCAACTTCTCACTCTGATAGTGCCTCCGCATATCATCTTGCTTCTTTTCGTCTCGGGAGAAAACCCGAATTTCTTCTATATCAGAACCTAGAAACCTTGACAGCACGGTGTTACCAAACGACCCCGTCCCGCCCGTAATTAGTATTGATTTTCCTTTGAAGACCTCAAGATCTTTCATGCAATTTCTCCATATAAACTGTGCGTCGCTACATCAAAATATTTCTTAACGGGATGGACTGTTACTATTGTACTTTTGAAGCTGGTCGTTCACAGCTCTAACATCGTAAAAACTCAACACCACCATCATGAACATTCTCAGGACAACCAGGGAGACCACCATTGAACGTACAATACAATTCTCTAGATACTCGCTAGCCATTTGGGGTGCTGCGCTTCATACCCCACCGACGACAGCTGGCCATTGAATCCATGCCGCCGCCGAGTGCTGTAGGACAGCTCAATGTAATTGAATACATCAGTGTGTGGCACTTCTCTGATTCAGTAAATCTAGCTGCGAAGTCGTTCGCGCTTTAGTAACTGCCAAAAGCTCTCCACAAAGGAATTGCAGCTGTCACTTCAACTCGTACTTCCCTCCAGACATTGCGCCTTCAGGAATACCGCCCATGCTTTACCCTTAGCCCGGATAAAAACGCACCTCGATCCGGCTCATTGGCTAAGTCCCCGCAGATTCTTCTTCAATCGACGGATCTCTACCAGGCCATCCATCTTTGTGTTGCGCTCCAAGGAATCATGATCAGAGATTCTTGATCTAGACCTACAGAATGTTGGTTAATGCCCCCAGCCTGCCAGTAACAACAGCCAAGCTATGACCGCCATCACCAATCTATTGGGTGGTTTCTACCCTACATTTATCCGGGTATCTCTTGCTGTTTATAATCGTATCTTTCATAACCATTTTGTATGATCGAATGTTGACCAGTAGACATATAGCGATTCAATACACTCGTTTATCTCTTGCGCCTGCACTGAGCCAGCAGGCTCATACTTCGCTCAAAAAGTAGCTATAGAGCAATCAGTTCATCGACCCAATTTTCGACGTAGTATTTTTCGTAAATTTGATTAGGAATCTCTTCATACTTGCCGCTTAAAAAATCTTCTGATATGTGAGGGTGTGCACGGTCAAAAATGAAAATATTGTTCGGGTTGAAAAAGTCATAGTTGACGACATCAGCGTTAGTTGTCAGCAGTCGCTTTTTTAAGCCTAGAGCCTCGAAGGTCCTGATAGTCAGGCCGGTCTGCTTTTCCTGAGAGATATCCAAAATAAAATCACTGCTAGCAAGGCATTGAATAGATACTAGCTCGCCCACCATAGTGAAGCTTATGTCGCTAGGTTTAGTCATCTCGACTACAGGTGATCTCAATAGCTTTTTGACAAAATATGTAAACCGACTCATATAAAAGGATATGAAGCTTTGAGCGAAGAGCTCGGGATTGGAGGCACGTATGCTTTCTACCACATTGTAACGATCACTATGTAGAGTTCCTATAAAGCTCACTTGATACAGATTTACAGCATTTTCCCCCGCATATTCTCGATGAAATTTATTGTAAAAAAGAGGCTTGTGTATAACGTTAAACTGATCAGCGTCATTTCGGTCAAAACTGAATACCTGATCAAAGAGGTCTACTTGCTCAGGAAATAGAGGCAGATTCTCTAAGTAATCCCACTGATACATTACACATTTTGTGGGCTGACAATCAGCAATCAGTTGTTGTAATACACTCCTAGTTAGATAGCGTGCCCTCACCACGATAAGAACATCTATTTTACATAAGTGTAGGTGATCTTTAAGTTTCCATCGAATCCAGTGGAGATTTATCCGCCCAAAGGCAACTGGTGGCAATCTGAGCAAAACCCGATTCAGCAATCCAGACCAAGTTGCGAAATGTTCACGCACAAAAATCACAGAGAGCCCTTTGGACTCTAACGCATCGACCAGATGTTTAGAAATTCCGTAGTCTGTCGGAGCTACTAAAACGACATTCATAATTGCCTACCTTCTGGACCGAATTGTTGACCCATTAACCAAAGACATTATGCTCTTGAAAAAGCCTTGGTCAAAACTGGGGTACATGTCGTGAAAATGACCTCGATAAAGATAACTAAATATAAACTCGTGTAGAAAAGATCTTCCTTTAGCTTCGTCAGAGGGTGAACTCAACGCTATATTCAGCTGCTCTCGAAGCCTACTAATGTCGCCAGAAAAGTCATACGTAATGCCACAGTTTGTGTAGTAAGCTCGGCCAAATGCAAAGACTTTTTTCCCTTGCATGATAGCCTCTACACCTACCGTCGAATTGTTCACAATGCACAGCTCGGAATTCTCTATGAAATCGTTTAAGCGGTAGTTGTTTTCTAGAAAAATATCATTTGACGAACTGATCAGTTCATATACTCTAGGATCATATCTACCTATATAGTGCGGATGCTCCCGAACCACTATATCCATATCGCCATCGATTGCAGTGTGGACATCGGTGATGAGCTTATAGAAACTCTTGTAGTGCGGTGAATGCTGTATAAGCTGAGCATCAACTGGCACCTGAAGAAACAACGCTATGTAGGGCTTCGACGGCACATTCAGAGTTGCTTCCGAAGACGAAAGAGAACTAAACTTCAACCTCGATATAGTACCTTTAATCAACCAATTCAGACTCTCCCCTGTAGATAAATCTACAGGCAGAACAAATCTCAAAAGAGGAATCCAATACAAGTAACAATATGTCAGAAGGGTGTATAGCTTGTCGCCTATAGTTCTTGGTTCTACATCCGTGTACTTAATTTTCCCCCCCAACTTCCAGTTTTTTAGATAGCTATCAAGCTCTTTTTCTTCTTCTGCTTTCAGGGCGGTTAGGCTTGGATTGAAATCAACATTTGCATTAACTCCTTGGGCATCAAAAATAGTTGTGCCAAAAGGGCCTTGCTCGAAGTACAGTATTTTTACGCCACGCTGCTGTGCAATATAAATCACAACTTGCGGAAGGAGTCTTGAGTCTCCTGAAGACACAAGTAGATCGAATTTTTCCTTCTCGAAGAGTTGATCGAAATAATTTAAATAGATAATTGCGCGCTTGACCAACGCCCGTCGCTCGTTCTTGTCATACAGTTTCAAAGCGTCATCGTTGAATTGGATTAGTTCGTCAATTAAAGAGACATCATTTTTCTCGCTGTAAGAGCCTTTAACTTTTGGAATGTTTCCTGCAAATATGTAGTCTTTCCCACGCTTGCTAAACTCTCTACAGGCGCATGGATACATAGCGACATTAGTAAATCGAGCGTTATGATCCACATGGACCTGAAACCCATCTTGGAAAATGGAAAAATATCGAGCAAAGTCAGAAAAATATGTTGTTGTAATGACTTTCATCGTCTCATTCCAGCTACTAATTTTGTCGTATAAGGTTCTGTAAGTACGCTTGTGGTAACAGGCTTATCTTTCCTCAGCATTGAGCGGTGTTCGCCAATAACCATGACTGTAGATTCTCAAAGTTAACTCCACCGGAATCGTAAAGATCCAATATGAAGGCTTGTGAATCGTCATCGCTAGATGTGACATCTAGTCCATTGATCGCCAGGAATACAAAGGTCGCAGCAAAGGCAGTCCGTTTATTGCCATCTACAAATGGGTGGTTCTGTGAAAGGCTTTCCCACAGAGTGGCCGCCTCATCAATCAAAGTGTCGTAGTAGCCTGTCTGGGGACGAAACAGTGCCGCCTCAAGAAGTCCTGGATCCCGGATGCCATGCGCCCCACCGTATCGCTCGATCTGGTCTTCGTGTATCGCGAGAATATCTTCGACCAGAATATAGTCGAAGCTCATTGCGCCAGTTTCTGATACAACCCGGGATAACGCTCAGTACTCTTGAGGTAGGCTTTCATGACGTGCTCTCGACCCTGAGGCCTCGGAGACTGTTTGGCCTCGAGGTGCTCGCGCAACGCGTCCTCTACCACTGCCTGGATCTGCCGACCTTCTGACCTAGCAAGTTCGCGCACCGACTCCAACAGCTCTGCATCAACCTGAGTCGCAAATTTTTCTCTTACTGCTGCCATAGAATAGACCCCCATCATGACCTTTCTTGATTAATCATGATATATCTTGATACGCGCTTCAGCAAGCACCGCCGATATAGCTTTTCCCAACATATGAGCCGAATAATTGACTTAATCGGCTCATATCTTGAGCCAATTTGGGCTGGTAACCGTATTGCGTCGCTATTCACAGCCGCAGCCGTGCGGTATCGGTTTAGGCTAGCGATTGACAACAAGCGTTATCGAGCATCGGCACACTCACAACCTAGCCTTCAATGCCAAAGGTCCACTCAACCCACATCCACCCCTTGCGCCACAAGGTCAGATTCCAGCTCATCAATCTCGGCCTTGATCGCCTCGTACTCTTGCACTTTGCGGCGCAGGTAGCGCAGCGAAATGGCGGCTTTTGCCGTGATACCCTTGGGGGTCAGCAAGTACACATAAGCGGCCTTGCGTTGGGAGTTTTTGAAGTTCGTGGCCTTCACCAGGCCCTTGGCTACTAGGGCTTGCACGCAATAGTTGACCTTGCCCAGGCTCACGCCCATTTCGCTCGCAATCTCGCGCTGAGTCGCCTGTGGGTTCTGCTCAAGCAGCTTAAGGAGGGTGTATTCGGAGTCTTCTGTCATACCGGTTGATCTGCCTTTGGACACGCTACCGCCCCGCCCTGGTTCTTTTCACGGGCGCAATGTGGCGTTATTTAGATGTGTTCAACAGTTGAACACAGCTTGCTGGCAAAGGGAAGTAGTGCGCTAAAAAATGGGCTTAAACCAATGCTGGTGGCGCACTACAGCGCATTCAGCGCGTGTATAGGCACCTCGACGGCGTTTTGTCGCCCCAGTAACTCGATGAGAATCATGGCCCGCGCTTCGGGCTCAGCGCCCTCAAACACGGCCGTCAATCCCGCAAAGGGGCCCTCTAACACCGCGACTTTATCGCCGGCCCGAAAAGGCCAGCTTTCCTCATCCGGCTCAGCACCCTGCGCCGCCTCGGCCTGTTGTAAATAGTGCACGACGGCGTCGGGCACCGGCCTGAGTAGGGTGCCGAAGCGCACCAGCCCCGACACCCCCACCGTCGAACGCACTGGCGCCAGACTCTGTTGATTAACATCGGCGTGTACAAACAGATAACGCGGAAACAGCGGCTCTATTGACGTCGTCCAGGCCGCCCGCTTGCGTTTGCGCACCGTCATCATCGGCAGATAGGCGGCATAGCCCTGGCGCTCGAGCTGTACCTTCGCGGTAAGCTCTTGCCGTGGCTTAGATTGCACTGCAAACCACTGCGTGCTCATTAGCGTTAGGTTTCCGAGTTTAAGGAACGGGACACCGTTAAGGGCGTGTTGCTTGGGGCCAAACAAAAACGCCCAGCAGAACCGGGCGTTTGGGGCGTTTTCAGGCTAGTGCCTACCGAGAGATAGGCGGATTGTCGTTGCTGTCACCAGAAGAAAATACTTCCTCTTGAGTGACCTTGACCAGGCCAGCGCCGGCAACCATGGTGCCGGCAAATACGAGGCCACCGGTTATTGGCGCGGCCGCAGCGCCACCAGCCGCGACGCCACCAGCGGCAGCAGTACTACCGACAGCAAAATTAGTGCCTGCTTCAGCCAGCGTGTTGCAACTTTCAGGCGTACCGACTTGGGCGATTTCATTGTCGCTGACAGACTGCTCACAACCATTGGCATACACCACTGTGGCCGAGCCGCCGCCCATCGCCATCAGACGATCACCCGGGTATACCGTCATATTGGTCTGTGCCTCAACATACGTCCCCGTCTGATTGATCATAACGGGCAACTGTAGGCTGGTGAGCTGCGTTCCAGCGTTTTCGGCGACAACGCTCAGGCTACTGCCCAGAAGTACGCTTGCCACGGCGGCAATCACTGCTATATTTTTCTTCATCGTAATATCCTTTTCACTTAAGCAACATCTATAACGTTTCTGAAATACAATCGTAAACCCTTAATTATTCACTTTCAAGGGGGGGAAACCCTATAAATTTCGCCCTAATCCATAAACGGGTTGCGCCCGGGCTCGCCCGCCTGGGGCAACAGGCTGACTTTGCGAAGCGCTTGCTCTGAGAGGGCTGCAGGGAATTCTCCTGCCGGCTTAGTGCGCTGATTGGGTGCAGTGGGCTCCCGATAAGGGTGCAGGTACAACCCGGCGAGGAAGGCAAAATAGACCAGATTGGCGGGCACAAACAAGTTGTAGTCCACCAACTCGTGTAACAGCATCAGCATGAGGCCCAAGCCGGCGCCGACCTGAATATAGCGAAATTCACCCCAATCACCGCGCTTCCACAGGCTAAACCACCGCGCAAAATACAGCGCCAGAAAACCCACTATCAGCGCGATGGCCACTACCCCGCCGTTGTAGACCCACTCCAGATAGCTATTGTGGGCCCGGTTTATCAGGTACGGCGACTGACTGAGGTCTTGAAAGCGGGCAAAGGTCTGCTGAAAGGTGCCGGTGCCCGCGCCCAAAGGGAAGAACTGGCCAATACCGACAAAGACGCCATCAAAAATGATCATCCGCCCGTCCGACAACGGATCATTTACCGTGAACCGCTCCAGCACCGTCCCCAGCCCGATGGCAATCGCCAGGGCGATCGCGCCCGACACGATCACGCCCATACGACCAAACGTATTGCCGCCGCCGATACGATGGGAAAAGGTCGCACTGACCAGCAGCACGCCCAACAACGTGAGCACGATACCCGCACGGGAACGCGTAAAAATAATCGCCAACAGCAACAGCAGGGCCATGGCGCCATACATAAACGAGCGATGCCCGTCGGCTGTTGCATAATACTGGATGCGCTCGCGGAGGCTCCCCCCCTGTTGGGTTCTGCCCGTCTGACGACCGAGGGTGGCCATGAACAGCGCCAAACTCAGCATCAACGACAGGTACAGAAACCCCGCAAAATTGTTACGGCTGGTGTAGGTACCCACCGCGCTGCCAGTGCCATATTCATAGCCTAGGTAAAACACGGTGGACGGCGACGAGCCAAATTGCATCAGGCCGAGCATTGCTTGGAGCGCCGCGACCACCAGCATCAGTGTCACCAGCTTCTGCAGGCTGCGCACTGAGGAGGCTCTTGTCAGCAGATACACCGCTATCGGCACCAATAAAATTAGCCAACCCGACAGTGTGTCACGCGGAATGATCGACAACGTCGTCGCGCCCCGATCTACCCCCGCCGCCTGCGATGCCATAAAATAATCTGCCTGCCCCGGCAGGTCTAACGGACTGAGCCCAGGCAGCGGCAATAGCTGCAGCAGCGGGAAAACCGCCAACGCGGCCAGCAAAAACACCTCCAGACGCCCCAGTACCAAGCGTCGCTCACTGCTCCACCACAGGGCTAAAAAGGCCGCTACCGCCAGCAGCTCCAGCAACAGTGTCGCCAGGGGAATCTTGCCGGAGCGAAACAGAGGCGCCAGTATAATCAACGCGGCCAGTAACAATGGTGGCACCCTGCTGGCAATAGACCGCGAGGCATTCATCGTTTGCGTTCAATCCTTAAAGCATCCACCCACAGTACCCCTTCTATTTCATGGTCTACATCGCGCGCACCCACCGACATTAGGCTCAGCACCTGGCCGATGCAGCCCGCTGGCACAGTAATGTCAAAGGCGAAAGCGCGCCAATCGCCACTGCCAGCAAACGTGTCGCTGTTACCCAGTGTTCCGCTGGCCCCTGCATTGCAGTCAACACGCCACTGTAAGCCACGGCGGGCCTTTAAGTTGTCGGGCCGCACCCTACCGGTGAGCACATAGGTACCCTGGTCGAGGTACAGGTTTTGACTGAGATGCCCAAATCGAATGCGCTTGCCGCTAAAAGAAGCACGCAGGGCCGTATTACCTTCAGTGCCGTAGGTGTCGCCAGACGTGATGCGTATACCGCTGTTTCTGGGCGGGTAAGCGCGCCATTCAAAGCCCGTCTTGTTGACGATTTCGCGCTCAAACCCGCCGTCAAAAAGGTATCCTAAGTATTGCAAATCCTCTTTGGCTAGGCCATTAACCCAGTAGAGATAGGCCTCGGCGATCAAGTCATCTTTACGCAAGCGGCCGATATACAGGTCGCGTTCAAGCGCACTCAACGGCACCTGCGCAGACGCCTCGCGCATATCAACCAAGGCCGTCACGGTGGCGACATCCTGCGCATCACGCGCGGCATACCTAAAAAAAGCCTCCCACCAGGGGTAGATTGTTGGGTTTTCGGTGATGGGCAGCAGTGCGCTCCGGCTTTGCTCCTGCGCCGCAACGGCCAGTAGCTGCGGGAAGTAGGCCTCCCGCAGTCTCCCCCTGCCCCCTACCAGTGCAATGGCTAAATGCTGCACCGCCTGTTCCACGTCTTCGCGCGCGGACCAGTAGAGCGCCAGGTCTAACTGCGCAGCATATTGCACTGGCATCAAGGTATTCGCCGCCGTTGCCAAGCGGTCACCCTGCTCTACCTCATCGTCTGCGGCATAGAGGGCGGCCACGTCCATTTGCGGCCGTGCATCTGCCGGATTGGAGGCAATGGCGGCGCGCAGCAGCGCCAGCGCCGCAGCGGGCTGCTCCTGCCGAGTCGCATCCGCGCCCAATTGCGCCAAAGCCACCGGATGGCGTTGATCCCACCATAGCGCCGTCTGCAAAGCCTCGGGGTTGCCATAACTGGCGTCTTCTACAAAATAATCAGACAGATTGACGGCCAGAATCTGCCAGATCAGAACCGCTGCGATAACCGCCAGACCTGTTCGCTTTAGGACAAGGCCCGTGCGACTGCCCCTAAACCCGTCGCTCATTGGTAATACATCCTTTTTATCAGCAATGTCTCACCTTGGCGGGTCGCCTCCACAGTGATGTCCACCTCGATAATGGACGCTTCACCGTCCGCCGCCAGCGTAGTAATGCGAAACCGACCAGAGCCCAAACGCCCGCTTTCAGTGGCTTTGCGCCAGGTGAAATTCCGCAGCGCGATCTGGCGCGACACCGTCTGCGCAAAAAAACTCAAATAGTCAGCATATATGGCGTCACGACCGTTACCGTCGGTGGTCTGTGCATCGTCAGTAAAGAGCGCCGCAAATACCGCCGCATCACCGGCCGCATAGGCCTCAGTAAAATTATCAACGAGTGCTTCCAGTTGAGGCAGGGTGATATCGGGCCCCAACGCCTGAACAACCTGTTCGGGCTCAGGTTCGGGCTCAGGTTCGGGCTCAGGCTCGGGTTCTGGCTCAGGTTCAGGCTCGGGTTCTGGCTCTGGCACGGGTTCGGGCTCAGGCTCAGGCTCAGGCGCTGGCTCTGGCTCTGGCACGGGTTCGGGCGCTGGCTCGGGCTCTGGCTCGGGCTCGGGTTCGGGTTCTGGCACGGGTTCTGGCGCTGGCTGTTGGGTTCGCGCATTCACAGCCAGTTCAACTGGCGGCTTGTCATTAAAGCGCACAGCACCGCGCTGACCCACAAGGTCTTGGCGAGACGGATTGATTCCAGCATCGGCTTCCGGTGTACTCACAATGCTCGCAGTGGCAACCCGCAAGTTGGGCTTTTGATTTTGTCGGTACAGGAGTTGTGCCAGAAACAACAGCACCAGCACTAGCGCCAGCACGGCGGCTTTCTTCGCCCGCGGAGAAAATCCGCCAGTGGTCGCCGAGTAAGTTGTGGCACCGCGTGGCCTTGGCGGAGCAGAGCCTACGCTCGCTGGCTGGCCCACGGCATCCGAGCGGAGCCCATTGGCCGCCGCTAGTGCGGCATCATAGGCGTTGCGCTTAGCCGAATTTCGCAGCGTGTTATAGGCCTCGTTAATGCGGGGCGCATAAAGATCATCCCAGCTATCGCCCCCTGTGTCTTTGTCGGGATGAAAAATCCGTATCAAGTACTGGTAATGCCGTTTAATGAGATCGGACGGGGCATCAGGCGCTACGCCCAGAATGCGATAGTAGTCACCGTCCACATCCAGCATCACCTGCTTGAGAAAGAACCTGACACTGTCTCTGCACTCGTCTTCTTGTGCATTCAGCGCGGCTGCGGTGGCGCTGATCTGTTGCTCTGAGAGTAACGACGTCGTGGCGGCCAACAGGTCTGTCAAGCCAGCAGGCAACGGCGCACCGGGCACGCGCAACTGTGAAAAACGCGCGGGCTCGCGATAAAACGCCAGGGCCGCTACCAGAAGATCGGGAATCACTGTGTTGGAAGCACTCAGGCGCTTTGCCCATCATCGCTGTCGCCGCCGTAGGAATAGCCATAGCCATAGCCATAAGTATCGCCCGATTTTTTCAGATCAAACTTGGTCAACACCATACCCAATATACGCGCGCGCGAATGGTGCAGGCGCTTTATCCCGGCCTCGAACGCGCCCGTTCTGGTGCTGTTGGCGGCCGCAACCATAATCGTCGCCTGCACGGCATCGGCAATGATGACGGCGTCCGCCAACCCCAGCAGTGGCGGGCTGTCGATAATCACATAGTCAAACCGCTGTGCGCCAAGCGCCACCAACTCTATCAGTTTGCCACCTTGAAGCAATTCCGCGGGGTTGGGCGGCACGGGCCCTGCCGTCATCACAAACAGCCCAGGAATACCCAAAGACTGAGTCACCTCTGCCGGATCAGCATTCCCGGTGAGGTAGTTGGTCAAGCCTTGTTCGTTGGGGCAGCTAAACAGTTTGTGCAGCGACGGATTGCGCAGGTCGCCGTCAACCAGCAACACCTTGCTGCCGGTCTGGGTAAAGTTAATCGCAATATTCACCGCGGTGGTGGTTTTGCCCTCATTGGGGACGACGCTGGTGAACTGCATGACCTTGGGGGCGCCCTCGGCGGTGGAGAACGTCAGCGCTGTGCGCATGGAGCGATAAGCCTCCGCCAGTGCCGATGTAGGCTGCTGATAGGCCATTAGGCCGATTTCATTATCCGCCACCTCTTTAGCGCTGAGGTTGGGGATGATGCCCAGCACGGGCTTATTCAGCAGTTTTTCCAGGTCGGCACCGGATTTGATGCTATCGTCCATCACTTCAAACAGAAACGCAATCGCCGCTCCCAACATCAAGCCCAGCACCAGTGCGAGGGCAGCATTGAGTGTCATATTTGGCTTAAACCGGTTGCGCGGGACTTCAGCGCGATCTATCACTGAAATATTGTTGTTACTGGCACCGGCGGCAACGCCCACCTCTTTCATGCGCTGCAACAGGCCATCGTAAAGCTCTCGGTTGGTATCCACACCGCGCCTGAGTGTCTTAAAGTCGACACTGTTGGCCTCCAGATCGAGGATCTCATCGCGCGTAGACTCAATACGCTCTGCCAGCATCCCCTCTTCGCGCATCTTGGCCTGATACTTCACCTTAATGCCGTCGCGGATATGCCCGATCTCCTTACTCAGCTCAAGATCAAGCTGGGCGATCTTTTCCTGCATCTGCTGCATTTTCGGATAACCCGGCTTGTAGATCTTCAGGTTCTCCTGATACTCGGAGGTTAAATCAGAGCGCTGCTGCTTCAAATTCTGGATCACGAGACTCTCCAGCATCTCGGCCAAGCTGGCCATACTTGCGCTCAGCATTTCCTGGTACTGGGACTCTGCCGCGAAGCGTTCAGATTCAACTTTCACCTGCGCCCGGTTCATCTCCTTCAGCTTCTCGGTCAAAATGCCCAATTTGTCATTCTGGTTGATAATGCCGCGTTTCTGCGTGTAGGCGATCATGGCGCGCTCGGAATCCTCCAGGTCTGCCCGCACCTGTTTAAGCCGTTCTTCCAAAAAGCCCTTGGCATAAGCAGAAGCCTCAAAGCGGCGTTCCAGGCTCATATCCACAAACGACGCCGCAATGGCATTCGCCACCAAAGCGGCCTCACGCGGGTTGGGGCTTTCGTAGTACAGGCGCACCAGGCGAGAATTACTGATGGGCGCGACCGCCAGGTTGCCCAAGAACACCGACTCCAGGTCTGCGGGCAATGCTTCTTCCGAACGCTCCTGCGGGCTGCTGAAAAAACCCTTCGCACTGTCCACCATGCCGGCAATAAAGCCCGGCTCTTCGTCATCTTGCGTCATAGCGCCGGATTCGTGCAGCCCCAACTGATCGATAACGCGCCGCGCCAGCGTGCGACTTTGCAGCAGCTCATACTGGGTTTGGTAGAAATCTCTGGAGCCTGACGACTCCTCACTGGTCACACCCTGATACTCCACCACCTTGCCGGCATCGCGCTCAATCTGCAGTACGGTGGTGGCGCGAAAAATCGGTGTCATCATCGCCGTGGCGATAATCGTAGTCACTAACACCACCCCAGCCGTAATGAAGATAGTCCAGCGCCGACGCCACAGCAGGTTCCAGACTTCACGCAAGTCGATGAAGTCATCGTCGGCCGCGGCAGCCGCCGGAGCAGCAACCACCTGCTCATAACGGGCCAGCTGATTTTTCAGCTCGGCGATCATCAGCTGCTGATCAGCGGGGACCGGATTGTTGGGCGTAGAATCTGAACTCATGGGCAATTCAACTCATATTAAAATTGGGCAAAGCCAACAAAGCCGCGCAGGGTATCCGTGATGCCCTTAATGAAAGACTTGCTGCCCGATACGGGCACCACAACTTTGTCGTTGCCTATGATTTCCGGGTCAACGGTAGTGCCGGCTAAAACGGCTTCCAGGTTAACCACATAGCCCACCACCACGCCGGATTCATCCGACCGAAACACCACAACCTCCTCTTCGTTGGCCAACGCGCCGGCGTCACCGGCCATGGCGAGGGCCTGCAGCAAGGTGGTTTTGCCCTTCAGCGGGTAGACCCCGGGATTCGTCACGTGGCCCAGCACGGTAATCTGGTGACTGACATACTCCATGATATCAATATTGACCTGCGGGTCTTGCAGATACCCTTCAGCATACAGCTCGGTGATCAAGTCCTCGGACTGCTCCCGGCTCAAGCCCGCCACCTTCACCAAGCCTATCAGCGGCATTTTGATATACCCGGCGGCATTAATACGCTCGGTACCGGAGAGCTCATCCACCTGAAAGACGTCAATTTGCAGCAGGTCTGAGGGGCCTAGAATGTAATCGCTGGTCGAAAGGGCTACTGCGCCGCTACCGTCTTCTGGCGTGAGGGGCATGGGCGCAGCCGTCATTTCGGAGCCGGCCGACCAGGCCAGCGATACACTACTTAAGAGTAGGCAAACAACACTGCAAAAAATCCCTGTTTTCATAGTAGCGCCTGCCGAATCATACATTGGACATTATTGCATAGCACGGAGGGCATCGTTAGCGGACTGCAAAAATTAATAGCGCTGAAACCCAACAAAACCTCGCAGCGTATCGGTTATCCCCTTAATGCCCGACGCCACACCTGCCACCGGCACGACAATTTTGTCGCTGCCGATCACCTCGGGGTCACCCTGCAGGCCGCTCTCAATTTGCGCCAGATCCACCACATACCCCACGACCTTGCCGGCGGTGTTCGCCCGAAATATTATAATGCCTTCTTTGTCGGGCAGGCCGTCGAGGCCCTTGGCCATCGCCAGGGCCTGCAGCAGCGTGGTCCGGCCCTTAAGGGCGAACACGCCGGGTTCCTTCACCGCCCCCATCACGGTCACCTGCTGGCTGGCATACTCTATGATATCGATATTGACCTGGGGGTCTTCCAGATACTCGTCACTGTAGAGCCCGGTGATCAGATTTTCTGCTTCTCCCTGCGTCAGCCCCGCCACCTTCACTGAGCCAATCAACGGCATTTTGATATAACCACGAGAATTCACCCGCTCCACGCCTGACAGCTCTTCGATCTGAAACACGTCTATTTCCAACTGGTCGGAAGGGCCTATGCGATAATCATTGGTGGATAGGGTCACCACGCCACTGCCCTCTGCGGGCGTGGCCGGCATGGCGCGTAATTCACCCGGCTCCGCCGCAGACGCTTGTTCTGCGCTGATCACCGTGGTGAACCCCATTACCAGCAGCAGTAACAGCAGTCGGTGGTGGAATGGGCCGCCCATGTAACTTCTCAACCTCACCATGA
>ERZ888423.1535-NODE-1535-length-19609-cov-9.063005_pt1 | contig 19609 bp, 18 predicted proteins | sample MGYA00520523_ERZ888423 | MGnify/ENA primary metagenome ERZ888423 (study PRJEB32303, sample SAMEA104408611) | aquatic metagenome | biome: Brackish water; feature: Pelagic; material: water | place: Baltic Sea | collected 2014-06-08T10:24:00 | depth 30,27 m ...
GATCGCCGCTCACGGCAGCTTCGGTGCGGCCCGCCCGTACGTGCAGACCCCCGCACAATCGAGGCATGTCCTGGGTCAGGCCGTCGACATCGGAGGTATCGATGCCGACCACTGGCTGATCGCCAACCTCGCCCGGTTCGGGCTGTGCCAGATCTATGCCAACGAACTGTGGCACTTCGAGTTGGCCGCCGATGCGATGGGCAACTGCCCGCCACTGCTGGCCACCGCCGCGGGCTAGAGTCCGAGGGTGACCACCCAGCCCGACTACGTCGACTTCCACTTCGACGTCATGTGCCCCTACGCCTATCAGACGTCGAGGTGGATCCGCGAAGTCCGTGATCTGACCGGCCTGCAGGTGAATTGGCGGTTCTTCAGCCTCGAGGAGATCAACCGCGTCGAGGGTAAGAAGCATCCCTGGGAACGGGAGTGGTCCTACGGCTGGTCGATGATGCGGATCGGCGCGCTGCTGCGGCGGCGCTCGATGGACGATGTCGGTGCCTGGTACGAACGCGCCGCGCGCGCCTTGCACGTCGAGGGCCACAAACCACATGAGAAGGCGGTCGCGCGACACCTGCTGGGCGAGTTGGGCTTCGATCCCGCACTGGTCGATGAAGCCATCGCCGACCCGACCACCGGCGATGAGGTGCTGGCCGATCACCAACGGGTGGTCGACGCCGCCGGCTACGGCGTGCCGACGCTGTTCTTCCCAGATGGCCAGTGCCTGTTCGGTCCGGTGCTGATCGACCCGCCGACCGGGGATGCCGCGGTGCGACTGTGGAACGCGGTGCTGGCCTGGACCGAGTTCCCGCACCTCTACGAGTTGCAGCGGCCCAAGACCGAAGCCGACGGCATGCTCATCACCGAGACGTTCCGGCCCTACCTCGAGGCCCGCGACTGGGTGTCGATCAACCGCGGCGAGGTGATCAACTTCCCGACCCAGCGCGCCGAGTGAGGAACCTCGCAGACATCGTGCGAGTAGACCTCTGCAGGACTCCTCACTCAAGGGGCGCAGACGCTGCGCGGATTTTCTGACACTATCCGTGCTGTTCTGGCAAGCTCTGCCGCTACCCCGGAAGGAGGCGGCATGACCATCACTACTGAGCGGTTGCCGCTGCTGAGCGGTCGCGACCGAATCATGATCACCGTCACGGTGATCGCGGCGGTAGCGGCCGGTGCACTGCACTTCGCCGGGTCAAATGCGGTTCTGGCCTTCATCGTCGCCGCCATCGCGCTGGCCACGCTGGCATCCCTGGTCGGTCGTTCGGTCGAAGCGCTGGGCGACCGGCTGGGCCCCAGCGCCACCGGTGTGCTGCAGTCCGCGCTGGGCAACCTGCCGGAGTTGTTCGTCATCCTGTTCGCGCTCAAGGCCGGCCTGTATGGCGTGGTCAAGGCCACCCTGGTGGGTTCCATCCTGGCGAACGTGCTGCTGGTCCTCGGACTGGCCTTCGTGGTCGGCGGGCTCAAACACGGTCGGCAACGGTTCGCCGCCACCGATGTGCGCACCCTGGGCCTGATGCTGACCCTGGCGGTGTTCATCCTCGCGGTGCCCTCGCTGACCTCGGCACTACACACCCCCGCGGAATCCCACGAGCGGATGGTCTCGGTGGTGGTGTCCATCGTCATGCTGGCGCTGTTCGCGCTGTCGCTGCCGGCAACCCTGTCTCGCGGCAAGGCAGCCGCCGGCCCGCACGGGGAACACCTCCAGGGCGGATCCTCTCCCATCGCCGCCAGCCCCGAATCCGCCCGGGCCGCCAGCAAGGCGACGGCGCACGGCCAGTGGCCGCTGGCGATGGCGATCGGCATGCTCGCCGCCACCGGCATCGGTGCGGCCTTCGTCTCGGAGTGGTTCGTCGCCGCACTGCAACCGGCCATGGACGCCGCCGGAATCAACGAGGTGTTCGCCGGTCTGGTTATCGTGGCCATCGCGGGCAACGCGGTGGAGAACGTGGTCGGCATCCAACTGGCCGCGAAGAATCAGATGGACTACGGGGTGCAGGTGATCCTGCAATCGCCGGTTCAGGTGGCGCTCACCATCGCCCCGATCGTCTGCCTGTCCGCCGCTCTGCTTGGCCAGCCTGGTTTCGACCTGGTGTTCTCGCCACTTCTGCTGGCGGCGTTGGTGATGTCGGCGTTGGTGGCTGTCGTGGTGACCTTCGACGGGGAATCGAGTTGGTTCGAGGGCGCAGCGCTCATTGCGCTCTATGTGGCCATCGCCACCTCGTTCTGGTGGGGCTAGCCGCGGCGGGGAGTAACGTCGACCCCGATATGCGAGGGGGGAGGGTGACGCCAAAGACGTTCCGGCGCTTGGTGCTCGCCGTCGCGGTCATGGTCGGCCTGCTGATCGCCCCGACGCCTGCGGCGGCCGACACCGTTGCGGACACCCTGGCCACACTGGACACCCTGGCGATCAAAGGACGGGCTCCCAAGACCGGTTACGAGCGGGAGTTGTTCGGCGAGCGCTGGACCGACGATGTCACCGTGGAGTTCGGGCACAACGGCTGCGACACCCGCAATGACATCCTGCGCCGCGACCTCGTCGAGGTGGTCAGCAAGCCGGGTTCCAACGGGTGTGCGGTGCTCAGCGGTGTGCTCAACGACCCCTTCACCGGAACCGTCGTCGACTTTGTTCGCGGCCCCGGGACCTCTGCGGAGGTTCAGATCGACCACGTGGTCGCCTTGTCGGATGCCTGGCAGAAAGGTGCCCAGCAGTGGGACGAGTTCACCCGCCGGAACTTCGCCAACGATCCGGCCAACCTACAGGCCACCATCGGCTGGGTGAACCAGCAAAAGGGTGATAGCGACGCGGCGACCTGGTTGCCGCCCAACGGTTCCTATCGCTGTGCCTACGTCACGCGCATCGTGGATGTCAAAGCCGCCTACGGTCTGTGGGTGACGCAGGCCGAACACGATGCGATCGCGCGGGTTCTCGCCGGGTGCGGCTAGACGACGACAGTCGGCAGACCGCGCAGCACCAGGCTGAAGAGATCCTGGCGCTGCCGGGACTCGCCGGCGCCGTCGTCGGAGACCAGCAGCACGCTGTAGGTGCCGTCGGACAGCTTGGGCCCCAGGGTGATTCCCTCGAAGTTGTTGGTCAGAAACACGCTCTGCCACAGCAGTGTCTTGCGCACCGGGGTGAACCCGCCGGCGGTTAGGCTCGGCAGCGCGGATACGTCGGTGGCGGCGCTGAAGTCCAGCAGGTAGACCCGTGTTCTGAAGGACGGCAGAAACCCGCCGAGTTCGCGCTCCAGGGACAGCACCCGCCCGTCGGGCAGCGCCAGCAGATCGACCAGTCCGCTGCGCTCGACGGTGATAAATGGTGACATGGCTCGGATTGGCTCGGTGCGGTACGCGTACTGGCCGCCCGGGGCGAAATCGTCGCCGCCGAACTCCTGGATCCTGACCCAGCTACCCGACCGGGTGGTGGAGAGCGCGCCGTCGGATTTCAGGGCTTCCTCATTGGCCGTCCAGAGCTTCCCGGCTCCGTAGCTGAGGGCTTCCAACCCGAGATTGTTCTGCACGTTGGCCGGCCGGTAGATCTCCGGCACCGGAACCGAACCCACCTTCGCGCCGGTGCCGATGCTGAATTCGCTGATGGTCGAGGTGCTTTCGTCGGCAATCCACACGGTCCCGGTGCCGGGGCGCAGCGCGATCCCTTCGGAGTCGCTGCCCAGGCCCGCGGCGCTGATCCCGTTCGTGACGGCACCGGAGTTGACCCAGCCGAAGCCGGCGGCGAGCACGGTGGCCAACTGCCAGATGGACTTGGCGCCGTTGTCACCGACCGCGTAATAGGTGCTTCCGCCGTCGTAGGTGATCCCGCTCAGTTCTGCCGCGTCGGTGGCACCACTGGTCAGCGGGTAGAGCCCCTGCCCGGTGGGTGTGAGCATCAGGCCCGGTTGCGCGACCACACCCGCGGCTGCCGTGCCGCGGCGAGGGCCCCGTTCACGGCGGGCCCAGACTGGCCGTGCCGGGTTGGCCTTCGACGCGCCGGGGGAGCCGGGACCGGTGGAGGGAGGCGCGGTCACTGTCGTTGCGGCAGCCGGTATCTGGACCGGAGTCGACACCGATTGGGCCGCTGGAGGCGATGTCGCGGGCCGGGCACCGGCGATTCTCGATTTCGCTGAGATCGCCGCGGCGCCGACGAGCTTGGTTCGTGGGCTGCTGTCACCGGCAGTCGGCCGGGATGCGGAACTCCTCTGAGCGTCCTCGCCGTCCTGGGCCCAGGCCGCCGGTGCCGCGGCGGCGATGGCTGCGCCGATACCCAGCGCCACCGCGAGCCCGCCGAGGCGACCCACGGCGATGTCGATACCGCTCACTCAGACCAGCGTGGGTTGCAACGGGGCAAGGTCGGTCTGCATCAGAACGACGTTGTAGTTGCTCCAGATCGACATGTTCCAGTACAGGTTGGACACATCCGGGTCGCCGTTGGAATCGGTGAGCTCACCGGTTCCCGACAGCGGGTGGATCATCGGTGCGTAGAGACCGGGGTAGGTGATCGAGGTCGCCACGGTGATGGGATCCGACCATGGACCCTCCGGGGTGTCGGCGGTCCGCAGGATCACGTTGTTGAGGCCGTTGCCGTACATCACCACGTACTTGTCCAGGTACTCGTTGTACTGGATCGACATCTCGCTGACGTTGCCGCCGGTCTTGGCGCCGGTGAAGCCGGCGAACCAGCCGCCGAAGAAGTTCGGGTTGTTGGCGATGTCCTTGGCCCAGCCGAAGAGTCCGGTGGAATTCGGTGAATCGCCGATGACCGGTGCGGCCACCGCCGGCTTGTCCAGAACCCAGCTGTCACCGTCCCAGTACTCGTACTGCTTCAGGTCGGTGATGGCACCCTCGGGAACGCGGGACAGGAAGGCCGATCCGGTCCGCCCGGCCGGGGTGCCGAAGGCGTAGATGTAGCGGGTCTCGCCGACGACCTTGCTCTCGGGTTCCAGCACGTAGGCCATCTGCTGGAAGTTCTGGCTGCCGGCCACATAGCGGGTCGAGGAGCGGAACCAGCCCGCCGATCGCACGGTCGAGGGCTGCAGCACCCACTTGTCGGTGGCCTCGTCATACATTGAGATCGCCGAGTAGTTGGTGGTCCAGCGGCCTGGGGTGTCCCAGGACTTCACTGACATGTAGTTGACGTAGTTCTCGCTGTTGGCGTAGACCGCCGAGGTCGGAATGTTGGTGACCTCGGAGCCGATGAAGAACACCTGGTTGCGTGCGGCCGGGATGAACTGGCCCGCATAGCCGGTGTTGATCAGCGACAGGCCGTCGTAGAGCTGGGTGTCATTGCTGAGCAGCAGGACGTTGGACCGCCAGTCACCGGTCATGTTGCGAGCGCTGAAGGTGTCTCCGAATGCGACCTGGGTCAACCCGTTGTCGCCGTTGAACCACATGATGCCGAGGTCGGTTCCGTAGATGCCGGCCCACTGGGTGTTGTTGACCTGGGTCCAGGTGCCACCCGGGTAAGCCGTGTTGCGCTGACCGGTCACCCAGCCGCGTTGCGCTGAGGGCAGGTTGCTGGGCGTTGCGACGAGGGCGGTGGCGGCAGCAGCGACCGTGGCGCCGGGCTGTGCCGCGGTCGCGGCCACCCCGCGGCTGCCTACGCGGCCGATTTCGCGGCGGCTGAACGCCAGCAGAGCCCACAACGCCGGGCCGTCCAGCAGGGTGCCGGACGTCGTCGACGCGGACGCCGGGTTCGGGTCGATCGCGCTCAGTAGTCGGGGTGCTGCCCGCATCGCTCGGGCGGGTGCGGGTTTCGCAGCGGCGACGGCGACCGGGACCTCGGCCACGGCCGTGACAGGCGCGAGTACCTGGGTGGCGACCGGTGCGGGCACGGCCGGGGCGGCTGGCTCCGACACCAGGGCCGGGACCGCCGGCGCGGTGGTCGCGGCGACCGGTCGCGGGGCCACCGCGGCCGCCGGACCTGGCAGCGTGGGCGAGGCGGGCGCGCCGACCGGCACCGACGCCAACGCTGTGCTGTCCTTGCCGGCATTCGGTGAACTCAGGGTGGGCCGACTGGCCGCGGATCTGGCAGCTACCGGTGCCGGGGCGGGCCGGGTGCTGTTACGCGTGGCCGCCCCCCGGGATCCGCGCCGGGGCGCTGTGGAGGGTGCTGCAGCCGGGCCCGTCTCGGCGGAGGCCTGCTGCGAGGACCGCTCCGATGAGCCCCTGGCGCCGGTATCCGGGGCGTCGGCCCGTGCGACGCCGGTACCGGAGGCCACGGCGGCACCTACGCCGAGCGCGATCGCGAGCGCTCCGATCCGGCCGATGTGAACGGCGGCACCCCGGTCTGATCTCATGTTGGCTGAATTCATCGCAAACACTCCTGCCTGTGGCTATCTGCAGGTCGCCGCGCCCGGCAAACGCGCAGCGTGAGCGGCCCGGCAACGGGCTTGAGTGAACTCTACTCACACTGGCCCCATGATCTCCAGAGCCGCGCCGTTCCGGCCGGGGGAGGAAAAGTGCTGCTCGGGCGGCATTAGCGGCGCTCAGCGCGGCTCCGACCGCCGCGCGGATTGTCAGCAAATTGTTACCGCAGCCGACACATCCCGTGGGCTACCGCGTCACTGGGCCGCGAGGAGAGCGGCCATATGGGCGATGACACCCTGCAGTGCCTTGAACGGGCGGATCATGACCTTGACCGAGGTGATCTTGCCGTCGTCGTTCCAGTGGATCATGTCGATGCCCTCCACCGAGAGCCCGTTGACCTCGGCGGCGAAGTGCAGGACCGCGGAGCGATCGCCGAACCACTTCTCGACGTAGTGAAAGTTGGTGCCGGAGAACATCTGCTCGGCCGCCCGCAGATAGGCCGTCGCGGTTGCCCGGCCGTGCTGGGGTGCGAACACCGCCGGGGAGTAGAACACCGCGTCCTCGGCGAGCATGTCATCGAGTTGGGCGGTCTCTCCGCTTTCGATGACGTGCAGCCAGCGCTCGATCACCGGCGGGGTGCTCACCAGTTCCACACCGACATGTCATCGGGCGGGTACTGGGTGCAGATGTCGGTGGTGTTGGCGGCCACGCCCTTGTTGTTGAAGAACAGTTTGGCGTGGTTGGGCCATTGGAACGCCAGCGGATCGGCGTAGATGTTGGTGGCCAGTTCCTCCGACCACGCTCGTCGCTGATCGGGGGTCTTGGCGTAGAAATCGTGGATGTAGTCCCGGGCGGCCTGTTGGACCTGCGCCGACTTGTTGTTGTAGTCGATCATGTAGCGCTCGTAGTAGATCGGCTCCACGTCCCGGGCGGCGGCCATGATCTGCTCGGCGGTACAGGTCGTCTTCAGCATTCGGTTCGGGATGGGGTAATCGTCGGTGGCGTCGGCCGACGCCACCGACGGCGACACCGCGGCGACCAGGGCCGTCACCACCGCGGCCGGGCCGATCCAACGGGCGTATCTGCGCATAACGGTCATTATGGTCCTCCCGGTACGGCCGTGCTGATCGGGCTTACAATCTGTAGGCATGATCTCTTTCGGGCGCTCACTGGCGGCCGCCGCCGCCGTCACGGCTGCTGTCATGGCCGCTGCGCCGGCCCAGGCGGACCCCGACATTGACTTCGCCGACCAGCTGCATTCTTTCGGCATCTACGGACAGCGTGACTACAACGCCTGGTTGGGCAAGATCACCTGCAAGCGACTGGCCATGGGTGTCGACGGCGATGCCTACGCCTCGGCGGCCTTCGTCTCGCGCAACCTGGACCGGGATTCCACCCAGTCCCAGGCCTGGCAGTTTGTCGGTGCGGCGCTGAGCACGTACTGCCCGGACAAGATCGGCGTGCTGCAGGCCGCTTCGCAGTAGGTGCGTCGTCGGTCAGCCGGCCAGCTTGCCGTTGTCGACCACATAAACCGCCCCGTGCACCGCGGCGGCGTCGTCGCTGGCCAGGAATGCGATCACCGAGGACACGTCGCGCGGTTGCATCAACCCGCGCGGGGCGGCGATCCGCATGATGAGCTTGTAGTCGGCCTGTTCCGGGGCGGCGAACTCGGTGACCTGCGGGGTCAGCATGCCGCCCGGGCACACCACGTTGACGCGCAGGCGTTCTTTGCTGAACTCGACGGCCAGGGCGCGGGTCAGCCCGACCAGGCCGTGTTTGGCGGCGCAGTACCCGGCGGAGTACACCTCGCCCTCGACCCCGGCCACCGAGGCGACGTTGACGATGTTCCCGCCGGACTCCAGCAGGTGCGGCAGCGCGGCCCGGCACAGGTAGAACGGGCCGTTGAGGTTGGCCGCCAGGTCGTAGGCCCAGTCGTCGTCGGTGACCTCGCCGGTATGCCGCATCTGGTGAAAACCGGCCGCGTTGACCAGCACGTCGAGTCGGCCGAAGCGGTCCACGCACTGCGCCACCGCGTCACGGCAGGCCATCGGGTCGGTGATATCCACCGAGGCGTGGGCGCCACCGGGGACAGCCTCGAAGACGGTTGTCAGCCGGGAGGTGTCGCGGGCGATGCCGAACACCGTCGCTCCCCGTTCGGCGAACAATCGGACCACGTCGGCGCCCAGTCCGGACGACGCGCCGGTCACCAGGGCGACTTTGCCGTTCAGTTGTGTCATACCCGCAGCATCTCACCCGAATTGCATGACGCGTAGGTGACCATGTGGGGTCCGGACGGGCGGCGAGCGGACTTGTCGTCTTGAATTGATGAGTAGGGCGGGACGAGGGGACCCGTGGAACAGGAGTAGTCAGTGCGCGCGATCGACGTCACGTCGCCCGGCGGCGGGGCCCACGCCGCGGGTGTGACGGTCGGGCAGTCGCCGGCCGAATCGGACATCTGGCGTGCCGGGGTGCGGCGCGCGGCACTCGAGCATGTGGCCGGGTTCGTCGAGTCCCAGTGCGTTCCGCAACTCGAGCGCACCGGCGTCGATATCAGCGCGGAGGTCCTGGCGGGGTTCCTGGATGGCGGCAAGTGCCTGCGCTCGACGTTCATGTACCTGGGCTGGCTGTGCGGAGCGGGCACCGACCCCGCCGCCGACGAGGCCGCGCTGCGGGCCTCGGCGGGCCTGGAGATGCTGCATGCCTTCGCCCTGCTGCAGGACGACGTCATGGACGACTCGCCGCTGCGGCGCGGCCGGCCCGCCGCGCACCTGCAGTTCGGCCAATGGCACCGGGACCGCGGCCTGTCGGGATCGCCGGAGCGGTTCGGCACCTCGCTGGCGATCCTGTTGTCCGACCTGTGCCTGGTGTGGGCCGAGCAGATGATGCGCGACAGCGGGGTGCATCCCGACGCCCTGGCGCGGGCCTGGCCGCATTACGACGCCATGCGTATCGAACTGGCCGTCGGCCAGTGCGCCGACGTCGCCAACGACGCTGGTGCGTTGCCCGCCCTGGACGCGGTGCTCGACGTGGCACGGCGGAAGTCGGGCAACTACACCGTGCGCCGGCCGCTGGAGATCGGCGCGGCGATGGCCGGCCGAGAGGACCTCATCGAGGTCCTCGGCGGCTACGGCAGGGCGGTCGGGGAGGCCTTTCAGATGCGTGATGACATTCTCGGGGTGTTCGGCTCACCGGCGGTGACCGGAAAACCCGCCGGCGGCGACCTTGCCGAGCGCAAGGCCACCAGCCTGGTGGTCGCGGCCCAGCGGATGGCCGATGCCCCGATCCGCAGGCAGTTCGGCGAGCTGATGACAGCCGAAGATCTCGACGATGCGGATATCGCCCGGTGGCGGTCCCTGATCGTGGCGACCGGCGCCCCTGATTGGATCGAGGAACTGATCGCGGAGCGGGTGGCGACTGCCAACCAGATGGTGTGTGACAACCGGATCGACGACTGGGTGCAGTCGGCGCTCGCCGATATGGCCGGCGTGTGCACCCTGCGGATGACCTAGCGCGGATGATGTAGAGAGAGGCGTTTCATGCGAACGATTCCAGGGAGCACCGACCACGTCGTCGTGGTGGGCGCGGGCCTGTCGGGACTGTCAGCCGCCATGCAGCTGGCCGGTCGGGGGCGACAGGTCACCGTCGTCGAACGGTACGACTTCCCGGGTGGACGGGTCGGCCAGGCCGATATCCGCGGCTATCGGATCGACACCGGCGCCACCGTGCTGACCATGCCCGACATCATCGAGGAGGCCTTCGACGCCGTCGGCGCCTCGATGAAGGACTACCTGGAACTGATGCCGTCCGACCCCGCCTACCGGGCCTCGTTCGCCGACGGAAGCATGCTCGACGTGCACTCCGACGTCGCCGCGATGACAGCGGCGATCGAGGAATTCGCCGGGCCCGATCAAGCCGCCGGCTACCTGCGGATGCGGGACTGGCTGTCTGAGCTGTACACCCTGGAGATCGACGGCTTCATCGGATCGAACTTCTCCTCTCCGCTGTCGCTGCTGACCCCGAAGCTGGCCCGGCTGGCCGCCATCGGCGGCTTCCGCGGCTGGGAGAAGATGGTGGGCCGCTTCATCACCGACGAGCGCCTGCAGCGGATCTTCACCTTCCAGGCGCTTTACGCCGGGGTGCCGCCGCAGCAGGCGCTGGCCGCCTACGCGGTGATCGCCTACATGGACACCATCGCGGGGGTGTACTTCCCGCGCGGCGGTATGCGGGCGGTTCCCGAGTCGCTGGCCGCCGCCGCGGCCGACGCCGGCGTCACCTTCCGCTACGGGTCCACCGTGACGCGGCTGGAACGATCCGGCTCGCGGGTGACGGCGGTGTGCACCGACTCGGGTGACCGGATCGCCTGCGACGCCGTGGTCCTGACCACCGAACTGCCGTTGACATATCAGTTGCTCGGCAAGACGCCGCGTCGCACCATCAAGTTCCGGCCCTCGCCGTCGGCGGTGGTCATCCACGCCGGCGTGCCCGCGGTCGGGGATGCGCTGGCGCACCACAACATCAGCTTCGGCGCCAACTGGTCGAAGACCTTCGACGAGATCATCGGCGAGGGCGTACTGATGAGCGATCCGTCGCTGCTGGTCACCATGCCCACCGCGGGTGACCCGACGCTCGCGCCGCCAGGACGTGACCTGCTCTTCGTGCTGGCGCCTTGTCCGAATCTCGAAGTGGGCAAAGTCAACTGGGCCGCCGAGGGCGATGCCTACGCCCGCCAGGTGCTGGCGACGGCTGCTGAACGGCTGCTGCCCGGAATGGATCAGGACGTCGATATCCTCGACGTCGTGACACCGGTCGACTGGGCCCGGCAGGGAATGTACGCCGGCACCCCGTTCGCGCTGGCGCATACCTTCTCCCAGACCGGCCCGTTCCGGCCGGCCAATCTGGTCCGCGGTATCGACAACGCGGTACTGGCCGGTGGGTCGACCGTGCCCGGGGTGGGGGTGCCGACGGCGCTGCTGTCGGGCCGACTGGCCGCCGAGCGCGTCACCGGGCCGGCCGGTGCTGCCGGTACTCGAACGATCACCGGTTCGGCCAAGCGGGTGAGGACATGATCAACACCGAACTGCACGCCGCCGGGATCTCCGGCGAGCGGTTGCGGGAGTCCTACCGGTACTGCCGTCGGCTCAACGCCGAGCACGGCCGCACCTATTTTCTGGCGACCCGGCTGCTGACCCCGTCCCAGCGTCCGGCGGTGCACGCGCTGTACGGATTCGCCCGCTACGCCGACGACATCCTCGACGATCTGCAATCCGACGCCAGCGTCGCCGACCGGGAGGCCCGGCTGGAGCGGCTGGCGTCGAAGTTCTTCGACGGCGACGAGGTCAGCGAGCCGGTGCTGCCCGCCGTCCTGCACACCGCACGTACCTACCGCATCCCGCTGACCCTCTTCGAGGAGTTCCTGGCCGCGATGCGGATGGACCTGACCGTGACCGACTATCCGGACCGGCCCGCGCTCAACCGCTACATGCGCGGCTCGGCGGAGGTGATCGGCCTGCAGATGCTGCCGATCCTCGGAACGGTCGGACCGCTGAGCGACGCCAAGCCCACCGCAGAGGCGCTGGGCCGGGCCTTCCAGCTGACCAACTTCCTGCGCGATATCAACGAGGATCTGCAGCGAAACCGGGTCTATCTGCCCGCCGACGAGTTGGCCGCGTTCGGGGTCGACCGCGAACTCCTGACCTGGTGTCAGCGGACCACCCGCACCGATCCGCGGGTCCGCCAGGCGCTGGCCGCCCAGCATGCGATCACCCGGTCCATCTACCGCGAGGCGCACAAGGGCATCGCACTGCTGGCGCCGCAGTCCCGGCCGTGCGTGTCGACGGCCTTCACGCTGTACTCGGAGATCCTCGACCGGATCGAGGCCATCGACTTCGAGGTGTTCAGCCAGCGGGCCTCGGTCGGCAAGGGCCGGCGGTTGCAGGTGTTCACCGGAGGGTTGGTCCGCGCCCGGCGGGCCCGCCGCGCCGCCGCCTGAGCCGTGTTTTGATGGGGGTTAAGCAGAGGCAGACGCGCTGCCCTGCAGATCAAGGAGGTCGGCAATGACCGGCGTGTCCAGGGCCGGCCTACGCCGCGCCGAGGTTCCGGGCGCCTTTGATGTCGGCGCGGCCGCCTATGACCGTCTGGTCGGGGCCAATCCCGGCTACCACGACCATCTGCGGATCTCGGCTCGCCGGATGCGGATCCCGGACGGCGGACGGGGACTGCGCCTGCTCGACGCCGGCTGCGGAACGGGCGCCTCGACCGCGGCCCTGCTGGAGGCCGCCCCGCACGCGCAGATCGTTGCCGTCGACGCCTCAGCCGGCATGCTCGAGCAGGCCGCCGCCAAATCCTGGCCGGAGACGGTCCGTTTCGTCCACACCCCCATCGAGGCATTGGAGCAGGCGGGCGTCAGCGGACCGTTCGACGGCATCCTCGCCGCCTACCTGCTGCGTAATCTGGCCGATCCGGACGCCCAGCTGAGCAGGTTCCGCGAACTGCTCCGGCCGGGCGCGACGCTGGCCGTGCACGAGTATTCGGTACGCGATTCCAAAGCCGCCCAAGCGATCTGGAATGCGGTCTGCTGGGGCATCATCATCCCGGCGGGGTGGCGCAAGACCGGTGACAGCACCCTTTACCGTCACCTGTGGCGCAGTGTGAACGACTTCGACGGTGCGGCGGACTTCCAGCGCCGCCTGGTCGCCGCGGGTTTCGCCGGCGTGCACAGCGAAACCATGCCGGGCTGGCAGAGCAATATCGTGCACACCTTCCTCGGAGACGCACCACTGTGAGGGGTCTGGGATGAAAGATCCACGCCGAGTCAGTCACCCCGGTCCAGCCGGGCTGCCGAGTGCCACCGCACTGGCCGAAGTCCCGCATGTCGTCGTGATCGGCGCCGGGATCGCCGGTCTGGCCGCGGCTGCCGGCCTGGCCGAACGCGGTGTCCGCGTGCAGGTTCTGGAGCGTGAACGGAATCTGGGTGGCCGGGTGGCCGGCTGGACCGAGCACCTCGATGATGGGCCACTGGCGGGCACCGATGTGGCCAACAACCGGGGTTTCCACGCCTTTTTCCGGCAGTACTACAACCTGCGGGCGCTGCTCAAGCGCAGCGATCCCCAGTTGCAGCGGTTGCGTGCGGTCGAGGACTACCCGCTCGTGGACGGTGAGGGCCGGCGGGACACCTTCCGTGGCCTGCCGCAGAGCCCGCCGTGGAACGCGCTGGTTTTCGCGCTGCGCAGCCCGACGTTCCGGTTCCGGGATCTCGTGCGCATCGACGCCAAAGCGGCGGCACCGCTGGCAGCGGTGTCGGTGCCGGATATCTATGAACGCCTCGACGACCGCGATGCCGGCACCTTCCTGGACCAGATCAACTTCCCCAAGGCCGCCCGGCACCTGGCCTTCGAGGTGTTCGCCCGCAGCTTCTTCGCCCGGCCCGACCGGTTGTCGGCTGCCGAACTGGCGGCGATGTTCCACATGTACTTCCTGGGCTCCAGCGAAGGCCTGGTGTTCGACGTCGCGGAATCCAATTTCGACACCGCGCTGTGGAATCCGTTGGGGGAGTACCTCACCGGCCAGGGGGTCGAGTTGCACACCTCGGTCTCGGTCGAGTCGGTGTCCACCGGTGGCTCAAAGCGATTCGCGGTGCACACCGACGACGGACGAGTGATCGACGCCGACGGTGTGGTGCTGGCGGTCGACATGGGCGGTCTGCAGAAGATCGTGGCCGCGTCACCGGGATTGGGCGACGAGTCGTGGCGCCAACGGGTGGCCGCGATGGAACTCGCCCCGCCGTTCGTCGTGCAGCGGCTGTGGCTGGACCGGCCGGTCGATGACGGCCGCCCGGATTTCCTCGGCACCGGCGGTCTGGAGCCGATCGACAACATCAGCGTGGTGAGCAACTATGAGCGCCAGGCCGCCGACTGGGCACGCGAGCACGGCGGTTCGGTGGTGGAGGTGCATTCCTACTCGGTGGTCGACCCGCCGCCGTTCGAGGGCCTGCGGGAGAAGATGCTGTCCAGACTCCACCAGCTCTACCCGGAGACCGCCCGGGCCGGCATCGTGGCCGAGCGGATCCTGTTCAAACAGGACTGTCCGCTGTTCTCGCCGGGGTCGTTCGCCCGGCGCCCGACGGTCGACACCGGGGTCCCCGGGTTGAAGCTCGCCGGTGACGGAATCCGGATCGACCTGCCGGTAGCGTTGATGGAGCGGGCCGCCACCACCGGCTGGACCGCGGCCAACCAGTTGCTGGCCGGCTGGGGTGTCGGCGGGCACACGTTGCACACGGTGCCGGTGCAGGGTCGTTCACCCGTGCTGCGGCGGCTCGCGGAGAAGGGCATGGGCTGATGGACGTGTGGTCGCTGCTGGCGGATCGGATGCCGAAAGACATTCCGCTGGAAGTGCTGCCGAAGCTCGACTGGGCTCATCAGAGGCCGACCTTCCAGGATGCCGAGCCGGCCATCATCGACGCCGCCCTGCACCGTTCCCAGCGTCGGCCCAGCGGTAACTGGTTCGTCTTCGGCGCCAGCACCGACGTCCGGGCCGACCGCCCGTTCGGGACCGACGTCGGGGGCACCGAGATCGTCGCGTGGCGGGACCAGCAGGGCGGCCTACATGTCGGCCCGGCCTCCTGCCCGCACCTCGGAGCCGACCTGTCCACCGGCAAGGTCGACTGCGGCGGGCTGATCTGCCCGTGGCACGGCCTGCGACTCGACGGTGGCCGCGAGTTCGGCTGGAAACCGTTGCCGGCCCACGACGACGGGGTACTGGTCTGGGTGCGACTGGACAAGGTCGGCGGCGAGGAACCTCTGGACGCCCCGGTGCTGCCGGTGCGGCCCGAGGGGCCGCGACTGGCCGCGGTCACCCGACTCGAGGGCGTGTGCGAACCGCACGACGTGATCGCCAATCGGCTCGATCCCTGGCACGGTGCCTGGTTCCATCCGTACTCGTTCGCTCAACTTCAGGTGCTGAGTGCACCTGCGGTCGATGCCGACGACGATGCGGACCTCTTTCAGGTGGCCGTGACATTCCGGATGGGCCGGCTGGGCGCTCCGGTGATCGCCGAATTCAGCTGCCCGGAGCCCCGCACGATCGTGATGCACATCGTCGACGGGGAGGGTGCCGGCAGTGTCGTGGAGACCCACGCCACCCCGATCGGTACCGGGCCGGACGGACGACCCCGCACGGCGGTCATCGAAGCGGTCATCGCCGTATCCGACCTTTCGGGTTTCCGCTACGCGCTGCGGGCCGCCCCGGTCATCAAGCCGCTGATGAAGATCGCCGCCACCCGGTTGTGGCGCGACGACCTCGCGTACGCAGAACGGCGATATGCGCTGCGGGCCAAGGGAAAGCACTGAATTGACGAAACGCATCGTGGTGTTCGGGACCGGCTTCGTCGGGAAGATGGTCATCCCCGAAGTGATCAAACACCCCGAGTTCGACTTGGTCGGGGTGGGGGTCAGCAACCCGGACAAGGTCGGGCTGGACGCCGGGGAGATCTGCGGGCTGCCCGAACCGGTGGGGGTGACGGCCACCGACGATATCGACGCGCTGATCGCGCTGGCGCCCGACGCACTGGTGCACTACGGGCCGACCGCCGCGCACGCCGAGGCCAATATCGACCTGATCGGCCGGTTCCTCCGCGCCGGGATCGACGTCTGCTCGACGGCGATGACACCATGGGTGTGGCCGGCGATGCACCTCAATCCGCCGAACTGGATCGAGCCGATCACCGCGGCCTGCGAGCAGGGCGGCTCGTCGTGTTTCACCACCGGCATCGACCCGGGTTTCGCCAACGACCTGTTCCCGATGACCCTGATGGGCCTGTGCTCCGAGGTGCGTCGGGTGCGGGCCTCGGAACTGCTGGACTACACGAACTACGAAGGCGACTACGAGTTCGAGATGGGCATCGGCCGGGAGCCGGAATTCACCCCGCTGCTGCAGAACTCCGACATCCTGGTGTTCGCCTGGGGTGCCACCGTGCCGATGATCGCCCACGCCGCAGGTATCGAACTCGACGAGATCACCACCACCTGGGACAAGTGGGTGACTCCGACCGAACGCACCACCGTCAAGGGTGTGATCGCGCCCGGGCAGGTGGCGGCGGTGCGGTTCACCATCAACGGCGTCTACAACGGCGAGACCCGCATCCAGCTCGAGCATGTCAACCGCATCGGCCGCGATGCCGCCCCGGACTGGCCTTCGGGCGACCAGGACGACGTCTACCGGGTCGATATCGAGGGAACGCCCAGCATCTTCCAGGAGACCGCATTCCGGTTCACCGACGGTTCCGGCCGCGATGCCGCCGCGGCCGGCTGCCTGGCCACCGGCCTGCGGGCGCTCAACGCCGTGCCGAGCGTCAACGACCTGCCGCCCGGCTGGGTCACCCCGCTTGACCTACCCCTCATCGCGGGCCGCGGCACCATCCGTTGACCTCAGGCCGCCCCTGACCGTTTGACCAGCACCACGGTTGCCAGCGGAATCGTCATCTGCTGCGGCGCCCCGGACAGGTACGCGGCAACCGCGGACTCCAGGGCGTCGACGAAGACCCCGGTTCGGGGGCCGTCCGGACCGCCCTCCAGCGCGGTGGTCAGGGTGGGAAAGATCGCCGCACGCGCGAAGCCGGCCCAGGCTGCGCCCAGCGCAACGGCATTGCCGTCCGCGCGGTAACGGGCCCAGAACCGGTCCTCGGCGTTGAACAGTTCAAGATGCTCCACCGATAGACCCTCGAAGCGGCCCGACGGGGCGAACGGGGCACGGAATTCCTTCTCGGTGCGGCCGACGGTCGGGATGGCCATCCGGTCCAGCTCGTCGGGGTGCAGAGTGCCGTCGTCCACCAGACTGTGCAGGGCGGCCAGGATCGCCTGCATCACTCCGGCGAACCCGGGCAGTCCGGCGTCGTCGAGTCCCAGCGTCAGCACGACCAGTTTGCCGCCCGGTGCCAGTTCGCGGCCCCGAAAGGCCACGAAGTCATGCCAGTCCAGCGCCCCCTGACGGGTGTAGGCGCGGCGGGCGGTTTCGTCGGCGCTGTGCGCGATGTGGATGTGGTCACCGATCGGGGCGGGCACCCGGCTCAGCCAGTGGGTGGCCCACGAACTCCACCCCAGGGCGATGCTCTGCGAGGGCAGGATCTGCCGATAGAACGAACGTCCCACCGCGGAGGCGAAGGTGGCTGAGTCCTTCTTGAGGTAGCTGTCCGGATCCTCGGCGAGGGTGCTGAACAATGCGCTGAAGTCATTGCCCGGCAGGTCGGTGTGGGCGACGAGAATGGCGTGGTCCGGGCGGGTACGGGCCCGCAGTGCCAGCACCGCCGCACCCACCGGCAGCAGCGAGTTGTATCCGGTGGCCGCGCCGTAGTCGGCGATGGCGATGGGCTGGGGCGGCTCGGGCAGCGTTACCGTCCGGGCGGCCTGTTCGAAAAGCCTGATACCGGAATCTAACCCGGATGCCTGCAGTCTCGAGGACGCCGTGTAGGTAGCACTATCCATCGGCTGCGGGCGCACCACGATGCTGGATTCGCGCACGGTGCTAGTTCCTTCGCCGGTGCAGCAGCAGTCCGACGATCACGCCGACGATCAGCATGGCCGCCAGCAGCAGCCACATCGGCGACTCCACCGCGATCCACAGCAGGCGCACGCTCTGACGGTCGCGATTCTGTCCGATGAAAACCGCGGCCAAGGCCACCAGGGCGATCGCCACCCAGTACCGCAGCGCGAAACGTGTCACCACGCCGCCGGGCGGCCGGCCTGATTCGTCAGCGGACACGGACTTGCCTCCTCGCTATCCGGTGGACCGGCTATACCCTGGACGGTAGTCGCTGGAGGCTGTCCCGCAACCCCGGACATGCCAGACTGGTTCTCGGTGTCACCGGTGAGAAATACGGCAAGTACGGCGAGGTGCCGATACCCGGTTCGCCTGTCATTTGGCCAGACCCGGTCCATCGGCGGCCCACTGTGGTTCTTCGTCGCACTGTCGGTCATCGGTGTCGACCTGGCCATCGCGGTGTGGTGGTTCCGGTTCCGTAGGCGCGACCGGGTTCCCGGGAACCCTGCGGCGATCGCCGATCCGTACGTTCCGACCGATGACGGGTTCGGTCGGAACAGCTGAAGACGATTGCGGCGCTGCGGGATTCGGGGGCGCTTACCGAAGCTGAAGTCAAGGCCGAGAAGTGTCGCATCCTCGGCGGCAGGGAGCGGCCTAGACTTGCCGGCGTGAAGGCTGTCAGTTGCTCCCATGGAACGTTATCGGTGGTCGACCTGCCCGACCCGCGCCCCGGCGTCGGTCAGCTGATCCTGGATGTGCGGGCCTGCGGTATCTGCGGATCAGACCTGCACGCCAAAGATCACGCCGACGAACTCACCGACGTGATGGTCACCCTGGGCTATCCGGACTTCATGCGCCGCGAGACCCCGACCGTGATGGGCCACGAGTTCTGCGGGGTGATCACCGAGCGCGGGCGCAAGACCCCCAGGAAACTGCGGGAGGGGATGACCGTGGTCTCCTTCCCGCTGGTGCGCTCCCATGGCGCAGTCCAGTTGACCGGGCTGTCACCGTTGGCACCCGGCGGATACGCCGAGCGGGTCCTGGTCGAGGCCTCGCTGACCTTCCCGGTGCCCAACGGACTGCCGGCGGACATCGCGGCGTTGACCGAGCCGATGGCGGTGGCCCTGCATGCCGTGCGCCGTGCCGACGTGAAGAAGGGCGATACCGCGATCGTGCTGGGTTGCGGGCCGGTCGGGCTGGGCGTGATCTGCCAGCTCAAGGCCGCCGGTGTGGGCACCGTGATCGCCAGCGACTTCTCGCCGGCCCGTCGCGACCTTGCCCGGCGCTGCGGTGCCGATATCGTCGTCGATCCGGCTGTGGACTCGCCGTACCGGAAGATCACCGCCAAGGGTGTGATTACCGACGCGCCCCAGTTGTACGAACTTGCGCTGTCGTCGATGGGCAAGCTGCGCAGGCTGCCCGGTTGGTCGCATGTCTACCGGGCCGCGGACGCCGCCGGCGCGGCCGGGCCGAAGCGGCCGGTGATCTTCGAATGCGTCGGCGTGCCGGGCATGATCGACGGGGTGATGGCGGATGCGCCGCTGAATTCCCGGATCGTCGTCGTCGGGGTCTGCATGGGCGCCGACCAGATCCGGCCGACCATGGCGCTGGCCAAGGAACTCGACGTGCGGTTCGTGTTCGGCTACACCCCGCTGGACTTCTACGACAGCCTGCACATGCTGGCCGACGGGAAACTCGAGGCGACCCCGCTGATCACCGGCAAGGTGGGCCTCGACGGCGTGGCCGGGGCCTTCACCGCCCTGGGCGACCCGGAGACGCA
>ERZ888423.1536-NODE-1536-length-19601-cov-13.309117_pt1 | contig 19601 bp, 15 predicted proteins | sample MGYA00520523_ERZ888423 | MGnify/ENA primary metagenome ERZ888423 (study PRJEB32303, sample SAMEA104408611) | aquatic metagenome | biome: Brackish water; feature: Pelagic; material: water | place: Baltic Sea | collected 2014-06-08T10:24:00 | depth 30,27 m ...
TTTACAGCGATATAAACCCAGATATTATAATTCATCTTGCTGCAGTATCGCATGCCAATAAATCTAACAAAGATCCTCATAGCACATTTGATCATAGTTTTTATTTTATTAAATAGATATTGTATTATATTTGAAATTATTAGTAAGTGTATGTTGTTAATTTATTTGCATACAACACTTAAAAAAATACAACGAATAACTAATTAAACTATCTTAAATTTATGAGCAACATTAAAAAAATAAAAGATTTGAAATCCTTCTTTCAAGTTAAGTATGTGATAAGTATGTGTATTCTTATGTTTTTTATGAGTTGTTCCAGCGCAAAACCAGTAGATGATAACCCAGAAGTAGTAAAACCTCCAGTTGAAGAAGGTTTTGTTTCTGAAATAGGCCCTATGTTTGATTACGCACCAGAATCTTCTGGAATTGTTTTGTCTGATGGTTATATTTTTACGATTAATGATTCTGGAAATTCTAGCGTATTTTATAAGGTAAATCCTGTAGATGGCTCTCTAGTACAGTCTATTTCTGTAACCAACTATGACAACAAAGATTGGGAAGATATTACTGATGATAGCAATTATATTTATATTGGTGATTTTGGAAATAATAGTGGTAAACGAACTGATTTGAGAGTTTTAAAAATCAGCAAATCGCAATTTATAAATAATACAGCTTCAACGGTAAGCGTATCGGCCGAAGCTATTGAGTTTTCTTATTCTGAGCAGACCAGTTTCATTTCTTCAAGCACACATAATTTTGATTGTGAAAGCCTTATTTCAAAAGAAGATAATTTGTATTTGTTTACAAAAAATAGAGGAGACAATAAAACACGTGCTTACAAATTATCAAAAGAACCTGGACAATATTCATTAACAACACTAGCCAGTTATGAAATAAATGGATTGGTTACCGGTGGGGATTATAACGCACAAACGAATGAATTGGTTTTAATAGGTTATGCAGCTTCTATGCATACAAATTCGTTTGTTTATATGTTTTCTAATTTTACTGATGATTCATTTTTCTCAGCAGATGTTACAAAGAAAGTAATTGGTAATGCATCAAGTAATTGGCAAACTGAAGCCATTGCATTTGGCTCAACTGATGGGGAAAATCTATTTATTTCTTGTGAATCAACAGGTTTTAGTATAGCAACTCTGTATAAGACTGATAAAACTACTTTGGGATTATAGTAGAAATTAATTTTTACTTTCATGTTTTCTGCTGAACCAAAAATTATATTTATCAAATAGGTGTAAATAATGTTTATAAAATTATTTAGGAGGCTCTTTTATAGTTAAAGGGTCTCCTAAATTTAGGGCTCTAATATTTTATGAACAGCATTAATTGATTATCGCTACTGTTATAATTGGCATAAAAAAGACTAGCCTAATCAATACAGTAAAGCATTGTGAGGTTAAGTCATCAATATTAAGTAGATGCCTAGGGCTAAAGCAGGAGCATGTATGCTTCTAAAAGCGTTTAATACGACTAATTAATAAAATAATTTATTATATTTGTAATGTTATGTAAAATAATTTATTATATTTGGTATGTTATGTAAAATAATTTATTATATTTGCATATAATAATTAATTTTTAACACACAAAAGCTAAAAATTATAAAGCAAAAAACTAATTAAACTATTATTTATGGATCAAATTAAACAATTAAGAGGAATGAAGTATTCCTCATTAGGCAAGCATATTATAGGTATGTGTGTTCTTATGTTTTTTCTATCAAGTCCGGTATTATATGCCGAATCAAAATTAATAGATAAAACAATAAGTGGGACTGTAGTAGATGATGCTACTGGTCAACCAATCCCGGGAGTAAACGTAATTATTAAAGGAACTAAAAAGGGAGCCGTTACAGATTTTGATGGTAATTTTACTATTGTGGCTCCAGACAATGCAACAACATTAGTTGTAAGCTATATAGGCTACAGCACTAAAGATGTGGCTATTGTAGTAGGCGAGAATTTAACTATTAGATTGAGTGAAGATGCTTCTAAATTGGATGAGGTAGTAATTACTGCTCTTGGTGTTGCAAAATCTAAAGAAAGAGTATCTTATGCAGCTCAAACAATTAGAGCTGAAGATATAAACCAATCAAGAGTTGGAGATTTATCACAGCAATTATCAGGTCAAGTAGCTGGTTTGTCTATATTAACTGCCAGTGGGTCGGCTGTATCATCTTCTAGAATTGTACTTAGGGGCGAATCTTCTTTAGACTTAAATAAAAACCAACCTTTAATTGTAATTGATGGTGTTTTAATTTCTAATAGATATATAGGTATAGGAAGTAACCCTACATCTAGTGATTTGCCTATTGATTATGGTAACAGTTTAAATGACCTTAACCCTGATGATTATGCTTCGGTAACCGTTTTAAAAGGGCCAAAAGCAGCTGCATTGTATGGTGAAAGAGGTTCAAATGGTGCCTTAATAATTACCACAAAATCTGGTAAAAACACAAAGGGCTTAGGAGTGAGTTACAAAACTGGTGTTGCTTTTGATGTAGTCAATAGATTCTGGGATGAGCAAAACCAATATGGCGGTGGAGGTCCTCTTAATGGCGAACAAAATCAATTCAGATATGGTTGGGGAGGTAACTTTGGCCCAGAATTTAATGGTCAATTGATTTCTCAAGCTGTTCCTCACGACCTTAACCCAGATCCAACACCATTTTTGAATAAAGCTGATAGAGAAGGTTTTTTTAATACAGGATTTTCACTTAATAATAATTTAGCAGTTTCTTTTGGAGAAAAAAATGCATGGGGGCGTGTTTCTCTTGGCAGGCTTTCTAAAGAAGGTATTGTGCCAAATACAGAATATAAAAGAAATAATGTTGGAATACGGCTTGGTGCTAATTTAAATGAAAAGCTTTCTATAGATTTATCTGCTAATTATGTTTATAGTAATTCTGATAATCTTACAGATGTTGGTTATGGAAGTGGAGGTTTAATGTATAGTATGCTTTGGGTAATGAAAAATTATAGCCTTGAAGATTATAAAGATTATTGGTTACCAAATCAGCCAAACCAATATCCCAATAATTACTTTTTAACATGGGGAACTAACCCTTATCTTATTGTAAATGAAAATTTGAACGCATTTAAGCATAATAGGATGTTTGGTAATGTTAAAACAAACTATAAGTTTAACGATAATTTTTCTGCTTTTGTAAGAGTTGGCATGGACACTTATGGAGATAGAAGACAATCTAGAAGACCAGCGCAACGAGCTTTTAGACAAGGTTTATATAGAGAGCAAGATATCTATTTACAAGAGTTAAATGCCGATGTTTTAGCGACCTACACTAAAGACTTATCTGATAAATTTAGCTTAGAAGTAAATGCTGGTGCAAGCACATTTAGACAAATTATAAGTAATAAAATAGCGCAAACAAACGATTTAGCATTACCTGGTATCTATAGCCTTGGTAATGCTGCAGATATGCTTGCAATTACGCAAGTAGATACTGAGAGAAAACTAAATAGTGTTTATGGTACTGCTGAATTGAGTTATGATGATAAATTATATTTTGATGTTACAGCAAGAAATGATTGGTCTTCAACTTTGCCAGTAGGAAATCAAAGCTTTTTTTACCCATCAGTTGGTCTTAGCGCAGTGATTTCAAAAATGACTGAATTACCAGACTTTATCTCATATTTAAAATTAAGAACGGGTTATGCGCTAACAGGTAATAGTACAAGACCAGGAGTGATAAATAATTCTTATAATCTAGGTGTAACACCAGGTTCTGTTACTAACGGCACTACTTTTACAGATCAGAACCTTCAGAATGAAAAAACAGAAGCTATAGAGTTTGGTATAGATTTAAGGTTACTTGATAGTAGATTAAATTTTGATATAGATTATTATAATTATACTACAACAGATCAAATACTTACCGCACCAATAAGTCAAAGTACAGGGTTGTCTTCTAGAAGGTTCAATGCTGGAGAAATAAAAAGTTCAGGAATTGAGATGATTTTAGCAGCAAAACCAATAGTTTCAGAAAACTTTAATTGGAAATCCACTTTTAACTTTGCTAGAAGTAGATCTGAAGTTGTTAGTCTTGCAGATGGTATTGAGACAGTAATTATTGCAAATGGTCCTTCAGGAGCAACTATTCAAGCAAGACCAGGTGGTAGAATGGGAGATATTTATGGACGAGGATTTGAGAGAGACCCTCAAGGAAATATTATTTTAGAAGAAATTGGAGGATTAATGAGACCTAAACTAGGCAATGAAATTAAGAAATTAGGAAACTATAATCGAGATTGGACTTTAGGTATGACAAACAATTTTAACTACAAGAATTTTAATTTAAATATATTTCTTGATTATAGAAATGGTGGTGATTTTTATTCCCTTACTGGTTCTGAGTTATACAGATCTGGTTCTATTACAGAAACGCTTCCTTACAGAACTGAAGATTTTGTACCAGATGGTGTTGTTGCAAATGGTAGCGGTGGTTTTACTCAAAACACACAAACTACTACTGGATATGACTGGTATAGATCATATTGGGATAAAAATAACACGGAGGCCAATACCTATGATTCTACATTTTTAATGCTAAGAGAAATCTCTTTAGGTGTAGATTTAAAACCATACTTTGAAAACCTACCTGTTGAAAAAATAAAACTTTCACTTTTTGGTAGAAACTTGGCAACGTGGACAAAAGACAATTTTGTAAGACATTTTAATCCACAAGTATCAAGTTTTAGTGGAAGTAGTTTTGTGCCTGGTTTTGAAATTGGTCAACTTCCTGGAGCAGCAACTTATGGTTTGAACCTTAATGTATCATTTTAATTAAAAAGAAATCATGATGAAAAATATATATAAAATCAAAGTATTAATATTGAGTGCATTTTTATTTGCCGCTTGCACAGAAGGTTTCGAAGAAATCAATATTGATAAAAATTTACCAACAGAAGCCGATTCTGGACAGCTATTGGCTAGTACAATTTTTGATGGACTTAATTCACATTTAAACGTTCAATTGAACTTAACCAATCAAATAATGCAGTATAAAGTCTTTAGAAATGGAAATGATTTAGACGCATACAACTTTGCTTCGGGTGAAGGGACATTTGGTAGTTTTTGGAAAGCTGCATATCATGTAATTCTAGATAGTAATGAATCTATTGCTTATGCGCAAGACAATGGACTAAATGCTTATGTTGGCGCAGGAAAAACTATAAATGCTTTTTATTTAGCAGCCTTAACAGAATTATGGATTGATGTTCCTTACTCTCAAGGTGCAACAGGGTTGGATAACATTCAGCCAGTTTATGATAAACAGCAAGATATTTATCCACAGGTATTAACGCTTTTGGAAGAAGCAAATACTGCTTTTGCAAGTGATACCCAAGGGTTTGTTTTAGGTGGTGATATTCTTTTTGACGAGGATATAATGCAATGGAGAAAAATGGCAAACTCATTACGATTACGCTATTTATTAAGACTTGCAAATCAAGGATCTGTAAATGCAGCCTCACAAATAAATACAATGGTTTCTAATCCTTCAACATATCCAATCATAGAAAGTAATGATGAAGCTGCTATTTATGATTTTACAGGCGTTTCTCCAAATACTTCAGGCTTTTCACTAAGAACTACTTTAAGTGGGCTAAGTCCTTCGGTAAGATTTGTTAACGTGCTTGATGGTGTAGATGCAAATGATGATGCAGATGATGATCCACGTTTAGCCTTTTTTGCAAGTAAACCATTTGGAGATGGGGTGAACCCTTATATTGGACCATTTGTAGGTGTTCTAAGCGGAACTACAAGAGAAGTAGCACAAGGAACTGGTGGAAATGCAGAGTTATTTGCATCTCAATTTACAAGTAGGTTTCAAAAGGATAGAGGTTTATTAGATTTTGTATTCATAAGTTATGCTGAAGTACAATTTATTTTGGCTGAAGCTAGATTAAATAATTGGATTACAACTTCTACAGCTCAAAGTTATTATGAAGCAGGAATTGCAGCTAATCTTGCATATTGGGGTATAACTATGCCAGCAGATTTTTTAACAAGAGGAGATGTGGTTTGGGATGATACCCTTGATACTTTAATGAATCAAAAATGGATAGCCATGTTTTTTAACAATACATTAGAAGTATGGGGCGATTATAAAAGAACAGGTGTTCCAAACTTAGTTCCAGGTCCTTTAGCTACAACGGTTACTAATGGACTAATTCCAACAAGAGTGTTCTATCCAACTTTAGAGCAATCTGTAAATGCTACTAATTATAGTGCAGCGTCTTCAAGCATTGGCGGTGATATTATTACTGCCAAGCATTGGTATCAGAATTAAATATTTTGAAAGTTTAAATTTTATTTGAGTTTATTTTCTGAATTAGCCAAAGTTACTATATGATTTCTTTGGCTAATTTATTAACTCAATTAGCAACAAAATAGCTTTTTGAAAATCAGCAGTATAACTTACATTAATTAGAGAATAGACTTTCATGAAGGACAAATTAATTATGATACCTGGTACTTTATGTGACTATAATCTTTTTAAGTATCAAACGGAAGGATTAAAAGATTTGGTTGATTGCCATGTGGCATGTAACAGTAGTGCTTCTAGCTTAAAACAAGTAGCTAAAAATATTCTTGAAAAGCAAACAGGGTCTTTTTCTGTAATGGGTCTTTCTTACGGCGGTATCATTGCATTTGAGTTATTAAGACAAGCACCAGAAAGAATCAACAAATTAGTTTTAATGAACACGAACTACAAAGAACCTTCTGAGCAAACAAGAATAAATCAGCAACGGTTTATTGGTATGGCCTATTTAGGTGAATTTGAAGAAATTACTTCTGAGATATTAATTGATGCCATGCTACATCCAAAAAATGCTAAAAAACAAGAATTGAGAGAAACCGTTTTAAATATGGCGTTAAATGTAGGAATTGATGGTTTTTTTAATCAAGTTAAAGCACAATTAGCTAGACCAGATAGTACAAAGGATTTACAAAACATAAAGTGTCCTACATTAATTATAACAGGAAGAGAGGATAATATTTGCCCATTAAAATTGCATAAAGAAATGGCAGAAGCAATTCCTAATTCAACTTTAAAAGTTATAGAAGAGTGTGGGCATTTAAGCACATTAGAACAACCTAATTTAGTTAATAATACAATAATTGATTGGTGGATAAAAACTAAATAATGCGTAAAAACAAATTAAAAGAAATATTAAAATCCGATAAGCCAGTTACATGTGGTTGGTTGCACATACCAAATTCATGGACAGCCGAAGTTATGGCAAATGCTGGATGGGATTGTGTAACTGTAGATATGCAGCATGGGCTACATAGCATAGAAACTGCTATACAAATGATGCAAGCTATATCAACAACCGAAACCGTTCCTCTTGCTAGGTCAAATTGGAATTCTCCCGGAGAGATTATGAAATTACTTGACGGTGGTGCTTATGGTATTATTTGCCCAATGATTAATACTAAAGAAGAATGTGAATCTTTTGTAGGAGCATGCAAATATCCTCCTTTAGGTTATAGAAGTTTTGGACCTACCAGAGCGAGAGTTTATGCCGGTATGGATTATGGTGATTATGCAAATGATGAAATTCTTACACTGGCAATGGTAGAAACCCAAGAAGCAATAGAAAATATTAGCGGAATCTCTTCTGTTAAGGGATTAAATGGCATTTTTATTGGTTCTGGAGATTTAAAATTATCTATTAAAGCAAACACTAAAGTAGTTGATGCTACTGAACTGTTTGATCAAGCAGTTGAGACTGTTTTAATAGAATGTCAACAAAGAAATTTAGTGGCAGGTGTTTGGTGCGCAACGGTAGAAGATGCTAAAAAAATGATAGAAAGAGGCTTTAAGTTTATAGCACTTAAATCTGATAGTATGATGTTAACCCAATATGCAAAAGAACAAGCCTCAGCTTTAAAAGAAGGGCTATAAAATTTATTAGGATAAATGACATATATAGAAACACAAAAATTTGAAAGAGATGGCTTAAGACAAAACCTTCCAGGATTTGATGATAAGTATCACAATATAGTTGACTATATATTGAAAATAACGGAGGATATATGGGAGAATGAAGAAATAGAATTAATTAATGATACATACGAAAAAGACATATTAATTCATACTGGAGCGAGAAAAATAAATGGTGTAGAAGAAGTAATAAAAGGGACAGTAGATACACTTGCCTCCTTTCCAGACAGAAAAATGGGAGGAGAAACAGTAATTTGGTCAACAAATAATAGTGGAGACTTCTATTCTTCACATCGTATTTTTTCTACAGCTACAAACCTAGGAGGTACCGCTTTTGGAAAACCTACTGGCAAAAAAATATTTTTTAGAACCATTGCTGATTGTAAAATTGCAAACAATAAAATTTATGAGGAATGGTTGGTAAGAGACAATCTTCATATTCTATTGCAGCTTGGTTTTGATCCTGTAGAAATGGCAAAAAAAGATGTTACTTATAAAGAAAAATCTGTCTCAATATCGGTTAATGCTCCTAAAGTGAAAGAAGCACAAAACTTGTCACATCCTGAAGATTTAGTCTATTCTTTAATTAACAATGTTTGGAAAAACAAACAATACTCTAATTTAGAATATTGTTTTTCTGAAGAGAGTACATTACATGCTATATGTAATAATGATGTTAGGGGAATTGCAAATATCCAAGCATACATTCAAACTATTTTAAATTCATTTATAGAAGTTATCATAAATGTTGAACGCATCACATCTAATAGAAATGGTAACTCAACAGAAATAGCAGCACGTTGGTATATTAAAGGAAAACCTATAAAATCGGGTGTTTTTGGAGTGAATTCTGATAAAGAAATCTTCATTCAAATAATTAGTCATTATAATATTGAAGATGGAAAAATTAAAGATGAGTGGATGGTTTATGATGGTTTTGATGCTTTATGTCAAATTTATAGTTAATGCAATTATCTTGTGGATATCAACTTAAAAAATAAAGAAACTATATTACAATTCTTTCAAGAATTGAATAAGTCTGATAAAAATTCGCAGAAAGAAGTCTTACAAAATTATTTACATCAAAAAAGTGTTGCAAATATATCTAAACCTTTTGATGAATATGTTGGTATAGGCGATTTCAAAACAGGATTTGTAGATTCGTTATTCGATGCATTTCCAGATATTGAAATACAACCATACATTGTTATGGGAGGCAAATCTGGAGATAATAATTGTGTATGTGTTGCTGGAAATTTTATAGGAACATTTTTAAACGATTGGTTAACAATCCCTGCAACGCAACAACCAGCCTACATACGATTTCATGCGACTTTTTTTATTAGTAATAATAAAATAACAAGAGCATGGTATTTCCTCGATATTTTAGACGTGATTAGACAAGCAGGATATGATTTATTTCCATCTAAAGGATTGCAACAACCAGCACCAAATCCAATGACAGGCAATGGCATTATTACTTATAATATAACAAAAAGTGAAAGTTTAAAATCATACAATCTTACAAACGCCATGATTGATGGCTTATTAGAATTTGATGGACAATCAATCGATTCTATGGCTCAAGAACGCTTTTGGGATGTTGAAAATATGATGTGGTATGGTCCAGGAGGAATAGGCACAACAAAAGGTTTAAAAGGGTTTCAAAACAACCACCAAATACCATTTTTAAAAGCATTTCCTGATAGAGGTGTTTTTAAAGAAAATGAATCTACAAATTTTGTAAACATAGCAGAAGGAAATTTTACGTGTCATTTTGGGTATCCCATAATGAACGGAAAACATACAGGAGATGGTTGGCTAGGTTTAAAACCAACCAACAAATCATTTACCATGAGAGTTATGGATTTTTGGAGACGAGATGGAGACAAGTTAAGAGAAAATTGGGTAATGATTGATATGATTGATGTACTCGAACAATTTAATATTGATGTGTTTCAATTACTAAAAACGAATAAAAATTAATGATTGCAAAATCAAAAAATATAACAACAAGTAACAAAAACTTAATTATTTCTTTCTTTAAAGAAATCATTGAGACAAAAACCTTTGATGTTAAAAGTGTTTTAGAAAGATATTGTGATGAAAATATTAAAGTAAATATTACAAGTCCTTTTGAAGAAATAAATGGTATAGAATCATTTTACAATGAATTTTGGAAACCGTTATTTTCTTCATTTCCAGATACAGAAATTCAACCTTATATTTTAATTGGAGGTGATTACGAAGAGCGAAGCTATGTAAGTTGTACAGGTAATTTTGTTGGCACTTTTAAAGAAGATTGGTTAGGCATTCCAGCAAGCAATCAACCAACATGGTTACGTTATACTGTGCTTTTTAGAATAGAAAATAACAAAATAATAAAAACATCTTACTTTTTTGATATGCTAGATGTTATTAGGCAAGCAGGCTTTAATCTTTTTCCTAACAGAGCAATAGAATTAGTACCACCTTCACCAATGACTAACGATGGAATCTTAAGCCAAAATACAGATTCTGTTGAAGGACAAGAAACCTTGAATTTAATAAATAATATGCTCGATGGTTTAAGCAGTTACGATGGTAAATCTAAAGATTCTATGGGACAAGAGCGTTTTTGGGACACCAAAAACATGATGTGGTATGGACCATCAGGAATTGGAACAACACGTGGTTTAAAAGGATTTCAAAAGAACCATCAAATGCCATTTTTAAAAGCTTTTCCAACAAGAGGAATGTTGCCTAAAACGCAAGAAGACCAGTTTTGTCAATTAGGTGATGGTAATTATGCATTCGATTTTGGGTTTCCGTTAATGTACGGAACGCATCTAGGAGATGATTGGTTAGGGCTTTCTGCAACAGGGAAAAAAGTTACCATGAGAGTACTTGATTTTTGGAGAAAAAAAGATGGTAAATTAAAAGAAAACTGGGTAATGATAGATATGGTTGACATATTGAGTCAATTAGGAATTGATGTTTTTGAATTATTAAAAACTGAAGTTCAAAAAAGAAATAACAATTTATGTTAAAAGAGAGATTAATAAAATACGAAGATTTAATTCCGTGTAAAGCGGCATTTATAGATGCCAAAACACCAGGAAGTGACTTAAAAGATAACTATAGTATTATTGGTGGAGGCGTTTCAGAAAGCACACATCAAAAAGTTAATTTATCAGAAAAACACGGCTTTTGCATTGGTGCTGCAGGACAACCACCTCGTGTAAAAAACTCACCACATTCTCATTTTACTGCCGAAGTATTTATGGTGTATAGTAGTCATTGGCGATTTTACTGGAACAATGATGAAAAAAGCGAAATCATTCTGCATCCTGGAGATATTATTTCATTACCAACGAATATGTTTCGAGGTTTTGAAAACGTTGGAGACGAATACGGAATGATATTTTCAATATTAGGACATGATGATGCTGGTGGTGGTGTAGAATGGTTACCTCGAGTTATAGAAGAAGCGCAAGGCCACGGATTAGTACTACTAGAAAACGGAAAATTGGTAGATACAACAATAGGAGAAACTGTTCCAGAAGGTATGAAGCCAATGCCAGCTTTAACAAAAGAACAATTAGAAAAATTTGACCAATATACGGTTGAAGAAATGTCTAAACACGTTGGTTTTGTTGGGGATTACAAAGCTTCAACTTCTAAAAATTTACCGAAATTATCTTCGGAAAGTATAAGATGGATTGATGTTTTAGGACCTCAAGACAGTAAAGCATATAATTTTGCAGTAAAACAAGGAGACCCAAACGGAGACGGCTTTAATGTTTTAGCTTTACAGAGTGATAACACAGCAGCAACAGAACAATATAGTCGTGATGAAGTTGAAGTGCTATTAGTACATCGTGGAGAATTTGAAATTTTCTGCTCTCATAATGGAGAAGAAATAAAAGCCACTTTAAAAAACGGAGACATCTTTACTTTTCCTAAAGGAGCCAAAAGAAGCATAACTGCTAAAACGTATGGTTTAGCCTATTTTGTAGTAGGCACAGATTATCCTAATAATCCTAAAATATTATAATGAAACTTCAAGCAAGTAAATACAAAGACTTAAAATATTACGCAAATGTACTATTTGCTGTACTATTTTTGTGCGCTTTTATTTCTTGTAAAAAAGAGAATCAAAAAGAAGACAAACAACAGGTGTCTTTTTCGCCTTTATCTATTAAAGGATTACAAAAAAGTGATTATAAAAGCACACTGACTTTCGAAAAAAAATTAGAAAATACAGGTAATTTTAATTCAAAGTTGGTGTCGTATTTATCAGACAGTCTTAAAGTATATGCTTTAGTTACTATTCCTAAAAAAAAAAACCAAAAAATGGCTATCCAATTTTAATTTTCGGTCATGGAAATCATCCAGAACCCAAAAAATACGGTGTAAGCACCAAAACAGGTAAAGATTGGCGACCAGGGGATTATTATCGAGGCATACCTGAAGCTTATGCTAAAAAAGGATATTTAGTAATTACACCAGATTATAGAGGGCATAATATTTCTGAAGGGTTTCAATTTACCCAAACAAGTTATTTAGCAAGCACTTATTATGCAATAGATGTGTTACATCTTATTTCTGCATTATATCAATTAGAAGATGGAAATACAGATAATGTATTTTATTTAGGTCATTCTATGGGAGGAGATGTAGGGTTAAAAATACTGCTTGCTTCAAAGCAAATTAAAGCAGCTAGTATTTGGGCTGGAGTTTCAGCGTCTACAATAGAGCAAGTATTGTACTATAGCAAATATTATGATAAAAATAATAGTAAAGTAACCAATGAATCCATTCAAAATTATAAAAGCAAATTAAATGAAGTTATAAGCAATTTAGATTTTGAATACGATATAAGTTCAGGAGATGCTATTAATTATGTAGAAGATATAGAAACACCCTTAATTTTACATCATGCACAATGGGAAGCATCAGTTCCTTACCAATGGTCGGCAGCATTAGCATCAAAACTATTTATACATAATAAAGAATTTGAGTTCTATACTTATAATAGTAAAAATCATCTTTTTAAAGATGAAAATAGAGCTATAGCAATTCAAAGAGATTTAGATTTTTTTAATAAAATAATAACAACAAAAATCAATAAAAATGGCAATTAAATACATTAAAAAGGGAATGGCAGCAGATGAATCTGCAGCAAACCAAGCAAAAACAAGACAGATTGTAGAAGGAATTCTGTCTGATGTTGAAACAAGAGGTGATGAAGCTGTAAAGGAATTATCATCTAAATTCGATAAGTGGAGCCCAGAATCGTTTAGGCTTTCAGATAATCAAATTCAAGAAATAATTTCAAAGATTCCTAAAGAAACAATTGATGATATTAAATGGGCTCAAGCTCAAGTACGTCGCTTTGCACAGATTCAGAAATCTGCTTTAAGAGACATAGAAATAGAGACCATTCCAGGAGTAATTTTAGGTCATAAAAATATCCCAGTAAATAGTGTTGGTTGTTATGTTCCAGGCGGAAGATATCCAATGGTCGCATCTGCTCATATGAGTGTGCTTACGGCTAAAGTTGCTGGAGTGAAAAAAGTTATAGCCTGCACACCTCCTGATCCAAAAACAGGTGTTCCGCCAGCCGAAACTGTAGCGGCAATGTATTTTGGTGGTGCAGATGAGATCTATATCTTAGGTGGCGTACAAGCCATGGCAGCTATGGCTTATGGCTGTGTTGGCATGGAGCAGGTAGATATGATTGTAGGCCCAGGAAATCAATATGTAGCCGAAGCAAAAAGACAATTATTTGGTCGTGTTGGTATTGATTTATTAGCAGGTCCTACAGAAACTTTAGTAATTGCAGATGATACTACTGATGCAGAAATGGTAGTTACCGATCTTTTAGGACAAGCGGAGCATGGCCCCAATTCCCCTGCTATTTTATTAACGAATAGTGAAACATTAGCAATGCAGATTGAAGATGAAGTCAAAAAACAATTAGCAGTATTGTCAACAGCAGATTTGGCAAGTAAATCTTGGGATGACTATGGTGAAATCATTTTAGTTGATAGTTATGAGGAAATGGTAGAAGTGGCAGATGATATAGCAAGTGAGCATGTTCAAGTTAACACTAAAGACCCTCAGTATTTTAAAGATAATATGACAAATTATGGAGCATTATTTTTGGGTAATAGAACGAATGTTGCTTATGGTGATAAAGCTATAGGTACCAATCATACATTACCTACTAAAAAAGCAGCGCGTTTTACAGGTGGATTATGGGTAGGTAAATTTATTAAAACGTGTACCTATCAAAATGTAACAACAGATGAGGCTAGTGTGTTAGTCGGAAGTTATTGTTCTCGCTTATGTGAAATTGAAGGTTTTGCAGGACATAAAAAACAAGCCGATATTCGCGTTGAGAGATATAGCAAGTAGGTTTAACTATAAAAGGTATATTAGTATGTCACATCATTAAATATAAAGGATATTATGGACAAGTTTGGATGGCTTAATTGGGCAATTATTATTATTTATCTTTTGGCTAACTTATTACTAGGTTTTGTTTTATCTAAAAAAGTTAGTACAGCCAAAGATTTTTATATAGGAAGAAAAACTACGCCTTGGTGGGCTATTGGTATTTCTGTTTTAGCAACTTATGTAAGTGCTATGACTTTTTTAGGCGCTCCGGCTTGGTCTTATAAAGCTGGATTGTCTGTTATTGCAATTCACCTTAATTATCCGTTAGTTATTATTATCGTAATGTCTTTGTTTGTGCCATTCTTTATGCAAACTGGTGTTATTTCAATTTATGAATATCAAGAAAAACGTTTTGGAAAAGCCTCTAGAACCGTGATTTCACTAATATTTTTAGTAACCCAGTTACTGTCTTCTGCAGCTATACTATATGGTTCTGCACTTGTTATTGGCTATATAACCGGAATAGATGTTACTGCAAGCATAATTGTGGTGTCACTCATTACATTAGTTTACACTTCTTTAGGTGGTATTACAGCTGTTATTTGGACAGATGTATTTCAATCTGGAATATTTTTAGTAGCTGGCTTTATTGTGCTTTTTGTACTGATAGATCAACTACCAGATTCTTTAATTGACACGATTTCTAGTCTAAAAACGAAAGGAAAAATTAATCCCATAAATTTAAGTACAGATCCTAGTGCAGATACAACTATTTGGGCAGGTATTATTGCTATGACAGTATATCACGTAACTGTTTATGGTGCTAACCAAATGATGATGCAAAGAACATTGGGGGCGAAAAACATAGGTGATGCTAAAAAATCTTTAGCTTTAATGGGTTTTGCAGCATTTTTTATCTATTTTTTATTCATATTTATAGGTGTTCTTTTTTACCAATATTATCAAGGAAGAGAATTTGATAATGACAATACAATTATGTTAGAGTTTGCAGAAAAAGTAGGGTTTCCTGGTTTTATAGGTATTATAGCTGCTGCAGTATTATCCGCAAGTATGTCTAGTTTATCGTCAGCATTAAACTCGCTTTCTACAATTTCAACTAGTGGCTTTTATCAAAAGTATTTTAAACCTAATGAAACACCAGAACACTATTTAAAAGTAGCACGTATTTCAACTATTTTTTGGGCCATCTTAATCATTATGCCAGCGATTGCTTTTTCAAGTACAACAGGTTCTATATTAGAATTGATCACCAAAATAGGTTCGTACTTTGTAGGTGCTAAATTAAGCATGTATATGTTAGGATTTTATTCTAAACAAACAACTGAAAGGGGGCTTTTAGTAGGCGTTGCTGTTGGCTTTATTGTGTTATATTTTGTACATGAATACACCGATATTGCATGGACTTGGTATGCGGTTATTGGAGGGGTATTTAATATTATCGTTTCAATCATAGCAAGTATTATTATTGATGGAAAGCAAAAAGAATGGTCACCATATTCAATTCCTGGACAAAGAGCTAAATTTAAATTAGAAAACAAGCCAGAAAAGGAGAATGGTTGGTATGTTATTCCAGGTAAATTAGACAGAGTAAGTTACTATTTGTTAGGATTCTTTGTCCTTACCATCGTGTTTTTATTATCAATCGAAAACCTTATTAAATAAAAAAAAAATGAAATCAAATAAAACTGCATTAGTAACGGGAGGAAGCGGAGGAATTGGCTCCGAAATATGTAGATATTTAGCAAAAAATGGATATAGAGTAATTATTAACGAAATTGATTCTGGAGAAACGAGAGCACAAGCTGTTTTAAAAACGCTAAAAAATGATGGCCATTCTGTTTATTTAGCATCAGTAACAGATAGTGATAAACTAAAAGAAATGGTTACTTTCGTTGAAGAAAAGTATGGGCATTTAGATATTTTGGTTAATAATTGTGGGGTAACAACACCTGTAGCTCATGATGATTTGGATGGCTTAACAGATGAATGGTTTGATAGAATTATGCAAATAAATGTTAGAGGTTCATTTGCAAGTATTAGAGCACTTAAACCTGTTTTACTTAAAGCAAATATGCCTATTGTGGTTAATATTTCGTCAATAGCTGGTCGTACTGCAGTAGGCAGTAATGTCGCATATTGCGCGTCTAAGGCAGCTGTAGATTCATTAACAATGTCTTTAGGTAGAGCATTAGCTCCTGAAATAAGGGTTGTTTCTTTGTCTCCAGGTTGGGTTAACGGGGAATATGCTAAACAACTCCCTAGAGAATATATTAAAGAACAAGAAGATAAAACACCACTAGGTAGAATTGCTGAAGCTGAAGATATTGGAAAAGCTTTAGTCACTATTGCAGAATCATTTACATTCTCTACTGGCTGTATTTTTCCAGTAGATGGAGGAAGACCTTTAACTTAATTTTTATGAAAAATAATTTTCAACATGCAAAAAATGTTGTTCGCAAATATTATGAGTCTTTTGATAAGGCATCAGATAGCAATTTAGTACATGTATTAAAAGAGCATACAACAAAAGACTATCATTGGAGAGGGATGCATCCTTTTTATGAGCAATATGGTGCTGAAGCTGTAGTAGAAATTTTTTGGAAACCTTTTCGAGAGTCTTTTTTACCTATACAGCGGAGAGAAGATATGTTTTTTGCAGGAGCCAACGATTGTGATGATGGAAAAACGCAATGGGTTGTTAGTGTGGGTAACTTACTGGGCTTGTTTGATACTGATTGGCTAGGTATTCCTTCTACAGGGAAAATGATTTTTTTACGTTATGCCGAATTTCATCGTGTTGAGGGCAATAAAATTGCTGAAACAGCCCTTTTCTGCGATGTGCTAAGTGTCATGGATCAAGCAGGACATTATCCGCTTCCTCCAATGACTGGTGCTGCTTTTATTTATCCAGGACCACGGACACACGACGGTTTACTTTTTGATGAGCAAGAACCAAAAGAGGCTATAAAAACAATGGAAGTACTTAACAAAATGATTTCAGATTTAGATGAAATAAATAAATCTGGTAATGATAAATGTCCTCCAGAATTATTAGCTAGAGCATGGAATGAAGATATGATTTGGTATGGACCAACTGGCATAGGAGCCTCTTATACTATCGAGAGATATCAAAAACAACATCAATATCCATTTAGAGAAAATTTAACAGACAAAGTATTTAATGGCCATATTGCTCGATTTGCCGAAGGCAATTATTGTGGATTTTTTGGCTGGCCAAATTTGACTAATAAAAATAAAGGTGGCTTTTTAGGGCTTCCAAAAAGCGATGTAGAAGCTGAAATGCGAGTAGTGGACATATACAGAAGAGAAGGAGATAAGCTTGCCGAAAATTGGGTATATATAGATATTTTGTATTACTTATATCAACAAGGTTTAGATGTTTTAGGTAGAATGAGAGAAATGAAAAGTAAATAACGCCAAATTATGCTAATAAAATGAAAATTAATTCACTGCTTTATTCGTTTATTTTCACTCTGCTTAGTCAAATAAGTTTTAGTCAGCAGCAAGATAAACCCAAACTAATAGTAGGTATCGTAATAGATCAAATGCGAGCTGAGTATTTGTACCGTTTTCAAGGTAATTATGCAGAAGATGGATTTAAGAGGTTGTTAAGAGAAGGGTTTAACGTAAAGAATACACATTACAATTATATTCCAACTGCAACAGGTCCAGGGCATACGTCTATTTATACAGGAACAACTCCTGTGAACCATGGTATAGTTTCAAACGATTGGTATAATAGAGAGCTAGGGAGGTCTATTTACTGTGCTGAAGATTCTACCGTTTTTTTGGTAGACCATTTGGGAGTTCAAAAAGATAAAAAATTTAAAAATTTCTCTAGATCTCCAAAGAATAATTTGACTACTACCATTACCGACGAGTTGAAGTTGTTTACTAATCAACGTTCAAAAGTAATAGGTGTTTCATTAAAAGATAGAGGGGCCATATTTCCATCGGGGCATTTAGCTAATGCGGCATATTGGTATAATCCTAATAATGGACATTTTGTAACTAGTTCATATTATATGAATAAATTGCCTCAATGGCTTATTAAATTTAATAATAAAAAGAAATCAGATTCATTATTGAACCAAACATGGAAAACTTTGCTTCCTATTGAAAAATATATACATAGTGAAATTGATGATAGATCTTTCGAAAAAAAATTTAAAGGAAAGCAATTAAGTATATTCCCATATGACCTAAAAACACTACGAAAAGAAAATGGAAATTATAAGTTAATAACGCATGTCCCGCAAGGTAACACTTTATTAACCGAATTGGTAAAAGCAACTATTAAAGGGGAAAACCTTGGTAGAAATGAGACAACAGATTTTTTAACCATTAGTTACTCAAGTACAGATTATGTGGGGCATAATTTTGGAATACGTTCTAAAGAACTAGAAGATACTTATATAAGAATGGACAGGGAGATAGCGCTTTTATTAAAGGACTTAGATACTGAAGTTGGTAAAGATAATTACATTTTATTTCTAACAGCAGACCATGCAGTAAGTGATAATCCTCCTTTTTTGAAATCGAAAAGATTACCAGGGAATTTTTATAATTCAAAAAAAATAAAAGAGAACCTCAACATATATTTATCTGACATATTTGGAAAAGATAATTATATCGCACACATAGATAACACACAAATATATCTTTCGGAAAAAAAAATAGTAAAAGAAAAAATACTCAAAGCCTCTTTACAATTTTTAATAACAATTGAGGGAATGAAAGATGTTTTTGCTCCAGAATTAAAAGTTCACAGTTTAGATAATAGCATAATAAGTAACGTAATAAAAAACAGTTATAATTCTAAGGAATCTGGCGATATTTTATACCAGATGCATTCCGGTTGGATGGAAGAAAGACTTTTTGGCACAACACATAGCACTGCATACACAAGTGACACTCACGTGCCTTTGTTATGGTATGGATGGCATATTCCAAAAGGAGAAACAGTAAAGCCACATGTGATAACCCAAATTACTCCAACGCTTTCTTTCTTGTTAGATATTCCATTGCCTAACGCATCAAATCGAGAACCTATTAAAGAACTATTTGATTAAGTCTACCTAAAAGTATACAGATTTAAACTAGTGAATTCTGAGCGAATAAATGGTTAACTTTAATCATATTATTTGCTTACTAAACAATCAAAAATCATGGAATTGCA
>ERZ888423.1537-NODE-1537-length-19601-cov-6.570091_pt1 | contig 19601 bp, 15 predicted proteins | sample MGYA00520523_ERZ888423 | MGnify/ENA primary metagenome ERZ888423 (study PRJEB32303, sample SAMEA104408611) | aquatic metagenome | biome: Brackish water; feature: Pelagic; material: water | place: Baltic Sea | collected 2014-06-08T10:24:00 | depth 30,27 m ...
GAGTATCCTCTTCCCGCAGTATTCGTTACTGCTCCATTTGCTACATTCATCCAAGCCTCACTCGCCGCATTGTACCAATACATATTCTGGGTGTTCGCATGCACATCTGCACCCACTGTACCCAGTTGACTCAAAGCTACTCCTCCTACTGGCAGACTCACATTGTGCCAACCCGCTGAAGAAACATACTGCTCTGCCGTTACCGTTCCAGATCCTGAAACTGCGCCGCCCACTTTTAGTTGAGCATAGCCTGTGGCATCGGCGTTTAATGTGATGGAGCCATTGTTTACTAGATTCTCTACAATAGAAAATGTTGTGTTTGGACTCAAGCGGATGCTAGCGCCTTCGTTGATGACGCTTTCAGAATTTCCAGAATATTGAAGCTCTGAGGAGCTGCTTGGATTAATGCTAAATTGAATATCGTCTAAGGCAAATTCATCGCGACTACCACTTCCAGAAACATCATCGCTAGACCAACGCAAATAAATGAAGTCTCCACTGGACATGTTGAGTCCAGTAACAATAGCCGATCTTCTGTATGAAATCCATGCTGCTGCACTGCTTGCCTCCTCTGATATCAAGTCTAAAGTTGAAATATCCGTGTAGACGTTATCGTCATCGCTATAAGCCACATTAAAATTATTGGCTCGAGGCTGATCAGGATAAACGTAAATTAGATAATCCAATAGAATTGAAGTCGCTGTAACACCCGTTTGATTCTGAATTCTAAGTATTACTGTCCCGGGAGTAAAATCACTTCCCCCTGGATTTATGCCAAAACTTGAATTTCCAGTGAAGGTTTCGAAAGAATAAAATCCTCCTGTTGAAACATTTCCAACACTGCTTCCCCGAGCTAAGTCTCCAGAGGTATCAGTTCCACCGAAGGCAACACTTCCATCTGACATTCCGGTTACGCTCCATGCATCAGAGTCCAATTGACCAGCGCCGGGTGAAGAAGCAAAACCAGCCCCAACATATTCTCCATTGTTCACTCCTGTAACACTAGACTCAAAATCGATGGTAAAAATCTGATCTGCAGTGGTAATTTGCCAACCAAAAGTCGGTGGTGCCGTTATATCAAAAGATGAACTCACAACATCTGAAACCAGCCCATCGCTAGCGGTTAATTGTCTAGAAATTTCTGCGACAGTATGGGTTAAACCTGTAAAAGTAGCAAGACCGCTAACGGATGCAACCGTAATAGTCCCGCCCGTGAGTGTTCCATTCGAAGTAATATCCACATCCAAATCATAATCGGTATCTCTATTTCCGTTTGCGTCTATGGCTTCAACGGTAACATCAGTCATAGCAACATTCACTTGAGTATTTACTGGTTGAATTGCAAAACTCAATGCTGAATAGTCTACATCTATAATTATATTATTGCCTTCAATGGCACCCAAAGTGAAAGTTGAATTAAAACCAGAGCCCGCAGCATCCCCTGTGAATCCATGTCCGGTTGCAGGAATACTGAAATCCAGTATGCTTCCGTCTACAATTGAAGAAGTGTTTAAATAAACGTATAGAGTTACATCCACAGACCCGCCGTCGGCTATCACTAAATTTCCAGTTGTTAAGGGTATCAGAATTTCTGCGTCAGCTATTGTTGCACTTCCGATGGTGATAAATGAAGTTCCATTGTGAAGACCTACACCTTGTATTGCGTCTGTCCAATCGGCCGTATTCCCAGATCCAGGAACTACCCGAACGCTGAGAACGTCCGTGCTCAAGCCATCCCCCGATGCTTGATCCTCAATAGTAAAGGTGAAAACAGAAACTGCGTTCAGGAGAGTTGTAACATCCGCTGCAATGATAGATTTTGTTCCAACTTGACTTATTGGATCAAACACTTCGGTATCTGTATCATTTGGATTTGTTGCCGTTCCGCTTACAGGAATAGTTACATCTGAAGCGCCTGTTGAGCTCAATACAACATCCGCAGATTTTGCTCCTGGAGTGGAAGGAGAAAAACGGACGTAGACCGTTCTAGGTTGAGATACAATGTTACCTCCAGATTGAAGAAATACAACGGTATCCTGAAAATTCACATTGTCTCTACTTACTTGAAAATCTGTGGGAGCTGTTACAATGGCATTTGCCGTTAAGCCAGAGCCGCTGAGTGTGAAGGAGGAAGAGGAGGTTGAAGAACCCACGTCTACGCTTCCGAAAGTGCCGTTGAAGCCTGTTAGATCTTCAGTGAGAGACGATGAGGGCGACACAGTTCCATTAACAATCAAATCATTTCCAGTACCATCACCAATACCTCCAGAACCGCCTGTTGACTCAGCGAACATATAGAACCGAAAGGTAACTGCACTACTAGAAGCGGATTGGGAAAAAGTAAAAGTGAAGTTCTGCGTTGAAGTATTATCTGTTATTGAGTACTCCGTATCTAAATTAGAAGTATACCCATCCAAAGAACTCCTTAAAGCCACTGCACTAGGGCCAGTGCCTGATCTCTGAATTTGAATGTAGATAGAACTAACTGAAAATTCATAACCTGAATTAGGAGTAACCGTAAACTCCATATAATCATTTCCACTCACAGCGTTTGCAATACTGCTGGTAGCCCAACCCGTAGCGTTGAAACGTCCACCGTTACTGGAAGCCGTTAATCCCGCTCCTCTAGTTATGCTAGAATTAGATATGTTCGGATCATTAAAAATAGATGTTGCGCTTGTCTCATCTCCTGCTAGTGAAGAAAATTCAAAGCTTACTATTTGGGATCTGCTCTGAAGTGCAAAAAAGAGAAATAGCAAAAAAAACGATTGCTTTAATAGCGTCATGGTCATAGTATATATTTTGAGTTCAAAAATATTTTTCATTTATTTTCTTTTAATTTGCCCAGTTTTAAGTTATGATTATTAATAGATTGGATTAACTGATGGCTTAACATGGCCTGATAAAAGAATCAGCAAAATGGATTTATCAGTAGTGTCCAAACTCCAATCTTTTTGTTCTTACAGAGATCGAAGCAGCTTCGAAACCAGACGCAAAGCCCTTTCCATTGGAATGAATTCTGAGGATTGGATTGAAATAGAATCTCATTTGTTTTCTGAAGGCTTTCTGAATGATCAGCGGTTCACTGAAAATTTTATACGTAGTAAAATCAAGCATAATTCATGGGGTAGATTAAAAATTGAACAGGCCTTGTCTCTTCATAAAATCGATAAGGAAATTGTTTCACAAGCATGGTCCATCATCGATTCTACTTTATACGAGCAAACATTAAGGTTGCTACTCGCCAATAAATGGAGCTTATTGAATACCAAGACTTCTTTTGATAGGAAACAATCTTGTATTCGATTTGCCTTATCCAAGGGATTTGATCTCGACGAGATTCTCAGCGCTTTCAAGCAATTGAAGCTCGAATAAGACTTCATGATTTTAGAAAGACTTTTTTAGAGGCCACTATCTCATCATTCACAAACAATAAAAGAAGTACGAGACCCTTTTCGGTTCCTTTCCAATAGAACTCTGGTCCGCCTCCTTCTGCAATCACCCTCCCTGATTGAGCTCTTACTTCCCAACGTATTTTGTCTTCCTCAAGTAGATGGGTTGCTCTAAATCCAAAATCAGTTTGCTCAATTATAGGTTTGGGTCTGTTGAATACTGTGCTTTGAATTACAGTATTGCCGCTGTGTACGTTTATAGCGCTATCCTGAAATGCTAAGCCCGCATCAATCGTTTCTGACAAAGACTCGAAATAAATCCGCCTTTCCTTCTCCCGATTATATATTGGGTAGTGACTTCCTAAACCAAAACTGCTTACGCTAAAAATGAATTTAGTCGAGGGTGGAATATTCGAGAATACTACAGATTGTGCCGAAGCCGACGCATTGACAATAACACCCAGATCTGACATAGAATAATCATCTGTATAAACCCAACCATCCGCTGGTCGGAAAAGGGAAGGAGTGCTGAATCCACTTACTAAAAACCCACGAACCAAAGTATCAAGGCTGTTCATACTCCAGTTAACCCGGATAGTTCTGGGGCTTAAAGTTTCAATCCATAATGAGTCTGGACCCGATTCTGGTTTAACATGGAATCCAACTACCTCAAAATAAGCGGTATCCATTGCAGGCATATTGTTTCCGTCATTCTCAAAAATCCAACTGTTGTCTAGATCAGAATTCCATATCTGATATTGCCAAATTGGATGAGCGAATCGTATCGACATACATCTAGCATTGTCTACTTCAGGAATTGCAATGGACGAGAAAGAACCCCGTATTGAGAAAGGCTCTGCGCTAGAGTTGGTATTAAATCTATCGTTTTGCCACGTATTTCCTTCGAAGTTTATTCCAGCTATGATGCGGCACGAATCTAAGGTGCCCTGAAAGGCAAAGATTTGATCGCCAGCCGATGATAATCCACAAAGAGAGCCGAAAGTTGTGCCCAAATTTGGTATTATAGAATTTCCTTGACAATAAAAGTTCAGAACTGTACCAGCGGGAAGGAATCCTCCAGAAGTATTCAGCCAACTCAAGCTGTTTTCTGTTTGATGTGAAAAGCCTAGAGAGTCTGTTGCACCCCATCCGTTGTCTGTAAATCTAATTTCCGTAGAATCAGCTAAATTTTTCCAAACAACCACTGAAAATCCATCTGGCGCATCTGTTCTAAATGCTAAAAACTGAATATCACCGGGATCTAGTTTTGTTTGTGCAATGAGCGTAAAGTGTTGAATTAGTGCCAGAGAAAAAAGCAGAATAAATTTATTCATTTTGTAATATTTTACTGCAATATTCAGAAAAATAATTGAATTACATTTCGAGTATACGGTATCCGTTTATCACCGAAAACGGGTATTTTCAAAAAGTCTTGGTCATGTCATCTTTAGCATTCTGAAAAAATCATATCTTTGAGTAAGTCAAACCAAAACCTATCCTAATGAATATCAGAAAGTTCAACACTTTAAATGCATTTCTTTTTGCAGGGGCTATGGGCATATCTACCTTTTCCTTTGCCCAAGATGCACCACCGCCTCCCCCTACAGAGGAATCTACATTTACTCCACTTATTGAACCAGGTGCTATGGCTTTAGGATTAAATTTTGGCCTGCCTGGGGTTGGACTAGACTTCGCCTATAAAATCAATCAAAGCTTCTCAGCAAGGGCTCGTTTTCAGACATTACCCTTTGAATTAAATGATTTTGAATACACACTAGACGGACAAGATTTGCTTGCGGATGTAACTTTAAATTTTAGTCAAATTGGTATAGTCGCAGACTATTATCCATTCAAATCCAGCTCATTTAAATTAATGGCGGGAGTATCGTATTTCATCAACAATTCGTTCTCTGCAACCATTGCAATTAATGATACTCTGTATGTTGGTGAGGATGGCAGTGATGCAGATGATTTGGGTGATTTCGTTTTCTACCCAGATGATATTGGAACCATCACTATCGCTTCAGAGTGGGGACAAATAGTGCCGTACATGGGTCTTGGATTTGGCCGTGCAGTGCCGAATAAGAGAGTTGGTTTTGGCATTGAATTGGGAGCCTATTATATTGGAGCACCGGATGTAAATGTAGATGCAACGGGAATGTTGACTGAGACATCTGAAGAAGAAGCCGGACTAGAAGAAGGCTTGTCTGAGTATGCTTGGCTTCCACAAATTAATTTGCGCCTTTCAGTACGTCTATAGATTCTTTGTATCTCAGATTCAAGTGTTTCGTTCTAACAGTCAAACAACAAACCTTTATTCCTAACGCCATGAAAAAAACCATCGCCTTTGTATTATTGATCACATTGCTGTTCATTCAAGGGTGCTCTACCGACTTTATTGATGATTTCAGCCTGAGAATCAAGCCAGAAATTATTGATTATTCTGCTCAACTTGAGATCATAGACGAAGAAAATCCAAATTCAAGTCTGCCAAATCTTACATTGAGTATTGTTTCGAGAAATTCAAACGATGTGTTTGAAATATCGGGTGCTCAAAGTTTTCAGTTGGTAGATGGTAGAATTGGAATTGGATTGCATCCACGTGCTAATCCTGACCCTAGTAATCCTGTCACAGTTCGTATGAAAATTCAGGCAGATGGCTATTTAGATAAAATCTTTGAGGTGGTTTTTTCTACAGATGAGAAAACGCAGTATGTTCAAATACCGATGGTAAATATTGCCAATCCTCCAACTGGAGTGCAATTCAATTTGGGGTCCGCTTCACTCATGTCAGGTGCGTTGAGCCAGCCCTATACTATGAATTTAAACCCAGCAAACGGTAGTACAACAGGAATGTCGTTAACCATGCCTACTGGAACCCAGTTTTTTGATCGAATGGGCAATCCGATTTCTGGAAGCCAAGTAGATATTCAAGTGGGATATTTTGATGCTGATAATGAGAGTTCGATGGATGCCTTCCCAGGCGGTTTTTCGGCTGACAGCATCAGTCAAAGCAATGGTACAGGAGCCTCTGGCTCTTTTATAACCGCTGGATTTACTACCATGAATATGGAGATAAACGGACAAGAAGTTAAAAGCTTCAACCAACCGATCACTGTTAGCATGGATATCAGCAGCAATACAGTTAATCCCAATACAGGTATGCAAGTTCAATTGGGAGATGTGATTCCGGTTTGGAGCTACGATGAAACGGTAGGGAGCTGGGGCTTTGAAACGGATGGAACAGTAACTCAAGGTGCAAATGGCTTGCAGGTTTCTTATCAAACCACACACCTTAGCTGGTGGAATTTAGACTTTTACGGACAAAGATGTTGCGGGAGCACTTGGAATAGAGTGAACGGTAGCTGGGTATATCAATATTTAGGTCCATGCGCCAATGTTACTTTTTCTATTCCTGGTTGGAATGTAAATGACAAGGGTATGTTTAGAGTGAAGGTGGTGTATGCTGGAACCAATCAGGTAATTAGTTACTATGCCGACAAAATCTATGAATTGTATAATGGAAAAACCATTAGCTATTTAGGCGTTCCAAACTTTAACGTAGAGATAAAAGTATACAGATTGTCTACAGGAGATCTCGTTGGATCAAGCGCAATAACCACTTTGTGTACGGGTAACATCCCACTAAATTTAAATCTTCCACAACCTACAACGATTACATTCCGAGTAGAAGGCTATTGTAAAGACAATAATTTGATCCGTATTAATCCTAGTTTCTGGGTTTATTATAGAGAGACTGATCTCTTATCTAATCGTTGGTATCAAACCTTGGGTTATGTAAGCGGTGGATTTGGAACTACCAGTTCTGTTGAGGTAGGTAAAACCTATGATTTCAGAGCTTACTTTAACGGAAGAACCATAGATACCACAGCAACAATTGATAGGTTGAATTACAATATTCAACTTGAACTTGGCGATTTCTGCAATGACTTTTAACTAACGGATAACGGATAGAGTAAAGAAAGAGGGCTATTAGCCCTCTTTCTTTATTTATAGAATCCCCAGAATCAGGTATTTGGTACTATTTTTTGAATTTATAAAAACAAATAATTGTATATTAGCCCTTCGTCAAGAATCTAATCCAATTGTTATGAAAAGAATTCTCGCCTTTTTATTCCCAATGGGGCTTCTCTTGTCTAGTTGTTCTACGGACTTTATAGACAATTTTGCCATTCGAATTTCACCTGAATTGATGAAACATACGGCTAGTATTCAAGTATTGGATGCCCAAAATGAAGGTACAAGACCACAGAATCTGAAAGTGGTTATAGAAGGCCCGAACGCCAATGATGTATACGACATCTTCGGAGCGCAGGACATCAGCATAAGCGATGGTTTCTTTGCCATTGGATTACACCCACGTGCCAATCCTTTACCTGGAACTCCCACTGTTATTCCAATCACCATTACGGCTGACGGATATCTTACGAGAAAAATGAACGTTACTTTCTACGCAGAGCAGACGGAAGAGTTCATTAATGTGAATATGGTTAACATAGTTACGCCTCCTCCTGGAATTGGATTTGGATCGAATAATGGAACTATAAGTGGAGATACCACCAGCTCTCCTGTTGTAGTTGAAATCACTCCAACCTCAGGAACCACTACTATGGACATGAGCGTTCCAAGTGGAACACGTTTTTTTAATCGTCAGGGGAACCAAATATCTGGTTCTAATCTAAATATTGAAGTAGCCTATTTTGGCTCTGAAAATCCGGATGCTCTGGCAGAATTTCCTGGCGGCTTAAGCCAAGGTGGTGTTCGACTTGCCGATGGAAGTACCACAGATGCATTCTTCCTTCCCGTTGGATTTTCTGATATAGAAATGACCTTAGGTGGAACAGAAGTTAAGAGCTTCTCTGATCCTATTTCTGTTTCTATGGATATTTCCCCAAGTGTAATTAACCCTGAAACTTCGTTGCCTTATGTTGCTGGAGATCTTATTGATATCTGGAGTTACGATGAGGTTGATGGATTTTGGGTAGAGGAAACCAGAGATACCGTTGAGCTAGGCGATAACGGTCTTGAAGTACAATTTACTACTACTCACTTGTCAGTACACGCTGCTGCATCGCGAATGGCTCCTTGTGCTGTTGGCGGGCAAAGCTTTCAATTTGAATTAGCAGGATGGCCAAATTCTATACAAGGCAACTTTAGAGTCGGTATTAATCTCTTTGGAATGAATATAGTGTTGCAAAATATATTGATCAATAATGGGTATGTTATCAATACGCCATTCCCTTTACCAACTGGTAGAAATTTTAGCATTGACCTTCTTTATACTGCACCCGATGGCGCAACCTATACTGGTTCTGCTTCAAGTGTGACTAGCTGTGGCACTCGACATGTGCTTTCATACAGCTTCCCTGTTCCACCAGCCCCAGTTAACCTGACATTATCCGCACAGTGTCCTACAGACCCAAGCAAAATTTTGATTCCTACAGGATATAAAATTCGCTCAAGGAAAACCAATGCTGCCCTACCTGCAGACAGACCTTACACCTTACTTGCTACTATTGTTAATGGTCAAGCGAGCGCTAGTTTAGTTGTAGGTCAATCGTATGATTTCAGAGTTGCTTTACCTGAGAACACCAGTTTTGATACTACAGTGACTGTTACAAAGCTGAATTATAACTTTGTCGCTAAGAGAAGGGTAATATGTGATCAATTCTAAAAGCACCCTATTACAAAACAAAAAAGCCAGCTTAAGCTGGCTTTTTTGTTTTAAATATCAAAAGTCTAGGAATTAAGGCTGTTCTTGTTCGCCAATTGCCCGCAAGCAGCATCGATATCCTTTCCTCTACTCCTACGAATTTTAGCAACTATTCCTTCCTGGGCCAAAATTCTTTGATAATCATCCAACACTTTACTATCTGCTTGTTCGAACCGACTATCCCCTATTGCATTGTATTCAATAAGGTTAACCTTGCTTGGAACACGCTTACAGAACTCCCTCAAGGCTAAAATATCTTCCTTTCCATCGTTTAAACCTTTCCAAACAACATATTCAAATGTTACTTTCCTTGTCGTTGCTTTATACCAATATTGCAGTGACTCCAATAAATCACTAAGGGGATTCACCTTATTGATTGGCATAATGCTACTTCTCTTCTCATCTATAGCGGAATGAAGTGAAACGGCCAGATTAAACTTTACCGCATCATCCGCCAACTTTTTAATCATCTTAGGTAAGCCAACTGTCGACAGTGTTATTCGTTTTGCCGAAATATTCAAGCCTTTAGGGCTTGTAATTTTATCAATTGCACCAAGAACATTTTGGTAATTCAAAAGAGGCTCTCCCATCCCCATGAAAACAATATTTGAAAGCGGTCTATTGAACTGTTCTTTAGACTGTCGATCTATCAAGACTACCTGGTCAAAAATCTCATCCGGATTGAGGTTCCGCATCCTCTTTAGCAAGGCGGTAGCGCAAAAGTGGCAATCCAAACTACATCCAACTTGACTTGAAACACAAGCGGTAGTTCTTTTTTCTGTGGGAATCAAAACGCTCTCAACCACATTACCATCATGTAGCAAAACCGCATTCTTGATAGTTCCATCTTCGCTTTTCTGATAGTCGTTCACTGCAATCGCCCGGAATTCAAAAGCTTCTGAGAGCTTTGTCCTTAAAGACAGAGGAAGATTACTCATGTCATTAAATCCATGCGCACCTTTCTCCCAAATCCACTCTAAAAGTTGATTTATCCTAAAACTAGGCTCGTTTGACTCCTTGAAAAAAGCCTCTAACTCCTCCCTGTTGGTATTTCTAACATCCTTCTTTTGCATTTGCAGTAGAAGAGATTAAACTACGTTTCCGAGTCTATGCAAAGTTTTGAAGTGATCTATCAATGCCACTCCAAAATTCGACTGCTCATTATAAGGAAGGTTGAACTCCTGAGCAGTTTGTTTTACAATAGATGCAATTTTGGGATAATGTGCGTGACTAATATGTGGAAAAAGGTGATGTTCTACTTGATAGTTCAGTCCCCCAGTATACCATGTTACGAAGAAGCTCTTTCTTGAAAAGTTAGCAGTAGTGCGTAATTGATGTTCCATAAATCCAGAATCCAAGCTATCGCCCTCCCAAGAAGGCTGCTCAGCATCTCCTACAATGTGCGCTAACTGAAATACGAAGGACAAAACACTTCCAGCAATAAAATGCTTCAGAAGCCACCCAGTTACGATGAGATACCATGCATACGGGGCAAAAATGAGTGGTACAATCAAGAAAACCGCGAAATAAACTAGCTTGCCAATGATCAGCGATCTCCAAGCTTTAGAAGGCGCCATTTTAAAGCGCTTTAAAAGGCCCAATTTAGTATAGCGCATCATTTGTGTAATGTCTTTGGTCAAAGACCAGTTCAAGGTCAATAAGCCATACAACAAAGGAGCGTAGATCGATTGCCATTTGTGCATTGGCTTCAAAGGCTCCTCATGATGCAGACGCACCAATCCACGAACTTCAACATCCTCATCTAAACCTTTCAGGTTAGTGTATTGATGATGGAGAAAATTGTGTTGAACCCTCCAAGTAAAAGGATGGCCACCCAGTAAATAGATGCTGCTTCCCAGTAATTTGTTCAGCCAAGACTTCTCAGACCAGCTTCCATGAATGGCATCGTGCATCACATTCATTCCTATTCCAGCCATACCCAGTCCGCTTATTACCCAAAGGCCATAAAACGCCCAAACTGTAAGGCCTTCATTGAGAATGAGATATATAGGACCAAGATAGACCGCAAAAAGAATTATCGCCTTCAGCCACAATCTGGCACTTGCGCCTCGAAACTGTTTGTGGTTTGCGAAATACTCCTCGATTCTTTGATTCACTACACGCTGAAAACCGGATGGGTCTCTGCGCTTATAATTTGGAAATTCTGACATAGGCTGCAAAGCTACCATATAATATGTCTTAGATTTATTGTTTCGTAATCAATTGAAAAATGCACCGTATAAATCCAACAAGCACTCCAGCTTGGAAAGAACTAGAATCTTTATCGAATGAATTGTCTAACAAGCATTTAGTAGACATTGTTTCAACACATACACGAAAGTTTAAATATGAAGCAAATCTAAAAGACTTTCGTCTGAACTATATGAGAAATCATCTCGACGACAGGGTTTTGGATGCTTTTGAAAGACTTTTTGATCAGACAAAACTTGCAGAGGCCATTGAAGACCAATTCAACGGTAAAAAAATAAACGAAACAGAAGGTCGAGCAGTGCTGCATACTGCCCTAAGGAAAAACACAAACACCCCATTTATTCTAGATGGCGAAAACATCTCAAAACAGATAGAAGGCGTACTTTCTCAGATGGAGCACTTCTCCAATGGCGTTATCAAAGGCGACCTCAAAGGATACTCAGGAAAATTATTTACCGATATCGTAAATATTGGAATCGGCGGCTCAGATTTGGGTCCACTTATGGTCTATGAAGCCCTAAACGCATACCGCAAACGTGGATTAAAAGCACATTTTGTTTCAAATGTAGATGGCTCACACCTTGCAAGAACGTTGCAGGAAATAAATCCAGAGACCACTCTATTTATCGTCGCTTCAAAAACATTTACCACACAAGAAACCATGGCAAATGCGCATTCAGCACGCGAATGGTTTTTAAGTAATGGCGGAGCCTTGAAGGATATTGAGCTTCACTTCGCTGCACTTTCCACCAATATTCCCGCTGCAGAGGATTTTGGAATTCACTCTTCTAAAATTTTTGGCTTTTGGGATTGGGTAGGTGGAAGATATAGCGTTTGGTCTGCCATTGGCTTATCTCTATGCTGCACCCTAGGTTACGAAACCTTCGAAAAAATGCTGAGAGGTGCGGAAGAAATGGACGAACACTTTCGGCATTCTACTCTTAGGGAAAACATACCCATGCTGTTGGCAGCTATTGGAATCTGGTATACCAATTTTATGAAGTATACCTCCCATGCCATTCTACCCTATGACCAAAATCTCTCTCGTTTGGCAGCCTACTTGCAACAAGCAGACATGGAGAGCAACGGCAAATCTGTTGATAGAAATGGTGAGAAAGTCAACTATGAAACCGGCACAATACTATGGGGTGAGCCGGGTACGAATGGACAACATGCCTTTTACCAGCTTATGCACCAAGGCACTCCAAAAATCACCTCAGATTTTTTAGCGTCTGCCAATACACACTACCCACTTGGCAATCAACATGAATTGCTACTTGCCAACTTTTTAGCCCAGCCGCAGGCCCTTATGCATGGCTTATCCAAAGAACAAGTGCAATTGAATATGGCAAAAGAAGGCAAAGACCAGAATAGAATAAAGCAGCTTACACCGTATAGAACCTTTGAAGGAAACAGACCAAGTAATATATTAATCTATTCTTTACTAGATCCTATCCAAGTTGGAAGAATAATTGCCATGTATGAACACAAAATATTTGTGCAAGGATGTGTCTGGAATATATATAGTTACGACCAGTGGGGCGTTGAATTGGGAAAGAAAATTGCAACTCAAGTTTTAGATGAAATGGTTTCTGGAGGCACGCCCAATAGCGATCCTATCACCACTAGGCTAATTCAAAACCTACAAGCACTTCGCCAATAAGCCCATGAAACGTTAAATTACAGAATACTCAATACTAAGTATTTAATACTATATATTGAATTCATACCTTTGTATCGTGCGGTATATCTAACCCCTATAGATATTTAATGGACGATTTGCGTTTCATCCAGATTGACAATAAAAAGACTTTCACCTTTCTGCGCTATACGGTGATCGGTCTGATTTTACTCATAATTTTGGACTTGTTGTTAAGTCAGCTCAATGGCTCGCTGTCTAAGCTTGCTGAAGGGCATTGGATAAGTATTGTTGCAACCGTGATTCTTTTCTCTCTCGCTTTTATTCGTGTGAATTATTTTCATTACAACGAAAGCTATGAAATTCTGCATATCAACTCGAAGTCACTTTGGTTCCTTGGAAGTGGTCCTGATTTGAATAAACGCTATGATTTTCCTAAAAGGAAAGTAGTGGACTTCGAGGTTAAAAACAGGCTTATCTATAGAACCCTTGTACTTCATTTAGAGAACTACGCGTCTGAGAGCAAGAAGATTAGAACTGTAGACATGACCTTTATTCCGAAAGAAGACGTTAAGAAAGTTATTGATTCTTTAAAAAGAATTACTGAAAGGAATAAAACTCTACCGAAGTCCGATTTGGCTCTTTAACTTAGTAGACCAAATTCATTACTATGTATTCCTCGTTACTACTCCTACATGCCGTTTTAGCATTGGCGGTATTGATTCTTATTCCTACAACTATAATTAGCTCATTTACAGGCTCAAAGCTAAGTGGTAAATTGGGTTTATTTGCGATGATCGGTACGCATATTCAACTTCTAGTTGGCCTATATCTATACCTTGCTGGAAGTATGGGATACAAATTATTCCAGGTCGAAGGGGTTATGAAAGAAGCCCATCTTCGCTTTTATGCAGTAGAACATATCACCACCATGATTTTGGCAATAATTCTAGCCACACTCGCACGTAGAAAATGGAAAAAAGAATTCTCATCCTCTTCAGTGCACACTAAATCAGGAGTGCTATGGATCGTCACTTTAGTATTAATAGCCAGTCGTATTCCTTGGGAACGGTGGCCTTTTATTTGGTAAAATTTGCTTGAAAAGAAACAGAGATCTACCGCCAGAGAACGCGCTATCCTAGTTGGAACCTTCAAGTTTCGCGAAGATGAAATTAGGTCTAAAGAATACTTAGATGAACTCGCTTTTCTAGCTGATACCGCTGGTGCCGATTGCATTAAGGTTTTTGTACAGAGAATAGATGTTCCTCACCCTAAAACCTATGTTGGTTCGGGTAAAATGGATGAAATTGTTGATTTCATTAAAGCCAATGACATTGAATTGGTGATTTTTGATGATGAACTCAGTCCTTCGCAGTTAAAAAACATAGAGCACAAAGTTGAAGTTAAGGTGATGGACCGTACCCACCTCATTCTCGACATTTTTGCTGGAAGAGCCCATACTAGTTATGCCAGTACGCAAGTAGAGCTGGCACAATATGAATATCTGCTCCCAAGACTTTCTAAGATGTGGACTCACCTGCAGAAGCAGAAAGGCGGTATTGGAATGAAGGGTCCAGGAGAAAGAGAAATTGAGACAGACCGAAGAATAGTTCGGGATAGGATTAGCAAATTAAAAGACCATCTAAAGAAAATAGATCGTCAAATGGCTACTCAGAGAGCCAATAGAGGAAGCCTTGTTCGTGTAGCCTTAGTTGGATATACGAATGTTGGCAAATCAACCTTAATGAACGTTCTTGGCAAAGCGGATGTATTTGCTGAGAATAAACTATTTGCCACATTAGACACAACGGTTAGGAAGGTTGTAATTGGTGATCAACCCTTTTTATTGACAGATACTGTTGGGTTTATACGCAAACTTCCCACTCAGTTGGTTGAGTCATTCAAGAGTACCTTGGATGAAGTAAGAGAAGCTGATTTATTGCTTCATATCGTAGATATTTCCCATCCTTCCTTTGAAGAGCACTATTTAACAGTGCAAAAAACCATAGCTGAATTGGGTGCCGCAGACAAGCCTACCTTAGTTGTTTTCAATAAAATTGATCAATTCAAAGTGGAAGACCATGTTCCGAATGAACTAGATGAATTGGAAAAAACCGAATGGTCGCTTAGTGATTTAAAACAAACTTGGATGGCTAAAACTCTCAATCAAGCTGTGTTTATTTCTGCAGTAGAAAAGGAGAACTTAGACGAATTGAGACAAACTATTCATTATTTGGTGAAATCATTAAGTCTGGATAGATATCCAAAAAAATCTGCTCAATCTAAGCCTGAACCGCCTTCTATGTTCGCATAAGGCCCTTTTAAGGAAGTATGATCTTGTGTTGTTCAAATCTCAATTCCCCTAGCTCTTGAAGCTTTTTCATTGAACGATAGACCGATGTACGGGTTGCCCCTACCATTTTTGCGATATGTGATGGGCTGATTTCAATATTGATTTCTCCTTCTGCGTTTTTTCCGAACTTTTTCTCTAGAACTTGAATGGCGCCCGAAATGCGATTCGTTACCTTCTGGGTGTTCATAAATGCCGCTCTACTTTCAATGTCAGCGGTGTCTTTATCCATCTGATGAATAAGTTTTAGCGCAAAATGATGCCTTTTGCTCAAGATTTTAAAAAAATTCTGTTTGTCTATTACACATAGCTCTGCAGTGGCTGAATGTACAATGGCGTTTGATCTATATACCTGATATTGAATTACATCCATGATTCCAGCTAAATCTCCTTCTCCGAAAAACTGCAGTATAACTTCTTCGGAATTCCCTTTCTTTACTTGAAGGCGTACGCTTCCATCTAAAATAAGAAAAACAAAATTTGAGCTTGTACCCTCTTGAAAAAGAACTTCACCCTCAGACTTTAAATAATACCTCGACTTCGATCTGAAGTCATGGTACAGCTCTTGAGCCTCTTCTCCGAAAAGTTTCTCAAAAAGCTCGAGCTTATAATCTGTTGGCTTAGAATTCATTCTTGGTTGGACTGACGGTAAAAGTATCCATGCTTTTACACCTAGAGAATGACATTCGTCAACTTAGAAGGTGATATAAGTGCGATAGAAATATATTTTGAATTTCTTTTAATGAGGATCAATCAAATATTTGTGCGATGCGCAATAGCTCCTTTGGTTGGACAATCTGAATCTTCCGACCTTTTAATATAACAATGCCTGACTCTTTGAATTCGCTTAAAATTCGAATGGCGGTTTCGGTTACTGTTCCAACCATCGACGCAATCTCCTCTCGTGTAAGGGATACATCAATATAGCCTTCTTCTGTTTCTCCGAAAGTGTCTTTTAAAATCATTAAAACTTCTGCAACTCTCTCACGAACAGACTTTTGAGCCAAATTTGTAATGAGTTTTCCTGCCTCCCCTAATTCATGACATGCAAGACGCATCATCTCTAAAGAAAACTTAGGATTGGTTTGAATAAAATCGAAAAACAAAGCCTTAGGGATGAAGCAAGCATGCGTATCAGATAAGGCTTCTATGGATGCAGATAAGGGCTCACCGCTTAAAACAGACCTATATCCTACTAGTTCACCTCCCTGCGCAAAACGAATTATCTGCTCTCTACCTTCTGTTCCCATCCTGTACAGCTTGGTCTTACCGCTGTGTATACAAAACACTCCCGCGGCCCGAGCTCCTTCATGCATAAGTATTTGTCCCTTCTTAAAAAAAGAACAGGTTTTACTCTGGCTCAATTTCCCGATCTCCTCCTCACTTAAATCTTTAAAAGATGAAATGCTCGATTTATTGCAGAGACTGCAGGAAACAGGTACTACTTCTTTCATGGTTTTATTTGGCGATTGGGTTGTAATCAAATATACAAAAGCCGATTTGAATAACTGACTTCTGTCATACCTCATTTTCTTATTAGTTCACACTTTTGAGCATGCAAAAAGCCAAGCTTACAGAAGCCAAAACCCATTGTTATCATTGCGGAGATTTATGCAATGAAGTCGTACAAGCAGATTCGCATAGCTTCTGTTGCCATGGCTGTAAAACGGTCTACGAACTGCTTCGCGACCATGAAATGGGATTGTACTATCAGCTATCTGAAAAACCCGGCTCTAAACAAGACAAGGGAGACAAAGACTTTTCTTATTTGGATGAAGCAAAAATTCGAACTTATTTCACCGAATTTGAGGACCAGAACACAAGCATAGTGCGCTTGGCATTGCCCAGTATACATTGTAGTTCATGCATTTGGCTTCTTGAGAATCTCCCGAAAATTGAAACGGATATTCATTTTATTAAGGTAGATTTTACCGCCCGAACCGCCACTATTCACTTCAACAACCAAGAATTAAAGCTGTCTGATCTAGCCTTTCTACTGAATAAAATAGGCTATACCCCTGACTTCAGCCTAGATTCTTCTGAAAAGAAGCAGAAAAAAGTAGACCGCTCTCTAACCATTAAAATTGGAGTGGCGGGATTTGCTTTTGGAAATTCAATGCTGATGGCGCTGCCAGAATATTTCGATTGGGACGATTTACAGCTGCAATCTTTTCTTCCCTTTTTTAGAATACTTCTACTCGGCTTTAGTCTACCCGTGGTAACCTATGCCGGTGCAGATTACTTTATTTCTGCATTTAAGAGCCTAAAAAAAGGCTATGTTAATATAGATACGCCCATTGCACTTGGCATTGCAGCTCTCTTTCTTCGCAGTATTTGGGAGGTATCTACAGGTATTGGTTCGGGCTATTTTGACAGTTTAAACGGACTGATTTTCTTTCTCCTATTAGGAAAGCTATTTCAGCGTAAAACCTACGATTCTCTTCGTTTTGATAGAGATTATACCTCCTTCTTTCCGCTTTCCTCTAATGTATTAAAAAATGGAAAAGAAATGGCCATTCCAGTAAGAGAACTCGCTAAAGGAGAGCGTATTATCGTCCGTTATGGTGAACTTATCCCAACAGACTCGATTCTAAGAAAGGGTTTTGGCTTAATTGACAATAGCTTCGCTACAGGTGAATCCGAACCCATTGAAAAATTTGTTGGCGATAAAATCTTCGCTGGAGCAAGACAAAAGGGGGCAGCTATTGAGCTAGAAGTTCAAATACCAATGGATCAAAGCAGGCTCACTCGGCTTTGGAACAATCCGCTCTATAAGAAATCCGAAGGGGCTCATTTTCAAAATATTACAGATAGAATTAGCCGTCATTTTACCCTAGTCATTCTCCTTATTGCTAGTCTGTCAACAGTGTATTGGTATGCTGTAGACAGTTCACAAATATGGAAGGTAATTACTTCCGTTCTCATTGTAGCGTGCCCTTGTGCGCTTGCGCTTTCCGCTCCCTTTACCTTCGGCAATACCCTTAGAATATTTGGCAGAAATCACTTTTATCTCAAGAATACAGATACTATTGAAAATCTAGCGCAATCTAAACACATTGTTCTCGACAAAACCGGCACGCTTACAGAATCGTTTAGTGGCGATGTGCATTTTTCCGGCATTCTAGATGTTGGCGTTAAATCGGCTGTTAAGGCACTAACCTATCAAAGCGGGCATCCTTTAAGTCGAATTATTTTTAAAGCCATGGGCAATACAAAGGAAGCCCAAATAGAATCATTCAAAGAGTATGAAGGTGCTGGAATTGAGGCTTATATAGATGGAAATTTATACAGACTGGGAAGCCCTAATTTTACTGGAATTGCCGATAGCCTTAAGAATCAAGAAGGAAGCGTGTATCTGGGTGTAAACGGAGAGTTGGTGGGCCACTTTCATATTAAAAGCAAGTTTCGGGATGGGCTCAACGATTTTGCTCAAGAAATGAAATCTTTAAAGTGGAATATATCCATCCTTTCTGGCGACAACAACAAAGATCAGGTAAAGCTCACTGAGCTTTTTGGGAAAGAGATAGACATTCTCTTTGAACAAAAGCCAACAGATAAGCTTACGTACATCCGCCAAAAACAAAGCGAAAATACGGGTTGTGTAATGCTTGGTGACGGATTAAACGATGCGGGCGCACTCAGTGAGAGCGCTGTTGGAATTGGAATAATGGAAGAAATGAACGCCTTTACTCCAGCAAGCGATGCCATTCTTCATGCACAAACTCTGCATAAAATGCCAAGCTTCATTCGAATGTCTGCCTATTCGGTAAATACAGTATGGTTCAGCTTCGCACTGTCTTTTGCGTACAATATAGTTGGATTATACTTCGCCTTTTCCGGACAACTTTCTCCTGTTTTAAGTGCCATTCTCATGCCCTTGAGCTCAATAAGTATTGTCCTTTTTGTAAGCCTTGCCACAAATATTAAAGCAAAAAAATTGGGGCTATAAAAACTCTATTCTACTTCTTTTATGTCTTTCAGGTGATCTAAACGGGTTCTTTCGCCGGAAGACCAGATTGCCCATTCGCCTTGCCTATCTGCAACTAGATTCTCAATAAAGCCAATTATGGTTTTGCCATTCCAGTTGGCCTGCAGTTTGCGTTTTCGCAAAGACCAAAGCTCTAATAAATCATATGCAGAGCATGACAATCCGCGGTAGCCATCGTCATCCATCACGACCTCAATAAGCCTTCAAAAATCAAAGTTGCTCCGGCTGGATTGGTAGCCAACGGAATATTGTGCACATCACAAAGTCTCATAAGCATATTAATATCA
>ERZ888423.1540-NODE-1540-length-19576-cov-8.992675_pt1 | contig 19576 bp, 13 predicted proteins | sample MGYA00520523_ERZ888423 | MGnify/ENA primary metagenome ERZ888423 (study PRJEB32303, sample SAMEA104408611) | aquatic metagenome | biome: Brackish water; feature: Pelagic; material: water | place: Baltic Sea | collected 2014-06-08T10:24:00 | depth 30,27 m ...
TAGCGGAGTTGTGCTGCCGCCTCGAGAAGCTCCTCGTGGAAATCGGGGTGGGCAATCTCGGCAAGCGCCACGGCACGCTCATGCACTGTGCGGCCTTTGAGTTCTGCTGCACCGAACTCGGTGATGACTGTGTCGACTTGATGTCGAGGGGTAGTCACCGTCATATGGGGACCTGCAGTGCTCAAGATCCTTGAGGTACGAACCCCATCGATCATGGTTGAGGAACGCAAGCACAACAAGGATCGGTCATCGCTTTGCAATCCCGCACCCGCAAGAAAATCTTCATGGCCACCCGTCCCGGAGTACTGCCGGCCGCCGATGGTGTCAGCAGCAACTTGGCCGAGCAAGTCCACTGCTGTTGCGCCGTTGATCGAAATGAAGTTGGCGTTGTTGGAGATGACGTCTGTGGAGTTCACAATCGCAACAGGAAGAAAGCGAACGTCTTCATTGCCGTCGAGCCAGGTGTACAACTCTGGAGTACCTGCAGCGAAGGTGGTGACCGAGAATCCCTCAAATTCGCCCTTGTTCATGTTCGAGACTTTGCCAGCCTGATGCAGGCGCATGAGCCCGGTAGTGAACATCTCTGAATGCACCCCGTAGCCTCCACCGGGTGCGTCGCACAGCTGCGATGCAATCAGCGAGGGGATGGCGCCAATCCCAGTTTGAAGGGTGGCTCCATCTTGGATGTATCTTCCAGCGTGGGTTGCAATCGCAAGGTCGATTTCATCCGAAGGTGGCTCGGCTAGGTCGACCGGAGCAGCTTGGCTCTCGAAGATCACGTCGATCTCGTCAAGGTGTAGCCGGTGGGGGTGATCTGGCATGATCCCAAAGGTTCGTGGATAGTGCGGCGAGTGCTCCACAATCAAGAGGCGATCAGGGTCAGCCCCTGCCTGATGAAAGGCATCAATTGTTGCTCCTGCATGGAGCGAGAAGCTGCAGTATCCGTCTGCGTCAGGCGCCGAGGCAGCAGTTGCTAGCACCCGTGGCTTGAGCGATTCAAGGATCGGGCCGAATCTGCGAAAGTCGGCCGGCACATACTGAATGTCTGCTCCTGCATCGCGCAGCATGCGCTCGGCAGGGCCAAAGAAACCGCTACGGAAGTGGACACTGGGTTGCATGAATACTGCGTACAAGTCAGTCAGCAGGGCGCCCGAGACTTGTAGGTCAACCCAATCTGTTCGCTCGCCGAGCGCATGCAGGAACGCATTCGGGTGCGCAGGTCCGAGCCCCACTGCTAGATCGTCGGTTGGAGTTAAGAACGCAGCGGCATCTGATGCCGATTGAACCCGTAGAGCAGCCATGATGAATCCCTAGTTCGTTGTGCCGACCGAGAGTTCGGCGCCTTGACCTGAGACCGTAGTGCCCTCACGTGTGTAGGGGGAGATGGAGTTTTTGGCTCTCGAGTAAATCCCTTGAAAACCCTGCAAATCAAACGGTTTCAAGCGTTTTTGCAGGGTAACGGAAGCAGTCCCGATGGCCGCTTTTGACCAAAAATACCGGTTCGTATTCAAAAATTCGGGGCGTATTCGGGGTGGGAGATCGAATGCTTTTCCGGCCGCTGTCAGCGCGGCCGCGCCGCATACACTTCGAACGTGAGCACGGAGGCGAACAGCACACCGAACCGGTCGACGTTCCGTCACGACGCGTCGGCAGGCCTCGTGCTCGGCCTCCAGTCCGTCCCCGACGGTTTGGCAACCGGGCTCCTGGCCGGGGTGAACCCACTGGCCGGCCTCTACGGCTACATGGTCGGCACGGTGTCGGGTGCATTCTCCACGAGTTCCAGCTTCATGGCCGTCCAGGGGACGGGCGCCATGGCGATGCTGGTTGCGGACGTGGCCGTCTTGCGGGAGTCGAGCAGTCCCAGCCGCGCACTGGTCACTCTCTCGGTGCTCACAGGGATCGCCATGCTGGTGGCTGGTCTCTTGAAGCTCGGATCCATGCTGCGGTTCGTGTCCAACGCCGTGATGGTGGGGTTCATCAACGCCGTCGGCGTCAACATCGTCCTCGGCCAGTTGGCCAACCTGACTGGCTACTCCGCAGACGGGCCGAACCGGGTGGTGCGGGCCGTCAACACGTTCCTTCACCCCGGGATGCTTGACGGCCGCACACTCGCGGTGGGACTGTCCACGGTTGCGCTCATTGTTGTGTTGGAACGGACGCCGCTCCGTTCGCTCGGTCTGGTCGTAGCCGTCATTGCCACGTCCGCCTCGGTGCACCTGCTCGGCTGGGAGCAGGTGGCGACGCTCAACGACTTGGGCGTTACGCTCTCCGGGCTTCCCCGGCCGGAGCTCCCCCTGCTCAGCGTCGTGCCGGCGCTGCTGGTCCCGGCGGTGTCGCTCGCGTTCGTGGGGCTGGTCCAAGGCGCGGGCATCTCGGCCAACTTCTTGAATGCCGACGGTACCTACCCTGACCCGTCGCGCGACTTCTTGGGGCAGGGCGTAGCCAACGTGGCGTCAGGGCTGTTACAAGGCATGCCAGTCGGCGGGTCTGTGTCGGCCTCCGCTCTCAACAAGGAAGCCGGGGCCGAGTCCCGGTGGTCCCTGGTCGTGGCGAGCATCGTGATGGCGGTTGTCGTGGTCGGCTTCGGCAGTGTGGTCGGGCAGGTTGCGATGCCGGCCCTCGCCGGGCTGCTGATACTGATAGGCATCCGGACCATCAAGCCAGCTGACATGGCGTCGGTGTGGCGCACCGGCCCGGTACAGAAGGCAGTGCTCGCCGTCACCTTCCTCCTGACGATGGTGATACCGCTGCAGTACGCAGTGCTGGCGGGAGTGGGTCTGTCGGTCCTCCTCCACGTCGTCCGGCAGTCCAACCAGGTGACCGTCCGGCGGCAAGTGCGTGACGGGTCCGGCCAGCTAGTCGAGGTCGATCCACCAGCCGAACTCCCGGCCCACGAGGTCGTCGTGCTCCAGCCTTACGGGAGCCTATTCTTCGCCGCAGCACCGATTTTCTTGGCCGCGCTGCCGGCTGTGGGACCGGGCTCGACGGGGTCGGTCGTCATCCTCCGGCTGCGCGGGCGCACGGACCTCGGGACCACGTTCATGGACGCCCTCCGGCGGTATGCAGAGTCGCTCGGGGACGCGGGCAGCCGACTGTTCATCGTGTCGGCCAATGAGCGAATCATTGAGCAGCTCGCGGTCACCGGAATCACCGACGTGATCGGCGACGGCGGCATCTACCCCGGCGACGAGCGGGTCGGTGCCACCGTTGCAAGGGCCGAAGCAGACGCTGCGTCCTGGGTCGACGCACAGCGCTGAGAGGACGGCGCGACCTCAGTCGTCGGCCGGCACTGCCGGGGGGAACGCTCCCACCGGGTGCGTGACCAAGAGGACGACACTCACAAGCGCTATCCACGCCGGCAGCAGGAAGACAGTGGGCGTCGCCACCGTGACGTTGACCAGTTCGACTACGCCGAGCGCCACCGTCAGGACTACGAGCCAGCGCGGCAGCGCCCCGCTCGCCCATGCCAAGTTGGCGGTCGAGAACATCACGAGCATGGCGACGCGGGGCAGGAAGATCGATAGCACCACGTCCGCCACCGCCCGGAGCAGCGACAACGCTCCCGGATCGGGGGCCGCGCCGCCGAGCGCGACCTGAACCGCCGGAGCGGCCAGCAGTGCTGTTCCCACGAAGAGGAGGCTGGCCAACAGGATGCTTCCGCCGAAGAACACCGTCCCGGCGAGCTTCGGCTCGCGCTCTCCGATTCGACCCCGGACCACGCCGACGAACCAAAGGAACGAGATAGTCGAGAACACGGTGACCTGAAGCCACAACACTGCAGCCGTGCCATGAGCCGGCTCCGAGTAGTAGCGGGCGACCTCGCGGTTGCTCGCACCGATCCCGGGGGCTGAAAGCAGTCCTCGGAGCGAGAGCGCCCAGCCGATTGAGCAGACGATCCCGGCGAGCGCGGCGGCTTCGATGGACCGCAGCCGGTGGCGCCACGTTACGCGAGGGTCGATCTGGCCCCCCTCGTCAGAACTCATGAAATCCTCCTGCTCAGCGCCCCGGTCACGGTCACGGGTGCGGGCAGAGTATGCCATGGAGTGAAGTGCACATGAGTGAGTGCACGCAGCCCGGCTGCACAGCCTGAGGAGAATGGCAGAGCCCAAGGCTGCGTGGCGGCCCGACAGTACGAGGAGAACCCGCATGGCTGACACCGCTGCCACTAGCACTCGAGCAACTCGGCTTCGGCACGGAGAACGGCACGGGGCGCAACGCCTACGTGGCCGGCGCCACCGAGTTAAGGTCCGGGACGTTCGGAGCTCAGGTGAGCTCAAGCGGGACCGACCCGATCGGGGCGCTTACCATCCCACAACTGCTCGACAGGCGCACTCGACACCCGCTCCCAAGAACATCGAAAACGGCCTAGTTTCCCTGTAGAACATTGCAAGTCCAACCGGCGTGGCAACAGTTGGTGTGAAACATGAAGAATTCAGTCTGAATGAATAACGAGGTAGCAGGGCAATGAATGCAGTCAAAGCTGATACTGATGGAATGAACTTGGCAACGGTGTGGGAGGCAGTTGCCGCCGCTGTTCCGTCTGCGCCTGCGCTGATTCACACAACTCTGACTCGGACCTGGGCTGAGTTTGAGGACCGTGCAGCTCGCCTAGCTGCGTACCTTGTAGGGGCAGGCCTTGGGCCCGGATCGAACGTAGCTCTGTACCTGTACAACGGGCCCGAATACTTGGAGTCCACCTTTGGGGCGTTCAAGTTGCGTGCCGCCACGTTGAACGTGAACTACCGCTACCTAGAGGACGAACTGCAGTACCTGTTCGAGAATTCCCAGGCAGAGGCGGTTGTATTTGCAGCGGAGTTCTCGGACCGGCTCGATGCAGTACGCGACAGCCTGCCGCTACTGACAACCTTTGTCTGCGTGGGGGCCACCGAAGAACATCGCGTTCCTGAGTGGGCGAGTGACTACGAAAAAGTGATTGAGCAGACCGCACCGATGCCCGCGATTTCACGCAGTGGTGATGACTTGTGGCTCCTGTACACCGGCGGCACAACAGGAAACCCCAAGGGTGTCATGTGGCCACACCGCAGTCTGTTGGGAACCGCCAAGACCACCTTTGCTGTTGTCGACTGCCCCATCCCAGAGACTGCAGAGCAGGTGGCGGTTGGCGTGCGGCGCTTTCATGAACGATCAAAGGCGGTGCGCTTTTTGCCGGCCGCTCCACTGATGCACGGCACCTCGGCAATTGCCTCTATTGCAGTGCTCAGTGTTGGCGGTTGTGTGGTCACTTTGGACTCGCATTCATTCAACGGTGATGAACTATGTGAGGCTGTACAGAACAACGCTGTGACGCAACTGACAATTGTTGGAGATGCTTTCGCCAAGCCGATTTTGGCCGCCCTCGAGAAGGCCCAAGCAGCCGGAACGCCTTATGACATTTCTTCTCTCAAAGTCATTCTCTCCTCTGGAGTGATGTGGTCCCAGCAAACCAAGGACCAGATTCTTGAATGGTGTGGGGCGACGCTGGCCGACACCCTTGGATCATCAGAGGGCGTCGGCTTTGCTAACTCGGTAGCGAAACGAAATCAGCCGGCACAGACAGCGCGCTTCACGCTCGGCGAACATGCTCGCGTGATTGACGATGACGGCCAAGATGTTGTGCCCGGTTCGGGCCAACGTGGCCTGCTGGCTGTCGGTGGTCCGATCCCCATCGGATACTTCCGCGACCCAGTGAAGACTGCTGCAACCTTCCGAAATCTGAACGGTCAGATCTGGTCAGTGCCAGGAGATTTTGCAACTGTCGAGTCTGACGGGACTATCCAACTTCTGGGTCGGGGGTCTGCATGCATCAACACTGCTGGAGAAAAGGTCTACCCCGAAGAGGTTGAAGAAGCCCTCAAGCTGCATCCGGCTGTTCTGGACGCGAATGTCCTCGGATTGCCTGACGAGAAGTGGGGGCAGTCGGTCAATGCAGTGGTCTCGCTGCGTGAAGCGGGAGCGGGCTCAGCATTGCCAACCCCCCAGGAGTTGATTGAGTTCACCAAATCTCGTCTTGCGGGCTACAAGTGTCCAAAACGAGTACTGGTTGTGGATCAGGTGCACCGCGGGCCAAATGGAAAGCCCGACTACAAGTGGGCCTCTGCCGAACTTCTGAGTTGAAGTGTGGCTAAAGTCACATATGCGTTTCACTTAACGGAGCGCGGACTCTGGGGGTGAGTGTGAAGCGTGCACTGTTGGTACTCGTTCTGGCCACCGCACTCGTAGCAGGGGCTTGTGGTGCTCAGGACAGTAGTTCTGGGAAGGATCCAGAGAGCGAAAGTTCGACCACTACCTCTGGTGATGTTGGTGGCACCGCTAGCAACGCGAGTTTTGGCGACTTGAAGGGCGATATCTGCGGGCCAGGTGAGTTCAGTGTGAACCCGTCCGAGGCCGGCCTCGGTACCGACAAGTTGTACATCGGTGTTGCGAATGACCGCTCGGCCGAGATCCGACCTGGTCTCAACAAGGTCCTGTACGACTCCTCTGTGGCCTTTGCCGGTTGGTGCAACGAGCTAGGTGGAATAGGCGGATTACCGATCGAGATTGTGGACCTTGACGCCGGAGTTTTCAACGTTGAGACAGCAATGACCAAAGCCTGTGCAGAGGTATTTGCGATGGTTGGCGGCGGGCTCGTGCAGGACGCACTGGAATTCTCTGGCAAGGCTGGGAGTGACTTTCACGAGTGCGGAATGATCGACATTCCCGGTTTTGCAGTCTCAGTAGAGAAGGCGGATTCGAACGGCCAAGTTCAGCCAGTGCCCAACCCGGGAGGCACTGTTGCGAACACCTGGTATCAGGACTTTACGAAGCTCTTCCCAGATGAGGCAGCTAAGTGGGCAGTGGCCTGGGGTCAGCTTCCCTCGCTCGAAGTAGTCAAGATCAAGTACGACAATGCTGCGGCCTCGGTACCAGGCATGAACAACCTCGGTGAGGTCGTCTATCCACCGGCCGGGGTGACGGACTGGACGCCCTATGCGCAGCGCATGATCGGAACTGGCGCAGAAGCGCTGAGCTTTGTGGGAGAGGTAGACAATCTCAATAGCTTCTTACTGAAGGCTCGCGAGCAGGGATGGAAGGGCATTCCGCTACTCGAGACAAATATGTATGACCAGAAACTGCTCGACGGAGGGGGCCCCGCTGCCGAGGGTGCCGTAGTGCGCATGGGATTGCATACGCTCGAAGAGGCCGACAAGTGGCCGGCAATTCAGCAATATATCGACATGAACGAGACCTATCAGCCGGGAGGAGAGATGGGTGCTCTGGGAATTCAGAGTCTCTCGGCTTGGCTACTTTTTGCTACTGCAGCAAATGAATGCGGTGCAAAGAACAATGGCGTCCTTGACCGCACCTGCATTCTGGAACAGGCAGCAGCAGTGGAGGAGTGGACAGGTGGCGGGCTGCACTCACCCCAGAATCCCTCGGAGAGTTCAGAGGCCGTTGCAAGTTCCTGCAACATGTTGCTCGTGGTCAAAGGCGGGAAGTTCACTCGTCTGTACCCCAAGCTCGGTGGCGAAGGAGACGATGTCGACGGCTTCCACTGCCCCAAGGACGGTGTGGTCAAAGTGACCGGAGATGTCGGCGAGGGCAAGGTCGACCCGGACCGGCCAATCTAGACGTGAGCGTTATCAGAGGTGCCGATCCAACCACGAACGGCACCTTCGAGTTCTGCGATTCGTGTGGGTAGCGCATCCATCGTGACTGGTCCCGACAGGTGGGCGCCTTGAGCAGTATCGCAGCCGAACTCGGCTAGGCGCGCCAGCGTTGCGGGATCGCCAACACCGTCAGCGCACACACTCAAACCCAATTCGTGAGACAGATCAATAGTTGATCGCACGATGGCAGCATCGGCCGGAACGCTCGAGATGGTGCTCACGTAGCTGCGGTCAATCTTGAGGCCCACCACGGGAAGGTGCTGCATTGTTGCAAGCGAGGTGTAGCCCGTGCCGAAGTCGTCCACCACAAACCTCAGGCCAAGCTCAGAGAGCTGCAGCAGAACCTCTTGTGACCGAGTTGGGTTATCCATCAGTTCGGTTTCGCTGACCTCAATCTCGACCAGGTTGGGCAGGAGCTCGCCTGAGCGAATCAGCATCTGCACAAAACTAAACAGATCGGGGTCGAACAGGTTTCTGAATGACAGGTTCGTGGTAATAATCAACGAGCTCGTATGCCCAGAAATGGCAGGACCAGAGCGACCTAGCAGCGTGGTTGAAGCTCGAGCTGCTTCTGCGAGTATCCAACGTGTCAATGGTTGAATCAGCCCTGACTGTTCGGCCATTTCTAAGAAATCGGCGGGCAACTTGGTGGAGTCTTCGGGTCGCTCCCAATGCAGGACGGCTTCAACCTTAGTGACTCGACCACTGTGAAGGTCGATCTGAGGCACATAACGAAGCTCCAATGCATTGTTTGCAAGGCCCTGTCGGAGTTCGCTGAGCAGCGCGAGTCGGCGGATGGAACTTGGCTCAGCAGTTCTGCGGAATACGCAATAGCCGGCCGAATTCTGCTGATCCAAGGAGCGCTTCTTGTGTTCTTGCAATGCCAAGCTGGCGTTGCGCAGCATCATGCGCCAGTCGTCTGCGTCGCCCGGAGCAAGGGCTACACCCACGCTTGCCTCGCAGTGAATCATGTGACCCGAAATATCAAAGGGGCGAGCCAAGGAATTGCTCGCCGCTGCTGCGCGTTCGAGTGCCTCGGCCTCGGTTGAGCATGGCAATGTGAGCACAGCAAACTGCCCGCCACCGAGTCGAGAGACAATCGCTGCTCCCCGGACTTCCTGCACCAACCTGCGGCCTAGGTCGACGAGCAACTGATCGCCAAAATTCAGCCCGAAGGATTCGTTGAGTTCTCGCAACTTGTCTACGTCGATCAGAATCAGCGCAACAGGGGCTGAAGCGATTGCGGAATCGCTAGCCGCCGCGAGTCGCTCCTCGAGGAGGGTGCGATTGGGAAGACCCGTGAGGGCATCGTGAGAGGCCTGCCGGCGGAGCCGATCCTCGACAGCAACCGTTCCGGTGACATCCTCAATGGTCATGCCAATGCTGCCGTCGCTCAGCCGATCAACTCGCAGGTCTAAGAAGGTACCTGGAACCTCGGAAAAGCTGAGGCGCTCAGCAGTCATAGATGCGCCGGTGTGGTACACGTTGAACAACGCAGAACGAATGAGTTGCGCAGAAGGTTCTGCGAACACCATGTCGATGGTGGTTCCGTCCACTGATGCAGGCTCAATGTCGAGCATGCGTTGAGCTGATGGATTTGCCGCTCGAATGGTGAGCGAAGTCGGGTCCGCTGGGTCGATGAACTCAAGAACCAGACAACCGGCGGGATCGTTCTTGACAAGCTCGGCAAATCGGCTCAGTGCAGTGCGGTCGGACTCCCCGTGGGTGACATCTACGAGCGAGCCTTGCAAGCAACTGCCAGCCGAACTGCCAGTCGAACTGCCAGCCGCGTCACCTTTTGAGTTTGAAATTCTGACGAGAACTCGGCTCCAAGAGCCATGTGCGGAACGGAAACGAACCGAGGCCTCGGTGCTGTTGTGGGTGGCCGGACGAGAGGTCGCGTCGATCGGGTTTGTATCCCCAAAGGGTGAGCTCTCGGCGCTGTTTGCCTGTGCCTTCGAGCCGACCGTTAAGTCAATGACGGAGTTGTCCCGAGCCTGGCTCGCCGGGAGGAGAGGGTTCGCTACAAGCGGAACCAGCGCGCCAAAAGCCTCGAGGTCATCGGGGTGCACCATGCCGCGAAGCATGCCGGGGTTGGCAAACACCTCTGGGTCCCAACCAAATACCTGCCGCATCGAGCGAGACAAATGAAAGCCGTCGCAGCCTGGTTCAACCTGTTGGAAGAGAACGACCCCCGAGGCCGCAAGTGCGGAGTCATAGGACTCACGGGTTCGTTCGAGTGCCTCTGTCTGTTCCAGGACGCGTGCGGCTGCGTCGGCCGCTGCAGCCTGCATGGCTGCGGAGCGAGCCTCGAGTTCCTGCGCGGCGAACTTCTCTAGTTGTGCAGCACGAAGACGCGATTTTTTTCTCACGAGGCGAATCCTTGGGTATTCCTGTGACCAGAAATGTCACTCAGAGTGGCAATGTTAGGGGGCAGTGATCCGCGATAAGTGGATGCTGCAAGAGAAGATCTCTGCAGCATCGCTACTGGCTACGCTTTGGGCAATGAGTCAGAAGCACATGGTGATGAAATTAGATCGGCGCCTTGCGGGTGACTCCTTGTGAGTGACCCCTCTGCATACTGCGATGACAGAGGCTGGGCCTGTGTTCCATTGCTTGAGGCAACCGGAAACGAGCGGGTCGCCGCCATTGGTGGATGGCTGTCCGAGAAGCCATTGACACTTGCACTGATCGTTCTGGTGGCTTGGGTTGCCAACCGCATTCTTCGTCGGTTGATCCAGCGCAGCGGTGATCGCATGATGGTCAAGGCCGACCAGATCGGCGAGGCAATGCCAAACCGATTTCGGCGTGAGGAGTCCGCTGGCCGAGCAGCAGCACGTGGCGAGGCCATCTCTACGGTTGCTCGAAGCATCGCAACTTCGGTGGTAGTGCTCGGTGCTGCTGCAGCCATTTTGAGCGAACTCGGGGTGAGCTTGGCTGCTCTGTTCGCAAGCGCTGGGGTGATTGGAATTGCTCTTGGCTTTGGAGCGCAGAACCTAGTCAGAGACATGTTGGCTGGTTGGTTCATCGTTGTTGAGGATCGCTACGGCGTGGGAGACACCATCGATGCAGGAGCGCCCGCCGTGGGAGTGGTTGAGCGAATCACGCTCAGGTCTACCCGCCTTCGCGATATCAACGGGATTGTTTGGCACGTTGATAACGGCGAGGTGGTTCGGGTGGGCAACAAAACCCAGAACTGGTCTCGTGCTGTTATCGACGTTGTGGTCACTCCTCAAACGGATGTGGATTTGGCATGTCGCCTGCTTGAGCAGGTGGGCCTCGACATGAGAGAGGATCCTGAATGGGCGCCACACCTCTCCGATGACCCGCCCAATGTGCTGGGGGTGTATTCCATGGACCCGACGGGGGTGACCTTGCGCGTGCATCAAGACACCGCACCCTCGAGTCAGTTTGCAGTCGAGCGTGAATACCGCAAGCGCGTTCTGGCCGCATTTGAAGCCGCTGGAATCATGCAGGCATCGATTACACAAATGACGCTGATGGGTCAGTCGCTTGCCGAACCAGGACCGGCTCCGGCTCCGGCTCCGGCTCCCGCTGCACCACCTGATCCATCTTCTGAGAACCCTGATCGCTAAGGGTCCACCCTGCGCCGGGGGTGCACTGATACGTTGGCTCTGCGGACGGAGTTCCTCGTTTGGTTTGCGCGTTCGGGGTTAGGCCAGCCTCTGCACAAGTGTCGTTAGCCTCGGCTGGCGGGAATGTGGAGGAGTCCAAATGAGCAAAATGATGATGCCGATTCTGCTAGTTGCAGGTGGGTTTATGGTGTTGGCAATGTGGCGAAGTCCAGCTACGGCAGCCCAAGACTTTGGGTCAGTGCTGGGCAACGCTGGCACGTTTGCTCAAGAAGTTGTGAGCAAGCTGGCCGAGTTCTTGGGCAGTCTGGGTCGATGACCCACACGGGTCACCGACCCGGGTCGCGTCCCTTGCGGCCAAGCGGTAGGACCTCGCGTCCTGGTGCCGGTCAGTCCGCACAGCGAGCCTCGCGTGGCTGGCATCCTGACACCATCGTGGATGCGTACCTAGTGCCCGGTGAGCGAGTGGTCCTTGAAGAGACACGCTCAGTCCGTGGGTTCTTGATGAACCAACTCTTGTGGTTCTGCGTAGTTATTCTGGCGACGCTGCTCGTAGCGCTGATCGGCGAAGCGCTCCTCACCTCTCTGGCATTGCTTGCATGCTTGGGGTTTGCTGCATTTGTAGCTATTCGGGCATTGCAAGCTTGGTTCACCCGTTATGTTGTGACTGATCTGCGTGTGCTGCGCGTAAGCGGCGTATTGAACCGTCGAGCCGAGTTCATACCCTGGACAAAAATTACAGACATTACGCGCACCGAGTCCCTGCTGCAGTGGTGGGCGCGAACCGCAACTATTTGTATTGAGTCCGCTAACGATGGGTCCGGATTTCGTTCGATTGAAGATGTTGACGACCCAGCGTACTTTTATCGAGTGCTCGTAGAAATGGTTGACCGCAAGCAAGGTCGGCTGAAAGACATATCGATTTCTGACCAATAGCCGGCTGGCAACTACGCCGTTGGAGGCTCAATTTTTGTCTCCACCAATAAGGTGTCTGCAGTTGCGGTGAGCAACTCTTCGACCTTGCCGGCGTCAGCTACGTCAACTGCCACTGTTGCAAACAGAGCAAGACGCTCTGAGGTGTCAGAAATTGTTGCCTGCTGAATTGGCGAACCCATTCGGACCTTGGCGGCCGACTTTGCGCCGCGCAGCTCCGAGAGAACCTGGGCTGCAATTTCGAGTGCAGCGGGGTTGCCGTCGGCTGCAATCTGCTGCAACTCGGCTGCGTCCGGCCAAGTCGCCCGATGCACTGATCCTTCCATCCACCAAGACCAGACTTCCTCGGTGGTAAAGGGAAGGAACGGCGCAAAGAGGCGGTGCAGGGTTGACAGCGCTAGTGCGAGCGAGGCTCGAGCAGACTGAGTTGCTGCAGTGGGTTCGAGGCCCTCGGTGCCATAGGCGCGGCCCTTGACAAGTTCGAGGTAGTCATCGCAGAAGGGCCAGAAGAATTGTTCGGTGCGTTCTAATGCCCGCGCATAGTCGAAGGATTCAAACGCAGCAGTTGCATCGGCGACAAGCTTGGCCAGAGTCGCGACCATTGCTAAGTCGAGTGGCTCTGTAATCGCCGAGGTCTGGGCCCGAGTCTGGGTCGTCTGTGTCTCCGACTCACTGCTGTCACTTCTTTCGCTACCTTCCCCAAAGGAGAGTGCGAACTTGGAAGCGTTGAGCAGCTTGATTGAAAGTCGTCGGCCAACTTTCATTTGGGCCTCGTCAAAGGTTGTGTCAGTTCCCGGCCTTGCAGATCCTGACCAGTACCGCACGCCGTCTGCGCCATGCGCCTCGAGCAGGTGAGTAGGAACAACGACGTTTCCTTTTGACTTCGACATCTTCTTGCGGTCCGGGTCAAGGATCCACCCCGAGAGCGCCACGTTCGACCAGGGCAGGGAGTCATGTTCGTACTCGCTGCGAAGCACCGTAGAGAACAGCCAGGTGCGAATGATGTCGTGGCCTTGAGGACGCATATCCATGGGGAATGTTGCTGCGAAGAGGTCAGGATTCTCCTCCCACTGACAACTGATTTGAGGAGTCAATGAGGATGTGGCCCAGGTATCCATCACGTCTGGATCTCCGATAAATCCGCCGGCAGCACCACGCTGCTCCTCGGTAAATCCGGGCGGGCACTGTGACTGAGGGTCAACTGGCAGAGCAGACTCATCGGCAGTAATTGGGTTGTCGTAGAGGGGCTGCGCCTCAGCATCAAGGTGATACCAAAGTGGGAAGGGCACACCGAAATAGCGCTGCCGAGAGACGAGCCAGTCGCCGTTCAGGCCGCCCACCCAATTTTCGTAGCGGTGCCGCATGTAATCCGGATGCCAAGCCAAGTCGTTTCCTACAGAGAGCAGTTCAGCTTTGAGTTCATCTGATCGGCCGCCATTGCGGATGTACCACTGCCTTGAGGTCACAATCTCCAGAGGCTTATCGCCTTTTTCATAGAACTTCACTGGGTGTTGGATCGGCCGAATCTCGCCAAGAAGTTCTCCTGAGTCGCGCAACATCTGAACCATCTGTTCGCGTGCGCCCCCAGCAGCTTTGCGGGCGATACGGGAGTAGGCCTCACGGCCCGAGTCCGTTGTCAGCCAGACTGGCGCATCGGCGGCAAAGCGGCCATCTCTGCCAATCACGGCCCGAGCGGGCAAGTTGAGTTCTCGCCACCAGGTCACGTCAGTTGTGTCGCCAAAGGTGCAGATCATTGCCACACCTGTTCCCTTGTCTGGCTCTGCCAACTCGTGAGCAAGCACCGGAACCTCAACCCCAAAAACCGGAGTGGTGACGGTAGATCCAAACAGTGCCTGATAGCGCTCATCGCTTGGGTGAGCGACGAGTGCAACGCAACTGACCACAAGCTCGGGTCGAGTGGTATCGATGAGTACGTCAGGGCTTCCTAGTGCTGTTCCCGATGGGTGAAATGCCAGTTGGTGATACGCGCCAGGCCGCTCGCGATCTTCGAGCTCAGCCTGTGCCACGGCTGTTTGAAAAGTGACATCCCAAAGCGAGGGAGCTTCCATGGAGTACGCCTCACCCCGCGCAAGATTCCGCAAGAATGCCCTCTGTGAAGCGCGGCGGGAGCTACTGCTAATGGTGGAGTAGGTCATCGACCAGTCAACCGATAATCCGAGCTGACGAAACAGCGTTTCAAATGCGGCCTCGTCAATGACCAGGAGTTGTTCGCAGAGCTCAATGAAATTCTGGCGAGAAGTTGGAACAAAGTCCCTGCGCTCGGAAGCAGCAGTTTCTGGCGGAGCGAAGTCCGGGTCATACGGCAGGCTCGGCTCGCAGAGCACGCCAAAGTAATTTTCGACCCGCCGTTCGGTGGGAAGACCGTTGTCATCCCAGCCCATTGGGTAGAAGACCTCTCGACCTGCCATGCGCTGATAACGGGCGATGATATCGGTGTGCGTGTAGCTAAAAACGTGCCCAACATGGAGCGATCCCGAGACCGTTGGCGGAGGAGTATCAATCGAAAACACGTCTGCTCGACTAGCGGAACGGTCGAATCTGTAGGTGCCTTGCTCCTCCCAGTGAGCGCTCCATTGAGCCTCGAGGCCATCAAGTGATGGCTTGGGGGGAACACTACGAGTAGGTCGGGGAGTGGGTGATGTGCTTGGCATACCTCACACAACCTACCGGCCACGCCCGCTACGGTCCGAAGTCATGGAACTGAATTCTGCAGTAGCAATCCTGACCGGGGCCGGCGGCGGCATAGGTTCGGCTATCGCTCGGCGCCTTGCAGTCGAGGGCATGTCGCTCGTGCTCGCTGATCGAGACGCTGTCCTCCTTGAGCACACTGTTGAGAGTCTGCCCGAGGACACCGTTGTTGAACTCGTGGTGGGCGATGTCGGTCTGGCTGCTCACCACGAGCAGTTAGTGAGCACTGCAACTGCCATGGGGGAACTCAAGCTGAGTGTCTTGAACGCTGGCGTGTACCTGCCCGGGCTGTGTTGGGAGATTCCCTTGGAACAATGGGAGTTGCAGATGCAGGTGAACTTCTGGGGAGTCCTTCATGGGGTTCGGGCGGCAGTCCCGGTCATGATTGAGCAGGGGTTCGGCCATGTCGTAGCGACATCCTCGGGTGCGGGCCTAGTGGCCACGCCGGCACTCTCTCCTTATGTTGCGAGTAAGCACGCTGTGGTGGGATTGATGGAATCGCTTCATCATGAGCTGAATCGAGTTGCCCCGGCAGTGCATAGCTCTGTTATCTGTCCTGGAAATATTCGTACCCCGATGGCTGCCAATTCTCGTGCAGCCGCAGGAATCGAAACAGAGCACCTACTTGGCGAGGCACTTCTCGTGGCACAGGCTGTTCGTGCGGGTAACGATGCAGGTGCAGATGCCGACACAGTGGCCGAGGCGCTCGTTCAGGCCGTTATTGAAAATCGGTTCTGGGTGTTGCCTCAGCCAGAGGTTGCCTGGGGTGCGCTGGATCGGGTGCAGCGCATCATGGATGGCCGTGAACCCATCGACCTGATCGGCTAGTGGCGCTGATCGGGGCTGGGCTGTGTGCTTGGTTCAGTAGCCAGCACGACACGATTGCCGCCATGGGCATGGGCTTGTGAACAGGCTTCCTCGGCGAGTTGCACAATCTGATCAAGTGAGGTGGCGCAGTGCGACTCGACAAGTCCCGCAGAGCAAGTAAAGGGCAAGTTCTCCTGAGAGACCAGTAGTAGGGCCAGAGATTCCCGAGCCCGTTCCAATGCGGCCGTAGCTTGGCTTGCCGAGCAATCCGCAAGAACGATGGCAAAGCGTGGTCCATCAAGGCGGCAGATCAGGTCTTCGGGGCGAAGCGTGGTGCACAGAACATCTGCAAGCAGACGTAGCGCATCATCAGATTCGGCGGCGCTGTGCTGCGAACCAAGCAGGGCGAACTCATCAATTTGAATGATTCCAACGCAGAACGGTGAGAGCGTTCGCACTAAATCGCGCAGCTGATGCCGCAAAGCTTGAGCTCCGGGAAGGGCTGTGATCGGGTCGATCTGACCTGCACCGGAGGGGCCCCGCTGCAGGCGCTGCTCAGCAACGCGAACCCCGGTTCGTTCCACTGCCCACGATGCCCGGTTAATAGCGGCTGAGGGAGGGAGTTCGCCCGGAGCGCTAGTGATACAGACCGAACCAAGCGTGCGATCACCAAGTCGCAGAGGAATGCAGACCGATGAGGTTTCACCGAGGGGGTCATGCAAGTGGGCGCAAGCATCAAGTGCCGCCGAGCTTGCTGAAACAGCTACAGAACCGCTGGATAGGGCTGTACATGAGGGAGTGTGAGCTAAGGGAACTGCTTGTTCGAGTGACCCACCCTGCAAGCGGATCTGCCAGCCCACACGAGGCTCATCAGGAACGCTGAGCAACAGCGACACTTCGGCATGTCCCATGATCTCTGCCACGGCACGCAGTCCAGTTCGCAGCGCTGCTGGTTCTGCTTCGGCCACTAAGAGGGCTCGTTCTAGCCGCTCGCGAAACTCTTGGTCTAGGCGTTCTTCAAGGAGTTCTTGTTCTGCCTTCACGAGTTTGGAACTCGCAGTTGCCCGAGATGCAATCAGTGGCTGCAGCACAAACAGATAGGTGGTAGCGACCGAACCAGCAATGCCTGCGCATAGGAGGAGCGCAGTCAGAAAGCCGCTAGTTCCGATGGCTGCTACAAGCAGAATTGCGAGCAGGAGTGGCACCGTGATGCTGACCGAGAGTCGAACAACCTCGTTGCGTCGGAGCGAAACATCTGGGGTGGTGTTCACAGAACTCAGCCTACGGAGCGGGAAGAAAAACCCCACCCCTCGCAGGAGGAAACGGAGCGGGGAGGGGGTTCGTTGCAGGACAGTAAGATGTCCCCTCATGATCCGGTTGTACGACACCGCGCTTTCGGCGGTGACTCCACTCGAAACACGTGAAGCCGGAAAAGTCTCGATGTATGTATGTGGTCCAACTGTCTATGGGCCACCGCACTTGGGTCACGGGCGCTTTTCGCTAGTGTTCGATATTCTCCGCCGGTACCTGATCTGGTCGGGAAACCAGGTGAGCTACGTGTCGAATATCACCGATATCGACGACAAGATCTTGCAGCGTGCGAACCAAGAAGGACGAGACTGGACCGAGGTTGCCCACGAGTACGAGCAAGTCTGGTACTCGGCAATGGACGCACTAGGAGTGCTTCGGCCCGACCATGATCCGCACGCCACGCAGTACGTCGAGCAGATGGTGCAACTCATTGCCGACCTGATTGAACAAGATGCTGCTTACGTGACTCCCGATGGGGTCTACCTATCGGTGGACCGGGTTCCCGGCTATGGCCTACTGGCTCGACAATCACTAGATGAGATGCTGACCGGCGGCGGTGATCGCGTCATCCTGGGAGAAGGGAACAAGCGCCACTCAGCCGATTTTGTGCTCTGGAAGTTTGCCAAGCCGACTGAGCCGGCATGGCCATCGCCTTGGGGATCAGGTCGGCCGGGATGGCATACCGAGTGCGTTGTGATGAGTCTGGATCTGCTGGGCGATGGATTCGATCTTCATGGCGGCGGCATGGACTTGGCGTTTCCTCACCATGAGAATGAACGCGCTCAAGCGGTGGCGATTGGCCGACCCTTTGCTGGGCACTGGATGCATAACGGGTTTGTCGAGGTCGGCGGCGAGAAGATGTCAAAGTCGCTCAACAACTTCACGACTTTGGTGGACTTGATTGCATCACATGATCCGCGGGCGTATCGGCTGGTGGTTCTCGGTTCGCACTATCGCTCACCTGTTGAGGTCACGGACTCGACCATTACTGCGGCAGAGAATGCCCTTGATCGCTTGGATTCGCTTGCCCGTCGAGTGGCCGAGGTTGCGCCGGCTGAACCGGAACCTGCTGCGATCGCAGCCTTTCAACAGCAGATGGACAATGACCTAGATACTCCCGCCACCTATGCGCAGATCTTTGGACTTGTCACAGAGATCAACCGGGCCCTTGATGCAGGAGATGAGCAGGGGAGTGCCGGCCCGCTCGTAGCAGCCTGGCGTCAGGTCCTGGGCGCCGTCGGATTGGAAGTGTTCGGTCAGGCCCAGCAGGTTCCTGCCGAGATTTTGGCCTTGGCTTCTCAGCGGGATGAGGCTAGAGCGGCAAAAGAGTGGGCCCTAGCCGACTCATTGCGAGATGAGATTCATGCAGCTGGCTGGGTGGCAGAGGATTCGCCAACCGGAACTCAAGTCCGGCAGGCCTAGCCCGGCCCCGCCTGATCGAGTCGCTGCTTAGCTTGTACCCACGCCAAACCTGCGCCCTGGATTACCGGACGGCATAGCTGGAGTCGGACACCTTCATGATTGCGGAGTCGACCACCTGAAAGTCGGCAGGTGTGAGGCGGGTGAGTTGCGCCATATCGGCGTTGTTCCAGTCAGCGCTGTTCTCTGCGAGAAGGCTGAACTGATGGGCACAACTATCGGTCAGGATTGCGCCTCTTGTTTGCAGTGCTTCAACAATCACCCGGGTGCCACCTGTGAACGAACTGGGGTCGATGTTGCTACCAAGGCGGATCCAGGTTCCCATCGGCATGGCGTCGGCCGCAGTGTTAAAGCCGTCGCTCTTTCGTGCTGGCCACAGTGAGCTGGTACTAATGCGAGTGTTCTGGGAGCAGAACGCCATGACGTGTGGAATGGTCCCGGACTTCACCTCGGAGTTCAGGACGTACTGCCCGATCATGGGGGTATTTGGTGCATTGGTTGTGCCGAGCGGCATGTCGTTGGAGTTCAGTGGGTAGCGAGCTCCGGCTAGTGCATTGCGGTTGAACGAGATGCCGTTCCAGACCTGTGTGTACTGGATCAGCTCGTAGGCCATGCACTCGGCCGAGTCCACCACCATGAGGCGCTTGTCCCAGGCTCCCGACAGGTTTGGTGCACCTTGCAAAGCGGGTGAGGCTGGTAGCGGATAGGGGCCGAGGTAGGACTTTGCCGACCAATCGTGGCCAAAGGTGACGGGCTTAAAGCCAGTCGATCGGGAGTCCACAATGTTCATCGGAGTGCCGGGACGAGAGCCTTGCCAGATGTTCGAACTGGGCGCTACAAGATTGGTGGAAGCACCGCCGATGCTGTTGAGCCAAGCAGCGGATTCTGCCCGGACAGGTAAGGAATTCACATTCGTGGCATTCATGTAATGGTCTGCCGGGAAGACACGACAACCGCCGAGCGTCGCCGTGGTCTGAGAAGCATGGAACAAAGCCGTGAGCGACACAGGCCAAGTCGTGGTCGGCTTGATAGTCGTGGTGGTGGGCTTGATCGTCGTAGTCGTGGTCGTGGGTTTGACCGTCGTGGTCGTGGGTTTGACTGTAGTGGTGGTGGGCTTGATCGTCGTAGTCGTGGTCGTGGGTTTGACCGTCGTGGTCG
>ERZ888423.1541-NODE-1541-length-19566-cov-7.681052_pt1 | contig 19566 bp, 18 predicted proteins | sample MGYA00520523_ERZ888423 | MGnify/ENA primary metagenome ERZ888423 (study PRJEB32303, sample SAMEA104408611) | aquatic metagenome | biome: Brackish water; feature: Pelagic; material: water | place: Baltic Sea | collected 2014-06-08T10:24:00 | depth 30,27 m ...
ATTCCTCAGTTAACGGGGCATTATTTGCAGGCAAACTGTAGTTGGCCGTTCGTTGAAAAACCGTGACATGTTCTGCTTCTTTGGCGATGACCGGAATCGCTTGTATGCCAGTTGACCCGGTACCAATCACGCCAACATGCTTGCCTTTAAAATTAACACCGTCATGAGGCCAAGACCCCGTGTGGAACCATTGGCCAGAAAAACTATCAAGCCCAGGGGTATTCGGGACGTTTGCCGATGAAAGGCAACCGACTGCTGTAATTAAAAATTGCGCGCGTAGTGTTTCGCCGTTTTGAGTGCGCACTACCCACTGATTGTTTTGTTCGTCAAATTTGGCTGACTCAATACGGGTGTCAAACGTGATGTCACGTCGTAAGTCAAATTTATCAGCAACATGATTTAAATAACGCAATATTTCAGGTTGTTGAGGATATCGTTCAGACCATTCCCATTCTTGTACAAGTTCTTTGGAAAAGTAATACATATAAGAATGACTTTCAGAGTCACACCGTGCACCAGGGTAACGATTCCAAAACCATGTGCCGCCAACGCCAGAACCGGCCTCAATTACGCGTGTTTGTAGACCGAGTTTATCTCGAAGACTGATCAGTTGATACATGCCAGCAAAACCAGCACCAATGATAATAGCGTCTAAAACATCATTTTTTTGCATAGTTAACTTTTAGCCTCAAATTTGAAAGTGTTCGTCTTTCGAAAAACGCCTTCGTTATATGAATGAAACCTACACAACTTAACATTAAGAATCTCTACTTTTTACATTTTTAACGTAAAAGGTTTCACTGGCTAGAGCATGCTTCTTGTGCAGCTTGAGCCATATCGCAAACCGCTTGATGTGCCACATCAACTAGGTTGGCCATACGAATGAAGCCATGCGTCATACCGGGGTAAGTATGCAGATCAACCTCAACACCGTTAGCCTCAAGCGCTTGGGCATAGAGTTTGCCCTCATCATGCAGTACATCGTGGTCAGCTAGTGCGATAAAAGTAGGGGGTAAGACTTTCAAGTTTTTATTGCGTAATGGTGAAATGCGTTCATTGGGCCAGTCAGCAGGTGAAGCATAGTGTTTAAAAAACCATTGCATATCTTGCTTAAACAAAAGGTGACCCTTACTGAACTGGTTGTAACTGTTATTCTCAAAATGACAGTCGGTAACGGGGTAAACCAATAATTGTTTCGCAATTGGAATGTTTTGGTGCAACTCATTAACGGCCACTGCAGCCAAGTTGCCACCCGCACTATCGCCCGCAACCATCAGTGGCACATCAGCGCCGGCAAGCACAGTACGTTCTTTGTAGGCCCAAGTGATGGCATCTAATGTGTCTTCTAAACCGCACGGGAAAGGGTATTCAGGTGCCAATCGATAATCAAGTAACAGCACCGCACACTGACTTTGTTGGCATAACAAACGCGCTAATGCGTCAAAATCAGTCAATGTTCCTAAACACCAACCGCCACCATGTAAATAAACAATTAAGCCTTTGTTGATTGATCCACTGAGATATAAATTTGCAGGTAGGTTACCCCATCTAGCCGGCACGTCTATTTGCCGAACCTCATGAACGGGTGGCCCTTCACCTAACGCAGCAGCGCTTGCCGCAATCGATTCACGTGCTTGTTGCGGTGTGCTTTCATAGTAAGCTGCTCGACCGCTTGTTCGAGCAACCTCTAACATTTCAACTAGTTTGGGGTGTAAGGGCACATCAGTCTCCGGTATGACTTCATTGCAAAGTTCAGGTATCAACGTTCAAGCTTCGTATAAGTTGCGATAAGTCGCCTTCTTCGTTTAAGCCGCTTTATTCGTTAACTCAGCTAAAGACGAAACTAAGTCAGTAAAGCGTTCACCTTGCACCACCACATGCGAACGTAAGGCTTCGGCGGCTAGGTTGCCGTCACCCGCTGAGATGGCATCAACAATTGACTGATGTTCATCAAAAGACGTCTGCATGCGGTTCTTGACCCGCAGTTGCAAACGACGATAAGGTTTCAAACGGCTGTGCAAGGCCATGGCTTGCTCGGTTAGAAACGCATTATGACTGCCTTCGTAAATTAAGTGATGGAACAATTCGTTGCGTCGGTAGTACTCGTCTGAATCACCTAAGTCACGCGCGTTTTCACATTCAAGGTGTGCTTGTCTGAGCGCTTGTTCTTCTTCGGGTGTCATTCTGCGAGCCGCCAACCGACCACACATGGCTTCAAGCTCAGCCATCACTTCGAACATTTCAAAAAGGCGTGCGGGGGTGACATCTGCTACAACAGCCCCACGCCTTGGGCGAATGACCACCAAACCTGTTGCAGACAACTGGTTTAGTGCTTCACGAATGGGGGTACGTGAAACCCCAAATTCATCGGCGAGTTGTTGCTCATCGAGTCGTTCACCTAGGGCATAAAAGCCTGTGGCAATGCGGTCTTCAATCTGATCAACTAATTGATCAGACCGACGCACAGCTTGAGGATTTTCTTCATGCATAGTTGCTTCTAATTTGTGTGTATAAATTGCTTATAAATTTTATCTACATTGATTCTAAGTTGAGTCTATGTTTATTCTATATTGCTTTAAAAAACGGGTAGATTAAATAAAAAAATATTGTATAGGGCGCTTGACAATGCATACTTTGCGTTTTATCTTGTATACAAGAATAAATGAATTGCATGCAAAATGGTGCAAATCACCTTAGTTAATATAAATTTTTTTACCCATTCCGGAGACAAAACGAATGAAAACAATTAGACGTCGTGCCTTAATGACGGCCTTTGCGGGCGTGCTTGCTTTAGGCCTCTCAGCGGCCAGCTATGCCCAACAACCCACCGTACTGAAACTCTCTCACCAGTTTCCTGCTTCAACTGGCCCTAATGGCGATTTTCGTGACCAGTTAGCCAAGAATTTTGCAGCTGAAGTTGAAAAAAAGACCAACGGTAGTCTCAAAATTGAAGTCTACCCAGGCAGCTCGCTTATGAAAACGCGTAGCCAGTTTAGTGCGCTCCGCAAGGGCACACTTGATATGTCAGTTTTGCCATTGGCTTACGGTAGCGGTGAAGTCCCTCAAGTTTCCATCACCTTAATGCCCGCTTTGGTTCAGGGTTACGAACAAGGTTTGCGTTGGAAAACAGCACCTATTGGCAAAGCACTTGAAACCTTGCTTGAGTCTAAAGGTATCAAAATTGTGACTTGGGTTTGGCAGGCAGGTGGTATTGCCAGTCGCGACAAACCAATTGTTAAGCCCAGTGATGCAAAGGGTTTAAAAGTACGCGGTGGCGATAAAAATATGGATCTTATGATTCAAGGTGCGGGTGGTTCACCCACCAACTTGCCATCAAGTGAAATTTACAGTGCCATGTCTACTGGCGTGTTAGATGGGGCGTTAACTTCGAGCACCTCCTTGATCAGCTATCGCTTAAACGAAACTTCAAAGGCCGTCACCACTGCCCGTAACAAGTCATTTTGGTACATGTTTGAGCCCATTCTGATTTCGATGGACGCTTGGAAACGCTTGACGCCTGAACAGCAAAAAGTTGTCATGGAAGTGGGTGCTTCGCTTGAGCCTTTCGCAATGGCCGGTGCCAAAAGAGATGACGAGCGTCTTGCCAAAGTTTACGAAGATGCAGGCGTCACAGTTGTAGACATGGACCAAGCTGCTTTTGATCAATGGGTGGCTATTGCAAAAGAAACATCTTACAAACAGTTCGCTGCAAAAGTCGAAAACGGTCAAGCATTAATCGACATGGCATTAGCGGTTAAGTAAGTCAACTATGTCAACTCGATATCTTCAAGCCTCTGGCCTATTATTGATTCAAGCAATTAAACGTTTCAATATTTTGACAGGCTATCTGTCTGCAGTCATCGTGGTTATCACGGCGCTTATTGTTTGTTATGGCGTCGTGATGCGATATGCGTTTAATACCCCCTTAGACTGGGGGCTTGAGTTATCGATCTATTTGCTGATAACCGCTACCTTCATGAGCGCAGCCTATACACAGTTGGAGCGTGGTCACGTTTCAATTGAAGTGCTCGATCAAATGATGAAGCCACCCGCCATAAGGTGGCGCGTCTTAATTGGTGACGTGCTTTCACTTGTTTTTTGTGCATTTCTGGCTTGGAACTCTTGGCACTTTTTTTTTGAAGCCTTCGAAGATGGGCGTGTAACTGACAGTATGTGGGGGCCTAAATTATGGATCCCTTACTTCTTTATGGCATGGGGTTGCACAGCCTTGAGTGCACAATTAGTGATTCAAATTATTGAATCGGTGTTTGGTTTAAAGCATCAACAGTATTCAACAGCAGCTGAGTGGAAAGAATAATGGACACCGCAACAATTGGCTTGCTCTACGCTGGCGTCACAACATTATTACTTTTTTCAGGTATGCCCATTGCCTTTGCATTGGGTCTTTCTGCACTCGGTTTCATGGCTGGCTTTATGCCATCCGCCCATTTAGGGGTGGTCGCTGAAACCGTTTTTGCTGAACTCGACAACTTTACCTTGCTCACCATTCCTTTATTTGTGTTGATGGGGGCGGCAATTGGTAAAACTCGAGCAGGTGCAGATGTGTACTCGTCACTGAATGCTTGGCTTTATAAGGTGCCGGGTGGTTTGGGCCTTGCCAACGTGTTTGCCTGTGCGGTTTTCGCGGCCATGTGTGGTTCAAGCCCTGCAACCTGTTCAGCTATTGGGTCTTCAGGCATTCCACAATTGGTTAAACGCGGTTATTCAGAAGGGTTGGCTACAGGCATCATTGCGGCTGGGGGCACCTTAGGTATTTTGATACCGCCATCGCTGACCTTGATTCTTTATGGCCTAGCCTCTGAACAGTCTATTGGCCGACTTTTTATGGCGGGTATTGGCCCAGGTTTGTTGCTCATTTTGTTATTTTCAATTTGGGTCATGTTCAAATACAACCTTGAAAGACGCTTCATACAAGCCACCCAAGCCAAACTAAATAAATCGCAAGCAGAAATTGAAAGTTTGGCCGCTATAGAAATTGATTATTACTCTTGGTCTGACCGCTTAGCTTCTTTGCCGCGCTTGTTGCCGTTTCTGATTTTAATTGCCGTGATTATGATTGCCATGTATGGTGGTTGGGCGACACCTTCAGAAGTCGCAGGTATTGGTGCGACGGGTGCCACATTGATGGTAATTGTGCTGTACAAGTGCTACCGCCTAGATGACATTCAAAAAATTCTCTCTGGCACCATTCGCGAGAGCACGATGATCATGATGATTATCGCGACGTCGTTTTTGTTTACCTACGTGATGAGTTACCTTGGCATTACCCAGGCTTCAGCCAACTGGTTGGTGGGGCTCGGCTTATCAAAATGGGTTTTCTTTTTCTGGGTCAATGTATTTCTGTTGGTGCTTGGTTTTTTCTTGCCACCGGTAGCCATCATTCTTATGGTGACCCCTATCATTTTGCCAACCCTCAATGCAATGGGTATTGACCTGATTTGGTTTGGTATTGTCATGACCATTTTGATGGAAATTGGCTTGATTACCCCGCCTGTTGGTTTAAACCTATTCGTTATAAATGGTATTGCCCCAGAAATAAAACTAAAAAATATTATTATGGGAACCTTGCCTTTTATTGGGCTCATGTTTCTAGGCATCATCATCTTATGTGTTTTTCCCGAAATTGTGACTTGGCTACCCAATCATTTCTACGGCGGCTTCTAACATGAGTACCCAGCAAGAGTGGAATACGCTCGGGCAGAGCCGCACCCGACGGCTCGAGCGAGCATCAAAATTTGCCGAAGGCAAAAACGTTCACCCTGACCATATTGTGCAATTGCTCGAGGCGGTTCTTGAACCGGGCGATCGGCTCTGCGTTGAAGGCAATAACCAAAAGCAGGCTGATTTTTTAGCGCGTGCCATGGTGCAGACCGACCCTCAGCAGGTTCGAGACTTGCACTTGGTGCAATCGGTACTGGCCTTACCCGAGCATGTTGACTTAATCGAACGTGGGCAAGTCAGCCGCATTGACTTTTCTTTTGCTGGCCCCCAAGCGGGCCGGTTGGCGCGCTTAGTAGAAAGTAATCGCATCACCATTGGCGCGATTCATACTTACCTTGAGTTGTTTGGCCGTTACTTTATAGATCTGACCCCTCAAGTCGCTCTCGTTGCCGCACAAATGGCCGACCGACAAGGCAACCTTTATACTGGCGCCAACACCGAAGACACCCCCGCCATTGTTGAAGCCACTGCGTTCAAAGGCGGCATCGTGATTGCGCAGGTCAATCAAATTGTTGACACCTTGCCACGGGTTGATATTCCGGCTGACTGGGTTAACTTTGTGGTGCAAGCTCCTACGCCCCATTACGTAGAACCTTTGTTCACACGCGACCCGTCTTTGATCACTGAAACCCAAGTGCTCACCGCCATGATTGCCATCAAAGGGCTATACGCAAAATACGGCATCACGCGACTCAATCACGGCATTGGTTTTGATACGGCAGCCATAGAATTACTGTTGCCAACCTACGCCACTGATCTGGGTTTAAAAGGCAAAATTTGTACCCACTGGGCACTCAACCCGCACCCTACATTGATCCCCGCAATTGAAGCGGGTTTTGTCAAATCGGTGCACTCTTTCGGGTCTGAAGTAGGTATGGAAAAGTATGTGGCGGCACGCCCAGACATATTCTTTATCGGTGCCGATGGTTCGATGCGTTCAAACCGTGCCTTTAGCCAAGCTGCTGGTCATTATGCATGCGACTTGTTTATTGGTTCCACGTTACAAATCGACTTGCACGGCAATAGCTCTACTGCGACCAAAGATCGTATTGCGGGTTTTGGGGGCGCGCCCAACATGGGTGCCGATGCACGTGGCAGACGCCACGCTTCACCCGCGTGGATCAAAGCCGGGCAAGAGGCCCGTGGTGACACCTATATGCCTCGTGGGCAAAAGCTCGTTGCCCAAGTGGTGGAAACCTTTCGTGAACACATGGAACCCGCCTTTGTCGAACACCTCGACGCATGGGACCTTGCCAAAGCTGCAAAAATGATTTTGCCGCCCGTCATGATTTACAGCGAAGATTTGACCCACATCATTACTGAAGAAGGCATTTGCCACCTATTGCTGTGTCGCTCAGATGAAGAGCGTGAGCAAGCCATACGAGGGGTAGCGGGTTACACACCCGTTGGTATGGGGCGTGATAAACGGGCTGTAGAAAACCTGCGCGATCGTGGCATCATTGAACGACCTGAAGATTTGGGCATTGATACCCGTCAAGCGAACCGTGATCTGTTGGCCGCACGCAGCATTAAAGATCTGGTGCATGCTTCTGGCGGTTTGTATGACCCGCCAAAGAAGTTCCGCAACTGGTAGGAGTTTGTGAAATGGAAAGATTTGAAATAACCTTGCCTTCTTTGCATGTTAGCGCTTTACAACAAAGCGCTTTGTGCGGTGTGGTGTCGTCTGGCAACCTTGAAGTCATGATTGAAGCAAACAGCACCCCTGAGTCGTGTCATTTTGAAGTCAACACCTCGGCAGACGGGTTCCAAGATATTTGGCGAGCCGTACTGGCTGATTTTTCAGAGCGACATAAAGTGGGTGGCTTGAACATTTCGATTAACGATGCGGGGGCAACCCCAGCTGTGGTAAGTTTACGCTTGACTCAGGCCTACGAAGAAAGCCAAGAGGGTTCTGATGCATAACAAACGCGTTAGTTTTTTTGAAGCCACCGCTCGAACCCGAGTCTCAACATTGGTTGACTCCGGCAGTTTTACCGAATTTTGCCCCCCCTCTAAGCGCTTCACCAGCCCACATTTGGCGCGCCTTGATGCGCCCGTTGCGTTTGACGATGGTGTGGTGGTGGGTTCTGCAAGGCTTGATGGCCAGCCTGTTTTTATCGTGGCACAAGAAGGTAAATTTAACGGTGGTGCGGTGGGTGAGGTGCATGGTGCAAAAATTCGAGGCCTACTTGATCGCGCTGCGGTTGAGAAGCCCGTCGCAGTTTTGTTGCTAGTCGATTCAGGGGGCGTACGTTTGCACGAAGCAAACGCAGGCTTGATCGCTATTTCTGAGATTATGCGTGCCTTGATGGCTACCCAAGCCGCTGGCGTACCTGTTTTTGCTTTGGTGGGTGGGTCGTGTGGGGCGTTTGGCGGTATGGGTATTGTGACTCGCCTGTGCGATGAAGTGATCATGTCTGAAGAAGGTCGCTTGGGCTTGTCTGGGCCTGAAGTGATTGAAACCGTTAAAGGCGTGGGTGAATTTGATTCACGCGACCGTTCACTAGTCTGGCGCGTCACGGGCGGCAAAGTACGCCGGGCGTTGGGCGAGGCGACCCAATTGGTTGACGATGACGTTGCAGCCTTTCGTGAGGGGGCTATTGCAGCGATGAGCCCTGTCCAGCGCAGCGCAAACGACTTGGCCACACTCAAGCAACAGCATGCAACGTTAGTTCAGCGTCGAGAAAAACATGCCCATACGGTTGATGGTATTGAGGTCTGGCGACAAGCTGGCTTTGCGCACCCTGAAGGTGTGGCGATGCTTTCCGCCTCTGCGTTCAATGAACAACTCAACACTTCCGTTGCCGAGGTGAAATCATGAGTGATGTGAAAGTTTTTGACCAACTATTTGGTGCAAACCAACACACCGTTCGTGTGGACGGTTTTTTCTTAAGCGGTAGCGCTCAAGTCGGCGGTCAACCCGTTGCCGTCATGGGTACGTGGAATGCCGCTCCAATGGATGGCGACCTTGCCTTAGCGATTGCTGCTGAAATATTACGAGTGGTTGAAGCAGACGTTGGTCAAGCGCCCCGTCCCATTATTTTTATTGCCGACACACAGGGCCAAGCGTTGTCGCGCCACGAAGAAGTATTAGGGCTCAATGGTTACTTCGCGCACGTTGCGCGTTGCACAGACTTGGCTCGTCGATCGGGCCATACAATTGTCACCCTGATTCATGGCGAAGCCGTTTCAGGTGGGTTTTTGGCTTACGGTTTGTTGGGCGATATCGTGTGCGCCATGCCTGGTGCACAGGTCCGCGTGATGGATCTTCGCGCCATGTCACGCGTCACAAAAATTGACTTTGACCGCTTGCAATCACTGGCAAAAGAGTCGCCCGTTTTTGCCCCGGGTGCAGACAATTATTGGCGTATGGGCGGCGTCACCACATTATGGCGAGACGGGTCAGAGCAAGACTGGCCTAACCTACTGGCTGCCGCACTCACCGAAGCAATCAACAACCCCAAAACAGATGCGCGTCACCAACTGGGTAAAGAGCGGGGTGGTCGCACCTTAGCCGCTCAAATTGGCTCAGACATATCAGGCTAATCGCCGAATGTTACGACGTCACGATTTGGTGTATCTTGACCTAGACAGTGGTCATCAAATCGAAGTGTTGACTGAACACCGATCTTTTCTTGAGAAATGGCTAGTACTCAACAGACCATTCGTAGTGGGGCGGCAAGTTGACGGAGACGGTTTGCTGCGTGTAGGGTTTACGATGCCCAGTGCCGTAAACGTGACCGTACCCAAACAACGTGTTGCGGTCACTGCCACATTTGATCGCGTGACAAACCATTACCCCCCCCCCGAACTGAGTACGTTAATTAATACGGCCCCCCAAAGCTGGCGATCAGTCATGACAAACTTGACGAATGATTTCAAAACCATTGGCTTAACCGTTCAATGTTACGGCTCATTAGTGAATCAGTTTTACACTCAAGAAAACTGCTTAAATGCCGATAGTGATCTGGATGTACTGATTGATTGCACGCACCGCGCAGGTGTGGAACAAGCCTTAAGCGTGCTGGAAACATATTGCTTGTGTTCCCCCAAAATAGACGGTGAAATACGCATGAATCAACGCTGGGCCGTTTCATGGTGTGAACTGGCTAACGCACGGCACACAGGTGCAAAAATTCTGGTTAAATCAAACACAACAGTTCAATTGATGTCAGTGAACGATTTTTTAAATACGCCTTTTTGTCATGAAAGTTAACGCGCCCGTTCAATCAACTATCACACCCGCTGCACTGGATGCGATATGTTGTGACGCCCTGCAGCATGAGGCCAATGCCTGGCCCAAACCTGGCTTGGTCACCCCCGTTGATTCGGGCAGTCATCGCGATATGAGTTACGCCAGTTTTGTTAACAGCATTGCAGCCTTGCGGGGCTATTTTGCAGACATTGCACAGGCGGGTTTACAGGCGGCAACCTACCCTGAACTTCAAAAAATTGCCCTTACTGCAGAGTCTCGCATGTTTGCGGCCACCCACGGTGCCAATACCCATCGTGGCGCAATCTTTAACTTGGGCTTATTGGCTGCCGCCAGCGCCTACCAGTCAACTCGACCTGAAATACAAACCCAAACATGCGGCATGACAGTTGCCAAACTTTGGGGGACGGCCATACTAGCGGCTAGAAGTCAAAGTGCTGGTTCACATGGTCAAATCGTCTATAAGCAATTTGCAGTGGGTGGTGCCCGCGAACAGGCTGCAGCTGGGTTTCCGGCTGTGTACGACATGGCCTTACCCGCCTTGCGCAGACTCTTGGCCGCAGGGGTTGATCAAGAACAAGCTTTAATTGGTACCTTGATGGTGCTGATGGCTGAACTGATTGACACCAATTTACTCTGGCGCGGCGGAGAAGCGGGGCTAATTGATGTGCAACGTGCGGCCAGACAATTTAACCGAGACGGGGGCGTTGAACATGCCCAATGGCGAGCGCGACTTTTATCTTTGCATACTTCGATGGTGGCTCGCAACCTAAGCCCAGGCGGCAGCGCAGATTTATTGGCTGCCACATGGTTAGTTTACAAAGTCGAATCATCATGAAATTGGTTATTCTTTGCTCAGGACAAGCCGGTCAGCACCGCACCATGCTCAACAATATGCTGGCCGCACCTGACTTGGCTGAACTGCGTGAAATTGCCTCAGACGTGCTGAAACAAGATATCGAAACGTGGTGGCAATCATTGAATGACGTGACTCTTTTTGAAAATACAAACGCACAGTTTGCTATTGCGTTTTATCAAATTGCCAATTGGCAAAGACTTGCACCTATATTGCCCGTCGCTCGCATTGAACCTGTTGCTGTGGCAGGTTACTCACTCGGTGAAGTGATGGCTTGGCATGTCGCCGGAGCGATGGATACAAACAACACACTTAACCTAGTACGAGAACGTGCCCGCTTGATGAACGAGTACTTTGACGATTACCTTCTAGGCGAAAGTTGCATGGCCTTATGTCGTGCCCGTACATCGCCTACTCAACGTGCCGCCAGAAATAGGGCACTTGAACGGCAACAGATACCTATTGCTATTTATCGACCTGATGGCGACTTTGTAATCGGTGCGCCAGCGCCAGTACTCAATCAATTGATGAGTGATGCAGACATGGTGGGTATAGATTTAAAGCGATTGCCTGTGGAAGTGCCCTCGCATACTCGTTGGCTAAATGGCGCAGTAGAGCCCTTTTCTAATTTAGTTCAGTCATTCGTCAAATCTGAACCGACCTTTCCCGTTGTAACGGGTATAGATGGCAGTCTTCAGCGTCAGTCTTTGCATACAGCAACCACTTTGTCGCGTCAACTGGCCGAACCCATACGATGGGATTGGTGTGTTGAAACACTATCTTCTATGGCCATTGATGTCGCCATAGAGCTAGGGCCAGGCCAAGACTTGTCACGCCAAATTGAAAGCAGTATTCAGGGTGTGTCAGCCCGCTCAGTAGATGAATTTACAAGCGATGAGCAAATTCAAAATTGGCTTCGTATTCATGACTGATCGATTCGTTTCCTGCCTGTCGGCTGGCAGCCTAGCGTAAATTGTCAGACATTCATGTTTTGAGGTTATTCGAAAAGCGTTATGCCATCGACTGGCTTAGCATCGCTTCATAATCTGCCGCACTCGCTTCGCGTGGATTACTTTTATGGCTATGGTCAGCCAGGGCACCTTCGATAATGCGTGGGTATAAATCTTTTGTGACAGCCAATTCCGCTAAGCCGCTTGGCAAACCGAGCTGCTGAGACATAGACGCAATAGCAGGTGCCACGTCTTGCCCACTTTTTAAAGACATGGCTTGAGCCAGACGTGCTAACTTTTGACCCTCAATGACGCTTGGGGCTGAGCTATTGAATTCGATCACGGCGGGTAAGAAAATAGCGTTTAGGGTGCCATGATGCAGTTTTGGGTTAATGCCACCTAATGAATGGCTGAGGCTATGCACACAGCCCAGCCCTTTCTGAAAAGCCAGCGCGCCTTGCATCGAAGCGCTCATCATATTCAAGCGAGCTTCTTTGTTTGCAGGCTCAAACGTTGCCGTTTTAATATGAGCCCATGCGCGCCACAAACCATCTAAAGCAATGCCGTCAGCAGGGGGGTTGAAAGCAGGTGAAAGAAAGGTCTCGATGCAATGAGCAATGGCATCCATGCCCGTCGCTGCCGTTAACTGAGACGGCAGTGCAAGGGTAAGCTCAGGGTCACAGATGGCGGCCTTGGGAACAATGTGCGGTGAAATGATACCTACTTTTCTACCATCTTCTAAAATGAGAATGGCACCCCTACCGACCTCACTTCCCGTTCCAGCGGTCGTTGGAATAGCGATGACCGGTGCAGCGGCTGCGGTGATGTTAGCTAGCCCACCTTCAATGAGTGCAAAAGTGCGCAGTGGCCCCTCGTGGGTACCACAAATAGCGACGCCCTTTGCCAAATCAATAGAAGAGCCGCCACCCACTGCAATAATGCCGTTGTAACCCCCTTGGCGATAAAGCGTAGCAGCTTTTAGTACAGATTTTTCATTGGGGTTGGTTTGCGTTTCATCAAAAATATCTTGGTGCACCACGCCATTCAGACCGGCCAAAACTTGATCAACAATGCCTGCGTGTCGAACACCTGTATCAGTCACGATAAAAGGCTTGGTGATACCTATTCGGTCGCACTCTTGTTGTAAGGTCGATAGCGCACCATAGCCAAATTGAATTTGCGTAATGTAATTAATAAGTGACATGTGATGGGTTTCCCGCTGAAATTTACTTTAGAAAATCTTGAGCTGCCACGACACCGCTGGCCTTAGGCTTGAAGCCCACTGACTCTAAACTCATTTCTACCCCACTCAAAGCTGCCATTAAGCTTAAATCGTTGCAATCGCCTAAGTGGCCAATACGAAACGCTTTACCCTTGAGCTTACCTAAACCTGTGCCTAACGATAAATTAAATTTCTCTAAGGCGTGGTGGCGCAGTTTGTCAGCATTCATACCCTCAGGCAATGCCACACAGGTTAATACAGGTGAGTAGGCATCTGAGTCTAAAGATTGATTTTCAAGCCCCCATGCTTGAACGGCTAAGCGGCATGCAGACGCTAAACGTTGATGGCGAGCAAAAATGGCCTCTAAGCCCTCTGCTAGCATCATATCGATGGCTTCATGTAAACCGTATAAAAGATTGGTACTAGGGGTAGTAGGCCAAAAGCCCGTTTTATTTGATTCTAAAATTTCGTCCCAAGCCCAATAAGACTTGCGGGTTTGATTGTGCTTGCTCACCTCAATGGCGCGTTCAGACACAGCGTTAAAGCCAATGCCAGGTGGCAGCATCAAGCCCTTTTGTGAGCCCGACACGGTGACATCAACCCCCCACTCGTCGTGTCGATACTCTGCGGCACCCATACCCGAAACGCTATCAACAATGAGCAAAGCAGGGTGTTTTGCAGCATCAATTGCTTGGCGTACCGCAGCAATATTAGACGTCACACCAGTTGATGTTTCGTTATGCACCACACATACCGCTTTGATTTCGTGTTGCGTATCTTTCAATAGGCGTTCTTCAATCACCGCGGCATCAACTCCCCATCGCCAGGTGTCTTGGCCTGCTTTACCTACCACCTCAACATTTAAACCTAAACGTTGCGCCAGCGCACGCCACAAGTTTGCAAACTGCCCGGTTTCGTAAAACAACACCTGGTCGCCTGGCTCGAGTACGTTGACCATTGCGCCTTCCCATGCACCCGTGCCAGATGCCGAATAAATAATCACAGGTTGTTGGGTCTGAAAAATCTTTTTAATACCCGAAATAATCTCAAGGCCCAACGCACCAAACTCAGGACCACGGTGGTCAATTGTTTGATAACTAATTGAGCGTAGAACCCGAGAAGGCACCGGGCTTGGGCCAGGAATATGTAGGAAATGGCGCCCTGAAAGGTGGTTATCTAGTTTTAACATGCAATGTCTCGATTCATTTTTTTGTACTCAGTTTCGTAATAATATGCTCAAAAACCTCAAGAAGCAGATTAGTTGATAGCGTGTTTACTTTTAGAGCTCAAATTTGCTGTAAATTAACTGATAAAAACAGGTAGAGTCATGATGCGTCAAAAAGTTTTTGCTGTCACGGGCGGTGCAAGTGGTATTGGTTTGGCAGTCGTTCAAAGGCTGCATGCCGACGGGCATCTGGTCGTGAGCTTAGACTTGCCTGATAAAACACATGACCCAGCGTTAAAAGCACTTGGTGTGCAGACGTTGCCAATTGATGTCAATGATGAAGCTTCCGTTCGCGAAGCACACGCTACCATCATCGAAACCTATGGTTCCGTAGATGGTTTAGTGAACAGTGCAGGCGTGATACAAAAACGTCAGACGCCCGATAAACTTTCCATGGCAGATTGGGATTTTGTCGTCAATACAGATATGCGAGGAACCTACCTGTGCTGCGCCATATTTGGTTCACATATGGCAGAGCAAAAAAGAGGTTCAATTGTCAATATTGCTTCGATCACCTCAACTTGCGGTGTGCCCTTACATGCCTATGCGCCTGCCAAAGCAGGGGTCTTATCGATTACTCAGTGTCTAGCTGGGCAATGGGGTCATGCAGGCGTGAGGGTCAATGCGGTTGCCCCAGGTTACACACAAACACCTGCTTTACAAGCTGCCATTGATCAGGGTGATCGTGATCAGGCGTTGCTGATTAAGCAGGCAGCATTAGGTCGTATGGTTCAAACAAATGAAGTGGCAAATGGCATTGTGTTTTTGTTGTCAGACCAAGCCAGTGCCATTACTGGAGTGAGCTTGCCCATTGACTGTGGTTGGCTCGCCAGTGTTGGTTGGGAAACCTACGGTGGCCTACCTCATACAAAAATCTGAAGTTCTGATGCCAACAAACCCTGCGCTCAAGGTGTGCACTCATGGTATGCCGCACGACAGCTTAATCGAACTGCTTTCATCATATCAATAAGCTTAGAGTGTATTGCCATGCACAACAGAATTGCGTTCAATTTAAGCGCTAAATAAAAGTTTCCCATGTTGATGCAACAAGGGTTTTCCCGATCTGTTGTCACGATTGGTCTCATGATAAGTTAAACAATCATTGACGTAATGATTGACAAATTATCGCATCACCCACTGATTAAATGACGCTAAGAAGCGTTTTTACACATCAGCATTTAGACAGCACTCGCGCTTAAACCAAGCCAGAATTATCTAAGGGAACAACATGCTCGATACGACCCATGAAACCAAAATTCAACAGATTCTAGATGCCTTTAATCTTGCATTTGCAAAATCTGACTTTAAACAAGTAGCTGATTATTTTCAAGACGATGGTTACTGGCGCGATTTGGTTGCGTTTACTTGGAACATTAAAACCCTTGAAGGTAAAGCACAGATATTAGATATGCTTGAACATCAAGGCAAACTCATTGAAGCTTCAAATTGGGCTCTTGCACCAGATGAAATGGTCAGTGCAGACGATGGTGTCATTACCGCTTGGCTAACTTTTGAAACGAAACTAGCTCGAGGTCGAGGATTGGTTCGTGTCAAAGACGGAAAAATCTGGATGCTTCTCACCACCATGGTTGAGCTGAAAGGCCATGAAGAAAAGTTAGGTGAAAATCGACTACAGGGTGTTGAGCATGGTGCTCATATTGGTCGGAAAACTTGGCGCGAAAACCGCGAAGAAGAAGCCCAAACGTTGGGTTACGCCACACAGCCTTACGTTGTGATTGTAGGGGGCGGTCAAGCCGGTATTATTTTAGGTGCAAGGCTGCGTAAATTAGGTGTGCCCGCCATCATCATTGAGAAAAATGCCAAGGCGGGTGACTCATGGCGCAATCGTTATAAAAACCTATGCTTACACGACCCTGTTTGGTACGACCATCTACCTTACTTACCCTTTCCAAATGACTGGCCAGTCTTCACACCGAAAGACAAAATGGGTGATTGGCTCGAAATGTACACCAAGGTGATGGAGCTCAATTACTGGCATTCAACTTCATGTAAAAAGGTTCACTTTAATGAAGCGCGGCAAGAGTGGGAGGTCACGGTTGAACGGGAAGGTCGCGAGCTGACCTTAAAGCCTAAAGAGCTGGTGGTTGCGTTGGGTGTTTCAGGTTACCAAAATGTACCTAAAATTCCGGGCCATGAAAGCTTTTTAGGCGATCAATTTCATTCAAGCAAATTCGCTAATGCCGAAAATTATCGCGGTAAAAAAGCAGTGGTGTTAGGTTCAAATAACTCGGCACATGATATTTGCGCCGCCATGGTTGAAGACGGTGTTGATGTCACCATGATTCAACGGTCTTCCACGCACATATCACCCTCAAAAACATTAATGGATGTTGTGCTAGGCGGGCTCTATTCAGAGCAAGCAATAAAAAATGGTGTTGACCACCACAAAGCCGATCTAATATTTGCCAGCATTCCATACAAAGTATTGCCTGCCTTTCAAATTCCATTATTTGAAGAAATGAAAAAGCGCGATGCAGACCTATTTGATCGTCTTGAAAAAGCTGGATTTTTACTAGACTTTGGGGTTGATGGGTCAGGCTTATTTATGAAGTATTTGCGTCGAGGTTCGGGCTATTACATTGACGTGGGCGCATCTGAGTTGGTCGCTGATGGCACCATTAAACTTAAAAGTGGCGTCAACATTAAAGAAATAAAACCTCACTCTGTGGTCTTGACTGACGGCACAGAACTTGACGCTGACGTGATTGTTTACGCGACAGGGTATGGTTCTATGAACCAGTGGCTGGCAGATTTAATATCACCAGAAGTTGCAGAGAAATTGGGTAAAGTTTGGGGTTTAGGTTCTGACACACCAAAAGACCCTGGGCCATGGGAAGGTGAGCTTAGAAATATGTGGAAACCCACCCAAGTACCGCACCTCTGGGTGCAAGGTGGCAATCTACATCAAAATCGCCATTACTCACAATTTTTAGGTCTACAACTGAAAGCTCGATACGAGGGCTTGCCAACCCCTGTTTATGGCGCCGCTGACGTACATCATTTGTCTTAAGTGCGGGCCAATCAATAGTAAACTCTGTTCATGCCTGATACAGAAAAAAATACAATTGATTGGCCGAAAACGAGAGTAGTGTCTGTCATGACAGGCTCTTTACCGATGGGCGATACCGTTCAAGATTCACCTATCTTTGCATTTGAAGCAACGCCATACTTTCTTAAATTTGACACGACTACACAACTGGCCCCTAAGATTGAAAATATAGACTTAGGCGGCTTGCTGGCTTTCAGCATTGAAAACGTGGTCACGCACAAAGAGGCCGACGCTATTGTGGCCACCAGCGAGCGCTTTGGTTTTCGAGATGAAGCACCCGGCATCAGAACTCCACCTGGCATGCGCATGAACAAATCAGTGCATTGGTTGGCTGATGAGTCTTTAATGGGTTCAATTATGAGCCGAATCAGTCACTTGTTACCATCTGAAATTGATGGGGCGCATTTGTACAAAGAATTTAGCCATCGTATGAATATGTATCGATACGATCAAGGCGATGTTTTCAACCGACACATCGACGGTGATTGGCCAGCTTACCGGTTGAGTGAAGACCGAAGCCAAATGCTTGAGCACCCCACCTTAAGGTCATACTTAACGATGCTGCTTTATTTGAACGGCCCCGAAGATGGCGTTGAGGGTGGGTCAACCAAAATTATGAATTCAAATGGTAGCTGGGTTGAAGTCACCCCAAAAAAAGGCAGCGCCTTATTCTTTCGGCATGGCTTGCATTCAAAATCAGTTGTACATATGGGCGACCGCGTTTTGGGGCCGACCCCTAAGTATGTGGCTCGCATTAATGTGTTGTACGAGTAGTTTGGGTTATCAATGGGTACACCGCTAAAGTTGCTGGTGCCCGCTCTGCAGAGATTAAAAGAATGGAAAGTGCGTTTGAACATGACGATGTGGACAAAGCATTAAAACTTTAGTACGAAGGCTTACACTATGTATTATGATTTCAATCTCTGAACTTTCAAAAACCTACGCCTCGGGCTTTTCTGCCTTAAAGAATATAAACCTTAATATTAAGCAGGGCGAAATTTTTGCCTTGCTTGGCCCCAACGGTGCGGGTAAAACGACGTTAATCAGCATTATCTGTGGCATTTCAACAGCCAGCAGTGGCCACATTACTGTTGATGGCCACGACACGGTAAAAGACTATCGTCACACTCGCTCAATGATCGGGTTGGTGCCACAAGAAATATCAACTGACGCATTTGAAAGCGTATGGAACACGGTCACGTTTAGCCGAGGCTTATTTGGTCGAGCCCCCAACCCAGCTCATATTGAAAAGACCCTAAAATCACTTTCCCTTTGGGAAAAAAGAAACAATAGAATTATGACCTTATCAGGCGGTATGAAACGGCGAGTCATGATCGCTAAAGCCTTATCGCACGAGCCGCAAATATTATTTTTAGACGAGCCCACTGCAGGGGTAGACGTAGAGTTACGACGCGACATGTGGGAACTGGTGCGCGAACTACAAAAAACCGGCGTCACCATTATTTTGACAACGCACTACATTGAAGAAGCTGAAGAAATGGCTGATCGTATTGGCGTGATCACGCACGGTGAGTTGATTTTGGTGGAAGAAAAAACAGCGCTGATGCAAAAGCTCGGCAAAAAGCAATTAACCCTGCAATTACAGCAACCTATCTTAGAATTACCTAAAGATTTGAATGCAGAAGGGTTAGTATTGTCTGAAAATGGCACAGTATTAACCTACACCTATGATGCAAAAAGTCCCCGTGCAGGTATAGCTGAGTTACTGAGTGAGCTCACGAAAGTTGGCATTCTATTTAAAGATTTACATACCAACCAAAGCTCACTTGAAGACATTTTTGTAAGCCTCGTGTCTGACCGTAAAAGTGGGGTGTCAGCATGAGCCTCAGTATGAACCTGCACGCCATACGTGCCATTGTGATGTTTGAGCTTGCACGCAGCCGCCGCACCTTAATGCAAAGTGTTGTGTCGCCTGTTATTTCAACCTCTCTTTACTTTATTGTTTTCGGAACGGCAATTGGTTCACGAATGCCAGAAATAGACGGTGTCAGTTTTGGTTCTTTTATTGTGCCAGGGCTCATCATGCTGTCTTTGCTGACGCAAAGCATTTCAAACGCCTCGTTTGGTATTTATTTCCCCAAATTCACTGGCACCATATACGAGCTGCTGTCGGCACCCGTTTCTTACACTGAAATTGTGCTCAGTTATGTTGGCGCGGCGGCTGCCAAATCTATTTTGTTAGGTCTGATCATTCTTGCAACAGCTGGTTTCTTCGTGCCCCTGCGTATTGAGCACCCCGTTTTAATGTTGTTCTTTTTAGTTCTGAC
>ERZ888423.1544-NODE-1544-length-19552-cov-6.042212_pt1 | contig 19552 bp, 17 predicted proteins | sample MGYA00520523_ERZ888423 | MGnify/ENA primary metagenome ERZ888423 (study PRJEB32303, sample SAMEA104408611) | aquatic metagenome | biome: Brackish water; feature: Pelagic; material: water | place: Baltic Sea | collected 2014-06-08T10:24:00 | depth 30,27 m ...
TAGAAGATCGGATGGTAAAGAGATTTGTGAAAGAAGGCTGGATGGAGGATGAGGCGGAAAGAGATTCTTTTGGCCGTAGACACTTTCGCTTCCAACCCATTCACAAGAAAACCATTGACCCGTCTGAAGATGAAATAGCACGCAATCCGAGAGCGCGCTCTGCAAGATTGAGGGTGGCCGAAAGAGTAGACCTCTGGAAATGAAGAGAAAAGAAAAGATATCTAAGGCATTGGCCGAATTGGTGCAGGGCAGCTTTCTGGTGAACGATAGCGTGCGCTCTATCTATCCTTTTATTCTATTCTTAGTCGGTATGGCCGTGATTTCTATTTATAGCTCGCACAGCGCTGATAGCAAGGTATATACTATGTCTAAGCTTCGCAATGAAATGAAGGAGCTCAACTCCGACTACATAGAAACCAGAAGTAAGCTCATGGAGGTGAGCTCAGAGACCAAGGTGCTTAATAGAGCAAAAAAGCTCGGACTGGTTCGCAAGGAAAATCCACCCATCAAAATTGTTTTGACGGATGAGTAGCGAACAGAAAAAAATACTCCATAGGCTGTATTGGCTCTCTGTGCCATTGATCGTATTAGCGATACTCATTGCGGCTAAACTGGTCCAGATTCAGTGGTTTGAAGGCACAGAGCTGCGCGCTCAATCGGAAAAAGAGGTAATTAAGAATATTGCGATTGAGGCAAGAAGAGGAAGCATCTTTTCTTCAGATGGAAAGCTCTTGGCAACCAATATGGCTGTGTACAGCATACATATTGATCCAACTACCGCCAAGACTGAAATTTTTAACCAAGGATTGGATTCCTTGTCGATGGGATTAGCCAATTTAATCGGACAAAAGTCGAGTGCTCAATGGAAGGCCTTATTGCGCTCATCGCGTAATCAGGGCGACCGATTTGTAACGCTTTCAGCATCCGTTGATCATGGAACTTTAAAGCAGTTAAGGGCTCTCCCCATTTTGAGGGAGGGAAGATATAAGGGCGGATTTTTGTACAATCAAAAGAACCACCGAAAGCTTCCGCTTGGAGCTATTGCCGAGAGAACCATCGGGTTTGATGAGCTCTACAGACGCACGGGCTTGGAGGAAGCCTACAGCTCTAAACTGAAAGGCACCAATGGATCTAGATTGGCACAACGCATCTCAAAATCGTACTGGAAACCCTTAACCGATTATTACAGTCAAGAACCTCAAGACGGACTAGACTTGGTAAGCACTATCGATAGTCGACTGCAAGACATTGCCAACGATGCCTTGCTGAGTTCACTCGAGTACTATAAGGCAGATCACGGTTGCGTTGTGCTGATGGAAGTGGCAACGGGTAAAGTGCGCGCCATCGCCAATTTGGGTAGAAACTCGAGTGGCTCTGGATATTATGAGAAGCGCAATTATGCAGTTTGGGAAAGTACTGAGCCTGGGTCTACCTTCAAGACCATCGCTCTTATGCTGGCCTTAGAAGATGGCGTGGTAGATACATCCACCCAAGTAAATACAGAAAACGGATTGTACACCATTTACGGTGAAAGGGTAGAAGACAGCAATTACCGAAATGGCAAAGGAGGCTATGGCATAATTAGCCTTGGAAAAGCTTTTGAAGAAAGCTCTAATACAGGTATTGTAAAGGCTTTGTATCCTTTGTATAAAAGCAATCCTGAGCAATTTGTGGATCGTTTGTATGCCTTGGGAATGAATAAGCCCTTGGGTATAGATATTAAGGGAGAGGGACTGCCCAAGATTCCGCATCCGAACGATAAAAAGTCTTGGTCAGGAATCAGCCTGCCTTGGATGATGTTTGGCTATGAGGTGAGTTTTACCCCGCTACAGTTGTTGGCCTATTACAATGCTATCGCGAATGATGGAGTACTAGTGAAGCCCCAATTTGTAGAGCGTTTTGAAAGAATGGGCAGCGCGGTAGAAGTCATTCAGCCCGAGATTCTCAATCCATCTATCTGCTCTAAAGGCACTCTTGTACAACTTCAAAGTCTACTAAAAAATGCGCTCGAAAGAGGTACTGGAAAAAGTCTGAAGCACGCTCTTTTTCAAATGGCTGGCAAAACTGGAACAAGTCAAAGTCAGTATTGGTTGGGAACCGAAGGACAGTCGTATCAATCGTCTTTTGTTGGATATTTTCCTGCAGACAATCCCACCTACTCTTGCATTGTTGTCATTCAAAAGCCAGATAAAGCCATTGGCTATTATGGCGCAACTGTAGCGGGTCCGGTATTCAAGGAGGTAGCCATGGCCGTGCATAGGTTGAGTCCGCCTGAGTGGACCGAGCCACAGAACACACAGTACGCATACGATGTAACACGCCGGCAAAGCGTAGCCAAAAGTTTAGAGAAAAAGCAAATGCCCAATTTAAGAGGCATGCGACTAATGGATGCCATTGAGCTCATGGAGAACAGTGGATTAAAAGTAAAGTTGGAAGGATTTTCTGGAAAGGTAGTGCGCCAGTGGCCTGCCACAGGAGAATCTCTTACTACCATACCCACCGTAATAATTTACGCCGGATGAAGCTACTAAAAGACATACTATACAAAGCCGGAATGGAGCGCCTTGAAGGTTCGCTGCAATTGGCAGTGCATACTCTCGCTTTTGACTCTAGAAAAGTAGCCAAAGACTGTTTGTTTATTGCAGTGAAGGGAACAGCGGTAGACGGACATGCATTTATAAATCAGGCCATTGCCCAAGGAGCAATTGGCATAGTGGTAGAAGAATGGCAAGAGGGTATTCCTGTCTCCATTACCCAAATTCAAGTGAAGAATACTGCACGTTCACTCGGAATTATAGCGGCCAATTTTTACGGAAATCCGTCTGAAACCATGGAGGTAGTAGCTGTAACAGGTACCAATGGCAAAACCACTGTTGCCAGTTTATTGCACAGTTTAGCCATCCACCTAGGCTATAAGGCTGGATTGCTCTCTACCGTAGTAAATAAAATTCAAAGACAAGAAATAGAGGCCACGCATACTACACCCGATGCATTGCAAATGCAGCTTTTGCTTTCTAAGATGCAAGCAGCAGGATGTAGATACGTTTTTATGGAAGCCAGCTCGCACGGCATCCATCAAGAAAGAATGGCAGGCATCAAGCTCGCGGGTGCACTCTTCACGAATATTTCACGAGATCACCTCGATTATCATCACACCTTCGAGGAATACATCAACGCCAAAAAGAAACTCTTCGATGAGTTGCCTTCTTCGGCCTTCGCCCTAACCAATGCAGACGATAGACATGGCAAAACCATGCTTCTGAACACTCGGGCGAAACAATTCGGATACGGCATTAAATCGCCAACCGATTACAAAGGCAAAATTCTTGAAATGCACTTCAATGGCTCTCTACTCGATTTCGATGGAGAAGAATTCTGGTCTACCCTCATTGGTGATTTCAATGCCTATAATCTCCTTGCTATTTACGGGGCTGCCATCCAACTAAAGATGGCAAACGGACATGAGTTACTCTCTGCAATGAGCTTGCTCAAGCCCGTAAACGGACGATTTCAGTATCTCAAAGGGCCCAAAGAAATTACCGGTATTGTAGACTATGCGCATACCCCCGATGCACTTAAAAATGTGGCATATACGCTGAAACAGCTTATTGATAAAGGACAAAGACTAATCGTTGTGGTGGGCTGTGGTGGCAATCGAGATAAGGGCAAGCGTCCGGAAATGGCCAAAGTCTGCGTAGAATTTGCTAGCCGAAGCATTTTTACCTCAGATAATCCTAGAAACGAAGATCCAGAATCTATTCTTGATGATATGGAGGCCGGATTAGACTTGGCTGAAAGAAGTCAGGTTCTGCGAATCAGCGATCGCAAACAGGCCATCAAGGCAGCGGTAATGATGGCAGAACCCGGCGATGTGGTATTAATTGCCGGAAAAGGACATGAGAACTACCAAGAAATTCAAGGGGTAAAACACCCTTTCGACGATTTAGAAGTACTGTCTGAAACCTTTAAAACACGTCAAGACTAATGCTGTATTATCTATTCGAATACCTCGATACACACTACGATATACCCGGCACGGGCGTATTTCAATACATTACGTTTAGAGCGGCTATGTCTATTATAGCCTCACTCCTGGTATCACTGCTGTTAGGCAAAAAGGTTATTCAATACTTGCTGAAAAAGCAGGTGGGAGAAAGCATTCGCGATTTAGGATTGGAAGGACAAAAGCAAAAAAGCGGAACGCCTACCATGGGTGGATTGCTAATTATTTCGGCAATATTAATTCCAACTCTTCTCTTTGCACGCTTAGACAATATATACATACTGTTGCTTATTGTCAGCACTTTATGGATGGGCTTGATTGGGTTTCTCGACGATTATATCAAGGTTTTTAGAAAAAACAAACAGGGCCTGCGTGGGGTGTTTAAGGTGCTAGGTCAGATTGGACTTGGGATCATTGTGGGGGGGGTGTTGTACTTCCATCCTGATGTAGTTATTAAAGAGAAAACCACAAACAGAGCAACCATAGATGCGCCGCTGTTCGACAATGCGCATAAGTCTACCAAAACGAGCATTCCTTTCCTCAAAAACAACGAACTAGATTATTCTCAAGCTGTGAGTTGGTTGGGAGAGGACGCAGTAAAATGGTCGTGGTTACTCTTTGTCCCTATTGTTATTTTCATCGTTACTGCCGTCTCAAATGGAGCCAATTTAACCGACGGAATAGACGGATTGGCAACGGGGGTTTCGGCCATCATTGGTGCAACCCTGGGCATATTGGCCTATGTATCTGGTAGCATTGTGTTTGCAGACTATCTCAATATCATGTACATACCTCATTCGGGTGAGATGGTAATCTTCATGGCTGCCTTCGTAGGTGCTTGCATAGGCTTCTTGTGGTACAACGCCTATCCGGCTCAGGTCTTCATGGGGGATACGGGCAGCTTGAGTTTGGGTGGAATCATTGCCGTTTTTGCCATCGCCATCCGAAAAGAGCTACTCATTCCCATTCTCTGTGGAATATTTCTAGTTGAGAATTTAAGTGTAGTTCTGCAAGTGAGCTACTTCAAATATACCCGCAAAAAATATGGTGAAGGCAGACGCATTTTTAGAATGTCTCCGCTTCATCATCACTATCAGAAAGCAGGACTGCATGAATCTAAGATCGTTACCCGTTTTTGGATCGTTGGAATAATGCTGGCGGTGTTAACCATTGTAACCCTTAAGCTGAGATGAACAAGGTGGAACTCTTGGTTTTGGGTGGAGGAGAAAGCGGTGTGGGTGCAGCCTTGCTGGCAAAAAAACTTGGTCTTCAAGTCTTTGTAAGCGATAGCAAATTACTCAAGCCCATCTATGCAAAAGAATTGCAACAGGCCGGTATTCCCTTTGAAGAAGGGCAACATACTGAAGCGCTCTTTTTTGGAGTGAAATACGTTGTAAAAAGCCCAGGTATTCCATCCAATATAGCCTTAATCGCTCGCTTGAAAGAGCAGGGAGCGGAGGTTATTTCTGAGATAGAGTTTGCCTCGCGCCATACCACTGGAAAAATAGTAGGTATTACAGGCAGCAATGGCAAGACCACCACCACCTTACTCACCCATCACATCTTTAAAAAGGCAGGCTGGGACGTAGGATTGGCAGGGAATGTGGGCACCAGCTTTGCCCGATTGCTAGCAGAACAAGACCATGCTTGGTGGATTTTAGAAATCAGCAGTTTTCAGTTAGACGATACCGCACGCTTTCGTCCAAACATTGGCATACTAACCAATATTACTCCCGATCACCTCGATCGGTATGAATACAAAATGGAGAACTATATGTCCTCCAAATTTAGAATTACTCTTTTTCAGACAGAAGAAGACCGCTTTATCTACTGCGCAGACGATGAGTGGACGCTCAAGGGAATGCAGGCTCAGCCAACGAGAGCCCAACGGATTCCTTTCAGTTTGAATTCAACGCCAACGGGGGAGATAGGGGCATTTTATCAAGAAGATCATATACAAATAGAACTAATAAAGGGCGAATCTATGAGCATTTACGAACTGGCTTTACAAGGCAAGCACAACACTTACAACTCTATGGCTTCTGCTTTAGCGGCCAGATCGGCCGGTATTCATAGTGATTCTGTACGCGATGCCTTGGCCGACTTTGAGCATATAGAACACAGGCTAGAAACGGTAGTTCAGATTGGCGGAGTGGAATACATTAACGATTCGAAGGCAACCAATGTGAACAGCACTTGGTATGCCCTTGAAAGCGTAAACAGAAAGGTAATCTGGATAGTGGGTGGAGTAGATAAAGGAAATGACTATAGTCAATTACTTCCCTTGGTTAAGGATAAGGTAAAAGCCATCGTTTGCCTTGGCTTAGACAACCATAAAATCATCAATGAGTTTAAAAACGATGTTGAAATTCTTACCGAGGCTCAAAGCATGGAAGCCGCTGTTCGCACGGCCCATAGTCTTGCTAAAAAGGGCGACTTGGTTTTGCTATCGCCGGCTTGTGCCAGTTTTGACCTTTTTGAGAATTACGAAGACAGAGGCAATCAATTTAAAGAATGCGTACGTAAGCTTTGAGTAGTCTGGCAAAATACATTCGTGGCGATAGGGTCATTTGGACATTAGCGGTTATACTATCGCTTATGTCGTTCTTGTCTGTATATAGTGCCAGCAGCAACATTGCCTTTAGCAATGGAGTAAGCCATATGACTTCCATTATGCTAAAGCATCTCATGTACCTTATCACAGGTTTTAGCTTAATGTATCTCGCACACAATATTCCGCATAAATACTATGGTAATTTATCTAGATTACTGTTGCCTATCGCCATTCTTCTCCTCATTATAACATTGGCTCAAGGTACTACCATTGGCGGTGCAAATGCAGCGAGATGGTTGCGCCTTCCCTTCGGATTGAGCTTTCAGACTTCTTCCTTTGCCAGTTTGGTTTTACTCGCGCATATGGCGCGCTACTTAAGTAAAAACGCGGGTAAGGAACTCGGTCTCAAAGAGTCTTTCTTGCCCCTATTGTTGCCTCTATTTATTGTTTGTGGATTGGTGCTACCCGCCAATTTTTCTACTGCGGCAATTATTTTTACCATAGCGGTAATGCTCATGTTTGTAGGTTCATATCCCTTAAAAAACATAGCCATATTGCTGGGCTCAGGAGCTCTTTCTCTTTTGCTTTTTATAGCAGCCGTTAAGGCATTCCCCAAAGTCTCCAATAGAGTTCAAACTTGGGAGCAGCGCATCCAATCTTTTATGACAGGTGATGCGGAGGTGAATTACCAAGTTCATAAGGCAAAAATGGCTATTGCAGAAGGTGGATTGCTTGGGGTAGGCTCTGGTAAGAGTGTGCAGAAGAACTTTCTTCCGCAGTCGAACTCCGATTTTATCTACGCCGTTATTGTAGAAGAATATGGACTAATTGGAGGTCTAGCGGTACTCATTCTGTACCTCTTGCTTTTCATGCGAATCTTAAAAGTAGCCACCAAAGCCACCACTCTTTTTGGATCTCTACTGACTGTTGCGGCAGGTTCAGGTATATTGATACAGGCCTTTGTGAATATGGGCGTGGCAGTGAATGTATTTCCTGTAACCGGACAAACCTTGCCGCTTATTTCGGCGGGTGGATCCTCTATTTGGATGAGTTGTTTAGCACTCGGAATGATCTTAAGTGTTAGCAGAAGCTATATGGGTGAGGAGGCCGCCATCCGAATGACAGACGAAGATTTACCTGAAAATCCATTTGAAACAGAATTGAGCAATGCCTAAGAACCCCATCTGCTTTTTACTTTCTGGAGGTGGCACAGGTGGCCATATCTTTCCCGCTTTGAGCATTGCAGATGAGCTGAAGCGCAGATATCCAGACGCGATCATACATTTTGTAGGCGCAAGCGATCGGATGGAGATGGAGAAAATTCCTGCTGCGGGTTATTCCATTACCGGCTTATGGATCAGTGGTATTCATCGCTCAGATGGATGGAAGAACCTATCCTTCCCTCTAAAACTCATGAGTAGTCTTATTAAATCAGTGCGTATTCTCACCAAGTATAAGCCTACAGTGGTGATTGGTACAGGCGGTTTTGCCAGTGGCGCTTTGCTTTATGCTGCCCATTGGTTGGGCCATAAGACCCTCATTCAGGAGCAAAATTCCTATCCGGGCATTACCAACAAATGGTTGGCAGCCAAGGTGAATTCTGTCTGTGTTGCTTTTGACGGCCTGGAGAGTTTCTTTCCACCCTCGAAGATTCATCTAACCGGAAACCCCATTCGCAAAGAACTCATTGGTCTTCTTCCTTTGCGCTCCAAAGCATTGCAAACTTTCGGCTTAACTGATAAGCCTACACTCTTGGTTTTGGGTGGAAGTCTAGGTGCACGAAATGTGAACTTAGCCGTTAAAAATTTGTATTCCAGCATTTTAGATTCTGGGTGCAATATTATTTGGCAAACAGGCAAACTGTATATCAACGATCTTAAAAAGGAAGTTCCTCAAAGGGAGGGTCTTTTTATGGATGCATTTATTCAAGATATGTCTCTTGCTTATGCAGCAGCAGATCTGGTTTTATCGCGCGCAGGTGCAGGTACCTTAAGTGAATTGGCGGTGGTTGGAAAGGCCACCATCTTGGTTCCTTCTCCCAATGTGGCAGAAGACCATCAAACCAAAAATGCTCAAGCTTTGGTTCAGAGGGGCGCGGCCATTCTCATTGAAGAGAAAAACTTGAAATCAGATTTAGAAAAGCAACTGCTTGATTTACTAAAAAATGAATCAAAAAGAAATGAATTGAGTGCAGCTATCTCAGAGATAGCTAGGCCAAAGGCAACGGAAGCCATTGTAGATGAGATAGAAAGATGGATGTAAAAGTGAAGCTAAACAAGCACATATATATGCTAGGCATAGGGGGTATTGGCATGAGCGCATTGGCCAAATACCTCCTGAGAAGGGGCTATAAAGTAGCGGGTTATGATCGCGCTTATAGCTCTATAACGGATAGTCTAGTTGCCATGGGTGCGGAGATTAGCACAGACGAGTCTATAGAGGCTATTCCAGCCGATTTTAAAGAGCGGCAAAGTGTTACAGTAGTCTATACTCCGGCCATTTCAAAATCGCAATTGCTTTTTGCTTTCTTTCAAAAAGCAGATTTCCCATTGCTAAAGCGTTCAGAGTTATTGGAGATTATTACCCAAAATTCAGAAACTTGGGCGGTTGCGGGTACCCATGGAAAAACCACAACATCGTCTTTATTGAGTCATCTTGCGGTTGAATTGGGCGTTAGTCCATCTGCCTTTCTGGGCGGAATTCCCATCAATTATGCAACCAATTATATTCAAGGCGAAAGCAACATTTGCATAGTAGAAGCCGATGAGTTCGATAGAAGTTTCCATAGGCTCTATCCTCATTCTGCCATCATTACTTCCATGGAGCCTGATCATTTAGATATTTACGGCACTGCCGAGGAATTTGAAGAGGCCTTTCATCAATTTAGTAGACAAATAAGCCATACTCTTATTCACAAGGTGGGACTGCCTTTAAAAGGGATTAGCTATGGCTTAGAGGAAGGAGATCACCACATTGAGAACCTTCGAATAGAAGATTCGAATTATTTCTTCAATTGGATAGGCCCAGGCTTTAGGCAGGCGGTTTTTATGAGCTATCCCGGATTACATAATATAGAAAATGCGCTCGCCGCAGCGGCATTGTGTTTCTCAAAAGGATTTGCAACCGAAGATATCGCTTCGGCCATTTCGAGCTTTAAGGGTGTGAAAAGACGATTTGAAAATCACATTAGAACAGAGAAGGCGGTGTATATAGACGACTATGCACATCATCCAGGGGAATTAAAAGTGCTGATAGAATCTATCCGATCACTTTATCCAGATCGGAAGCTGACGCTCTTGTTTCAACCCCATCTTTTTAGCCGTACACGAGATTTTATGCAAGATTTTGCCGCCATTCTTTCTCAATGCGATTCGCTGTGGCTTATGCCCATCTATCCAGCAAGAGAAGAACCCATCGCCGGCATTGATTCAGAAGCCCTCCTAGAACAAATTGTATGCAGAGAAAAAAGATTGGTTTCAGCTGCAGAAATCGCTCTTTTAATCCAAAAAGAAAAACCAGAATTGTTAGTCAGTGCCGGCGCAGGAGATATAGATCGCAGTATTGAATCCATCATAAAGGCGATGCAACCATGACGTTAAAGAGAATAAGTCATTTTTTGCAGTGGTTGTTGGCGATTGTACTGCCCTTTGTTGTATTGTCTTTTTCCAATGGAAATCAAGTGGTTAAGGCAGAAAAATACAATATTGAACTCAAAGGAGATGTTGCTTTTGTAGTGGAAGAGGACATTGTTAAAACAATTGATAATCTGAAAGATAGCTCTGAATCAATTAACATTCGGATGTTGGAAGAAAGACTATCTGTTATGAATGGGGTTATTGATGCTGAAGTATTTTCAAACTTGGGAAAGGAGCTATCCATTGTGCTGCAGCAGGGTACTCCAATTATCAGGCTCTTTGATAGTGGGCGCAGTTATTACTTGAACGAATTTGGAGAACAGATGGCTTTATCGCCATACTATTCGGCAAGAGTTCCTTTGGTATCAGGAAGTTTAAACAGCAAAATAGTAGAGCAGATACATCCAGTATTCATGCATATACGTTCAGATTCTTTGCTTTCCAAACTAATAGATGCCGCCGAGGTAGATGAAAATGGGCAGTGGATTCTTTACTCGAACTTAAAAGGACATGAAATTCTTTTGGGCGAGATAAATCAATGGGAAGAGAAGTTAGAAGCGTTTAAGGCTTTTTATTCTCATGTGGTTTTGACAAAAAAGAGGGAAGATTTTAAACGCTTAGATCTGAGATTCAAATCGCAAGTGGTGCTGATCAACTAGAAGAATTATGCAAAAGAAAGATATATCCGTAGGCTTAGATATAGGTACAACAAAGATTGTAGCTATGATAGGCAAAAAGAATGAAAACGGTAAGTTAGAGGTTATTGCGATGGGTAAGGCGCGCTCTTTGGGCGTGCACAGAGGCGTTGTGACTAATATTGTGCAAACAATAGATTCTATAAAAGCGGCAATTGAGGATGCAGAAAGACAGGCTGATCTTAGAATTAATAGTGTTACAGTAGGTATTGCGGGTCAGCATATTCGCAGCCTTCAGCATAGCGATTACATCAGCAGATCCAATCCAGACGATGTAATAAACGATGGAGATATCGATGCATTAGTAGCCAATGTGCACAAATTGGTGATGTTGCCGGGAGAGGAGATTATTCATGTTTTACCACAAGAATTTAAAATAGACGGTCAATCGGATATTCACGAACCACGCGGTATGTATGGCGGAAGATTGGAAGCCAATTTCCACATCGTGGTAGGGCAAGTAGCTTCTATTAAGAATATTGGCAGATGTGTAAAAGATGCCGGATTAGAAGTAGCAGATATTACTCTTGAACCCTTAGCCAGTGCGGATGCTGTTCTTAGCCAAGAGGAGAAAGAAGCGGGAGTTGTTTTAGTAGATATTGGAGGCGGCACTACCGATGTGGCCATTTTTAAAGATGGAATTATTCGCCATACTGCCGTTATTCCATTTGGAGGAAATGTTATCACCGATGACATCAAGGAAGGACTCTCTATCATTGAGAAACAAGCTGAATTATTGAAAATCAAATTTGGTTCTGCTTGGCCCGGAGAAAACAACGACAATGAAATTGTTTCCATTCCAGGATTGCGAGGAAGAGAACCAAAGGAAATTACCCTCAGAAATCTTTCTAAAATCATCAATGCTCGAATGATTGAAATTATAGAGCAGGTGTATGAAGAGATTAAGAATTATGGACACGAAGTTCAGAGCAAAAAGCTCATTGCAGGTTTAGTACTTACGGGTGGAGGCTCTCAGCTTAAACATATTAAGCAACTGGTGGAATATGTAACCGGAATGGATACGCGCATTGGTTTTCCAAACGAACACTTGGCCAATGTGGGCTTTGAAGAAGAGCTGAGCAGTCCTCAGTTTGCTACTGCGGTTGGATTGGTTTTAAAAGGAATGGAAAAGGCCGAGCTGCGCAAGCCAGCTGTGAGTGATCCGAAAGCCGATAAAATTGAAGCTCTACTTCCGAAAGAACCAGAGCCAATAGTAGAAGAAGTAAAAAAAATAGAGCATGAAGATCTCAAATCTGCTCAACCAAAAAAGCGACAGAATTTCTTTGATTCTTGGGCAGATAAGTTCAAACGATTCTTAGACAGCGACGAATAACGATACACTAGACAACGACTATGATAGAGGAAAATGCAAACCTAGAATTCGATTTACCGAAAAATCAATCTTCGGCTATTAAAGTGCTAGGAGTAGGGGGTGGAGGCAGCAATGCAGCCAATCATATGTTCCGGCAGGGCATAAAAGGGGTAGACTTTATCGTCTGCAATACAGATGCTCAAGCGCTGAATTTTAGTGGTATTCCCAATAAACTTCAATTGGGATTGACTATAACAGAGGGTCTTGGTGCTGGAGCCAATCCGGAAATCGGACAGTCGGCTGCGGAGGAGAGCCTGGGCGAACTTATGGCCATGTTGGAGAATAAAACCAAGATGCTCTTCATAACAGCAGGCATGGGTGGTGGCACTGGAACAGGCGCTGCTCCAGTTATTGCTAAGGCTGCCAAAGAAATGGGCATTTTAGTGGTAGGTATTGTTACAAGTCCTTTTCAGTTTGAAGGAAATGTGCGCCTGAAGCAGGCAGAAGAAGGCATTGAAAAATTACGCCAAGCAGTAGACTCGCTTATTGTTATCAATAACAATAAATTGAGAGAGGTCTATGGGAATTTGGGATTTAAGGCGGGTTACGAAAAGGCAGACGAGGTCTTGGCTACAGCGGCTAGAGGTATTGCAGAGGTAATCACACACCATTATACTACCAATATTGATTTACGAGATGCCAATACGGTTCTGGCAGATAGCGGCACGGCTATTATGGGATCGGGTATTTCAGATGGCGATGGTAGAGCTCTAAAAGGCATTCGTCAAGCCCTCAATTCTCCACTCTTGAATGACAACAATATCAAGGGATCTAAGAATGTCCTTTTGTTAATTGTTTCTGGAGAGGAAGAGATAACCATAGATGAGATTGCCGAGATAAACGAATATGTCCAGCAAGAGGCAGGTGGCACAGCGAATATTATTCTAGGTATTGGCGAAGACGTTGAGCTTAAAAGCGCTATTCGCGTAACCATTATCGCAACGGGCTTTTCGGCAGATCAACAGAGAATTGTAAACCAACGTCCAGTAGATAAGGTGATTCATCCGCTTAACGATGATCAGCCTATTACAATTGAGGTACACAGAAAGCCTTTGAATTTGGATTCACCACTTGATTTAGCTTCAGAAGCCCCGAAGCCAAAGAATGTAATTCCAGATAAGAAGGATACCTTGGATGCGCCCATTGAGAAGAAAGAAAGCCCGGCGCCTAAGGTGCAGCATTTGTTGTTTGATGATGTGGTGGAGCCAACCCAAAGTGAACCTATTTCAAATCAAGCAGATGCATCGGTTGATAACAACCAAGACCCGATTTTTTTTGAAAAATCCAATGAGATAAAGGAGGAGCAAGAAGCAGAAGAAGTGGGCTTTACGTTCGATTTCCTAGATATGGATTTGGACGAAGAAAAGGAGTTTGAATTAAATGCAACTGAAACGAAAGAGGATTCTGTGCAGCCTATTGAGGCCAAAGTGGTGGAGGAAGAGTTAACTATGGAGATAGCGGAAGATGCGCCTATTGTTCCGGAAGTACCAACAAAGAAGGTATACGAGCTTGAGGACTATATGAAGCACGAAGATCACCTTCTGGGCAAGAATAAAAAGGCAGAAAAGCAGGAAACTCAAAACAGAGAACCATCTATTGAGTTAAGAACGCGCGAGAATAAGTCGACAGTTGAGAGTGAGCCAGTAAAAAAGACTGGTGGCGAGAATCCTTTCGACCTTCCATTAAAAGAGGTAGAAAGAAATATGGCCGAGGACAGAAAGGCAAGACTGCAATCTTTGACCTATAATTTTAGAAATACACTGCGGTCTGTATCAGAGTCTGAGAATATTCCTGCCTATAAGCGTCAGGGAATAGAATTAGGTGAAGACGATAAATATTCCGATAAGCAAAGCATTGGTCAAATGACCATAGAGGGTGATGGGAAAGGAGCGGCAGTTCGGAATAACAATAGATTTTTACACGATAACGTAGACTAATATGACATTCGAAGAAAGGATTACAGAAGACATGAAAATGGCTATGAAGGCGAAGGATAAAGTTTCTCTGGAAGCTTTGCGCGCCATTAGAGCAGCTATTCTACTCGCCAAAACCGATTCAGGATCAGAGGGTTTTAAAGATGAAGATAGTATGGCACTATTGCAAAAACTGCGCAAACAAAGGGTAGATGCAGCTGAAATTTTTAGAAAACAAAACAGAGCGGACTTAGCAGAAGTAGAAGAGAGTCAAACTACTATTATAGAAAGATATTTGCCAGAGAGAATGTCTGCCGAGGCCTTGTCTGCTAGCATTGCAAGCATAGTTCAAGAGCTCGGTGCCACAGGAATGGGAGACATGGGAAGGGTGATGGGTAAGGCTAGCTCTGTGTTGGCTGGAAAGGCAGATGGCAAAGACATAGCCAATGCTGTGAGGGCGGCCTTGGCTTAAAACTGGCGCTCCTTATTCGAAAGTGAAATTGAGCATTATGGCGCGAGTACGCAAACTGCGAATGCCATCAACCAATAAGGTTCCGTCTTCTACGAGAAGATCTTTCAGCCCAAAAGTTGCACGCAATTGAGGGCTGAATTTAAAGTACTCGAAATAAAAATCTATCCCTATTCCCAATTCATAGCCATAGTCAGCTTTGGTGATTTTAAAGAATTCATCGTCTTGAACATCTTGTTTCGATGCCAAATCAAAAGTGTATTTAAATCCACCTAAAAGATACCAGCGGTAATTATCTATTCTATCTCCTCTAAATTTTATTTCAAAAGGGGCTTCCATATAAGAAGACTCAACCTCTCTCAATAATTCAGTTCTTTCTCCCGTAAACGGGTCGTCTACATCAAAGTAGAGAAAACGAGTAGTGGTGGCATAGCCGGGTAAAAAACGAACCGAAAAATTATCATTTAGACGGAGGTCTGAAACTATATTAATAGTGTATCCTGGATTTACTTCAGAACGAACGCCATAAAAACCCGGAATTAAAACGAGGTCATAGGTGTTTATATTGAAGTTACTGTAGTTCATTCCGAGACTAAATCCAAAATGCAGTCCCTGCGTATCATACTTAGGCTGATTCTTTAAACGATTCTGAGCCAATACATTGGATGAAAATCCTATACTTAGAAGTACAAAAAAAAGGGTATTGCGGCTCATGACTACAGTCAACGTGAAGGAACTGAACTTATTTTTCAGCAGTATACATACTTGCAACCCCAAAAGTAAGGGGTTCTGCTTGAGAATTGATAAATCCGCACACCTCTAATCGAGATAAAAAGGCTGCGCCATACGGAAAGGCATCTACGCTCTCGGGGAGATAGCTATAGGCGCTTTTATCTTTTGAAACAAGCTTTCCAATGCCGGGCAGCACATGCTTACTATAAAAGCCATAGGCTTGCTTAAAGGGAGCTTTTTCTGGTTGTGAAAACTCCAATACTATCAACTTTCCACCTGGTTTGAGCACGCGATGCATTTCCGAAAGACCTTTTTCTAAGTTTTCGAAGTTGCGTACGCCAAAAGAAGCGGTGACTAAATCAAATGAATTGGAGTCGAATGGAATATTTTCAGAATCGCCATATTGTAGATCTATTCGTTGATCAAGCTTGGCCTTCACAACCTTTTCTCTTCCTACCGCTAACATTCCTTTTGAAATGTCTAATCCAATTATTTCCCTCGCACCAGTAGAAGAAAGGGCCAAAGCCAAATCGCCTGTTCCGGTTGCAATATCTAAAATGCGTTGTGGCTTAGATGCTGCAGCAAAGCGAACCACTTTTTTACGCCATCCTTTGTCAATTCCAAAGGAAAGAAGGTGGTTTAAAAAATCATAGCGAGCGCTAATGTTATCGAACATTTTCGCAACCTGCTCCTTCTTAGCCGAAGCATCGTCCTTATAAGGTTTTACTGTACTCATAAAATTAAAACAGAAACGGAGTCATATAGTTGACCCCGTTCTAAATTGTAGCCCCGAAGGGAATCGAACCCCCACCTAGAGAACCGGAATCTCTTATTCTATCCATTAAACTACGGAGCCAAAAAAATGCGAAGTAGCCCCGAGGGGAATCGAACCCCTATCTAAAGTTTAGGAAACTTCTATTCTATCCATTGAACTACGGGGCCGCAAAGAACGTCTCTCATTTAAGGGATGCAAAGTTAATTATTTGGATGGGAATCTTTTATAAAGTTCTGACCTTAGTTCATGAATGTATAGCCTGCTTGAAGTCTTCGCATTTGCTCAATGGAACCATATAAATGGAGATTTAACTTATTTTATTCAAAATCCTAAAATTTGGATGTAATTCGTATAAAAAACACGGTTTTTCTATCGATTTAACTCAAAACAGAGCGAAAAGGCTCTTATTTCTTTTTTGAGGCCTTACCTTGCCTTTTTTATAAAATGAAAGCTTTCGAAAGAATTCATTTAAAAAGATTTATTGATAATTTCCGACAGTATGCTCCAAGAAAACGCCCTTCAATCGCTTGTTTCTATCCGAAAAGATTTACATGCTAATCCTGAAGTTTCAGGCAATGAAATTCGAACCCAAAAAGTGATTTTCAACTATTTGAATGCGCTTCCTATTTCAGAAATTAAAGCAGTAGGTGAAACGGGAGTACTGGCTTGTTTTCAGAGCGAAAGGAACGGGCCATCGATTATGATTCGCGGCGACATTGATGCGCTTCCAATTCAAGAGATAAATACCTTCCAATATGCGTCTACGGTTAAAGGGGTTTCACATAAATGTGGACATGATGGACATACCACCATACTACTTGGATTGGCCAAGCTGTTATCAGAGAGGCCTCTTCCAAGCGGAAAGGTAGTACTGCTTTTCCAGCCGGCGGAAGAGGATGGAATGGGTGCACAAGCCGTTGTTTCAGATCCGGTTTTCCAAGTGCATACTTTTGATTTTGTCTTTGCACTCCACAATCTGCCTGGTTATGCCATGCATACCGTTGTAGTGAAAAACCATGAGTTTACAGCCAATGTAAAGAGTTTGATTATTAAGCTTCATGGTAAAACATCGCATGCAGCAGAACCAGAATTGGGGTGGAATCCGAGTAGTGCCATCTCCAAAATTCTGTTGAAGGCAGAAGAATTGACTTTCAATACGCCTGAGTCGAAAGATTTTTTTCTAATCACGCCTGTATTTCTAAATATGGGTGAGTTAGCTTATGGCATTTCGGCGGGATATGGAGAAATTCATTTTACCATTCGAAGCTGGTCTACTAAGCTCATAGATGAAAAATGCGATGCTTTGCTACAGTATGTTCAAGAGGTATGCGGATTGGATAAGCTTAAGCCTGATATTTCTTGGACTCAAGTTTTTCAGGCCAATGTGAATGATCCAGTGGCTGTAAATTATGTTCGTAAAGCTGCGAGTCTTTTGAATCTTGATTTACATGAGCGTGGGTATCCTTTCAAATGGGGCGAAGACTTCGGCTTGTTTACGCAAAGATTTCCGGGCGCAATGTTCGGTATAGGCGCGGGAGAAGACACACCCGCTTTGCACAATCCGGACTATGATTTTCCCGATGAAATCCTGGCCAATTCCGTTCATATGTTTTATAATATCATTCATCAAATAGTTTAGAAATTGTTTCAAACATCCTTTATTGAGCTTTCAGAATCTGCCGTTCGCAACAATGTTTCATTTATTAAAAGCCTTCTTGGAGAGGAAGTAGTCTTCTCAGCAGTGGTTAAGGGCAATGCATATGGACATGGAATTTCAAATTATTGTCCTCTAGCATATCGGTCTGGCATACGCCATTTCAGTGTTTTTAGCTCAGAGGAAGCCTATGCGGTATATGAATCACTCGTGACAAAAGATTTTCAATTGATGATCATGGGCGATATACGTTCCGATGCTTTAAGGTGGGTTATTGAAAAGGGTGTTGAGTTTTATGTTTACGAGTTTGAGAGGTTGGAGTCCGCTATTTCTATTGCCAAGGAATTGGGAGTGAAAGCGAAAATCCATATTGAAGTGGAAACGGGAATGAATCGAACGGGTTTTCCAATCAAAGACTTGCCATCCGTCTTTAAAAGCTTAGAAGAGAATCTTGAAAACTTAGAGATAGTGGGTTTATGTTCTCATTTCGCCGGTGCTGAAAGCATAACAAATTACAAGCGAATAAAGGATCAATTTAACCGCTTTAAGAAGGTTAGAGAGATCCATTAAAGGAATGGATTGGATGAGTCCAGAAAAGCATTTGGCAAGCTCCTCGGCAGCTATCCGCTATCCAACTACCCAAATGGACCTTGTACGCATAGGCATACTGCAGTATGGCTTTTTCCCAACTCAAGAAATCCTAGTCCATCACCTTACCAAGAAAAAGGGCAATGTTGATGGCTTGCAGCGTGTTTTGCGTTGGAAAACATACGTTATGGATGTAAAATGGGTAAAGGCTGGAGAGTTTATTGGATATGGCACTTCTTTTTTTACAAATAGAAGAACCAAGGTGGCCTATTTACCAGTTGGATATTCATCAGGCTACAGCCGGTCTTTGGGCAACCAAGGCAAGGTTTTAATAAAGGGCATGCGCTACGATGTTATTGGCACTATTAGCATGAGTATGTTGGCCGTAGACGTAACAGGATCAGAAGATATAGAAAAGGGAGATGAAGTGGTTTTAATTGGAAATCAAGGTTCAAGCGAGATAACTGTGGCCTCTTTCAGCGACTATAGTAATCTTATCAATTATGAGTTGCTTACTCGATTGCCGAAAGATATACCCAGAATAATTGTTGACTAGCTGTAATGCAGAAGCGGTGACAAAAAAGAAAAGCCGCGCTTTCGCGCGGCTCCCGAGATGCTGACGAACAGAGTTCGCGCAGCTATCTACCCCCTTTCTTTATATTATTGACAACTTACATCTACGCCAAGTGAATAAGGCACTTGTTCGTCGCCTCCCAAAAACACTTTTCTTCTAAGTTTAAAATCCCAGCGCTCTATGATTGCATCCGCCGGAATACTTAATAATACCATAGGAACAAAGCGAATTCTAAATGTAGCATTGCCCACATAGGGAACTTGTCTTTCTGGAAAGTTTGGTGTCGTAAAATAATTCACGCCTCCCTTGTAAGAAACTCCATTTTCATCTACTCCTTCTGCATAGAGGTACAAATCGTCTGGCGCTAAGCCAATTAAACTATCTGATGTTTCTCTAAAATTCTCATAGGTAATAGTAACAATATCTTCCTTTTGTGGTGTTTTAGGGAAAATCCAAGCGGGTTCACGCAAGGTAGCTGGAGGATCAATGGAAATATTGATGTCTGCCGATTTCCTATCTGGATCACCATAGCCTCCTCCATCTTCGGGCTTAACTAAGAAAGACAATCCTCTTGTATATGCGCTTGCC
>ERZ888423.1545-NODE-1545-length-19547-cov-7.734506_pt1 | contig 19547 bp, 24 predicted proteins | sample MGYA00520523_ERZ888423 | MGnify/ENA primary metagenome ERZ888423 (study PRJEB32303, sample SAMEA104408611) | aquatic metagenome | biome: Brackish water; feature: Pelagic; material: water | place: Baltic Sea | collected 2014-06-08T10:24:00 | depth 30,27 m ...
GGTGCTTTCCCGCGAGTACCTCGACCGTCGGGTTGGCCGTCAGGTTCCGATACCAGGCGGGGTGGCCCGGTCTGCCGTAGTTCGATGCGACCAGGATCAGCGAATCGCCGTCGGTCGTATAGAGAAGCGGCAGTTGCCGGGGCAATCCGCTCTTGGCACCCGTCGTTGTCAACAGCATCACCGGCACCGGATAGGCACTGCTGAACCGACCGCCGCTGATGCGCAGCAGGGGTGGATCGATACGCGGTGCTACGCGGGTGAGGAACCAGTTGCCGGGCGATGACCGGCCGAACCGCTCGAGGGTGCGTTCGTAGATGCCCATGCGGCGGCGCGAAGCTGACATATGCAGAACGCTACAGCCCGACAATCTCGCGGTCGCTCAGCCGCGGGAAGTGCCATTGGACCCTAGGGCCGTCGATCCTCGTCGAGGACCATTATGGGCATGGACGCGACAGCTGGACCGGACACGCCGGTAACCGAACTGACCGAGGCCGAATGTTGGAGCCTGCTGTCCGGCGTCTCGCTCGGCAGGCTCGTGACGACCGTTGATGGATGGACCGAGATATTCCCCGTCAACTTCGTCGTCCAGCGCAACACACTGCTGTTCCGCACTGCCGAAGGAACCAAACTCCTCACCGCGGTGCTCAACGAACACGTGGTGTTCCAGGTCGACGACCACAACGTAGCCGGAGGGTGGAGCGTGGTGCTCCGTGGCACAGCACATGCGCTGTCTTCCTCAGCTGAGATTGATGACGCGCACCGTGCCGGGCTCTACCCCTGGGTCGCGACCCAGAAGTTGCGTTTTGTGCGTATCACGCCGGACACGTTGACCGGCCGCCGATTCGTCTTCGGCCCGGAACCGGACGGCCCCCCGCTGGTCAGCTGAACGGCTAAACAATTGAACAACTACGTCAGACCCAGTACGGCACCCGCGAACGGTACTGGCGCATCGCGAAGGCGGCGAAGATCCACCCGATCACCGTCAGTGACAGCACCACCACCCAGTGCCGCAAATCCTGCTCGGCGCCGAGCAGTGGGGCTCGGACGATGTCGAGGTAGTGCAGCAGTGGGTTCAGTTCGACGATCTTGGCCCAGTTACCGGCACCCTGGGCCTGCAGCGTCGACTCGTTCCAAATGATCGGCGTCATGAAGAACAACAGTTGAACCAGGCTGGCCAACAGTGGGCCGATGTCGCGGTAGCGGGTGGCCAGAATGCCGAAACACAATGCCACCCAGACACAGTTCAGCGCGATCAGGAAAAGTGCTGGGATGAACGTCAGATCCGTCCACTGCCACGGCTTGGGAAAGATGATCGCGATGATGACGAAGATGATGATGTTGTGCCCGAACAGGATTAGTTGTCGCCACACCATCCGGTAGACGTGCACCGACAGCGGTGTCGGAAGTTGTTTGATCAGGCCCTCGTTGGCGATGAAAACGTCGGCACCTTCGAGGATGGACGCGTTGATCAGGTTCCAGACAATCAGGCCCAGCGTGACGTACGGAAGGTGCTCGGAAAGTTCGAGCTTGAATAACTTGGAGTACAGCCCGCCCATTGCCACTGCAGTGGTGCCCGTCGCGATGGTGATCCAGAACGGCCCGAGCACGGAGCGCCGATAGCGCTGTTTGATGTCCTGCCAGCCCAGGTGTAGCCACAGTTCACGCTTGCTGAAGCCGCCGACAAGGTCGCCCCAGGCCCGTCGAAACGTCTTGGACTGCGCAGCGGCATCGGTGAACGTCATAGTGTGCCTATCCCGTCGCTGCGCTCGCCCGGGGCACTTTTCCCGTCGCTGCGCTCGCCCGGGCCGAACCTTTCACGGCGGCCCAAGCGCCGCAATCGAATCCATTCCCGCAGCCCGGCGGGATCCCGTTGGGAGACCAGGAAGTACCAGCCGAATCGCAGCCACTCCTGGGGGATCAGCTTGCGCATCCCCGGTTGGGACTGGAGGTAGCCCCGGTTGCGGTAGGTGAAGTACCGCTTCGTGGGGTTGTCGGGATACTGGGTATGCATGCGACCGCCGAGGATCGGTTTGAATTCGTCGCCGCCCTGGGGGTGCAGGTAGGCCGCAGTGAGGCAGGTGCCGAAAGGTAGTCCGGAACGCAGCAGTCGACGGTGCAGTTCGGTTTCGTCACCGCGGAAGAACAAGCGGAGGTCCGGCACACCCACCGCCTCGAGAGTCGACGCGCGGAAAAGCGCGCCATTGAACAGGTGCGCAATGTTCGGCATGAAGTCGGGAGCACTTGATTCCGTGCGTAGTTCGCTGACCCGGCGACGCCAGCTCAGCCCGCGCCGCAACGGGAAAGCGAGACGTTCGGGATCATCGATATCGCAGATCATCGGCGACACTTCGGCCAGCCCATACCGCTCGGCGCAGGTCAGTAACGTGGCCAGCACCTCGCCGTCCTGCGGGCGCCCGTCGTCGTCGGCCAGCCAGATCCACTGCGCGCCAAGACTCAGCGCGTGGAGCATGCCCAGCGCGAAACCCCCTGCACCACCGAGGTTTCGGTGGGAACCCAGGTAGGTAGTCGGAATCGGTTGACCGGCAACCAAATCGCGCACCTGATCGTCGTGATCGTTGTCCACCACAATCAGGTGATCCGGTTGCCTGCTCTGGGAAGAAACTGCGTCCAGTGACTTGGCGAGTTGGTCGGGGCGACGATGGGTGACGACGACTGCGACAATGAACTGCCCCTCGGCGATCACGTCACTCATGAGTGTGTGCTGTCTCCTCGAGAATTTCGCGTACATGTCGGGCGGCGTCCTCGCCCTCGTAGGCCCGCACCACGTCCTCGATCTCGCCGGTCATCTTCACTGTGCCGTGGTCGATCCACATCGCGGTATTGCACAACCGTGCCAGAAACTCATTGGAGTGGCTGGCGAACACGAGAATGCCGGAGCGCTCGACCAGCGCTGCCAGCCGGGTCTGGGCCTTCCTCATGAACTCCGCGTCGACGGCGCCGATGCCCTCATCGAGCAGCAAGATCTCCGGGTCGATGCTGGTCACCACACCCATCGCCAACCGGACCCGCATGCCGGTCGAGTAGGTGCGCAACGGCATCGACAGGTAGTCGCCGAGCTCGGTGAATTCGGCGATCTCGTCGACCTTGGCCATCATCTGCTTGCGGGTCTGCCCGAGGAACAGGCCGCGGATGATGATGTTCTCGAATCCGGAGATTTCGGGGTCCATTCCGACACCCAGATCGAACACCGGCGCGACGCGTCCGCGTACGGTTGCCACCCCGCGGGTGGGTTCGTAGATGCCTGACAGCAGCCGCAGCAGCGTTGACTTGCCCGCACCGTTGTGCCCGACCAGACCGACTCGGTCGCCCATCTTCAGTGACATCGTGATGTCTCGCAGCCCCTCGATGACGACGACGTTGGAGTCGTTGCGTCCGATCGCGCCGCCGGCCTTGCCGAGAAACGCCTTCTTCAGCGAGCGCGCTTTGGCATCGAAGATCGGGAACTCCACCCACGCATTCCGCGTCTCGATGCGTGGTTCCTGCCGAGCTAAGGGTTCAGGGCTACGGGGCATACCGACCTCACAGGTACTGACCGGTGCCGGGATGTCCGGGGCCACCCCGTTGTCCCGGCACGCTCACCCCGGGCGGCAGCGCGCCCTGACGCATCTGCTCGAGTTGCTGGCGGGCCGCCATCTGCTGGGCGAACAGCGCGGTCTGGATACCGTGGAAGAGGCCCTCGAGCCAGCCGACCAGCTGGGCCTGAGCGATCCGCAGTTCAGCGTCCGACGGAACCGCATCCTCGGTGAACGGCAGCGTCAGCCGCTCCAGCTCGTCACGCAGCTCCGGTGCCAACCCTTCTTCGAGCTCACTGATGCTGGTGCGGTGGATGTCGCGCAGACGACTGCGGCTGGCATCGTCGAGTGGTGCTACCCGCACCTCCTCAAGGAGTTGCTTGATCATCGTGCCGATCCGCATCACCTTCGCGGGCTGTTCCACCAGGTCGGTCAACGACTGTCCGTCGCCCCGCCCGATGTCCTGCTCGTCCAAATCGTCCGAGTCACCCAGGTCGGCGCCGATGATCTCGATGCTGTCGTCGTCGGTGTTGGTAGTCATGTCCCTAGAGTCTCCCAGCATCACGCCGGCGGTAGGTGCGGGCCTCGCCGCTGTCGATGATCATCTTCTCCCACTTCGCCGGACTAATATACTGCCCAGACGGCCCGTTCCGGTTCGGCGCGGGCAGGAAAACGTAAGGTCGAGCATCCGCCGGATCGGCCCCGATCCGGTCCGGTACGACGGAATTCGCCGACGCACTAAGGTGGGTGAACATGGCATACGACGTCGCTCGGGTGCGTGGATTGCACCCGTCGTTGGGCGATGGCTGGGTGCACATGGATGCCCAGAACGGCATGCTGCTTCCGGACGCTGTAAGCCGAGCCGTCTCGACTGCATTCCGCGGTTCGATGCCCACCACCTCGGGTCCGCACCCGTCGGCCCTGCGCAGCGCAGCAGTGCTGGACGCGGCCCGTCGGGCGGTGGCCGATCTGGTGAATGCCGATCCGTCCGGGGTGGTGTTGGGTGCCGACCGCGCGGTGCTGCTGACATCGTTGGCAGATGCCGCGTCGGCCCATGTCGGGCTGGGCTGCGAGGTGGTGGTGACCCGCCTCGACGACGAGGCGAACATCGCACCCTGGCTGCGCGCAGCGAACCGTTACGGCGCCAAGGTCAAATGGGCCGAGGTAGATATCGAGACCGGCGAGTTGCCAATCTGGCAGTGGGAAGGCCTGGTGACCCGGCCGACCCGGTTGGCCGCAATTGCCTCTGCCTCTTCGACTTTGGGAACAGTCACCGAACTGAGCGAGGTCACCAAGTTGGTGCACGAGGTCGGTGGACTCGTGGTCGTCGACCACTCGGCTGCGGCCCCGTATCGACTCATCGACATCAACGAAATGGATGCCGATGTGGTCGCGGTCAATGCCATCGCGTGGGGTGGTCCGCCCATCGGAGCCCTGGTCTTCCGCGACCCGTCAGGCATCGATGCGTTTGGGTCGGTGTCGCTGGACCCCAACGCCACCGGCCCAGCCCGGCTGGAGCTCGGTTCCCACCAGTTCGGGATGCTCGCCGGTGTGGTCGCGAGTATCGAATACCTTGCAAACCTGGACGATTCGGCGCAGGGAAGTCGTCGTGAGCGGCTGTCGGTTTCGATGCAGTCGTCGGCGGACTACCTGAGCGGGTTGTTCGATTACCTACTGACTTCGCTGCGCTCGTTGCCGGCGGTCATGATGATCGGCAGCCCGGAAGTGCGTATCCCGGTGCTGACTTTCGCGATCGAGAACGTGCCCGCTGAACGCGTCGTGCAGCGACTGGCCGACAACGGCATCCTGGCGATCGCGAACGTGAGTTCGCGCGTTCTGGACCTGATCGGCGTCAGCGATATCGGTGGCGCGGTGACCGTCGGGCTGGCGCATTACAGCACCGCCGCCGAGGTCGACCAGCTGGTGCGGGCGCTCGCGTCGCTCGGCTGAATCTGCTCACCCAGTGCTAATGGTCACCGCGCGCTAATGATCAACGCGCAGTAGCACTTTGCCCGACACATCGCCGGACGCCAGCAGCTCGTGGGCGGCCTGGGCCTCGGCCATCGGAAACTCTGCACCGATCACCGGCCGCACCAGGCCGTCGGCCACCATCGGCCAGACGTCGTCGACCACCCTGGCGACGATGTTGCTCTTGCCGCCGGGTCCGTCGATGGGCCGGGACCGCAGCGCTGTCGCCAGGATGCCGGCGCGTTTGGCAAGCAGCTTGCCGATGTTCAGCTCTGCCTTCGCGCCGCCTTGCATGCCGATGATGACCAACCGGCCGTCGTTGGCGAGAGCATCGACGTTGCGGTCCAGATAGGCCGCGCCCATGATGTCGAGGATGACGTCGGCCCCCCCTGCGTTGCGCACGACCTCGACGAAGTCCTCATTGCGGTAATCGATGGTGATCTCGGCGCCCAATTCAGCACACAGGTCGAGCTTGTTGCGAGAGCCCGCGGTCACGGCGACCCGGCAGTTCAATGCGCGGGCCACCTGGACGGCGTGGGTGCCGATGCCGCTGGCGCCACCGTGGATGAGAAGCAGCTGCGACGCGCGCAGACCGGCGGTCATCACCAGGTTCGACCAGACTGTGCAGGCGACCTCGGGCAGCGCCGCGGCGTAAGGCAGCGCAACGTTGCCGGGCTGAGGCAGGACTTGGCCTGCGGGAACGGACACGTATTCGGCGTAGCCACCGCCGGCCAGCAAAGCGCAGACTGGTTGCCCCGGGGACCAGTGCGTGACCCGCTCGCCGACGGTCTCGATCGTTCCCGAGACTTCGAGGCCGATGATCTCGCTGGCGCCGGGAGGCGGTGGGTATCTGCCGGCGGCTTGCAGCAGATCGGCGCGATTGACTCCAGCGGCCACGACCTTGATGAGGACTTCGCCGGCTGCAGGGGTGACGTCCGGCACGGGCTGCCAGACGAGTCGGTCGGGGGATTCGGCCACGATCGCGAGCATTGACGTAACGCTACTACGCTGCGGAAAGACCGTTCCGTGTTAGTGCGCATGGAGCGCCCAACCCGGTCAGCGCAGCGCAACACTCAAGTTGCGGGCCCGCGAGCTGCCGGCCCGCGCTCAACCCGATGACGTGCGGCCAGGTGGCTGCAGATTTTGCACGGCGCTTTTCACAACTCGTCCAGCAAGCCTTGCTTTTGCGCGAACTCGATCACGCGTTCGCGGGCTTCCAGTACCTGCTCGGCATTCATCGAAGGTTTGACCTGCAGAAACATTTCGGTCAGGTGATGTCTCAACTCTCTTGCCGACAACACGTCGTAATAATCGTCTTCAGCGGTACCGTCTGGTTCTTGAGAACTGTCCGGTGAAGCCGCCGACTTTGGCGCCAATAGCACTGAAGTGGCGAACATGCCTCGATCTCCGGCCTCGATGTCAAACGTAACGCGGACACCGGCTCGCATCGCCGACTTCTCAATGTCGCCGAGGTCGTTGGCATGCAGGAATACGTCCTCACCACCGCCGTTGGGGGAAATGAAGCCATAGCCCCGCACTTTGTCGAACCGAACTACCTGTCCTGCAGACCTCATGGGAACTCTCCTGCTTCATCGATGCAGTCCTTGACGACTTGAGAAGGTCTCGTAGTTTAGTCGAACAAAGCGTGTCGAATCACTCGCGCCGAAGGCGTGGGTCCTGAGATCGGGCGGGTTTAGACTGTCCCGCGGTGGCGTGGCAGAGCGGCCTAATGCACTCGCCTTGAAAGCGAGAGTCGGCTAACACCGACCGGGGGTTCAAATCCCTCCGCCACCGCTCGTCGTATGTGCACTGGTGCGGACCAAGGGCTATCAGCGGCCTCAGCCGAATGGTCCTCTGCGCCGGCACGTCGGCGCTTCGCCCCGGACTGGCCGCATAGGTGTTGGTGCCGGCGCCCCAGCCCGTTTTGGGGCCGATGTCGAACGAGATCACTGAGGGCCCGGTTTGCTCCCACGATTGCACGTAGGCAGCCGACTTCACTTCCACCCCGATACCGTCGATGTCGAGGTTGTCCGACCGGGCGTGGTTGAGCAGTTCCCGATAGACGTAGGAGTTGGTCAACGCCGCCGACTCAGTCTTCGGGAGCGTTCCGGTGAGCAGCATGTCCAGACTTTGAAGGAAGACGCGGGTCGCCCCGACGCCGACTCCCCTTCTGTCTGAGATCTCGGCGTCGTCGAGGCCTTCTTCCCGGAGCCGGAACGTGGCCCCGTGCGATAACCCGTCTCCGCTTCGGCGCAGGACGTCCTCGATCTCGGCGAGCATGTCGGGCGTCAGCCCTCCGGTGGCGGCCGCGTATTCGTCGCGGGTGACGGGTCCGTCGGAGGTTACGGTATCGGCATGTGCCGGTTCGCGTTCCGGTTCCACTCGGCGCGGTTGCGCGGGTGACCCGCCGCCGGGTTCGCGGACCGGCGCCTGCGCTGCGGTCAGGTTCTCGGCGCTAGTCGTCGCGTTCGATGACGGCGTCGAGGCTCTCGGCGACCTCCTCGGCGAGGAGTCGTCCGGGACCGTCGTAGAGCGATGAGGCGCCGGGGCCGAACATCGTCCAACTTCCGCGCTGCGAGGAGTACCGCGGCTCCCCGTAGAGCACGACCACCTCCGCTGGTTCGCGGTGGGCGAGTTCGGATTGCCGGGAATGCCAGATGAAGCCGTGCAGCCGCTTGCTGCGTCCGAGCGCGGACACAGCGAACCGGCGGGTGCAGGGGTAGTGCTCAGCGGCGGAGGCGACGACGGCCTCCCGGGACACCTCGAGCCGCTGCAACTCGCCGTCGCGCAGGTCGGCCAGCGCTGCGATCGCCGGAACGCTAACGTGGGCAAGCAGTTTGCCCCGCAGGTCGCGTTCGTAGACGGTGCGGTCACTGCGCTGGTGCACGTCGTGGAACACCGTCTCCAGCAGGGCGGCGGTCGGTGTCGTGGCCAGGTAGAGGCTGGGCAGGCGCTGCGTGGTCTTGGGATCGTCGATCGGGGAGAACCGGGCGTCGCCGACGCCGGGGTTGTGCTCGTCGTAGCCCCAGGTCGCGTCGTAGACGCGATACCAAGCTGTTCCCTTCGCCAGCGACACTGTCCGCAGCGGGGGCAGCCCCGGTGCTACCGGGCAGCCGTCGGGGTCGGGGCAGGTGAGGTCCTGCGGCGGCGGGGCCGTGGCCATCGCGGGCGGGATCAGGCCGCGCTTGCCGCGGCGAACCGCTGCGCCGCGCGCAGCACCCGCTGCGGGTTCGACCGGACCAGCTGCTCGGGGGTCTCCCCGGAGAGCAGGCTCGTCAGTGAGGTCAGCCACGTCCACAGCGCCCAGCTCTGCACACCGGCGTCGACCAGCGTCTGCAGGACGGGCTGCAGCTCGGGCCGCGGCTCGCCGTCGGCGTCGAGCTGGAAGGCGGGGATGATCGTGCGGCCGTCATGCTTGACGGTGAACAACTCGCGGGCCTCCCTGCGCCGCGACAGCCATGTACGGGTGCTCGACTCGCGGGCGCCGCCGCGCATCTGCTGCAGCGACTCGTGGGTGTAGACCGGCGTGGCCAGCAGTGCGTCACGGCGGGAAGCCAGCCGCTGGGCCTGCGCCAGGCTGGCCGGCGGGACCAGCGACACACCTTTGGCCATCAGGGTCTGAACCAGACTGCCGCGGACCTCGGCGACGCGGGCGGCCCTGACGACCTGCACCTCGGCGTGCAGGCGCAGCGCCTCAAGGAGTTCCGGGCGGCTGACCCCGAACACCTCCAGGTGATCCCCACGCTCCTCGACCTTGAAGGTGGGGGAATCCGCGACGCTCATGTAGCAAGTGTAGCAAGTGGGGCAAAGGGTTGCGGCTGCTACAGCACCTGGTCGCCGGGCCGGCGCGGGTGCGGCAGGTCCCCGGACGAATCAGGTGGGGAAACCGCTGCTGGCGGGCAGCAATCGCCCGGGGGAAGGATGCTCGGCGGCTGGGAGATCCGAATGGAGATGTATCTGTGCGCCGACCACGGCGACCGGCAGGGAAAGTCCGATCACCCTGCCCTGCTGACGTGGTTCGACGACACCACCAATCGGTGGGCGGCCGGGCTCGTCACCATCACCGACAACCGGCTGTGGTGGAGGGAATCCTGCAAACTGATCTGCCGCGCAACCTGCTACTGCACATGAATCCCGATGCGCGCGAACGCATCGTCTCGTTCCCCCGCTCCGGTCAGAAGCGGGTGGACCAACTGTTTCAGGAGGTCCAGGGGCAGATCGTCGGCCGTCAGACTGAGCTCACAGTCGGACAACAGGACGACGCCCCGAAGCGCGCGCGGGACGCACTCGGGCTGCCCGCGCCCGTCAAGGGCGAGTGGATCGCCGCGCGCTTAGCCTCAATACCGTTCAGTTAGCAGGCTAGAATCGTGCATTGTGGTGGTGTGCGGGGTTGTGGATGGTGCCTGCGTTTGGCGGCCCATTTGAGGACTCCCGATGCGATCGCTGGCACCTACCTCGAAAGTCAAGTGGCCCTGCGCAGTTTCGGCGAGGTGTCCGTGCGCTGGACCGGCGAGACCACCGCCAACATGGCAGAAGCCGCCCTGCATGTCCTGGGCGCCCCGCGACCGCGGAGTGCATTCTCGACACCATGGGCTCCGATGCGGGCAGGAGTCCGGAGACCGTTAATGGGACGCTGTCGGACGATGACCGATTCGTTCGCGCGAGCCGCCGCAGCAGGCGGCAGCCGTGGCAGCGGAGAGCTAGCGTCAGCGCACCTGGTTCCACAGGCAGTAGCCACTGAGCTTGACCGAGCCTGAAGGGTGGCTGGGCGATGTGACGCTGTGGGCGGACTTGGCTGTGTGGCTGCACCGGGGCGCGGTTTCCCGCATGATTGCTTTCATGCAAAGCAGGCAAATCACTGAACTCGCCTCCGATCTCGCTATGCACGAGGCGGCTGGTGATTATCTGGCGGTTATCGACGGCGTCCGAGAGCTAGTGGCGAAGGATCGGGCGGCTGTCAAGGACCCGTGGGTTAAGGGATGGATTGGTCGGCGCTGGCGCGATCTGTTCCTGCAGGAGGCGGTCAAGGACGATCAGGCTGTGGGCGTCGCTTCCAAGCCGATCATGCTTTCGTCGCTGCCGCTGCCGGCGGCATTCAAGAAGTCCAACCCCCGCCAGGCTATTGCTGAGCGATTCCTCAAGGACGCCTCCGCCAGCGAGTGGCAGGCGGTACTGCCCGAGGCGCAGTACGCCAACATCGAGAACACGACGCTGGTCCTATGCGGTGGCTTGCTCACGGGCATGCTGCATCCGGCTGCGCACATGTTCCCGGTGGAGGCTGATCGACTCTATAAAGAGCGGGGGTGGCGCACCTTGCGCGCCGATTCTCACCCGGTGCGCTCCTGCGAGGCCAATGAGGCCGATCTTGAGGCGGCGTTCCGCGGTGAGGGGCTCGACGCCTTGATGCGCCCGATCGAGAATCCGACCCCGCCGGACAAGGTCTTCATGCTCGGCTACAGCAAGGGCACACCGGACATCTTGTCGTTCATGGTGCACCACCCCGAGTACCACGACCAGATCAAGGGCGTGTTCACCTGGGCCGGCGCCGTGGGTGGCTCCTACACCGCAGACGGCATTTACGATCAGATCAAGGACTTGCCCACCGAGGGCTCCTATGAGTACATCAGCAGACTGCTCTCGGTGATCAGCCCGTTAATGTTGGACCAGGTTGAGGTGCTGCGCCTCGACGAGTTCGACGTCAAGGGCGCACTGTATGACCTGCGCACCGATGTCCGCGAGTCATTCATCAACGAGCACTCGCAGTATCTCGACGGCCTGGGCATCCCGATCTTTGCGCTCACCGGTGCGACAACTCCGCTCGAGGTGCCGAACATCCAGTTCATGGATTGCGTGCGGCTGAGCTCCTATGACGCCAACAACGACATGCAGCTGACCCAGCGGCAGGCCATCCTGCCGATCGGCATGAACACCCACATTGCCATGGCGCACGCGCATCACTGGGACATCGCCTACGCGCCGTTCCCGATCGCGATGCGCGCCATCACCCCGAATCTGGACCATTCGTGGCCGCGTTACGCCGCCCTAGTGGCCAACTGGGAAATCCTCGCAGAGTTGGCCCTCATCGACTAGGCGATTGATTCCAAGGGGCCAGTGATCGTAAGCGGTCAGTGAGCGGCGGATGGTGAGTCCAACCGCCGGGGAATCAAATCGGCGTGTCGTTCCGCGTGACTGGTCCTTTTCCGATCGCACGTTGGGATTGACCTATGGCACGACTGCCCAGCTACATCACCCGCGCGGAGGGCAAGTGCGGTGTCACCTACGAGGCGCGGATCACCGCGCTGCTTGCGGACGGGCGCAGGCTGCAGCCCAAGCGCCGGTTCAAGACGCTCGACGCCACGTTACGACTTGGGGCGTCTCCTCGACGCAGCGGCGCCGTTGGCGCTGGAGGCCGACCCCTACCTGACGACGTCGCTGTGGGCCGCCGCGTTCAGCGCAGAAAAGGCACTGCGCCATGGCAACGCCGCCGGTCAGCGCCGGGGCGTGCGGATCGCGTTGGAGCAGTTTCGCCACGCCCTGCGTGACATTATCGACAACCGCCCCTACCAGGACGACGCCTCCGTCCGGGACGTGCTGACCCGGACGGCGGACACCCTCGCCGCTCCGCAGAAGGCGCTCGGCGAGTTGTTCGGGGTCTCGGTACGACAGCTTCAACGCTGGCTCGCGACGGCGGGCTCGCAACCGGCCGCCGCCGAGGCCGCACGCATCCGCGTGGTCGCACAAATCGTCAACCAGCTGCGCCACACCTTCACGGGGCCGGGAGTGCTCGCCTGGTTCAGCCGGGAACACCCCCTGCTCGGCGAGCGTCCGATCGCGTTACTCGATGACCCGATGCGCTACCCCGAGCTCATCAGCGTCGCGACCGCCGCCCGCTCCATGGCCGGATGATCTTCACCGTATTTCGGCACGCAGCCTACGACTCGCCGTGGTGGGCATTTCCCAGCGCCCGGTCCGGGCGATTCCACCGCGGGAGCCGCGACACAGCTCAATACCTATGCCTGCACCCGCACCTATGCCTGCACCCGCTCGGCCCGGCTGCGGAGATGTTGCGCCACAACGTCGGCCCCGACGGCGACCCCGACCAGCTGATCCTGAATCTGTGGACGGCGGTCATCGAGATTGGCGACGTCACACGGGTCGATTTCGCGGACTGCGAGTACCACGGGTTGACCGCCGATGAACTCGTCGGCGACGATTATCGCCGCACACAGGAACTGGCAGCAGCGGTCGCAGCTGGCGGGGCAGCTGCGTTGATCGTGCCGTCGGCGGCGTTGCCGGGAACCGACAACCTCCTCTTGTTCGGCCCGCGGGTGTTGAATCCGTTTCTGCGGCCGCCGCTCAGTTCCGATGAGATCAGGACCGGACGTCTCACCGACGCGGGACGATCTCCGCTGGAAGTGGCCCCGCACGTCCGCTGGAACGGTGTACCGCATAGTGCCGTCGAGCAGTGGAAGGCAACAGGAAGCTACGACGCCTTCGACGATCCTCCCGCGGGGCGTTGGTGAGCCATTTCTCCGGCTGATTCGTCCGGGGACCTGCAGCGACCAGCCTTTTCGGACACCTACACAGGGCAAAAAAAGAGGCTGACCTGGGCACTAGGAAGTCCGTCCGCTGTTTTCATTGGGAGGTCATCTGCTTGCGAAGAATCGCTGTACGCGACAAACAGGTCGTTCGGTCTGGATCAGGTGTGGTTCCCCGAATCCCTCAACACCTAACGCGTTGTCAGGCGTGCCGAGCCCGGGAGCAGCTGGAATATGCCACGCCGAATAGCACAAGTGCTACTCTGTGGTTTATGGGTACTGTCGGCCTGCGCGAGCTACGCCAGAACGCATCCGATCTGGTCCGTCGCGTCGAGGCCGGGGAAGAGATCACGATCACGGTGGCGGGTCGACCAGGGGCAAGGCTGGTGCCGGCAGTGCCTCAGACCTGGAGACGATGGGCCGAAGTCGCTGATCTGTTCTCCGGCCCCGCAGACCCTGATTGGACGGCAGACCGGGAACAGATCGCCCACGAGGTGCGCGATCCCTGGCCGGAGCGATGAGAGCGGTCCTCGATACCAGCGTCGTTATCGCGACGAATGTTGGCCAGCTCGCCGGCGACCTGGCCATCAGTGCAATCACATTGGCGGAACTGCACTTCGGAGTGTTGGTGGCTAAAACTACGAAGGTGCGCAGCGAGCGTCTACGGCGTCTGAGCCAGCTTCAGCGCACCTTTGATGCGATCCCACTCGACGATGTCGTCGCCGCGAGCTACGGGCATGTCGCGGCAGCCATCGTCGAGGCGGGTCGACAGCCCCGCGCCCGATCGATGGACCTACTGATCGCGGCGACTGCGCATGCCCATTCCGCACGCCTTTACACCAGAAACGGCGATGATTTCGCCGGTCTCGACGACTTGATCGAGATCGTCCCCGTCTGATTGGAGCCATTCCCATTAGGAACGGGTCAGGGGATCGGCGGTGCGCCGGGAATCACCGGATCACCGATCTGGACCCCCGGAGGGTCCAGGGCGGCCGACATGTCGGTACCCCGCGGCAGACTCTTGAGAGTGCCTACCTACGACGCCCAGCTGTTCACCGACCCGACCCCGCGAGTACCAGGTTTCCACGATGTCCAATGCCGCATCACGTGGACGCCGCACGCCGAAGGTGCCGCCGGCATCACGGTCAGCGGCGACTATCTGGACGCCGAATCACCCATGGGCGCGGTCTCTTTGGGCTGCGGGATCGAAAGTGCGCTGCACGACCTGGGGATCAGCGATCTGATCGACTACGACCACCTGGTCACGGTCGCCGATCTGGTCTCCGCGCAACTGGCCCGCCAGCCCAGGGCTGAGGTCAACTGTCGGCACGGCAAGGCGGTATTGGAGTTGGTGCCGCGCTCGAGCGTCGGGCCTGGATCTACTCGCCGGTGAATTTCGGCGCCCGCTTCTCGAACATCGCGGCGATGCCCTCGGTCAGGTCCTTGGACGCCAGGAACGCGGAGTTCCACGCCGCGACGTAGCGCAGGCTGGCCGACACGTCAGCGATGCGCTGCTCATCGAGGACGTCCTTGATGCCGTTGACCACCAGTGGCGGGTTGGCGGCAATTTCGGCGGCGGTGGCGCGCGCGGCGACCAGCGACGCCTCGGAGTCTGGGTAGACATCGTTGACCAGGCCGATCTTCTCGGCGCGGGCAGCGTCGATGTCCTTGCCCGTCAACGCCAGTTCGCGCAGATGCCCGTCGGACACGATGAGCGGCAGCCGGGCCAGCGAGCCGACGTCGGCGACGATCGCGAGCTTGACCTCCCGCACCGAGAACTTCGCGTCGGCGCTCGCGTAGCGGATGTCGACGGCTGAGATCAGATCGACGCCGCCGCCGATGCACCATCCGTGCACCGAAGCGACCGTCGGTGTGCGGCAGTCCGCGACCGCGGTGATGGACTGCTGCATGGTCGTGAGCTCGGCGTGGAACTCCGCGCGCGGTTTGGCCAGCGCGCCGTCGGCGAGCATCGGTGACAGTGTGCCCCCCATCGCTGCGAGGTCGAGGCCGTAGCTGAAGTTACGGCCCGACCCGGTCAGAACGATCGCCCGCACGTCGGGGTCGGCGTCCAGTTCGGCGAAGACCACAGGCAGTTCGGCCCAGAATGCCGGACCCATCGCGTTGCCCTTGCCCGGGCCGATCAACGTCACCTCGGCGACCAGGTCGGCGATGTCGATGGTGACTGACTCGTATGCGTTGCCCATGACCAAAAGGCTAGCCACTCACAATGGTCGGCCGCCCATCAGGTCAGTCCAGCTAGCCGCCCATCAGGACATCGCTGACCCGCGCGCCGGGCAGGAACTGGCAGGCCGCGTCCGCCAGGATCTGCCCGACGAACTCGCCGTCAGGCCCCAGCGGGTTACTTTCCTGGGAGAGGATCTCGCGCACTACTGCCAACCGGGTGGCTTCGTCGAGTTCGCTGAATTCCGCACACTTCATGGTCAGCGCGTTCGCCGGGGCGGGGACCTGCGGGATGTCGGTGTTGCGGGTAGGCAGCGGGATGTTCGGCAGCGTGATGTCGGGCAGGCCCGGAATTGTCGGCAGACGCCCGTCGGGTGTCGGCGACGAGGTCAGCGGCGGACCTGGTTGGGTCGTCTGAGCGACCGAGCCTTCCGTCGTGCGCTGGCATGCCGTGGTCAGGCCGAGAGCCATCCCGACACTGACGACGGTCGCCGCCATCACCGATGCGTGAATCTTCATCCTGGCCACGATATGCCGCTAGACCCGTTCGAGATAGAAATAGAGGTGGCGAGGCGTGCCCGAGGTGGTGTCCAGTGCACCCTTGCCGTTCATGATGCCGATCACCGCGTTCTCGTCGATGACCTTGAAATGGTCGTGCACCGGCCTGCCGTCGTAGACCATCGAGGCGACCATCTCGCCGCGGAACTCCTCCATCCACAGGCTGGCCTCTCCGTTCATCGCCTCGGTGTTGGAGAATCTGTTGCCGTCGCCGTCGATGCACACCAGCGGCTTGGCGTCGGTGGCGGAGTGGAACGTCTTGCCGAACCAATTCAGCTGCTTCATGAATCCATTGGCCATATGGCCGGTGTTGAACTCCCCGCCCTTCCACTCCCCGATCATGAAGTCGAGGTTGGCGGGGGCCAGCGTCGCCCAGAACTCATCGAGCTCGGCGTCGGTGAGCTGGTCGCTGCGCCCCGTGAGTTCGGTGAACGTGGCGCGTGCAGTACCTGTTGCATTCATCGTTGCGTTTCCTGTCCGGTGATCCAGCGACTGGCGAATTCGAGAAATGTGTCGGTCTCGTCGGGAGAGGCGACGGTAACCCGCACACCGTCCTGTCCGTAGGGGCGCACGATGATGCGGGCGTTCGCGGCGTCCGCGGCGAAGCGCTGGGCGTGGCCGTCCACAGGCAACCAGACGAAGTTGGCCTGCGAAGGTGGCACCTCGTATCCGGCGTCGCGCAGGGTCGTCGTGACCCGGGTGCGTTCGGCGACGACAGCATCGGTGCGGGCCAGCAGCTCGTCGGCCGCGTCCAGGCAGGCGATCGCCGCAGCTTGGGAGATGCTGGTGGCGCTGAACGGCACGTAGACCTTGCTGAGTGCGGCGATGATCTCCGGATCGCCGACGGCGTACCCGATGCGGAGCCCGGCCAGGCCGTAAGCCTTCGAGAACGTTCGCAGCACAACGACATTGCTGTGCGCTTGCACCAGCCCGAAGCTGTCGGGCACCAGATCGTCGCGGATGTACTCGATGTAGGCCTCGTCGAGCACCACCAGAATGTGTGACGGCACCGCCTCGACGAAGCGGGCCAGCGCTTCGGGGCGCACGACCGTGCTGGTCGGGTTGTTCGGGTTGCACACGAAGATCAACCGGGTGCGCTCGGTGATCGCGGCGAGCATCGCGTCCAGGTCGAAGGTGTGGTCGGTCAACGGCACCTGCACCGGCGTGGCGCCGGCGGTACGGACCTGTAGCGGATAGATCTCGAAGCTGCGCCAGCCGTAGAGCACTTCGTCGCCGACAGTCGAGGTGATCTGAATCAACTGCTGGCACAGGCTGACCGATCCGCACCCCACCGAGATGTGTTCCGGTGCGAACGCCCCCTCGTTTATGGTCTTCGCCAACCGGTCCTTGAGTTCCACATAGCCGTTGTCGGGATAGCGGTTGATCCCGCCGATCGCCTTCTCGATGGCGGCACGGACACTGGGCAACGGGCCGTACACCGTCTCGTTGCTGGCGATCTTGATCGCGCCGGGCACCGTCTTACCCGGTGTGTAGGCGGGCAGATCGGCGAGTTCGGGGCGCAGGCGGGCGGGCACCCGATCAGTTTATGGCCCGCCCAGATCTGCTTTGCCTCCCGAGGTGGGCGCTGTGTACGCTCATCCATCGGCGGTAAACGTCGGGAGGCGTGCCAGAGCGGCCGAATGGGACTCACTGCTAATGAGTTGTCCGTCTTAAAGCGGACCGGAGGTTCAAATCCTCTCGCCTCCGCTGGACAGCTCAATAACTGAATACATATTGCGCCCGTAGCTCAACGGATAGAGCACCTGACTACGGATCAGGAGGTTGGGGGTTCGAATCCCTTCGGGCGCACTCATCGAAAATGCCTCTGAACTGCATTGCGCGCCGTCCTCGCTCGAGCGCTAGGAATATGCCCCCTGCAGCTGGGCACGGATCGGCCGGACAGATGGGAGGTCGCCACAGTGTCCGAAACATCGAGAATGTCCGAAGCATCGAGGTCGATGAGCAGAATTCCCCTTTCATTTCGATACCCAACCGCGAAGACCGGCACAACGCATGCGAGGCTGCGCAACCGGGTGTTGCGATTGACGGGAATCAATCTGCTCCCCTCCGACGACATTGCGGCCGCATTCAAGGCCGGACTGACCGAGGGCGACCCGGTCGCAGAGCTCTTCGTCAGTGAGACCTACCACGGTGATATCGGTGCCCGGAAAGCCCGGGATCTTGTCGAAGAAGCGATGCGGACGGGGATAGACAACGTTGCGGAAGCACCGGAGTCGATGCGGGCGCTTTTCGACGAGTTCGAACAGATTCCGGAGTGGCTCGACACCGAGTTGGTTGAGGAGGGTGCTGCGGTCTGGCGGCGCTGGGCCTATGCGCTGGGAGCCGTCGGCAACGCCGGAACGATGGACACCTATACCGAAGGTTGGCTGGCGCTGCCGCTCTCACTCTCGGGGGGCTACGCCGGGGCCAGGGCGCTGCACCGCTACATGGAAACCTCGCGCTGGTGGATCGAAGTGAGCAAACCCGGTGCAATCCTGGACCCAGGATCGGCGGCGCGCAACATATCAATGCACGTGCGCATAATGCACGTCAGCGTCCGCGCCAGAGTCAAGCAGCACCCGGAATGGGACTTCGACCGGTGGGGACTTCCGATCAGCCAGTCGGCGATGCTACTCACCCTGCTGGGAGGTAGCGTCGCGCCAGCGTTGGGCTTGACGCTGTTGGGATATCTCACTTCCCCTCGTGAGATTCGCGCGGTGTTGCATTTCAACCGGTACTGCGGGCATCTGGTCGGAGTGCGCTGCACCGACTACTTCCCGCAGACGGCCATGGATGCCTGGCGCATCTTGTTTATGGCCGATTCGGCCCGCAGCTACGACTCGGCAGATACGGGCGCAGAACTCGTAGAGTCGTTCGTACCGGCCTTTGCGCCGAAGCCCACCCAACGGGGTCTGGAGCGGATTCGAGCCGTCTACCACTATCGGATCCAGGGGGGATTCGCCGGCCTGTTCATGCTGCCGTGGAATCGGCGTCGGTATGACCTACCCTCGCCGGGACTAGGCATCGCGTTGCTGCTGTTGCGAGCGCCCGTCATCGCCGCCATCGAGATTGCGCGTCGCGTGATACCCGGCCTCGACCGCCGCTGGCAGCGATTCTCGCTCAACAGGTGGGAACGCTGGCATCACTGGCAGTCCGCCAACAAGGCCGCCGAGTTCGACGCCACCGTCCCACTGCGCCGTTAGCGAGGGCTCCCGGCGTTAAAGGGGAGACACAACAACGGTTGTAGGTACAGGCGCAAGCTATAACTAAATGGGCCTTCTGTTATACCTTGTCCACGTGGACCCAAAGAGGTTTGTAGCTTCGGACTAGGGTCGCGCGGTTTCGACCGGAGGTTCGGCCGCGTACTACGCGTTTGATCCGATGCCGGTACCGAAAGAGTTGGTGCTGGCGCCGCAGACAATCATGCTCCTATCGGATGCCGATGCGGCGTTGGGGCGATTGGCCGGCGCAGGGCGACTCCTGCCCGACCCGCACCTGCCTGTGAGCGCATACCTGACGCGGGAAGCCGTCGCCAGCTCACGCATCGAAGGCACCCAAGCATCTGTTACCGAGGTATTCGACGCCGCCGTTACGGGTGCGTCGCCCCGCGCTGACGTTCAGGAAGTTCGTAACTACATCCTTGCACTGCAGCATGGCCTTAGCCGGTTGGACGACGGTTTCCCCATCTCGCTCCGGCTTATCAGGGAGGTGCATGAAATCCTGCTCACAAAAGTGCGTGGCCAGGAGCGAACGCCGGGGGACTTTCGCC
>ERZ888423.1546-NODE-1546-length-19543-cov-9.003695_pt1 | contig 19543 bp, 20 predicted proteins | sample MGYA00520523_ERZ888423 | MGnify/ENA primary metagenome ERZ888423 (study PRJEB32303, sample SAMEA104408611) | aquatic metagenome | biome: Brackish water; feature: Pelagic; material: water | place: Baltic Sea | collected 2014-06-08T10:24:00 | depth 30,27 m ...
CCATGGCCGCCAACCTGGCCAAGCGTGAAGAGCTTCTTCCTCTAATTGAGGCCCTCGTTCCAATTTCTGATGTAAAACAGGCTCGTAAGGTTCTTAATGAACATCTTCGTGTCTGGGAAAAGATCGGAATGACGCATCGTGATAAGCGCGCCGCGTTGGATGCACGTCTTGCCGCGGTTGAGTCAGCGGTAAAAGAGGCTGAGGCTGAGATTTGGCGAAAGACAGATCCGGCCGCTAAGAAGCGTGCCCAAGAGGTTGTTGCTCAGTTGACTGAATCAATCGCCAACTATGAAAAGGCTGCTGCAAAGTTTGCTGCAAATGGAAACACAAAGAAGGCAACTGAAGCCGCTGAATCTGCGACTGCACGTAAGGTGTGGCTCGCAGAGGCTGAAAAGGGTCTCGCAGAGTTCAACTAATGCCGAACCACAATTTACCAGCTACTAATTACTAGTAGTTCTGTAAACATCGTAGACACCTTCAATACCTCGTACCGCAGCCAACACCGCATCCAAATGGGTGGCATCTGCCATCTCAAAGGTAAATCGTGAAAAGGCGGTGCGATCCTTTGAGGTGCTCACAGCTGCGCTCAAGATATTTACATGCTGGTCAGACAAGGTACGGGTTACATCTGCAAGCAAGGAGGCCCGATCGAGTGCCTCCACTTGGATATTAACCAAGAAGATTGATGCCGCACCCATTCTCCACTTCACACTAACAACACGATCGGTTTGATGCTTCTGTAGATCAGAGGCGTTGGTGCAATCTGACCGGTGGATTGATACCCCGCTGCCCTTAGTTATAAACCCCATGATCGCATCGCCCGGAACTGGGGTGCAACACCGTGCAAGTTTTATGAGAACATCATCGGTTCCCTCGACATCAACAGCGTTGCTAGATCGCCTTGTAGTGGGAGCGCGATTGGGAAAAACCTCCATCGTTGGCTCAGGGTGTGAATCCTCCGCACCCATCGAAGCGACAAGTTTGTCAATAATTGATGCCGCAGAAACATGTCCATCTCCAACAGCTGAGTACAGACCATCAATATCTGAGTATCGAAGATCATGTGCTAACTCGAGAAGTGAGTGTCCTGCAAAGATTTTTTGCAGAGGTAAGCCAGCTTTTCGCATCTGTCGTGCAATTGATTCTCGTCCGGCATCGATAGCTTCTTCGCGACGCTCTTTGCTAAACCAGGCTTTAATTTTGGAGCGAGCTCTAGGACTCTTTACAAAGTTAAGCCAATCTCGGCTAGGGCCGGCAGCCTCGCTCTTATTGGTAACAATTTCGACAACATCTCCATTATTGAGGCGTGACTCAAGAGGAACCAGTCGACCATTCACCTTTGCGCCCGCGCACTTAAGGCCAACATCTGTATGGACTGAAAATGCGAAGTCAACAGGAGTGGATCCCCCAGGCAAAGCGACAACGCTGCCCTTGGGGGTAAAAACAAAGACTTCAGGAGAACCTAAATCAAAACGTAGCGCTTCAAGGAACTCAGAAGGATCCTCAGTCTCTTTTTGCCATTCATGGAGTTGACGCAACCATAACATTTCAGGAGATGATTCATTGTTCTCAGTCCCATGTTTGTACTTCCAATGCGCAGCGATACCAAACTCTGCGCGAGCATGCATATCGTAGGTGCGAATTTGAATCTCAATCGCTTTACCGGTCGGGCCAATAACTGTTGTGTGTAGTGACTGGTACAAGTTGAACTTTGGCATCGCGATGTAATCCTTAAAACGCCCTGGGACGGGACTCCAACGTGCGTGGATAGAGCCCAGCACCGCATAACAATCGCGAACATCATTTACCAAGACTCGGATACCGACTAGATCATAGATCTCATTGAATTCACGACCTCGCACAACCATCTTTTGGTATACGGAAAAGAAGTGCTTCTGTCGACCGGTAACAGTTGAATCAATACTGTCTCGAGCTAAATCATCCTTTACCAAGGCGATAACTTCTGCACTTAACTTGTCACGTGACGGTGAGCGCTCTGCCACTAACCTGGAAATCTCTTCAAACTTCTTAGGCTCTAATACCTCAAATGAGAGATCCTCTAACTCCCACTTAAGAGCGTTCATTCCCAATCTATGGGCTAAAGGTGCATAGATATCAAGAGTTTCACGCGCCTTGCGCTCGGCACTTTCAGTTGATACAAACTTCCAGGTACGCGCGTTGTGAAGACGATCAGCCAACTTAATAACGAGAACACGAATATCTCTCGACATCGCAATAACCATCTTACGAACAGTCTCGGCTTCTGCTGTGGGTCCATAGGTAAGTTTGTCTAACTTAGTGACACCATCAACCAGATCTGCGATCTCATCCCCGAAATCAAGACGTAGTTGAGTCAGTGAGTAAGGCGTATCCTCAACTGTGTCATGGAGCAAAGCCGCGATGATTGTCGGGGGGTCCAGGCCTAAGTTAGCCAAAATTTCTGCGACCGCAACTGGATGGGTGATGTACTCCTCACCCGATTTTCGAAGTTGGCCTTCATGGGCACCACGTGCAACTTCAAAGGCGCGGGAAACCTCATCGCCATTAACTACGGCATGGTTTTCTCTGAGAGCACTTATCACTGGTGCTATCAAAGTATCCACAAAGAACCTTACTTACGACCTTTACGCTTTGGTTGGTTGCGAGGTCCACGACCATTTGCAACAGCTACTGAAGAAACAACAGCGGACGAGCCGGAAGCAGGAGTTGAGGTACGTGCGGCAACTCGCTTGGCAAGTGCTTGCATCGCAGGCTCTTTCTCACGTAGCTGAGCAAGTACGGAAGGAGCAATGAAGATGGAGGAGTAAGTACCCACGATCAAACCAATAAATAATGCGAGAGAAAGATCCTTAAGAGTTCCCGCCCCAAGTAACCCTGCGCCAACAAACAAGATTGCCGCTACTGGAAGGATCGCCACAATCGAGGTGTTGGCTGAACGGACAATAGTCTGATTGACAGCCAAGTTGACAGCCTGCGAATAGGTTTTGGTGGAGGCGGCTGAAATCGCCTTTGTATTATCACGCACCCTGTCGAACACAACTACAGTGTCATAAAGGGAGTAACCCAAGATGGTCAAGAAACCAATAATGGTTGCGGGAGTTACATCAAATCCAACGAGTGCATAGATACCGACCGTAATGAACACATCATGTACTACCGCCACGATTGCAGAAAAGGCCATCTTAGGCTCCAGCGCCATCGTCAAATAAATCATTACTACAAAAAGAAAGCCAAATAATCCGTAAAGAGCTTTTCGGGTGATCTCTTTGCCCCACGATGGACCAATGATCTGAGTATCAATATCTGCAGCGCTCACTGAAAACTTAGCTGCCAAAGCATCTTGAACCGCATTGTTGAGAGCAGGATCTAGCGCTTGAGTTTGAACGCGCACCTTATCGGTACCTACCAGTTGAACTATTGGATCACTTGTAACCCCAGCCTCTTCAACCGCATCTCTTGCTAGAGAAATTGAAGGGTTTGAGGTGTTGACTGTGAAGGAGGAACCACCCTTGAACTCAATTCCGAGCTGTAACCCTTGTACCGCCAAAGCACCTATGGATAACAGAACAAAGAAGCCTGAAAGTGCATACCAACGACGTCGACGACCTATGAAATTTACCGATGTCTCACCGCGATAGAGACGCCCACCTAGACCTGAAAACTTTGACACTTTATGACTCCTTCGCAATGACTAGACCCAGACTCTTAGGTGAGAAACCTGAGAGAGGATGACCTGAGTTGAAGAACTTGCTTCGAGAAATTAGGACAAGTGCAGGCTTGGTGAAGAGGAAGATGATAATCAGGTCGATAAGTGTTGTTAAGCCCAATGTGAAGGCGAAACCACGAACACCACCCACGGAGAAGATATACAAAAGAACCGCTGCGATAATCGAGACAAAGTCAGCGATCAGGATCGTACGTCGCGCACGAAGCCAGCCGGTTTCAGCGGCGGTTCGCAGGGATCTTCCTTCCCGCATCTCATCCTTTACTCGTTCAAAGTAAACAATAAATGAGTCTGCCGTTACGCCGATCGCTGTAATTGCACCAGCAATACCAGCCAAGGTCAGAGTAAAGCCAATCCATTGACCCATGAGCAGGATAAGCGTATACAACATGATCGCTGCAACACCCAGGGATGCAACAGTTACAAAACCTAATGCTCGGTAATACAGAAGGGTGAAGATGACTACTAACAACATACCTAGACCTGCAGCGAGAACACCAGCGTTGAGCTGATCAGCACCCAATGTTGGAGAAACTTGCTGTACTTCACCACGATCAAATGCAAGTGGGAGCGCACCATACTTAAGTACATTTGCAAGATCCTGAGCTTCCAGCTGATTAAAGCTTCCAGTGATCTGTGCATTACCAGATGGAATCGCTTCAGTGATTCGAGGAGCTGAAACAACTAGGCCATCAAGAACAATGGCTACCTGATTAGTTGGTTCCGGCAATGAGGTAACACGTGCTGTCAAAGCTCCAAAGGCAGATGTGCCCTCGTTATCAAATTCGAGACTTACAAACCAAGCACTGCCTGCTTGAGTATCAAGGCCTGCAGCTGCCGACGAAATCTGTCGACCTAAAACCTCTGCAGGAGCAAGAATGTACTTAGCACCACCAGCACGATCGCAGGTTACCAATGTCTCAGATGGTAAATCTGAAGATGTTCCTTGTAGACTTTCAGGCTTAGTACAATCAAGCGCTGCAAACTTTGCATTAAGCTCGGCACTTACTCCAGCTGCTGGAGTTGCAGCAGCATCAGCTGTTGCAGGAAATCCTGAACCAGATGCAAGCACCTGACGGAAACGAAGTTCTGCAGTCTGTCCCACAAGCTCAACTACACGTCGACCGGTATCACCAGGAACTGAAATTACGATTTGGCGACTTGTTCCGGTGCCCTGCGAAGTTACCTCTGCTTCAACAACACCCAATGAGTCAACACGTTGGCGAATAATTGAAACCGCCTGATCGATCGCCTCGCTTGTGACACTACCCTCTTCACCCGGTGCGATTCGGGGTTGAAGAGTTACCGAAGTTCCACCACGCAAATCCAAACCTAATTGCAGGCTCTTTGTATCTTGAAGGAAAACTAGACCTACCAGCGACACAAGGATGAGGCCAAGAATTGCCAGGGATCGCCCAGGACGGGAGCTGGTCTTTATTGGTTTGATTGTTGTAGACATAGGCGCAGAGTCTAGGCGTCAGATGCTGGTAAGTCGAAAAGGGTCACAATTTCCGCAGGTGGTGTTCGTCCTATATGGCGCCAACCTTGAGCGGTGGCCACTCTTCCACGCGGGGTTCGCGCGATAAAGCCATTTCTGACCAGGAAGGGCTCAGCTACCGACTCCACCGTCTCGATCTCCTCCCCCACAGCGATTGCTAGTGTGGAAAGACCTACCGGACCACCATTGAAACGCTCAACTAATGCCACAAGTACTGCGCGATCTAGACGATCTAAACCAAGTTCATCAACCTCATACATCTCTAATGCAGCCTTTGCGTCATGTATCGAGATCTGTACTCGACCCTGCACTTGTGCGAAATCTCGAACACGACGAAGTAAGCGGTTTGCTATTCGTGGTGTTCCGCGGGAACGGCCAGCTACTTCAACAACGGCATCCTTGTCGATAGAAATCTTTAATAGTTCAGAGCTTCGAGAAATCACATGAGCGATCTCACCCTCGTTGTAGAAATCCAAGTGAGCGGTGAAGCCAAATCGATCACGTAATGGGCTAGGTAAGAGGCCAGCACGTGTGGTTGCACCCACCAAGGTGAAGTGTGGAAGCTGAAGCGGAATAGCTGTCGCACCTGGTCCCTTACCAACAATTACATCGACCCGAAAATCCTCCATCGCTAAGTACAACAACTCTTCTGCAGGTCTTGGAAGTCGATGAATCTCATCGAGAAAGAGTATTTCTCCTTCCACAAGTGAGGAGAGAATCGCTGCCAGATCTCCGGCATGTGTAATAGCAGGGCCACTGGTAATACGAATCGGTGCTTGCATCTCACTTGCAAGAATTAACGCCAAAGTTGTCTTACCTAATCCAGGCGGACCGGAAAGAAGAATGTGATCTGCTGGCGAATTGCGGTGACGCGCAGCGGTTAATAAAACATCAATCTGTTCACGGACACGATGTTGTCCAATGAAATCACCCAAAGATTTTGGGCGTAGCGCTTGTTCCAGGGCGGACTCCTCGCTTTTAATCTGCGGGGTCACTAAGCGATCATCGGCCACGGGCGCTCTTTCCACTTGAAAGTGCACGTTTAAGAAGCTCACTTAGATCAAGGATGGAGGCATCAACGCCCTCTGATTGCAGTGATGCGATTACATTTGAAATCGCCGCATCAGACTCTTTGGGTGAAAAACCAAGAGAAACCAATGCGCTTGAAAGTTGTTCGCGCCAAGCGGGTTGATGAGAAGTGAACTGCTGGGAATGTGAGAGATCACCCAACTTTCCTTTTAGTTCAAGGATCAACCTCTGCGCTCCCTTTCGACCGATTCCCGGCACCTTTTCAATACTTCCAATATCCTCCTGCGCGATCGCTCTGCCTAAATCCTCGGGTGTCAGAGCGCCAAGTATTGAGAGTGCAACCTTTGGGCCGATACCAGAAACTGTTTGAAGTAATTCAAATAAGGATCGAGACTCTTCATTGATAAAGCCGAAGAGAGTTAAGGAGTCCTCACGAACTACAAGTGATGTAAAGAGCTGAATCTGGGAGCCTATGGTCACCTGAGTTGATGTTGTCGGAGTAACTAAAACAGTTAAGCCAAACCCTCCAACCTCGATAACTAAACGATCACCGTTGATCGACCTTACATTTCCGCTGAGCATTGAGATCATCGCGACCTCAACTTCTTCAAACGAGATTGTTCAGCGGCTACCGCCTGTGCCAGTCGAGTACTTCCGCCACCTCGCCAGATATTACAAATCGCTAACGCCAATGCATCAGTTGCATCTACAGGTTTTGGGATTGAATCGAGATTGAGAATCTTTTGGACCATCTGCGCGACTTGAGCTTTATTTGCTCGTCCGCTCCCAGTAACTGATGCCTTCACCTCTGAAGGGGTGTGCATCATTACTGGGATTCCAGCCTTTGCAGCCAACAACAACGCTATGCCCGCCGCCTGACCAGTTCCCATCACAGTTCGCACATTGTGTTGAGAAAAAACCCGCTCGACTGCGATTACATCGGGCTTCCACAGATTAATCCATTGAGATAGTTGCTGATCTAAATCTAGGAGTCGGTGTTCTAAGGATGAATCTGTCGGAGTAAGAATGACACCTACCTCCACTAGTGAAATTGGTGATCCCACCGCACCTTCAACAACGCCCACACCGCAGCGAGTAAGACCTGGGTCGACGCCCAAAACTCTCATTGCGCTCCTCATGCTTTCTCAATACGCCAAAGTGCAAGCCTAAGGTGGTTCAACTTTGGTCTATTCGAGGCTCGCCATAACTTCATCGGAAACATCAAAGTTAGAGTAAACATTTTGTACATCATCAAGCTCTTCAATCGCATCAATTAACTCAAAAACCTTTTTCGCACCATCTACATCCAGCGGGATGCTCATTGATGGCAAGAATGAGGAGTCTGCAGACTCATAATCAATCCCAGCGCTCTGTAAAGCGGTTCTCACAGGAACCAAATCAACAGGCTCACTCACGATTTCAAAAGCCTCGCCCAAGTCATTTACCTCTTCGGCACCTGCTTCAAGAACGGCTTCTAAGATCGAATCCTCGGTAAGTACTCCATCCTTCTTAACAATTACTACACCTTTACGGTTAAACAAATAAGAGACGGAGCCAAGATCTGCCATTGATCCACCGTTGCGGGTAACTGCAACCTTTACCTCTGATGCCGATCGATTTCTATTGTCGGATAGACATTCGATCATGATCGCAACACCGCTGGGACCATACCCCTCGTACATGATCGTGATCCAATCCTTAGCGCCGGCTTCCAACCCTGCGCCACGTTTAATTGCGCGTTCAATGTTGTCTGAAGGCATTGAAGATTTCTTCGCCTTTGCCACCGCATCAAAAAGAGTGGGATTGCCATCCATGTCTGCTCCGCCATTACGAGCTGCAACTTCAATTGCTCGAATTTGCTTTGCAAATACCTTTGCACGACGACTATCTATGATCGCCTTCTTGTGCTTTGTCGTAGCCCATTTGGAATGGCCTGACATGAATTCACCTCACCTAGATAATTCTGTGATGTTGCTGTTTGGCTTACTTTACCTTCTCAAGTGCAGGACGTGCCACCTGCTCAATGAAGTAACGATGAATTCGGTCATCCCCCGATAGCTCCGGATGAAATGATGTAGCTAAGGCAGTTTTTGAACGAACGGCTACAGGATGCGAGTCAACTGAAGCCAGAATCTGAACTGAATCTGACACCCTCTCGACCCATGGTGCTCGAATAAAGACCGCCTTCATCAGGTCAGTGGAACCATCTGCGAATTCAATATCCGATTCAAAGGAATCAATTTGACGCCCGAAGGCGTTTCGGCGAACGGCGATTTCAAGTCCACCAAAACTCTTCTGCCCCACCTTTGCATCAAGAATTTCTTCGGCCAACAAAATCATTCCAGCACATGATCCATAAACTGGCATTCCACTTGCTATGCGCTCTTTGATCAGTTGATAAACCCCAAATACCTCTGATAGCTGCGAGATAGTTGTCGATTCTCCACCAGGTAGCACTAAGGCATCTACAGATTGAATTTCACTCGCTCTACGTACCGCAACAGCCTCAACTCCACAGTCAAATAAGGAGTTAATGTGTTCACGAACATCACCTTGAAGAGCTAAAACGCCTACCTTCATTTATGTGGGAGTTACCAGCCGCGTTCTGCAAGGCGGTGAGGCGCTGGAAGATCTGCAACGTTGATTCCAACCATCGCTTCTCCCAAACCACGTGATGCATCAGCAATAACCTTTGGATCATCCCAAAAAGTTGTTGCTTTAACACAGGCCGCTGCTCGTTGAGCGGGATTACCAGATTTAAAGATTCCAGAACCGATAAAGACACCATCGGCTCCCATGCTCATCATCAAGGCTGCATCAGCAGGTGTTGCAATTCCTCCTGCTGTAAATAACACAACTGGAAGTTTTCCGGTTTGAGCAACCTCTTTTACCAAATCATATGGAGCCTGAAGCTCCTTTGCTGCAACATACAGTTCATCCTCGCGCAGTGATGATAGACGTCGAATCTCTCCACCAATCTTGCGCATGTGCTGCATCGCATTTGAAACATCTCCAGTACCAGCCTCGCCCTTTGAGCGAATCATCGCTGCACCTTCATTGATGCGGCGTAGCGCTTCTCCCAGATTTGTTGCACCACATACAAATGGAACTGTGAAGTCAAACTTATCAATGTGGTTTTCATAATCAGCTGGAGTTAAGACCTCTGACTCATCGATGTAATCAACACCAAGGGATTCAAGAACACGGGCCTCAACAAAGTGACCGATGCGCGCCTTGGCCATAACTGGAATCGACACCGCTGCTTGAATCTTCTCGATCATGTCTGGATCAGACATACGAGCAACCCCACCTTGAGCTCGGATGTCAGCTGGAACTCGTTCAAGCGCCATAACTGCGACCGCACCAGCATCTTCAGCGATCTTTGCCTGCTCTGCATTTACGACATCCATAATGACGCCGCCCTTGAGCATTTCAGCCATTCCGCGCTTTACGCGACCGGTGCCTGTTACTTCAGCCATGATGTGTTACTCCGCTTCAATGGAAAGATAGAGCCCAATCCTACTTCGTCTTTTCAATAGCGCGAGACGTAAATTCAGGCTCGCGATCAGTCAAAGCGACCCAAACCTGGCCCGGATCAAAGTTCATGATGGTGCCATCACTGAAAGTAAAGGTGGTCCCTGAATCGGCGCCAGCTCTGTTCCATGTGGCAACAAAGCGTTCCCCGTTGCGAAGAACATAGGCCTTTCCTGTACCAATGGTCTGCGTTAAAGGTGTGACTCCGCCAAATTTATCGCCATACTCTGAAGGCGTAATGCTCACCATTTGAATTACAAAGGTTGTAGCTCCGAGGACAACACCGCTATCTGCAAGATTCAATTTTTTATTATGGGAAAGAAGCCATCGTGATTCGTCTTCTGACCATTGCGCAGAATAAGTTGCCGCTGGCCAACTCACATCAACCTTCTGAGTTGGTGTACCACCTTCTTGTAACTCTCCAAAAACAAAACCGACACCTTTGGCTATATCAACTTGCAGATTGTTATCCAAGATTTTCTGCATCAAAAGATCTGCTCGAAGTACCATTGCATACGGTTGATTGCGGGATGGATCGGTTGTATAGATCGTGGGACTTTGTCGCTGTGCTCCCAAATCCTGAAGATTTGCCGCGGAGATAACTGGAAGAAGTTTGCTCTGAGCTCCACTATATGCAAAAGCCACTCGCCCATATTGACTCAAAATATTGATATCGGAAATTCGTGCGCTTCGAACCGGTCCAATTCTTTGAGGAATAATTGTTGAAAATATAGCGGCTAGCCGAGTGAGGCCACCTTCTACCTGCTGGATGTACACAATCTCTGCATCCTCTACACCAATTTGTGGATGTGCCATATTGGAGTCATCAATCTTGACCGCAAGCACCCGACTATCAACACCTTCGCGTCCACTAAGAACGCTAGTTGCCTTTTCTTCAGGTAGTAACTCTGTTACAGAGGCACAACTAGAAACTAGTAGTGCGATCACTACCGAGGTAAATGCTGTGTGCCTAGAGAACATCGGCTTCAAACTCATAAGTGATTGGTAGTGGTGCGGTTCCAGCTAATCTAAATATACGCACGATTAACTTGTTGCGCACCATATGAGTACGAGCAACAGCATCGGTATGAATAGCGATGCCTACTCGAACCTTGTCAGTTAACCCTGAAAGTTCAGTCAGTAAAGCGCTATCGGCAGCTGTAGTCAGATGCTCGGCATCCTCCAACAAAAGTCCTAACGCGCCAGATAATCCACTCTCTGCTTGAGAACGATTCTGAATATTGGCATCACGTGCTTGATACGCAGCGGCGGTTAACAACATTGATGATGCTGGATCTGCGATATCGCTGTGGGCAATCTCCAATGCAACCGAAGCTCTTTTTTGTAACAGCACATCTAGATTGGCCCAGCTTGTCTCCACGCGATGGTGCAGGCGATCTAGACGGGTAGCGGTGAAAGACAGATACCAGAGAATGATTAAGAGGATGCAGGCAGCAACCAACCAACGGGTCATGGCTTCTCCTCCTTGTTAAGAAATCTGTTCCACGGTCGCGTATCAGATGCTAGGCCAACCTTTTGACTACCCACCATTGACATCTCATAGACTGAAAAGATCTGATCTCCAACGCGAGTCCAGTCAAAGAGTTGTGCATGGGCTTTACCCCGACTGGCTAAAGCCTTTCTTTTCTCTTCATCTCTCAAAAGATCGATTACAATCTTTGCCAACTCAGTTGGATTTTCTGATGTAAAGAGTGCTCCAAACTCTCCGTGACCTAGTAGATCATCAAATGCCGGGATATCACTAGCGACAACACATGCTCCACCGGCTAGCGCCTCTGCCAAGATAATTCCGAAGGATTCACCACCTGTATTAGGGGCGACATAGAGCGCAACTGAGGACATAAAGTTTGCTTTCTCCTCCTCAGAAATTCGGCCTAGGAATTCAAAACGATGTCGAAGCTGAGGATCAATACTTTCGATAACTTCCTCGGGATCGCCAGGACCTGCAACAAAAACCTTTACATCTGGAGCAAATCGAGAGATGACTGGTAAGGCATCAACAAGAACGCTTAAACCCTTTCGAGGCTCTTCAAATCGACCAATAAATCCGATGGCGTTGCCAGACCATTTCTCCTGAGGGTTACCATCGGCGTAACGAGTGGCGTAAATACCGTTAGGAATGATGATCGCATCTGTTTCTAGGTGATCGGTAAGAGTCAACCTCGCCGCCTCGGAAACCGCGATACGAGCGGAGAGTTTTTCTATCGCCGGTTCGAGAATGGGACCAATTGCAAAGATAATTTTTTGTCGCTTGGCAGCGGCGTGAAAAGTTCCAACCATTGGACCATCAGCTGCCCAACACGCTAAAAGAGAGATTGATGGAATCGCTGGTTCGTGAAGATGCAGCAAATCAAAATCTCCCTGCGCAATCCACTGACGAACACGTGCAAATGCAACAGGTCCAAATAACACTCGCGCCACAGCCCCGTTATAAGGAATCGAAATCGGCTTTCCTGCATTAACAACATAATCTGGAAGATTGGATTCATCTATTGCCGGTGCAAGAACAGATACATCATGGCCGGCTTTTATTAAAAACTCAGTTAGATCACGAATATGGTTTTGCACGCCCCCAGGTGTATCCCAACTATAAGGGCACACGATTCCTACCTTGAGAGATCGATTAAGCATTAGGTGCGTTCCCTAAAATCGCTATCGATCCAGATGCGCTGCAACATGTGCCAATCCTGAGGAGTTTGTGAAATCCCATCCTGAAAATGTTTTGCGGTTATCTGGACAATCTCCTGCACCTTTGCGCCTTCTTCTCCCACGTTAGGTATGGTTACACTTCTAAATTCAATATGGATTCCGGTTTCGGTGTATGAAACAAAGGCTGTAATAAGTGGTGCCTGCGTTTTCAATGCCAATAGGGCAGGTCCTGCCGGCATGCGTGCTCTAGCGTTAAAGAAATCAACATCGATACCTGAGGCGGATAAATCTCTGTCGGCGACAAGTGCAACAAGTGCGCCCTGTCGCAACCTCTGAGCCAAGGTTCCTATGACACGACCATCTAATGGCAATACCTCCATTCCCATAGCTTGCCTATAAGCAAGGAACTTCAAAAACAATTTTTCTGGTTTTAATCTTTCAGCCACAGTGACTAATGGAATACCTTTAGCGCAAAAGTAAGCACCGGCATGATCCCAATTTCCGGCATGAGGAAGAGCAACTATCACGCCTTTCTTTGCCTCAATCGCATCAAGCAATAGGTGTTCATTGGTGACCGTAACAGTTGCTGCTACACGATCAGCCGACCAATCTGGAAATCTAAATGTGTCACACCAGTACCGCATATATGAACGCATACCATCTATGACTAATAAATCTAAATTCAGTGAGGTCATTATTGGTTGAGTTCGCTCAAGATTCGCGCGTAACCTCTTTATACTCTTACCATTTTTCTTCACCAAGTAATCAGCGATGCGATAGGCGAGTTTGTAAGCGGTTTTTTCAGGTAACCATCTCACAAGACGCCAACCGGCAAAGTATAGGTAAGCGGTCAAATTATCTTTCACTGTTGCTGGCCTTTTTAACAATCAACATTCTTTGGAGGACGGTGAAAGTGCCAAGAGCAGCAAGAAGCCACATTCCAATTGTCAATACATATGGAACTCCAAGACCATCAAAACCGATGGCAGTTAGGGCGATGATCAAACGCTCGGTGCGCTCTGCTATCCCACCTGAGCAGGAGATTCCGAAACTTTCAGCCTTGGCACGTATATATGGAACAAGCAATCCAGTAACTAGGGTTGCTAAAACTACATAAGACAACTCATCATTTTCATTGATGAGAAAGATTGATACACCAAGTAGAACCGCGGAGTCGGTGATTCGATCGATGGTCGAATCCAAGAAACCACCCCATTTGCTAGAGCCTGCACTCGAAAGCCTCGCCATTGCTCCGTCGAAGAGATCACTTAATGCCAAAATACAGATTGCAACGGTTCCGATGAAGAACTCACCACGTGGGTAGAAATACAAGGCGCAGATGACAACTCCAATCGCTCCTACCCAAGTAACCGCATTTGGCGTGATACCACGTCGCAGAGCAAAGGCCGCCACGGGGGTAATTACCCGAGTGACCGTTGGCTTCAAACGTGCGCTTAACATCAAGGACCATCGTAGGCTGAGCCAGTGCAAACACAAATTACCCAAACACAAACCAAGGGAATTATTCATATCTATGGCCACACCAGCGCTGAGCCTGAACTAGTCGCACAAACCTTCGGGGGTCTGTTTACCCAAGAGGTTCACAGCGATAGCGACCTGGCGATTTTTGCGATTAATCCATCGGCGGGTATTGATCAAGAGACCATTGCAATCTGGTCAGAGCTCGATGAGTTTCAGATTCCTCGTCTGGTGGTTGTTACTCATTTAGAAAAGCAAGAGGCAGATTTTGATGATGCTGTGATGATCGCTAATCGAGTTTTCTCTCCGATGGCAACTCCATACTTAGTTCTTCACGATGATGCGGGTTTACCGATAGCACTTATTTCCCTCGCCGATTTATCAATCATTGATTATTCAACTACTCCCCCGACATCACGTGCCAGTGATCCCGAACATCAAACACTTGTTCAAGAGTTTAGAGATGAGTATCTCGAATTGGTACAAAGCTCTGGCGATCAGGCATTTCCGGCGGGATTACTCTTCCCAGCGATACCATTATGGATTGAAAGAGGAATAGGCGTAGACATTGTGAAGCAGTACATCAACCAAATTAATTAATTACCAAGCAGCTGCAATCTCATCTCGAGTTAAGTGGAGCAGCTGTGGCAAAACCTTCGTCTTACCAATTATCGGCATAAAGTTTGCATCTCCGCTCCATCGAGGCACGACATGTTGGTGGATATGTGCGGCAACTCCAGCCCCAGAGATTGCACCCTGATTCATTCCTAAATTAAAGCCCTCTGGTGATGAAACCTTACGAATAGTTCTCATCGCATGAGATGTAAGTGATGAGATTTCATTTCTCTCCTCATCACTCAAATCAGTCAGATCAGCTACATGTCTGAAGGAGCAGACCAAGAGATGTCCTGGGTTATATGGATAAAGATTCATGACTACATAGGAGCTCTTGCCACGATAAACAATCAGACCCTCTTGATCACTCATTGCAGGAATGTCGCAGAAGGGACATGTGACAGCGTTTCCTTCTAAAGGTCTATTTTCTCCACGCAGGTACTCGAGACGATGAGGTGCCCACAACCGCTGCCACCCATCGGGCATTCCGGCACCAGTTATCTCGTGGCTCACCCGCTACACCTGAGTTCGTTCAGCAACAACCTTTTTAATTTCAGCGATCGCATCAGCTATTGGAATTCCATTCTTCTGTTCGCCGTTGCGATAGCGGAAGGAGACCGCTCCCGCCTTTTGATCCTCTTCACCTGCAATCACCATAAATGGGATCTTTTGCATCTGTGCGTTGCGAACCTTTTTCTGCATCCGATCATCTGATGCATCTAATTCAGCGCGGATGCCAGCTTTGCGCATCTGCGTCATTACATCACCTAAATAATCAGCAAAGGTATCTGCGACTGGGATTCCAATCGCCTGCACAGGAGCTAACCAAGGCGGAAAGGCGCCGCTGTAATGCTCCGTCAAAACGCCAAAGAAGCGTTCAATGGAGCCAAAAAGTGCGCGATGAATCATCACTGGACGTTGGCGGGTTCCATCTGTTGCTGAGTATTCAAGTTCAAACCGCGCAGGCAGTTGGAAATCAACTTGGATTGTTGACATCTGCCAGGTGCGACCGATTGCATCCTTTGCTTGCACAGAAATCTTTGGACCGTAAAATGCCGCTCCACCTTCATCCAGAACCAGTTCAAGGTTTTGCGCCGTCGCAGCTTTGCGCAACGCGTCCGTTGCTTCGGCCCAATCTGCATCCTCGCCAACAAATTTCTCCTCATTTTTAGTCGACAGTTCGAGGTAAAAATCATTGAGACCATAATCACGTAGCAGGTTAAGAACAAAGGTAAGTAGTGAATCGAGTTCACCTACCATCTGCTCTTTAGTGCAGTAAATGTGTGCATCATCTTGGGTAAAACCACGTGCACGCGTGATCCCGTGTAAAACACCAGATTTTTCATAACGGTAAACGGTTCCGAATTCAAAGAGCCGAAGTGGAAGTTCACGATAGGAGCGACCACGGGACTTGTAGATCAGATTGTGAAATGGACAGTTCATCGGCTTCATGTAGTACTGCTGCCCGGCTCGTTTTACAGTTCCATCTGCATTTAACTCTTCATCCAAAATCATGGGCGGATACATTCCATCGGCGTACCACTGCAAGTGACCGGAAGTTTCAAATAATGCTGCTTTTGTTAAATGTGGAGAGTAAACAAACTCGTAATTTTCCTGCTCATGGCGGATGCGTGAGTAGTCCTCCATCGCACGACGGACGATTCCACCTTTGGGATGGAAGACAGCTAAACCGGAACCAATCTCTTCTGGGAATGAGAAGAGATCTAGCTCTGTTCCTAAGCGACGGTGATCTCGCTTCTCCGCTTCAGCTAGAAGCTCAAGATAAGCGTTGAGTTCATCTTGTGATGGCCATGCAGTTCCGTAAATTCGCTGCAGCATTGGGTTCTTTTCAGATCCGCGCCAATATGCCGCCGCTGTGCGCATTAATTTAAAGGCTGGTATCTGCTTAGTAGATGGAAGGTGCGGACCACGACATAAATCGCTCCATACCGGGTTACCATCGCGACCCAGGTTGTCATAAATGGTCAGCTCGGATCCACCTACTTCTACAGATGCTTCTTCGCCTGCTGGACCTTTAATTCCAATCAATTCACATTTAAATGGTTCGTGTGCCAACTCTTTAAGAGCCTGCGCCTCGGTAGTAACACGACGACGAAAACGTTGACCCTCTTTGATGATTTTGCGCATCGCACTTTCAATCTTTACCAAGTCATCTGGATTAAAAGTGTTCTCTGGGTCAAAGTCGTAATAGAAACCATCTTTAATCGGAGGGCCAATACCAAGACGGGTGTTTGCATAAACCTCTTGCACCGCTTGTGCCATGACATGTGCGGTCGAGTGGCGCAGAACCGCTAAACCATCTTGCGATGTAATCAACACAGACTCAACAACATCACCTTCGGCCAGTTCGGTCCATAAATCCCTTAATGAACCATTGACGCGGCATACAACTACATCTTTATTCTCGGCAAAAATATGGGTCGGCCGTTGATCTGCTGCTACCTGTTGGGCAACGCCATCAACTGTGATCGAGATCTGAGCCATGTGGCTAGCCTACCGAAGTCCTTAGCGCCATCGCTTCAATTTCTGCACCAAATTCAGGTGATTGCTCCAACAACCTTCCATCGATAGATAAGACGGGTTGTGCTACACGAAGACTGCTTAACAGAAATGCTGACTCCACCTTCGAAAGATCTGCCAACTCAATACTTTTTACAGCGACACCGCAGTACTCAACTACTAAAGCTCGCATAACTCCAGCAAGAACTCCATCACTTATGGGTGGGGTCAACCACTTTCCATCTATCTTGAAAAGCAGGTTAGTAACCGATCCCTCGGATACTCTGCCGAACTCATTGATAATGATCGCCTCGTCGAAACCTTGAGCCTTCACAGAGTTCAAAATATCCAACCTATGTGTGTATGGATAGCTCTTTACAGGTTGGCCAGCTACAGATATTTGGCTACTAAGAATTGCAAGTGAAGCGGGTTGGTGTAATGGCGTGTACGGCAGGTGGACCGCTGACCAATCTCCATCACTTCCAAAGGAGATTCGCAGTAATCCGTTCGGGAATTTTTCAGTTTTACAAAGAAGTGCCACGCCAACGCGTACATCATCCTCGCTGGCGATGGAAAATCCTAACTGTCTTGAACTTGTAACCGCTCGGCGCATATGTCGAGAAAGCGCCCACGGCAAGTTATCAACGGTCTTGATCGTCTCAAATACTCCAGAGCCATTCATCCATCCCTTGTCATCGCATTGACTATCTATGAGATCTATTAAGGCCCCGTTGTATATCACCTTCATTACTGTTGCCCTGCCGCGATCTTTATCAGACGGGAGGCCTTAAGTTCAGTCTCTTCCCACTCACTCTGCGAATTACTGCTAAATGTGATTCCGGCACCAGTCCCAAAATTTACTTTCTCATCTCTCCAAAAAATACGAATGGCAACTGATAGCTCTGCTTTATCTCCCTTAACCCAACCTAAAATGCCACAGTAAGGTCCGCGTGGTTTTTCATTGTCAGAGATAGTTGTCAGTGCAGATGATTTAGGTGCACCGCTGACTGAACCGGGAGGCGAAACCGCCTTAAAGATATCTTTCCAGCTAATTCCTTCAATCAATTCTCCCTCAACATCTGAAACTAAATGCTGTAGCCCTGGATGATCCTGACTATAAAGAAGTTGTGTCACCTCTACCGAACCGCTTTTACAGATCATCCCCAAATCATTTCTCATCAGATCAACGATCATGATGTTCTCTGATTGATCCTTGTCGCCAAATTTACTGGTACCCAAGGTTTGCGTGCCCTTGATTGGTGAGGTTTTTACTCTCTTTCCTGCGCGCTGCAGAAAAAGTTCTGGAGATGCAGAGGCGATATTTATCCCTGGGATCTCAAGATAACTAGCCCATGGTGCGGGGTTTTTCTCAAGTATGTGTGAGAAAAGTCCACGCAGAGTTTGATTGCTGTTCTCAACCGACAACTGTCTGCAGGCGTTAACTTGATAAACCCAGCCCTGAGCGATCAATTCTCGAACTCTGTCGACATAAGAAATGTAGCCCTCTTTGTCGGGCAGACTTTTCCATGCACCTTCTATGGGCTTCCAAGTAGCTGGTGGAAAGTTGGTGCTCACTACAGATGCAAACTTTGCTGCGGTGAACTCGCCTTCAAAGGTTGTAGAGATCGCCCAAAACCCACCATCATCAAGGCAGGAAGGATCATGTGATACCTCTAGTAACTGCGTTGCTAAACGACCTCCCATCCAAAAAATGGGTTCAACCTCGGCATATTCCACGAGGTAACGCTAACCAATCCCCTCCACTTTGGCGCTTACGGCTCTCCTGCGATAGATTTGCCCTCCTCGCGGACGTAGCGCAGTTGGTAGCGCGGAACCTTGCCAAGGTTCAGGTCGCCGGTTCGAACCCGGTCGTCCGCTCTGATACTCGCCGTTTAGATTGAATTCTCTTGGAAGGTTTTAATCTAGCGGCGATATTTATATGGTCGGGTGGCCGAGAGGCGAGGCAAGGGACTGCAAATCCCTCTACACGGGTTCAAATCCCGTCCCGACCTCCACTTTTCATTCACGCTAAATAAAGGGATGCACCATGATCGATGAAGCTTCAATCAGACCATGGGGTCGCTATGAGGTTTTGCAAGAGTCGCTCACTCACAAAGTTAAATGCATCTATGTAAAACCTAACTCAAGGCTTTCATATCAACGACATCAAAAAAGAGCAGAGCACTGGTTCATAGTTTCGGGAGTAGCAACCGTGACTCTCAACGGAGAGGTATTTACACGAAACTCCGGTGAAAGCGTTGATGTAGGAGTCGGAGATCTGCACAGAATTGCTAACCAAGGATTAAATGAGCTGGTTTTTATTGAGGTTCAAACAGGAAGCTACTTTGGAGAAGATGATATTGAGCGTATTGAGGATGATTACTCACGTTAAATGACTGATGTATAGTTCTCACACCTAGGACGATTGGCTCAGCGGTAGAGCACCACATTGACATTGTGGGGGTCACTGGTTC
>ERZ888423.1547-NODE-1547-length-19541-cov-10.370625_pt1 | contig 19541 bp, 15 predicted proteins | sample MGYA00520523_ERZ888423 | MGnify/ENA primary metagenome ERZ888423 (study PRJEB32303, sample SAMEA104408611) | aquatic metagenome | biome: Brackish water; feature: Pelagic; material: water | place: Baltic Sea | collected 2014-06-08T10:24:00 | depth 30,27 m ...
TTAAGTCACCCACAGCAAAAGCAATATGATGAATCCCCTGCCCCTTTTTATCGATGAACTTGGCGATGGTCCCTTCGGGATCAGTCGAGGCCAGTAATTCTATTTTTTGATCGCCTTTTTTAAAAAACGCTGTGGTGACCTGCTCAGAGTCCACCACTTCGGTTTTATAACATGGCGTGTCAAGTAATGTGGCGTACAATTCGATGCTTTGTTCTAAATCAGAAACGGCAATCCCAATATGCTCTATGCTGTTCATTAAACATGTTTAGCTCAAAAATAATAAAAACCCGCGCGAAAGCAGTATTTATCCTATTTTTGTAGCATGGAAGAAAGTCAACGGCAACGCAAAATCAGTAGTGTACTACAAAAAGACCTCGCACAGGTCCTGAATCGTCTGCTTAAAGATGGGGGGGTGAGCAACCTCATCGTTTCGGTGACTAAGGTCAGTGTGACTGTTGATTTAAGTGTGGCCAAAGTCTATGTCAGTGTATTTCCTGCAGACAAAGGAGCACAAGTTGTTTCAGAACTTTCTGCTTTAAAGCCCAGTATCAAACATCAAATCGCCCTCTTGACCAAAAACCAGTTGCGCAAGATGCCCGACTTGACTTTTTATAATGATGATTCCCTTGAGTATATCGGCCAAATCGAACAAGCCGTAAAAGGAGGTCAAAACCCTATTGCTGACCCCACTCTGCTCGAGCGCCGAAAAAAGAGCTAATGGGTCGCCTCCCTTATTTTATTGCAAAGCGCTATCTGCTGGCAAAACACAGCAGACATGCTGTTGGTCTGCTTTCACGCATTGCGATTGGCGCCGTTGCTGTGGCTACTTTTTCGTTATTTCTGGTGCTTTCGGGATTTACGGGCCTCAAGGACTACGCTCTGGCCTTTACCAATATTTTTGACAGTGATTTAATTATCAGCCCTGTCTCGGGCAAGTCATTTATTTACGATGATGCGGGGCAAAAGGCATTGCAAGGACTCACCGGAATCCAAGCAGTAGGCCGCGTGGTCGAAGACAAAGTTTTTTTGCGCTATAAAAACCAGGCCCGCGTCGCTACGCTCCGCGGCATCGACAGCGCCTATACCGGGGTCACCCCTGTAGACACTCTAGTATACACAGGAAACTGGTTTAGCCCTGAGCGCCCTGAGGTCGTCCTTGGCTACTCCGTCGCTGCCGATCTGGCTTTGGCGGCAAGGGACTTTAGCAACTTAATCCAAATTTCGGCGCCCATCCCGGGAAGTAATATTATGGCCGCCACAAGCCCTGACCAGGTTTTTCGCTCCGAGCAAGTCGTAGCCTCTGGAATTTATGAAGTCAATGACCAGGTCAACGATCGTTTTGTTTTCTGCTCCATAGAAACAGCGCGTTATCTCTTTGGCTGGGAGCGCAATCAAGTTTCCTCTCTGGTCATAAAAACAGCGAGTAATGACCTCGAAGCCCTTAAAGCACAGATTTCAAGTGTCTTTGACGACAAGGTCAGGGTTAAAACCCGGGTAGAACAAAATGCGGCACTTTACCGTATGCTTAACTCTGAAAACCTGTTTACCTATCTGTTTATAAGCCTTATTGCCGCCATTGCGGTATTTAATTTGACCGGGACCTTGATCATGCTGGTGCTCGAGAAGAAAAACAACCTGCGGACCCTATTTACTTTAGGACAGCCTCTTGCGGACATCAAACGCACGTTTTTTGCCAGCGGCCTCATGATGTGCGGTGCGGGCCTCGCTTTGGGACTTATTCTTGGGGTTTTAGTGGTCTTAGGGCAATCCACCTTTGGTTGGGTCTTGATTACAGAAACCCTGCCCTACCCAGTGACTTTGACTTGGGGGAACTTTTTTCTGGTCGCGGGAACCATTTTAGGCTTGGGAATGCTGGCGTCTTTATTGGGCGCGCAAAGGGTCACGCGCCGCCTTCTGGATTAATGCGTAAACACCATTGAGCCAAACTCCTGCTCAATTTCATCAAGCGTCGCGAAGACGTCAACTGAGGCATCACTAGTAACGAGCCTGGTGCGGTACGGTTTAAAATCAGGAATGCCTTTAAAGTAATTCGTATAGTGGCGGCGCGTTTCAAATACGCCGAGTTGCTCCCCTTTCCAGTCTATAGACATCTCTAAGTGGCGACGTGCGGCAGCCACGCGCTCGCTGAGTGTGGGTGGAGCAGCATGAGTCCCGGTTTCAAAATAATGTTTGACCTGCTTGAAAAACCACGGATTACCGATGCTCGCGCGCCCAATCATCGCCCCGTCGAGGCCGAATTGGTCGCGCATTTCTGCGGCGCGCTCTGGAGAATCCACATCGCCATTGCCAAACACAGGAATATGCATGCGTGCATTGTTTTTGACCTCAGCGATTGGACGCCAATCCGCTTCGCCTTTATACATCTGTGCCCGGGTGCGCCCATGGATAGCAATCGCTTGACAGCCCACATCTTGAAGGCGTTCAGCCACCTCAAGAATCTTGATTGAATCATGGTCCCACCCCAGGCGGGTTTTCACCGTAATGGGAAGTTTGGTGTGTTTGACCATCGCTTCGGTTAGTGAAACCATTAGGTCAATATCGCGAAGGATTCCTGCGCCCGCGCCTTTTGAAACGACTTTTTTAACAGGACATCCAAAGTTAATGTCGATAAAATCAGGCCCACTAGCCTCTACGATCTCCACGCTGCGCAGCATAGACTCCATCACTGCGCCAAATATTTGGATCCCGACAGGGCGTTCTTTTTCGTAAATATCGAGTTTCATGACGCTCTTTGCCGCGTCGCGAATAAGCCCTTCACTGGAAATAAATTCGGTGTACACCACATCCGCGCCCTGTTCTTTGCACAAGGCACGAAAGGGAGGATCACTCACGTCCTCCATGGGCGCGAGTAAAAGCGGGAATGCGCCGAGCTCTATATCACCGATTTTAGCCATGGCGCAAAATTACAGAATAATTGCTTAATTGAGTCGACTGCGCTCTTGATGGTCGTTTAGTGATTTTTGAAGTTGCTTCGGATTGTCTCCAAAGCCATAGCGCAAGGCTATCCAGAACATTCGCGATTCTGGGCGCGGCATATAGTTATTGTCTTGGTTCAGATATACAGAGCGCACCGCGACGTTTTTGGTATTAAAAAGATCATCGACGCCAATGCTCAAGGTGGCTGTTTTTGGAATCAATGCTTTTTGATAGGACAAATTGGACTCAAACATATTGCCGTAATCCAAAGAGCCTGAAACTAGATCTGATATATACGTATTTGTCCACTCTAAGCTCCCTTTTCCGGGGCCTAAGGACCACTGATTATAGGCTTGTAAAAACAGGCCTTTGGTGCTGTTGGTCTCTGCCCCGCCGCCACTTTCTTCAGCAATAAAGGTGTTTGAAATAAAGTAGGCTGACGCGATGAGATTGGTAAACCAGTTTCGGTTTAGGTCTTTGGTATACGATACATCAAAGCTGTATTGGTAATAGTCCAATATGTTCACGTCTGTCTGGCGATAAATTTGGTTTTCATTGTCCTGAAAAGAAATAATTTCAAGGGCCTTGTTGATTTGCTGATAATAGGCCTCAAAATACCACGCTTGGCCTAGGGTATAAAACACGTTTAGTTTTTCTTCAATCGCAGGGACCAAATTCGGGTTTCCTTGGTTAAAATTAGATTCATTTAAATAATAACGAAATGGGTTGAGCGCTTGGTAGCGCGGTCTTTGAATCTTTTTTAGATAGCCCACCCCCCAGCTTTGCTCGTTGGGCAGTTCTTGGGCAATGGTTACTTCAGGAAACCAATTCTCATAACGCAAATCCTCCAGAGCTTCTTGAGTACTGAACCGCTCGATTTGGGTGTTTTCATAGCGCAGCCCTGAGGCGAGCGACCATTGTCCCCAAGAGCGCTCCATACGCGCATAACCCGCAATGACCTGCTCTTTATAATCAAAGCGCTCAACAGGGCCCAGAGCGGTATTGGACTCTGGGGTTAAGGACCAATTGGTTTTGGTATCCACTTGAGTCGCCTTAGCGCCAAAATCCCAGCTTGCCGTTGCGCTGTTATGATTAAGATCGAATTGGCCTAGTCCAATTGTGGTGTGTTGATTCGAGCTTGTGGCAAAGCCATTGTTCGCTGTATTTTGACCAAAAGGGTCGTAGTACATGCTGTTGAGTTGCTGCTGCTGGTCTTGATTATAGTCGATGAATTGCGCGGTGGTTTTGGCGGTGGTTTTGGCGCTTAATGTGGCCCGCCAAACCAAATCAACCACATAATCGCTGGTATTAAATTCTGTGTTGCTTTTGGTCACAAAAGTTTCTTGGGTCAGGTATTGGGGGGTTAAAATCCGGTTTTCTTGAAGATTGGTAAACCGCTTATCTGGGGTAATGGCCCCTTGGCCGGAGAGAGAAACCTCGTGCCGCGGGTTTGGGGACCAATTCCATTGAGCATAAGCCTGATGGGTCAATTGATCGGTTATTCGATTGAAATCGCCCTCCCAAATATTCGTGGTTTGCTCGGTTAAAGGAGACACATATCGAATATAGGTCTCCTGATCCTTATTTTCTTTTTTTGGGGCAACACCATAACTCAAATACCATTGGTGTTTGTCTCGGCTCAATAAATGAGTGGTGGTCCATTGGTGTTTTGCAAAGACCCCTTGACGATACATTCCGCGCAGACTGCCTTTGTATCCTGGCGCAATTTTTTTAGTGGTTCTTAGATTAAGCACTGTGGTGGCATCGGCATCATAATTTGCCCCCGGATTAGTGATGACCTCTACCGATTCAATCAGTTTGGCGTCGAGACCCTCCAAAAAATCTTTGAGTTCACTGCCTTCCAAATACAGTTTTTTGTTGTTTAGGTAAATCGTGGTCGGTCTATTTTTTACAGTAAGTTGTCCGTTAAGCACAACCACTCCTGGAGTTTTTGTAATGATCTGATAAGGGTCCGTCGTGGACAAGGTGGACTCTGCTACGCGGAATACAAGCCGCCCTGGTTCACGGGTAATTTGTGGCGCCTTAGCGGTTATGGTAACTTCTTGTAATTGTTCTTGAGAGGGGCTGAGTTCTATTGGGCCTAAGTCCAATGAGGGGCCCAGGGTCACAACACGCTGATAAGGGGTGAATCCCAAAATTTGTGCGCTCAAACTATAGCGACCTTGAGGTAAATCTTCAATAGAAAAATTTCCGTCATCTCCACTGATGGTTGCGGCCACTATTTGTCCTGTAAATGTGCTGGAGGTTGTTTCGTTTGTGGTCTGTGGCTCTTGAGCAATCACAATGGTCACAAAGGACAAAGGCTGGTTTGCCTCAGTAACCTGACCCTTTATTTGATAAGTCTGGCCGAACATTACCGTTGAGGTTAGGCCAAGAAAAAAGATAAAATATTTGGTCATTATTCGCTGTATTCAGATTAAAATAACAAAAAATAAATCACATGCCCCACCACGGCATGCCGCTAAAGATGTTTTTAGTCTATATTTGCAGCGCATTTGCGCCACAAGCTATTTGGCGTATTTGCTTTGGCTATGAAGCAGATCAGAAACTTTTGTATTATCGCCCATATTGACCATGGTAAAAGCACCCTGGCGGACCGTTTATTGGAGTTCACGGGCTCGGTTACTGATCGCGAAAAACAAGATCAGCTGTTAGACAATATGGATTTGGAGCGTGAGCGCGGGATTACCATCAAGAGTCACGCGATTCAAATGAATTACACGCACCAAGGTCAAGCGTATGTCTTAAACTTGATTGACACCCCGGGGCACGTCGATTTCTCTTATGAAGTTTCCCGTTCTATTGCGGCTTGCGAAGGCGCCCTTTTGGTGGTTGATGCCGCCCAAAGCATCCAAGCGCAGACCATCTCAAATTTATATCTAGCCCTAGGAAACGACCTGGAAATCATCCCTGTTTTAAACAAAATTGATTTGCCCTCAGCAAACCCAGAGGAGGTTACAGACGATATCGTTGATTTATTAGGTTGTGCTCCAGAAGACATTATTCCCGCCAGTGCTAAAACAGGTTTAGGGATTCAAGAAATTTTAACCGCCATTATCGAGCGTGTTCCTGCGCCTAAGGGCAACCCAGACGAGTCACTTCAGGCCTTGATTTTTGATTCGGTATACAATCCTTTTCGCGGAATTGAAACTTATTTTCGCGTCTTAAACGGGGCGATTACTAAAGGCCAACAAATTAAGTTTATGGCCACAGGCAAAACTTATTTTGCCGATGAAATTGGCACCTTAAAATTACGTCAAGAACCCAAGCCTGTGATCAAAACTGGAGATGTGGGTTACTTGATTACCGGAATAAAAGAGGCCAGAGAAGTAAAGGTTGGGGATACCATTACCGACGCCAAAAAACCCACTACCAATATGATCGCTGGTTTTGAGGATGTAAAACCCATGGTTTTTGCGGGTATTTATCCTGTAGACACCGAAGACTACGAAGAATTGCGTAGTTCTATGGAAAAATTGCAGCTCAACGATGCGAGTTTGGTGTTCCAACCAGAGAGCTCTGCGGCCTTAGGGTTTGGGTTCCGTTGTGGATTTTTGGGGATGCTACACTTAGAAATTATTCAAGAACGACTCGAGCGAGAGTTCGACATGACGGTGATTACCACTGTGCCGAACGTTTCTTACCAAGCTTTTACCAATAGAGCCCCTGAGGAGCCTATTTTGGTAAACAATCCAAGTGATTTACCTGATCCCTCTACACTGAATCGTGTTGAAGAGCCTTATATCAAAGCCAGCATCATCACCAAAGCTGATTTTGTCGGCGCTGTTATGTCTTTATGTATTGAGAAGCGGGGGCAAATCACCAATCAAACCTATTTAACGCAAGACCGTGTAGAACTCAGTTTTGACATGCCTTTGGCTGAAATTGTTTTTGATTTTTACGATCGCCTAAAGACCGTTTCCAAAGGGTATGCTTCCTTTGACTATACCCCGATTGGTTTGCGCGCCTCAAAACTGGTCAAAGTTGATGTTTTGTTAAACAACACAACGGTCGATGCTCTTTCGGCGCTTTTACACCAAGACAACGCCTACCATATCGGTAAAAAAATGTGTGAGAAACTTCGTGAGTTGATCCCGCGTCAACAATTTGATATTCCGATTCAGGCCGCTATCGGAGCAAAAATTATTGCCAGAGAAACGGTAAAAGCCCTGAGGAAAGACGTTACAGCAAAGTGTTATGGAGGAGATATTTCCAGAAAGAGAAAGCTCCTTGAAAAACAGAAAAAAGGGAAAAAGCGCATGCGCGCTGTCGGCAATGTAGAGATCCCTCAAGAGGCGTTTATGGCGGTACTTAAACTAAACGACTAGCCTTTTTATCCCCCCTCCCTTAAGCCTTACGATTTCTTTTTAACCGCACGACTCAGTTCTTCTAAGTCTTGAGGCTTGCCCAGGTAAACTAAGGATGAATCCGGGCCCACTTCAAAGTTTTTTGGGTCGCAAATAACCTCAAGGTAGCCATTGGCTCGTTTTAAAAACAAGGGCACTGTATCTGGGTTATTGCTCAGTATTTTTAAAAGGCGCATAAATTGGTCCATATCCTCCACGGGCGCTTCTTGAATAGAGGGGTGTTGGCGGGCCACTTCGTCCAGCATGATGTAGTCATGGGTACTGCAGAAATACTCCGGATTATCCAGGTCTAAGCCTTTTTGTTTTTCTTCAGCAGACATCAAACGGAATGTCCCGGTCTCCCCAAAAGTGGCCGCAAATTTATTGATGGCCAGCTGATTGATTTCTGCGCTCGCCGTGAGGGCTAATAAATACCCAACATCACTGAGCTCGATGTTTCCACTGAGATCATCGGTGTATATATTGGCTAAAAACGCCTCAAGGCCTAGGCTTTGCGCTTGTGAGACATTGGATTGATTGGAGTCCAAAAGAACGACATGTCTTCCATTTTTCTGAAGGTAGGCGGCGATTAATCGCGAGACCTTTGAGGCGCCGACAATAAGGACCCCTTCAGAGGTTTTTAAAAAGACCCCGACTAACAAGGCGAATAAACGCGCTGTAGTCGCATTGAGCAATACAGTCACCAACACCACAGAAAACACAAGGGGGGTGATGTACTCTGCGTAGGGCACTCCGAGTTGGACCAGTCGCGATCCAAACAGTGAGGCGATCCCCGCGGCAACAATCCCTCGTGGGCCCACCCAACTGATAAATAGTTTTTCATTAAATTTTAAAGAGGAGCCTGCTGTACTCACCAAGACCGATAACGGGCGTAACACAAAAATAATGACGCCAAGCAAGGCTGCTGTTTGCCAGTTATAAATCAATAAAAGATCCGATAGCTCGATATTGGCTGAAAGCAAAATAAAGAGTATTGAAATCAGAAGAACACTGAGTGATTCTTTAAAATACAACAGCTCTTTTAGGTTGGGTAAATTGCTGTTGCCCAAAAACATTCCCATCACCACTACAGAGAGCAAGCCCGATTCATGAGCAAACAAATCACTTTGGACAAAGACCAAAAGCACCGTGGACAGCGCCACCACATTCATAAGATAATGGGGGATCCATTGGCGTTTGATGGAAAAATATAAAATATAGCCGGCAGAGATCCCAAACGACCCTCCGATGAGAATAATTTTACCAAACTCCATCAGCGCTTGTTTGGAATAGCCAGCATCTCCCCCAATACGGATAAATTCAAATACCAAAACAGCCGCCAAGGCCCCAATCGGATCAATTAAAATCCCTTCCCACTTCAAAACTGCAGAAACATCTTTTTTTAAGGGGATGTTGCGCAGTATGGGGCTGATCACTGTTGGCCCGGTAACAATAATCAAAGCAGCAAACAAAAAGGAGAGCTGCCAATTTAACCCGATAAGATAATGTGCTGCAGCGCCGGCTCCGATAAAGGTAATTACCGCTCCTAAACTGATGAGTTTTATGATCACTGGGCCCACTTTGGACACCTCGTCGCGCTTTAACGTCAACCCACCTTCAAAAAGGATAATGCCAATGGCCAAAGACACAAAGTAGTATAAGTTTTCTCCTGGAAATAATCCTCGGGTCCCATCCCAAATCGGTTGGATATAAGGGGTGCCATCTAAAGTAAATAAGGTAGAGATTGGTCCGACCAACAGGCCAATTAAAATCAATGGCAGGATTGCAGGAAGTTTTAGCTTCCACGCAACCCATTGGGCTAAAATTCCTAATACGATTATGCCTGCGAGTTCAACCATGATTTAATATAATGCCCTAAAATACGAGAAAGTTTTTACTTCCTTGGCACAAGGCCCTATTATGCTTTTGTGAAATATAGTTTTGTTGTAGTTTTGTTTTAGGTGGGCTCAATACCTTAGGATTCTCGGGGTTGACTGATAATTTTCTGTTAAAAAACTCAAATTAAACCGGCGCATCAAAGGCTATTGTTTACCCTTTTGTTAATTTGCACGTTCGGGACTTTATCCACAACGAATGACCTTATACCCAATTGATGCTGGAAACTTTAAGCTTGATGGTGGCGCTATGTTTGGTGTTGTCCCAAAAAGCCTCTGGCAAAGAACAAATCCCGCCGATAATAATAACATGATTGATATTGCGGCGCGCTGTTTACTCATAGAGCAAGGCGACCGCCTCATTTTGATTGACAATGGTATGGGGGACAAACAAGGGCCAGAATTTTTCAAACATTATTATCCCTGGGGCGGAGCGACTTTAGACCGTTCTTTAAAACAATATGGCTTTAGCCCAGAAGACATAACCGATGTGTTTTTAACGCATCTTCATTTTGATCATTGCGGAGGAGGTGTTTGTTGGAACAAAGACCGTGATGGGTATCAAACCAAGTTTTCTAACGCGCATTATTGGAGCAATCAAGATCATTGGCAATGGGCCACCGCGCCTAATCGTCGAGAAAAAGCTTCTTTTTTAAAGGAAAATATTTTGCCCATTGAAGCGTCTGGTCAGCTCAACTTTATTGAGCGCTCATCGAACGATTACGCCGAGAACACGCCTTTGGGGTTTGGTGTTTTATTTGTTGACGGGCACACCGAAAAACAAATGATTCCCCACCTCAATTATAAAGGGAAAACCCTGGTTTTTACGGCAGATCTTTTGCCTACTGCTGGTCATATTCCACTGCCTTATGTCATGGGATATGACACGCGGCCACTTAAAACACTGAGCGAAAAGGAAAAATTTTTAAATTTAGCTGCGGATCACGGGTATTTTTTATGGCTAGAACACGATGCCCACAATCCTATAATTACCGTCAAACATACAGAAAAAGGGGTGCGCCTGGATAAGGTCTACACCCTCGACCAATTTTTAAACCAATCCATATGAAAACACCAAAAAACATTTTTATTGCCTTTATCCCCGCGTTAATCTTGAGCGCCTGTGGGCCCGCTCGTTTTGACGCCAATCCTGTTGCCGCTCCCAGCAGTGCGGTGAGCAAAACCCTAGAGCTTACCGAAGAGCAAACCCAGGCGTGGGGCGCTTCAGATCTAGCAATGGATACCATTGCGGGAATGAGTGTGGATAAAGCCTATGCTGAGCTATTAAGTCAGCGTAAAGGAAGCGCTGTAATTGTCGGGGTTATTGACAGTGGTGTCGATATTGAACACGAAGACCTAAAAAATGTGATTTGGGTCAACGACGATGAAATCCCTGGCAACGGTATTGATGACGACCGAAATGGTTATGTCGATGACATCCATGGATGGAATTTTCTTGGCAATATTGTCAAAGAAAACCTAGAGTATGTCCGTATTATCCGTGAACTAGGCCCTGAATTCGAGGGAAAAGAAGCTGGGGATATTGCCCCAGAGCGTGCCGCGGATTATGCGCTGTTCAATAAAGCCAAAGCGGCTTACGAAAAAGATTACGCTGATGCGGCACAAAACAAAATGCGCTATCAAGGCATGTATGATCAACTCACCATTGCCCATGCTTTGGTCACAGAAAAATTAGGGACGGACGAATATGGAAAGGAAGACCTAGCGGGCTTAACCGATCTTACTCAGGAAGAGCAAGGGCTTGTAGAGCGTTTAGGTCAAATGATGGCTTTTGGACCAACTATTCCAGCGGTATTAAATCGTTTAAACGGAGGGGTTGAATATTTCACTAACCGCTTAGAGAGCCATTTTAACCTTTCTACAGATTATCGCGCCGCTGATCTAGGAGATGACGCCAATGATTGGTCCTCAAAGTATTACGGAAACAACGATGTTGATGGACCAGATCCTAAAAAAGAAGACGCCCGTCACGGAACCCACGTCGCAGGAATTATCGCCGCTGAGCGCAACAACGGAATCGGAATGAATGGGGTTGCTGACCATGCAAAAATAATGGTTGTGCGCGCTGTTCCTGATGGAGATGAGTACGATAAAGACGTCGCTTTAGCGATTCGTTATTGTGTAAACAATGGGGCTAAAGTTCTTAACACAAGCTTTGGTAAGGGCTTTTCTCCACACCCAGAGTGGGTTTGGGACGCGATCCGTTACGCTTCTGACAATGATGTTTTGATTGTAAACGCTGCGGGTAACGACGGCATGGATTTAGACCAAAACGAGGTGTATCCGAATGACGTACGCCCAGGAGAAACCGAGGAAATCGGCAACACTTTTATCACCATTGGGGCCTCAACACCAGAGTTCAATGAAGGTTTGGTTGCTGGATTTTCAAACTATGGAGAAGAAAATGTAGATGTCTTTTCTCCAGGAACTCAAATTTGGTCAACGACTCCCTTAAACACTTATGAATACCTGCAAGGAACCTCTATGGCGGCCCCTGCTGTGGCTGGTGTTGCGGCGGTCATTCGTTCGTATTTCCCTAAACTAAGTGCTGCTCAGGTGAAGCAAATCTTAATGGATAGTGGACTAGCGGGACCCGGTGAGGTGATTCTTGGTGGTGATCCAAATACGAAAAACAATTTTGCAAACATTTCTAAATCAGGTCACCTGGTCAATCTGTACAACGCGTTGATTATGGCCGACCAAATGTCGCGTTAAACAAATCACGTCAATCAAATAATGACCTTTTAATGAAATTAGTCTTTTCAATTTTTTTGGCTGCTTGCTCTGTAGTAAGCAGCCAAAATTCTTTTAACTATTGGCAACAACACGTGGACTACACCATGAGTGTCGATATGGATGTCACTAATTGGCAGTATACAGGAAATCAAAAACTTGTTTATACAAACCATTCACCGGACACATTACATCAAGTGTTTTACCACATGTACTTCAATGCCTTTCAGCCCGGCAGCGAAATGGATGTGCGCTCACGAACTATTGCCGATCCTGACCGTCGTGTGGGTGATCGCATCGCGGGTCTTAGTCCTTCCGAGCAAGGTTTTTTGAACGCTACCGCGCTCAAACAAGATGGCGTGACGCTTGATTATTCAGCGGAAGAAACTATTTTGGTTGTCCGGTTAAACACGCCCTTGGCTCCTCATGAAAGCACGGTTTTGACTATGGATTTTCACGGTCAAGTGCCGGTACAGATTCGACGAAGTGGCCGCAACAATGCCGAAGGGGTCGCGCTTTCCATGACCCAGTGGTATCCCAAACTCGCTGAATACGACAAAGACGGATGGCATACCGACCCTTATATTGCCCGCGAATTTTATGGGGTTTGGGGTGATTTTAAGGTGAGCCTAACTTTAGACAGCGGTTATGTTGTCGGGGGTACGGGTTATCTCAAAGAAAAGTCTGCTTCAAAAAAAGGACGCACGCGATGGATTTTCGAGGCGCCTATGGTTCACGATTTTACTTGGGCGGCCGATCCGGATTATGTACACGATACTTACCCAGGCCCAGATGGCGTTACACTAAACTTCTATTACAAAAACGACCCCGCATTGCAAGAGAATTGGAAGGCCCTCCAGCCGGTTACCGCCGAGCTTCTAGATTATTTCAACAAAGCCATTGGCCCATATCCTTACAAGCAATATTCTGTGATACAAGGAGGCGATGGGGGCATGGAATATGCCATGTGTACCTTGATTACCGGGAAGCGCAGCTTTGAAAGTTTAGTTGGCGTGACCGCGCATGAGATGGCCCATACCTGGTTTCAGTTTTTACTGGCCAGCAATGAAGCCCTGCACGAATGGATGGATGAAGGGTTTACCTCTTACATCTCTTCTTTAGCGGAACACCAGGTGCTCCACCAAGAAGGCGACCCTTTAGCGGGCTCCTATCGCGGTTATAATTTCTTAGCCACTTCCGGGGTGGAGCAGCCTTTGAGCACCCATGCAGATCGATATAACACCAACCGCAATTACGGAATTGCCGCCTATTCCAAAGGCGCTGTGTTTTTAGCCCAGCTGGGTTATGTGGTCGGCGAGGAGGTTTTAGCTCAAACCCTTAAAGAATATTTCAAAACCTGGGCCTTCAAACACCCGGAGCCTCGTGATTTTATTCGCGTTGCTGAGCGCGTCTCTGGCCTGAATTTAGATTGGTATTTACAAGACTTTGCCACAACCACAAACACCATCGATTACGGGATTGTCTCTGTGGGTCCGAGCGCCACAACTGGACAAAAAATCGCCTTAGAGCGCATTGGTCTAATGCCCATGCCTATTGACCTTCAGGTCAATTTTGCCGACGGCAGCAGTCGCTTGTACTATATCCCGCTACAAATGATGCGTGGTGAAAAAAGCTTCGGGGACACCCCAGTAACTGTTCTGCGCGACTGGGCATGGGCAAGACCAAGCTACAGCTTTAATGTCGATAGCCCCTCAGAGATTGTTGAGGTAATTATCGACCCCAGTGGGCGGATGGCCGACATTCAAAAAGAGAATAATCGTTTTGAAAAAGCCGGATCCGATAAAGGCCAATAATTAATCGGTGTGTTTTGTAAGACGCGTTGTGTATCTTTAGGCCATGACTCATGGTTTGCCAAAAGACGAACGACTCAAAGGACGGCATTGGTTTGGTGTTTTGTTTCAGCAAGGACAAAGCATAAAGCGTTTTCCGCTTAAGTTAGTGCATACGCCTGTTACGGATACGCCCCATAATTTATTTGGCGTTTCTGTGCCTAAGCGCAATGTTCCTAAGGCAGTAAACCGCAATAGAATTAAACGACAAATTCGCGAAGCCTATCGGTTAAATAAGTCCTTAGCGGGAACCCAAGAGTTTGGCGCTTTATTCTTTATTTATCAAGGGCGCGAATCGTTGCCTTATGCGCGTATTGAGCAAGCGGTAAAAGACCTGCTCATGCGTTATGCTCAAACAAAAAAAGTTGTGGATGAAGCTTAATTTTTCATTTTTGTCACGGAGTCCCCTTTTGCGCAAAGCCTGGCGACTCATTTTAATTTTGCCATTAGCCTTGGGGTTATTGGTCTTAACCAGTGCCCGCGGTGGGCTTTTTGAAATTACCAAGCAGCTTGAGATTTTCACCACCTTATTTAAGGAGTTGTCGCTAAACTATGTGGATGAAACCTCCCCGGCTCAGCTTATGGATCACGCCATTACGGGTCTTCTTGAAGGCTTAGATCCTTATACGGTCTTTTGGACAGAACAAGAGGTTTCAGATGCTCGGATCTCCAAAGAAAGTAACTTTGCTTCCTTAGGGGCGGGATTTAGACAGTTTGACCATCAGTGGTTGGTGGTAGAAGTAGACCAAAACAGTCCCGCAGACCAAGCAGGGCTTCGTGTGGGCGATCAGTTACACGCCATTAATGGGGTTGCTTTAGCTCAAGATTTAGATCAGTTGTCCCAATTGGTTGCCGCAAGTGGAGATCGCGCGGTGACCTTGGAGTATACCCGTGAGAACCAGACCAAAAAAATCGAGTTAACTCCAGACAAAAAAGCCGAAACCCCAGTTTTGAGCGCAAAACTTCTTCAGGATAAGGTTGGATATATCGCGCTAAAAGAATTCAGCCCGACCATATATAAAGACACGAAAAAGGCTTTATTTGAATTAAAATCCTCAGGAGCTACGGCGCTTATTTTAGATTTGCGCAACAACCCTGGTGGGTTGCTTACCGAAGCGGTTAATTTAGTGAGTTTATTTGTACCCAAAGGCACTTTGGTGACTTATACTCAATCCGTAGTCCCGGAATATAACAACACCTATGTGACCCAACAATTACCGGCTGACCTCGAAATGCCCTTGGTGGTTTTGATCAACGCGCGTAGCGCGTCGGCCAGTGAAATTGTCTCTGGGGCGCTTCAAGATTTGGATCGTGCAGTAATTATCGGGGGGCGCAGCTTTGGAAAGGGTTTGGTGCAAAGACCTAAGCCTTTGAGCTATGGCACGCAGCTCAAAGTGACCATATCTCGATATTACACCCCAAGCGGGCGCTGTATTCAGGCTTTAGATTATTGGCAGCGTGATGCGGACGGCGAGCCTATTCGGACAGAACCAGATCAATACAACGCATTTAAAACAGCACGTGGCCGCACGGTTTATGATGGCGGGGGCATCCTTCCTGATAAGGTTTTTGAAAGTTCGAGCGACCACACCTTGTTGTCTTCATTGCTCAAATCGCGCATCATGATCGATTATGGCACCGAATTCATAAAAACACATCCTTTTGAGCGCCTAGAAAATTTTCAGTTTACCCAAAAAGATTTTGAGGGGTTTTTGGATTTTGTTGCGGCCCATCCGGAAACGATAAAAACAGTTTCTGAGGGGGTTTTTAATGAATTTACCCAAGCAGCAGAAAAGGAGGGCTTGGCCCCTTATGTTGACCAGGCTCTTGAGTCCATGCGTAACAGCCTGCTTGCGGCCAAAATCGACCTTTTAAAATCAAAACAAGCTGCCGTTCAGACCTTGGTGGTGGAATCTCTTTTACCCCGCTACTTTTACCGATCGGGCCTGTATAGCTACAAAACCAGCCATGACCCTGAAATAATTGCGGGCGTCGATATGCTTAAAAATCCTAAAGCTTATGCTAAAATATTAAAACCATGAGCGCGTTTCTTTTGTTTTTCGAGCAGATGCCTGTGTGGCAAAAATTAGGTTGGGTCATCTTCTGTATTGCTGTTTTTTGGCTGCTCGAGGGCTATTACCGCGATGTGAACAATCCTTATGATAAAACACGTCATGCCAAAACGAACTTTGGGCTTTTGTCTCTTGTAATGGTGATCAATGTCGTCTTTGGTGTGCTTACTGCTGGGGTGTTTATTTGGCTGAATCAATCAAATTTTGGACTGCTCAATTACGTTACGGCACCTGTTTGGGTTGAATTGGCTTTATCCATAATGGTACTCGATTTAATTGCCCAATACGGTGTACACTACCTCTTGCATAAGGTGCCCTGGATGTGGCGTCTTCATATGGTGCACCACTCAGACAAATATGTTGATGTCACCACGGGAACCCGTCATCATCCTTTTGATTTTGTACTGCGCGAAGTGTTTGCACTAATCGCTGTGGTGATTATGGGAATGCCGGTTTCTTTTTATCTTTTTTACCGAATTTTGAGCGTGCTCTTTACTTATTGGACGCACGCCAACATTGCTTTGCCGCTAAGCGTGGACAAGGCGTTGAGTTACCTTATTGTTACTCCGGGGGTTCACAAATTTCATCACCACCGCAGCATGCCTTGGACCGATAAAAATTTTGGCAATATCCTTTCGGTTTGGGATCGTCTTTTTGGCACGTTTGTTTACGGAGACCGCAAGGAAATTATTTTTGGTGTAGATCGTGCCGATCACTTAAACGACCAAAGCTTTTTAACCCAGCTGGGGCTTCCGTTTAGTTCAAAAGTAAAACCTCTGTCTCAAGACAAGCACAATAAAGGTTAAGGTATAATCACCTCAGAGAAGAACAATTACAAAAATGCTTGTTTTTAGTATTACTCTTCGAGGAATTCTCCGTGCTGCGAGGCATCCAATCCGCGGAATTCTTGGTCTTCCCGCACACGCATGGACAAAAGCACGTCGGTGATTTTATAAAGCGCATAACTGCCTACAAAAGTAAACACAGCAACCAAGACGAGTGCAATTACGTGGTTAATAAAAGTGGTGGTCTCTCCATAAATCAGCCCCACATCTTCTGCTAAAACCGCTGTTAAGATCATCCCCACGATCCCGCCCACTCCGTGGCTTGGAAAAACATCCAAAGTATCGTCAATTTCTGATTTTTTATTGAGTCTTATCGCAAAATTGCTCACGATTGAGGCGACAAAACCGATAAAAATACTCGCGCCTAGACTCACAAAACCGGCTGCTGGCGTAATGGCCACTAAACCAACGATCGCCCCAATACAAGCGCCTAATGCAGACATTTTTCTGTTTTGAAAACGCTCTAAGAAAATCCATGTAAGCATACTGGTGGCTGAGGCTAAATTTGTGTTCGCAAAGGCAATAACGGCATCTGTATTTGCGCCTAAAGCCGAGCCTGAATTAAAGCCAAACCAGCCAAACCACAAAAGCCCGGTTCCTAAAATAACAAAAGGAATGTTCGCGGGTTTTTCTATGCGTTCTTTACGTTTACCCAGATAAATCGCTCCAGCCAAGGCGGCAATTCCGGCAGACATGTGTACCACAGTCCCTCCCGCAAAATCAAGAACCCCCCATTGGCGCAATAAACCCTCAGGGTGCCAAGTCATATGGGCTAAGGGCGCATAAATAAATATGGAGAACAAGACCATAAAAAGGATGTAACTTCTAAATCGAATGCGCTCGGCAAAACTTCCGGTAATTAGGGCCGGGGTAATAATGGCAAATTTTAATTGAAATAGGGCGAAAAGTAAAAATGGGATGTTTTCAGAAAATTCCGGATTGGGCCTGAGAGAAACCCCTTTGAACGCGAAAAAGGTTGCTGGGTTTCCAACAAAACCACCAAGGCTTTCTCCAAAAGCCAAACTAAAACCGACCACCACCCAAAGCACGCTAATCACCCCAAGCGCGACAAAACTCTGAAGCATTGTTGAAATAATACTTTTTTTCGTCACCATTCCCCCGTAAAAAAAAGCAAGACCTGGGGTCATTAATAAAACAAAAGCGCTAGAGACCAACATCCAAGCCGTATCACCTGTATTGATCGTTTCTCCAGGCGCTAAAGCATCATAAGGTGTTCCTGCAAATAAACAAATTAACACTAAGCTTAAAAGAATCAAAAAGTTGATTTTTTTACTCATACCCCCTATATTTTATTATTAAAGAGGTAAAATTAACTTTTTTTCAAGGAATACCCCTAAAAATTTAGGGGTTGTTGATGATTTTTATCATCTTTTTGTGTGGAATACCGTCTTCTAAATATTCCGCCCCTTCGGCTTTGAATCCGTGTGTTTCATAAAAACGTTCTAAATACGATTGTGCAGAAATCTCTATTTGATGCATATCATAACGTTCTTGCAGGGCAAGAATCGAGGCCTTCATAATGGTGTGTCCTAGTTGTTTTGATCTAAAAGCAGGGGTCACGATTACGCGTCCTATAGAGGCGTTTTTAAAATAATCCCCCGGACCAAAGAGTCTTGTGTAGGCCACCAATAGTTTGTTTTCATAGCCTAAAACATGGATTGCTTTTTGGTCTTTATAATCCAAATCTTGATAAACACAGTCCTGTTCTACCACAAATACCGCAGAACGCAAGGCCATTAGATCATATAATTCATTAAGGGTTAAGTCCACAAAAATTTTTATCCGTACCTGCATCAGTCCTGCACTATTATGTTTTTGTTGTCGTCCTTCTTGTATTCGGGCTGAATATTTACATGATTAACACCAAAATCATTTAACAATATGGCCTCTATTTTTTCCAGTATCTCATCAAAATCAGCGATTGATATATTTTCGTTAAAGTCAATATGCGCTTCTAGGTGGTTTTCATATTCGTTAACCCGCCAAACATGAAGGTGATGAATATTTTGAATTCTAGGATCTATTTTAATCGCCAAACGCAATTTTTTAAGATCAATAGAATCTGGGGTGAATAACATAAGACCGTGAAAAGAATCCTTTAAAAGTTGATAACCCATGACTAAAAGATAAAGCGCAATGCCAAGGGTTAATACACTGTCCACCCAAAACCATTCATAATAATACATGGCAATACCTCCTAAAAGCACAGCCACAGAGGCCGACATATCGCTCATCAAATGCAAATAAGCAGATTTTAAATTCATGTTTTGAGCCGCTGAACTGTGGAGCAACAGAACACTTAACCCATTAACGACTATTCCTAATATCGCTAAAGCAATAACCCAGTCGGCCTGAATGGGCTCTGGAGTAATAAAACGCAAAATAGATTCGTAAATAAGAAAAGAGGCAAGGATAATTAAACTGGCGGCATTGATAAAGGCCGCTATTATTTCAGCCCGCTTATATCCAAACGTTTTTTCCTCTGAGGCTGCTTTTGTGGCATACCGATTCGCAACGAAACTTATGATAAGAGAAATAACATCACTAAAATTATGAAGGGCATCTGAAAGTAACGCAAGGCTTCCTGAAAGCACACCTCCGATTGCTTGGGTTATTGTAATAACCGCATTTAACAAGATGCTGAGTCCTAAATATTTTTGTGTTTTACGGTGTTGTGCCATTATTTAATGAAATACTCAACAACTCGGTATTTTATTCACCCGATTTTGATGACGCCCGCCCTCAAAAGGCTCGGTAATAAATTTTTCAAGCATTGTTTTAGCCTCATCTAAAGAGATAT